>Ga0208490_101115_pt1 | contig 11268 bp, 13 predicted proteins | sample SubbioAug_CSWold_FD_184818 | JGI IMG/M metagenome (GOLD analysis project Ga0208490, IMG submission 184818) | Serpentinite rock and fluid subsurface biosphere microbial communities from McLaughlin Reserve, California, USA - CR11Aug_CSWold (SPAdes) | ecosystem: Environmental > Terrestrial > Deep...
CCAACCCGTCCGTCTCGCGGATCGTCTCGCAGCCCACGACCTGCACCGGAATGTTCAGATCCCGCACCAGACGCAGGACGACCTGCAGCTGCTGCCAGTCCTTCTGGCCGAAATAGCCCCGGTCGGCGAGGGTCATGCCAAACAGCTTGGTCACGACGGTCGCCACGCCGTCGAAATGGCCGGGGCGCATGTGCCCCTCCAGCGGCTGGGCCACGCCCTGCATCGTGACATTGGTGATGAAACCGTCGGGGTAGACCTCTTCGACCGAGGGGGCGAAGATCGCGTCGACCGGAACGGTGGCCAGCAGCGCTGCGTCTGCTTCCTCGCTCCGGGGGTATTTCTTCAGATCATCCGGGTTGTTGAACTGCTTCGGGTTCACGAAGATCGTCGTGATCACCCGGTCGCATTCCTGACGCGCCCGACGCGCGAGGGAGAGATGACCCTCATGCAGCGCCCCCATGGTCGGGACGACCCCCACGGTTTCGCCCTTTGCCTTCCACCCGCGCGCCACAGCCCGCAGGTCCGCCACAGTCCGCAGGATCATTTCTTCACCGGCACCGTATCCGCGAAGGAATGTTCCGCCGCAGGGAAGGTGCGGCTGCGCACCTCGGCGGCATAGGCGGCAATCGCCTCGTCGGCGGCGCGGCCCAGCTCGGCATAACGCTTGACGAATTTCGGACGGAAGTCGGTGAACAGGCCCAGCATGTCATCCACCACCAGCACCTGCCCGTCGCAGTCGACCCCCGCGCCGATGCCGATGGTCGGTATCGCCAGCTCGGCCGTGATCCGCCCGGCCAGCCCGGCAGGCACCTTCTCCAGCACGATCGAGAAGGCCCCGGCCGCTTCGGTCGCTTTCGCGTCGGCCATGACCTTCGCGGCCTCATCGTCGCGGCCCACGACCTTGTAGCCGCCCAGAGTGTTCACCGCCTGCGGCGTCAGCCCGACATGCGCCATAACCGGCACACCGCGCGCCGTCAGGAAGGCGATCGTCTCGGCCATATGGACCCCACCCTCCAGCTTGACGGCCGGGGCGCCGGTCTCGGCCATCAGGCGGCTGGCGTTGCGGAACGCCTGCGCCGGGCTTTCCTCATAGCTGCCGAAGGGCATGTCGATGACCGGCATCGCGCGCTGGGCACCCCGGACCACGGCGCGGCCGTGGAGGATCATCATCTCCATCGTCACGCCCAGCGTGGAGGGCAGGCCGTGGATCACCATCCCCAGGCTGTCCCCCACCAGAACGACATCGCAATGGGCGTCGACAAGGCGGGCAACGGGAGTGGAATAGGCGGTCAGCACCACCAGCGGCTCCCCACCCTTGCGAGCCCGGATATCGGGCGGCAGGACGGGCCGGACGGGGGAAGTCGCACTCATGGGGGCCTCCGAGGTGCGGTTCATATTCTGCCCGTCATATGGGCACAAGCGGACCTCCGCCGCAACATAATTGCGCCGCAGCGCAGCACCGCCATCGGTCGGGCCGGAGGCTTGACCTCCCCCCGCGGTCCGGCCTGAATGCCGCGGTCAAATGGAGAGAGCCATGACCCTTATCCAGCGCGTCACCCGCATCGGCAGCACGCCCGAGACCGGAGGTCCGGCCCCTGACCGGCTGATCTCGGGAAATCCGGTGCATAGCACCTGGAACCTCGAGGAAACCGACGGCCTCTACTGCGGCCTCTGGCAGTCGACGCCCGGCAAATGGCGGGTCGTCTACAGCGAGTGGGAGTATTTCCACATCATCAGCGGCTACTCGATCCTGACCGGGGACGACGGGACAGTCACCCAGCTTCACCCGGGTGACAGCCTGATCATCCGCCCCGGCTTCGAGGGCACGTGGGAGGTCGTGGAGACCACCCTCAAGGATTACGTCATCAGAACCTGAGGCTGTCCGAGGTCCCGGCAAAGACGGTCGGTTCGACCGGGGCCGGGCGCGGGCAGTCCTCGGGCTCGATCCCGCGCCGCTGGCAGGCGGCCAGACGCTTCGTCTCGGCCTTCTCGGCGGCTTCGCGATCCTTGGCTTCCTGCCGGGCGATCTGCTCGAGGTCGCGCTCTTTCTTCGCGATGTTCTCTGGCGTCGCGGGGACAAGCCGGCCGTAGGCATCGCTCATCTGCGGGCCTTCCAGCGCAAGGCTTTCCGCTTCGGTCCGCACCTTCACTCGGGTGCCGTTCGGAACCTTGTTGTACAGGTCGATGATGTCCTGGTTGAACAGCCGGATGCAGCCCGCGCTGGTCGCATAGCCGACCGAGGCCGAATCCGAGGTGCCGTGGATGCGGAACATCGTGTCCCGACCGCCGCGATAGAGGTACAGCGCCCGCGCGCCCAGCGGATTGGTCAGCCCGCCCGGCAGGCCGCCGGCATAGGCGGCATAAAGGTCAGGACGCGTGCGCACCATGTTTGCGGTCGGGGTCCACGACGGCCATTCCGCCTTGCGCCCGATGACGCCGGTGCCCTTGAAGGACAGCCCCTCACGCCCGACGGCGATCGGATAGCGCGTCGCCGTCCCGCCGTCGCCAACGAGATAGAGCTTGCGCGCATAGATATCGACCACGATCGTTCCCGGCGCCTCGTCCCCGGTGTAGGCAACCTCCACGCGGCGGTTGCCGTCGTAGAGGTACTGCGCCGGGACCGGCTCGATGAAGTATTCGCCGTCCTGGATGCCCTCATAGCCCGGCACCACCGGAGGTTCAGTCGGCGTCGGCGCGCCGGCACAGGCGGCCAGCAGCGGCAGGGCAAGGATCGCGAAGACGCGGGCAAGGGCGTGGGACACGGTTCAGTCCTTGATTGTGGCAGCTTTGACCCACCTTGCGCCACGGGCGCGGCCATCCGTCAACCCTGAATCCGTAGATTTTTCCGAATCTTCGCCGCCGCTCGCGGATTCTTCAGCCGAATCCGCGAGCGCCCAGCACCTCAGCCGATGACGTTGGTGTCAGGTCCGTAGGGATAGCCCGTGATGTTCTCGGCCCCGTCCTCGGTGATTACCAGGATGTCGTGCTCCCGGTAGCCACCGGCTCCGGGCTGGCCGTGCGGGATGGTCAGCATCGGCTCCATGCTGATGACCATGCCGGGCTCCAGCACCGTGTCCACATCCTCGCGCAGTTCCAGCCCGGCCTCGCGGCCATAGTAATGCGACAGGACGCCGAAGCTGTGACCATAGCCAAAGGTCCGATATTGCAGCATGTCCCGCTCGGCCAGGAACTCGTTGATCTGCGCCGTCACGCCCGAGCAGCTGGCACCGGGCTTCAGAAGGCTCATCCCGTATTCATGCGCGGCGACGTTCGTCTGCCAGACCTTCAGGCTGGCCGCGTCCACCTCGCCCACGAACATCGTCCGTTCCAGCGCGGTGTAATAGCCGCTGATCATCGGAAAGCAGTTCAGGGACAGGATATCCCCGCGCTGCAGCTTGCGGTTCGTCACCGGATTATGCGCGCCATCGGTGTTGAGACCCGACTGGAACCAGACCCAGGTGTCGCGATATTCGGCCTCGGGGAAGCGGCGGGCGATCTCGCGCTCCATCGCGTCACGGCCGGCCATCGCGACCTCCAGCTCGGTCGCGCCGACCTTGACCGCGTCGCGGATCGCATGGCCGCCCACGTCGGCCACGTTCGCCCCGTGCCGGATCAGCGCGATCTCGGCCTCGGACTTGCGCATCCGCTGTTCCATCGTCGCGGCCGAGATATCGACGCCCCGCTTCGGCTTGAGAAAGCTGCCCAGCTTCTCGGCCTGCACCATCGTCAGGTGATCCGCTTCGCAGCCGATCACCTTGCCCTCGCCGGTGATGCCGGCCACCACGCGCCAGAAATTGTCGCGCTTCCAGTCGGTATAGGTGATGTTGTCCCCGACCGATCGCCGCCAGGGCTGGCCCGCGTCGATCCCGGCGCTGACGGTGATGCAGTCGTTGCGCGTCACCACGCAGGCATAGGGCCGCCCGAAGCTGCAATAGAGAAAGCCGGAGTAATAGGCGACGTTGTGCATGGAGGTCAGGACCACCGCGTCCAGCCCATGCATCTCCATGATGTCATGCAGCCCGGCCAGGCGGTCGTGATATTCCTCGTCGGCGAAAGGCAGCGCGTCCTTCCGGCCGCCGTTGTGGAAACGATACTGCTCGGGACGGATAAATTCCATGTCAGACCCCATTGAAACGGGGCCGCTGGACTGGGACCCCGAAAGGTCCCGGCGTACAGGACGGAAGCGGGATTTCCGCAAGCGTCGGGGCCCTGCCCCTGTGACGACGCCATCGCCACGGCTCGGACCTGTTTTGCGCCGTCGCGGCCCGTCGCGCAAGTGCGTTTCCGACCCTTGCGGGCCACGATTGCGACCCCATCTAACTGCCTGACACATCGAAGAGGTGAAAGATGCGCTGCCCGGTTGACGGTGAGACCCTGGTGATGGCCGATCGGGGCGGGGTCGAGATCGATTACTGTCCCAAGTGCCGGGGCGTCTGGCTGGACCGGGGCGAGCTGGACAAGATCATCGACCGCTCGCTCGCCACTGCCCCTGCCGCCGCGCCGATGGCCCCGCCGCCTCCGCCGCAGCAGGCGGCCCCGGTCTACCAGCCCGAGCCGCGCTCGCCCCACTACCGTGAGGACGACCGCCGCCGCTACAAGGACGACGACGACGACCGCTACCGCCACGGCTACAAGAAGAAGCGGAAGGAGAGCTTCCTCTCCGACCTGTTCGACTTCTGATCGGGGGGCGGACCGGGCCTGCAGGGCGGCAACTATCCCCTTCCCCCGCAGTGATCCTTGGTCTACCACTTCGCCATGACCTGGACGATCCCCAACGCCCTGACGGTTCTTCGGCTGCTGGCCGCGCCCGGTGTGGCCGTGATGTTCCTGTATTTCCACCGCCCCTGGGCCGACTGGTTCGCCCTCGCCCTTTTCGTCGCGGCGGCGCTGACCGACTGGTTTGACGGCTACCTTGCCCGGCTCTGGAAACAGGAATCCAAGTTTGGCGCGCTGATGGACCCGATCGCCGACAAGGCGATGGTGGTGATCGCGATCATGGTCATCACTGGCTACAGCGGGATGAACCCCTGGCTGATCCTGCCCGCCACCATCATCCTGTTCCGGGAAGTCTTCGTCTCGGGCCTGCGGGAATACATGGGGGCGAAGTCGGGGCTGCTGAAGGTCACCAAGCTGGCCAAGTGGAAGACAACCGCCCAGATGGTGGCGATCGCGGTGCTGTTCCTGGGAACCGGGCTGGACTATCTCAACGTCCTCGCGCTGGAGGGATTGACCCCCGAGCAGCATATGGAGGCCGTCGCGGCGGGCGAGGCCGAGGCGATCCGCACCTGCGGCAACCGGGACTGCGCCTCATATGCGAACCTGGCGGGGATCGGCCTTCTGTGGCTTGCGGCCGTGCTGACGGCCCTGACGGGGTGGGAGTATTTCACCAAGTCGCTGCCCTATCTGCGGGACGGGAAATGATCGACGTACTTTATTTCGCCTGGGTGCGTGAGCGGATCGGGCTCCCGCGGGAACGGGTCGAGACCGGGGCCACCACCGTGGCCGGCCTGGTGGAGGAGCTTCGGGCACGGGAGGAACGCTATGCGGCGGCCTTCGCCGACACCTCTGCCCTGCGGGTCGCGCTGGATCAGGAACTGGCCGATTTCGACGCCCCCCTGGCCGGGGTGCGCGAGGTTGCCTTCTTCCCGCCCATGACCGGGGGCTGAGATGCGGGTACGGGTGCAGGCCGAAGCCTTCGATCAGGGTGCCGAGGTCTCGGCCTTCACCACGGGAGCGACCGGGGCCGGGGCGGTGGTCACCTTCACCGGGATCGTCCGGCCCGACGGTGGGCTGACCGGGATGGAGATCGAGCATTACCCCGGCATGACCGAAAAGGCGATCACGGCCATCCTTGAACAGGCGGTCCAGCGGTGGTCGCTGGTGGATGGGCTGGTGATCCACCGGCACGGGCGGCTGGCTCCGGGCGAGCCGATCATGATGGTCGCCACCGCCGCCCCCCACCGGGCCGATGCCTTCGCGGCGGCGGAGTTCCTGATGGACTACCTGAAATCCCGCGCGCCGTTCTGGAAGAAGGAAAGCCGGGACGGGGGCGAGACCTGGGTGGCGGCGAAGGATGCCGATGAGGATGCGCTGAAACGCTGGTAGTGTCCACGGTGGACAAACTGGCGTTTCCAAGTTATTTCAACAACTTGTCCGTGGGCGTTCAGGGTTTCTTAACCTCTTCGCCAAAGCGGCTGCGCCATGTCGGTTGCAGGTCGCCGGGCATCGGATCGGCCATATAGACGGCGCGCGCGATGGCGCGGGCAAGGCAGGTCGCGGCGGCGTGGCCAAGCTGGAAGCCGTCCACCACCGGGTCCACCAACACCCGTGCCCCGGTGGCGGCGGCAAAGACCAGATCGCCATCCAGCGGCGTATGCGAGGGCACCAGTGACCGGGCCATGCCGTCGTGGGCGGCCACCGCCAGCCGTTGCGCCTGTGCCTTGGTCAGAGCGGCATCGGTGGCGACGATGGCGATGGTGGTGGCCTCGCCCATCCGCTTGCGCGGCAGCGGGGCGTCTTGCGGGACCATGGGCGCGGGGCCGAGGGCGCCGAACTCATCCCCTTCTTCCCATGGGGCGGCCCAGAAATGCGGCGTGTCGCCGACGGTCGCCTGACCCAGCGCATTGACCGCAACAAGCGCGCCGACGGTGAGCCCGGAGGGCAGGGTGCAGGAGGCCGAGCCGAGGCCGCCCTTCAGACTGCTGGTCATCGCGCCATAGCCCGCGCCGGCGGTGCCAAGCGCGAAATGTGGCGCAGCCTGCGTCAGCGCGGCGCGGCCAAGTGCGGGATAGGGGCTGTCGGTCCAATCCTTGTCGCCGCCGTTCAGAAGATCGAAGAGGATTGCCCCCGGTACGATCGGCACCTTCACCGGACCGACCGGAAAGCCGCGTCCCATCGCGCGCAGGCCCGCCATGATCCCGGTCCCGGCATCCAGCCCGAAGGCCGAGCCGCCGGAGAGGAAAAGGGCGTCCACCTCTTGCACCAGCTTATCCGGGGCCAGAAGGTCGGTCTCGCGCGTGCCGGGCGCGCCGCCCATGACGTGGACGGCGGCGGTGAAGGGACGGTCGGCGGTCAGGACGGTCACGCCCGAGCGCAAGGCGGCGTCATGAGCATTACCGACCAGAAGGCCGGGGACATCGGTGATGAGGTTCAGGGGACCGGGGCGCATGGGCGAAAGCCTAGCCGAGGCGTCGGGGCGCGGGAAGCCTTGCGGTGCGCAGGGGGGGCAGACCCCCTACGCCTTGGCCGAGAAGTAATCCGCGATGGTCCGGGCCATGGCCTCGGAAATCCCGTCCACCGCCTGCAGGTCGGCCACCCCGGCCCGCGCCACCGCCTTGGCGCTGCCGAAATGCGCGAGAAGCGCCCGCTTCCGGGCCGCGCCGACGCCGGGGATGTCGTCCAGCGGCGTGGCGCTGACGGCCTTTGCCCGTTTGGCGCGGTGCGCGCCGATCGCCCAGCGGTGCGCCTCGTCCCGCAGGCGCTGGATGAAGTAGAGCACCGGGTCATTGCGTTGCAGCGCGAAGGGCCGTTCGCCGGGGCGGTAGAATTCCTCTTTCCCGGCGTCGCGGTCGATGCCCTTGGCGACGCCGACCATGGCGATGTCATCGACGCCAAGCTCGGACATGATTTCCGCCACGGCCGAAACCTGCCCCGCGCCGCCGTCGATCAGCAGAAGGTCGGGCCACATGTCGGTCTTGCGCTCGGGGTCTTCCTTCAAGAGCCGCTCGAAGCGGCGGGTCAGGACTTCCTTCATCATCCCGAAATCGTCGGAGTTCGCCCCGGCCTCTGACCGGATGTTGAACTTGCGGTATTGCGATTTCAGGAAGCCTTCCGGCCCGGCCACGATCATGCCGCCCACGGCATTGGTGCCCTGGATGTGCGAATTGTCATAGACCTCGATCCGCTGCGGCGGCGCGTCGAGGTCGAAGGCTTCGGCCAGGCCGTGGAGGAGCCTGTTCTGCGTGGTCGATTCCGCCATCCGGCGGGCGAGGCTTTCGCGGGCGTTGCGGACCGCGTTTTCCACCAGTTCCGCCTTTTCGCCGCGTTGCGGGGCGGCGAGTTCGACGCGGCGACCGGCGCGGGCGGCAAGCGCCTCGGCCACGAGGTCGGGGTTGTCGACGGGGTGCGAGAGGAGGATCAGCCGGGGTGGATCCTTGTCGTCGTAGAACTGGGTGAGGAAGGCCTCGAGGATCTCGGGCGCCTCGGCCCCGGCGCCGGTCTTGGGGTAGAAGTCGCGGTTGCCCCAGCTTTGGTTGGCGCGGATGAAGAAGACCTGCACGCAGGCCTGCCCGTGTTCGAGGTGGAGCGCGACGACATCCGCCTCGGCCACCCCTTGCGGGTTGATGCCCTGCGACTGCTGCACCTGGGTCAGCGCGCGGATCCGGTCGCGGAGGGCGGCGGCGCGTTCGAACTCCATCGCTTCCGAGGCGGCGGCCATCTCGCGGGCGAGGTCGGCCTGGACCGAGGTGGTCTTGCCTTCGAGGAAACGCTTGGCATCGTCGACGAGGGAGGCATAGCCCTCGGCGCTGATCTTGCCGACGCAGGGGGCGGAGCAGCGCTTGATCTGGTATTGCAGGCAGGGACGGGTGCGGCTGTCGAAGATTGAGTCCGAACAGTTGCGGAGGAGAAAGACCTTCTGCAGCTGGTTCAACGTGCGGTTGACCGCGCCCGCGCTGGCGAAGGGGCCGAAATAGGCGCCCTTCTCGGACTTCTTGCCGCGGTGCTTCTTGATCTGCGGGAAGGGGTGTTCGGAGGAGATCAGGATGTTCGGGAACGACTTGTCGTCGCGCAGCAGCACGTTGTAGCGCGGCTTGAGCTGCTTGATCAGGTTCTGTTCAAGCAGCAGCGCTTCAAGCTCCGTCCGGGTGGTCAGGAACATCATTGAAGCGGTTTCGTGGATCATCCGGGCGATCCGGCCGGAATGTCCCGAGGGGCGCGCGTAATTCGAGACCCGAGCCTTCAGGTTCCGCGCCTTGCCGACGTAAAGGACCTCGGACGCGGCGTTCAGCATCCGGTAGACGCCGGGCGATCCGTCCAGCGTCTTCAGGTAATCCTGGATCACCTCATGTCCGGTGCGCGGCTTGTCGTCCATGGTTTACAGTCTGTCGATTCTTCCTTGGGGCTGCCACCGACCGGGGGCGGAGGCAAGAGTAAAGCTGTCCACGGTTTCTGGGGATAAGTCTGCGGAGAAACTTTGGGGAGGCCGGAATTTCCGTGGATTTCAGGTGGTTTCGTGATGTTGCCCAATTTTTAGGCAGATTTGCAAGTAGTTGATTTTCAATGAAAGATTTTTCGTCCCGCGCCAAATCCCTGATATCCAAGGCGAATTATGACGAATGCGTGAAGGCTGGGGACGAAGTGGACAACTTGCGGTCGAGGGGGCTACTCAACGCCCAGCACATCGGGAGTCTGCCAGGCCAGATGCTGCCCACCGTCGATGGCGAGGAACTGGCCGGTCACGCCCGGGCTGTCGAGGAAGAACCCCAGCGCGGCGGTGATATCGGCGGGGTTGGCGCCGCGGGCCAGCACCGTCGCGGCGCGCTGGCGCGCAAAATGGCTGTCGCTTTGCCGGCTGCCTTGCAAGGTCGGGCCGGGGCCGATGGCGTTGACGCGGATATGCGGCGCGAGGCCCTGCGCGGCGGTGCGGGTCAGCGCCCAGAGGCCCATCTTGGCGATGGTGTAGGTCGAGAACTCGGGCGTGAGTTTCAGGATGCGCTGGTCGATCATGTTGACGATCAGGCCCTGGGCGAGCGGCTCTCCGGCCTCGTCCGTCACGGCCTCGGGGCATTGGCGGGCGAAAGCCTGCGTCAGGACATAGGGCGCGCGCAGGTTCGATTCGATGTGGCGGTCCCAGCTTTCGCGGGTGGAGGTCTGGATCCGGTCGTATTCGAAGATCGAGGCGTTATTGACGAGGACGGTCAGCGGTCCCAGAGCCTCGGCCGCGGCGGGGATCAGGGCCTGCGTCTCGGCCTCGACCAGAAGGTCGGCCCGGAAAGCCTGGGCGCGGCGGCCCATGGCGCGGATTTCCGCGACCACGGAGTCGGCCTCGGCGGCGGACGCGGCATAATGCACCGCCACGTCATGCCCGCGACCCGCCAGATAAAGCGCCATCGCCCGCCCCAGGCGCTTGCCCGCGCCCGTCACCAGTGCCGTCATTTCGCGCGTCCCCCGCAGTCGCATCCCTTGCGGCCGATCAGGTAGCGCCCGCAGCTGTCGCAGACAGGGGGGCCTTTGCGTTTTCGCAGCACGCGGGGCAGGGCGCTGGGAAAGAGGGCACGGCCGATCAGGGCGATCAGGACCATCGCGCCGAGGAAGATGAAGATGATCTTCAGCAGCATCTAGAGACCATACCGCGCCCAGAGCGCCCGATCCTCGACCGCGCCGAGGGCTTCGTCGATGAGGTTCAGCCCGAACCGCTGAAACAGGCTCCGCTTGCGGCCAAAGGGGATGAGGCGCACCTTGTCGCCGTAAAGCTGCTTCAGCTTGGGCACCAGATGCGCCACGCCATCGGCCAGACCAAGGTCAACGGCCTGCTGCCCGGCCCAGATATCGGCGTTGAAGAGGTCCGCCGTCTGGTCCAGCCGCGCCCCGCGCGAGGTCCTTACATGGTCGATGAATGCCTGATGGATCGGGCCCTGCAGGGCCTTCAGACGTTCGATGTCCTCGGCCTTCTGCGGCAGGAACGGGTCGGCGAAACTCTTGGACCGGCCGGCGGTGACGACGCGGCGTTCGACGCCCTGCCGCGCCATCAGTTCGGGGAAGCCGAACGAGGCGAAGATCACGCCGATCGAGCCGACGAGGCTGCTTTGATCCACCCAGATGTCGTCGCCGGCGCAGGCGAGCCAGTAGCCGCCCGAGGCCGCCACATCCTCGACAAAGGCGTGGACGGGGACCTTCTTTTCGTCGGCGAGGCGGCGGATGCGCGCGGCGATCAGGCTGGACTGCACCGCCGAACCGCCGGGCGAGTTGATCTGCAAGGCCACGGCGACGGGCTTCAACTTGAAGGCCCGTTCGATCAGCGGGGCCAGCGCCTCGTCATTCAGGGCGCGGGAGCCGGTGCCGATCGTGCCGCCAAGGCGGATCACCGGGACAAGCGGCAGTTTCGGCAGGAAGGGAATGAAGCGGCGCATGGGGCCAGAGGTAAGGCGTCCGGGGCTTGCGGGCAAGGGCGCGTGGGGGCAGGGTTCCGACATGATCGACAAGCTGGAAATGTTCATCGCCTTGGCCAAGGAGCGGCACTTCGGTCGCGCGGCCGAGGTTTGCGGCGTC
>Ga0208490_101116_pt1 | contig 11268 bp, 8 predicted proteins | sample SubbioAug_CSWold_FD_184818 | JGI IMG/M metagenome (GOLD analysis project Ga0208490, IMG submission 184818) | Serpentinite rock and fluid subsurface biosphere microbial communities from McLaughlin Reserve, California, USA - CR11Aug_CSWold (SPAdes) | ecosystem: Environmental > Terrestrial > Deep...
CATCAAGCACAAGTGCGCCGACATGCTGCTCGAGGTCGAGTCGGCCAAGTCCGCCGCCTACTACGCCGCCTGGTGCGCCGCCGAGATGAACGACGAGCTGCCCTCGGTGGCCTCGCTGGCCAAGGCGTACTGCTCCGAGGCGTACTTCCACGCCGCCGCCGAGAACATCCAGATCCACGGCGGCATCGGCTTCACCTGGGAGCACCCGGCGCACCTGTACTTCAAGCGGGCGAAGTCGTCGGAGCTGCTCTTCGGCGACCCGACCTACCACCGCGAGCTGCTCGCCCAGCGCATCGGCATCTGAGGTCTGAAGGATCTGCGTCGCCCCGTCGTCCAACGGGGCGATGCAGATGACCGACGACCCACCGCTGGCCTGGTGCCCGAGGTCTGGGTCTGCTTCGACGGCGGAGCGGTGAACGCCATGGAGCCGGTGGACGAGCGCGGACGGTGGAGATCGACGTCGAAGGCGCCGCCGGCCCCGGCACCCACCTCGTCACCCTCCTCGCCGTGCAGGGCGACCGCATCGTGGCTCGGTCGCACACCGTCGTCGTGCCCCGACCGACGGCAGCCCGGGCTGCAGTCGCCCGGATCGGTGGACTGCAGCCCGGGCGGGCCAGGCGCCGCACCAGCCCGGGCTGGGGTGGCCGGAATCGGTGGACTGCAGCCCGGGCTGGGGCTGCCGGCGCCCGCCGATCGGGCCGACACGCACCGCCTCGGTAGCGTGCCGGCCGTGCTGGTCTGGGTCTTCGTCGTCGTCGGCGCGCTGGCGGTCTTCGCCATCGCCGCCGCCTTCGTCGGCCGGGAGGCGTTCCGGTTGGGACACACGCCGACCACGAGCATCTTCGACGTCGACGAGGCCGTCCTCCACGTGGCCGAGCACCTGAGCGACGAGGCCGCCGCCGGGCTGACCATGGACGAGGTCCACCAGCTCATCCTGTTCTCGCTGGAGCACCTCCGGGCCAAGGGCCTCACCGCCCTGCCGGGCGAGGAGCTGGCCTTCGACGAGGGCCCCCCGGTGGTGGTGGCCGACGACGACGCCGTGGCCGTGGTCCTCGGTCAGGCCGATGACGCCGGCATGGAGGTCACCGACGTCGCGGTGGTGGAGGTCCTCGACCTGCTGCTCGACCACCTCGTCCAGATCGGTGCCGTCGGCCCGGCCGTCCCCCCGCCCCAGCTCTGAGCGCAAACCGCGCGCCGCGAGCCGGCCGACCTCGATATCGTCTCTCGCACCAGAGGAAGGAGGTGGTCCAACACATGAGTGACTGTTCTGTTGGGACCCTGGAGGTGGCTGGCCGCTAGGTCAGTCTTCTTGGACCGACCTGGTGGAATCCCACCAGGCCACCGCTGAGCGACTCGGCCGGGAGCTGGTCCCGCCCGGTGCACAACGAACGCTCGGTCCTGAAGTGACGCGACGGGGGGGCATCGGCATTGCCGGTCGCCTCCCCGTCACGCGTACGCTGCCGGGCCATGTCCGGTCGCCTCGTCCGCATCGAAGAGCACCGCTGGCTCGGTGACAAGCGCACGTTCGTCGTCCACGACCAGGACAACATCTGCGACCCCGACGTGCTCCAGGACATCGCGGCGGCCCAGTCGTGGCTGACCTTCGGCCCGGACACCACGGTCGAGGCCCGCAACCGGGGCTACAAGGTGTGCCCGGCCTGCGCTGCCAACAGCGACGACGCCGGCTGACGCCCACGGATGGCCACCCCGGCGATGCCCGTTGACCGGCTGGCGGACCGCGCGCCCCGCGAGCAGCGCTTCCAATCGGGGTCGCTGCGGCTCACCGGCCACCTCGTCGGCGTCACCCGTGCCGGCCCGCCCAAGCCGGCGGTGGTCATCGTGCACGGCTACCCGTCGGGGCCGGCGGGCACCGCCGGCGCGGTGTCGGCGATGCCCGAGCTCGCCGACCGCATCGCCGACGACATGGGCTGGGTCGCGTTCTCACCCCACCTGCGCGGGATGGAGGGCAGCCAGGGCGCCTTCTCGATCAAGGGGTGGAAGAACGACATCCACGCCGCCGTCGACCTCGTCCGCTCGAGCGCCCGGGTGAGCGGGGTGTGGATCGTCGGCTTCGGCACCGGCGGCGCGCTGGCGATCTGCGCCGGCGCCGACGACCCCGACGTCCGGGGCGTGGCCGCCCTCGCCGCGCCGGCCGACTTCGACGACTGGGCGTCGAACCCGCGCCAGCTCCACGAGCACGCCCGCAGCGTCGGCATCGTGTCGGCCGACCCGACCCCGGCCCTGCTGGACGGCTGGGCGCGCGAGATGCGCCTCACCAAGGCCGTGGACGCCGCCGCCCGCCTGCGCCCTCGTCCCCTGCTCGTCATCCACGGCTCGGCCGACGACCTGGTGCCCGACTTCGACGCCCGCATCATCGCCGACGCCCACACCGCGGCCGAGCTGCGCCTGCTCGACACCGCGGGGCACCGGCTGCGCCACGACCCCCGGGCGATGGCGATCCTGCTCGGCTGGCTCGACCGCCAGCGCCTCGCCGCCGTGCCGGTGGCCACGTAGTCGCGGGCTACTCGGCCTTCGACTTCTTGGCCGCCTTCTGGGCCTTCTTCCAGCGGCGGACCTCGAGCAGCGCCTCCTCGGAGGAGACGTCGGCGACGGAGCGGGGCGTGTCGTCGGCGAAGGGGCCGGCCACCTGCTCCCAGCCGTCGGGGCGGATGCCGAAGCGCTTGGCGAGGATGGCCAGGAAGATCTTCGTCTTCTCCTCGCCGTAGCCCGGGACCTCGCGCAGGCGGTCGTGGACCTCCTGCGCGTCGGCGGCCCCGGTCCAGATGCGGGAGGCCTCGCCGTCGTAGCGCTCGACGACGTGCTCGCACACGGCGTGCGCCCGCTCGCCCATCGACTTGGGGAACCGGTGGATCGCCGGCTTCTCCCGGCACACGTCGACGAACTCGTCGACCGGCATGGCGGCGATCTTCCGCGGGTCGAGGTGGCCGAGGCGCTGCTTCAGGGTGTGGGGTCCGGTGAACGCCCACTCCATGGGGACCTGCTGGTCGAGCAGCATCCCGAGGAGCAGGGCGAGGGGGTCCTCGACCAGGAGCCGGTCGGCCTCCTCGTCGCCGGTGATGGGCAGCCGGGGCGTCGCCATGGGGGGCGAGCATACGATCCGGCCCTGTGGCGGACTCCCTCACCGACGACGACTGGCGTCGCCTCCACGCCGGGATCGAGCGGGTCCTCGCCGGGCGCGACACCTCGACCCAGCGCCAGGAGCTGGCCGTGATCGCGGATGCCTACCGGCGCCTCGACGACGACGGGCGGGCCCGCTTCCTCCGCCACACCGCGGCCGACCTCGCGCCGGATCCCGACGCCGTGCGTGCTGCCGCCCGAGAGCTGGCGGGGCATCCCGGCGATCCGGCGGTGCAGGTGGCGGCCCGCCAGGCGCTCACCCCGAGGTTCGCCCAGCTGCTCCACCTGCTGACCGGGCTCGACGACGGCGTCAAGCTCCTGGTCGACCTGCGGGCCGACCTGCGCCACCTGCTGCGGGGCCGGCTCCCCCTGGTCGAGCACGAGCTCGACGGCCACCTGGCGACCGTGTTCGACGTCGGGCTGCTGCAGCTCGAGCGGATCACCTGGGGGTCCTCGGCCCGGTTGCTCGAGAAGCTGATCCGGTACGAGGCCGTGCACGAGATCCGGGGGTGGGACGACCTGCGCGACCGCCTCGACATCGACCGGCGCTGCTACGCCTTCCTCCACCCCGCCATGCCGGACGAGCCGCTGGTGTTCGTCGAGATCGCCCTCGTCACGGGCACCCCCACCCGCCTCGGCGACCTGCTCGACCGGGAGGCGCCGCGCCTGCCGGCCGAGGCCGCCGACACCGCGGTCTTCTACTCGATCACCTCGTGCCAGCGGGGCCTCGCCGGCATCAACCTGGGCAACGAGCTGCTGAAGACCGTGGTGCGCGAGCTGCGCAGCGAGCTGCCGAACCTGACCCGGTTCGTCACCCTGTCGCCGATCCCGACGCTGCGGCGCGCCGAGCTCGAGCTGTCGGCCGGCGTGCGCCGCCGCCTCGACGACCTCGCCCGCCACGGCAGCGACGACGCCGACCTGCGCGACGCGCTCCTCCCCGCGGCTGCCCGGTACCTGACCACGATGGTCGACGGGCGGGTGGCCGATCCGGTGGCGAACTTCCACCTCAGCAACGGCGCCCTGGTCGACGCCCTGCACTGGCGGGCGAACACCGAGGACTACGGCCTCGCCCGGTCGTGGGGCGTGATGGCCAGCTACCGGTACGACCCGGAGCGCATCCCGGCCAACGCGGCGGCGTACGCCGCCGGTGCATCGGTGGCGATGAGCGATGCCGTGGCCGCCCTCGCGCCGGGTTGAGCGTCAGCGGGTCCAGGGCGGCGGCGTGTCCGCGTCGATGCCGTGGGCGGCGATGGCCTTCTCGACCACACCCGGCTCGACCGCGCCCTGGGCGCACAGCGAGGAGAGCACGGCGACCACGACGTGGCCGGCGTCGATCTCGAAGAACCGCCGGAGCGCCTCGCGCGTGTCGGAGCGGCCGAAGCCGTCGGTGCCCAGCGACGTGTAGGGGCGGCCGACCCAGCGGGACACCTGGTCGGGCACGGCGGTCATGTGGTCGGACACGGCGACGACGGGACCGTCGACGCCGGCGAGGCGGTCGGCGACCAGCGGGGTGCGGCGCTCGGCGCCCGGGTGCAGCCGGTCGTGGCGCTCGGCGGCGAGCGCGTCCTCCCGCAGGCGCTTGTAGGACGTGACGGACCACAGGTCGGCGGCGACGTCCCAGCGCTCGGCCAGCGCGTCGCGCGCCGCCACCGCCGACTGCCACATCGGGCCGGAGAAGAGGATCGTCGCCCGGTGCGCCGGCCCGTCGGGCGCGTCGGCGTAGCGGTACATGCCCTCGACCGCTCCCGCCGCGATGCGCTCGCCCTCCTCGCCCTCGGGCAGCGCCGGCATCGGGTGCGTCTCGTTGTACAGGGTCAGGTAGTACATCACGTCGCGCTGATCGTCGGGCGAGTCGGGCCCGTACATCCGCTCGAGGCCGGCCTTGATGATGATCGCCACCTCGTACGCGAAGGCGGGGTCGTAGGCCTCGACCGTGGGCACCGTCGACGCGAGGAGCAGCGAGTGCCCGTCCTGGTGCTGGAGGCCCTCGCCGGTGAGCGTGGTCCGCCCGGCGGTGGCGCCGAGCAGGAACCCGCGGGCCCGGGCGTCGGCGGCGGCCCAGATGAGGTCGCCCACCCGCTGGAAGCCGAACATCGAATAGAAGATGTAGAAGGGCACCATCGGCACGCCGCGGTTGCTGTGCGCCGTGCCCGCCGCCGTGAAGCTGGCCATCGAGCCGGCCTCGGTGATGCCCTCCTCGAGGATCTGGCCGTCCCGCCCCTCGGTGTAGGAGAGCAGCAGGTCGTGGTCGACCGGCTTGTACAGCTGCCCGCGTGAGGCGTAGATCTTGATCTCGCGGAACAGGCTGTCCATGCCGAACGTTCGGGCCTCGTCGGGCACGATCGGCACCACCCGGGCGCCGAAGCGCTGGTCGCGGGCGAGGTTCCGCAGCAGGCGGGTGAAGCCCATGGTGGTGGCCGCGGCCTGCGTGCCCGAGCCGACCAGCAGCTCGCCGTAGACCTTCTCGTCGGGCAGCGTGATCGGCTTGCGGATGGGGACCGGGCGCGAGGGGAGGGGGCCGTCGAGGGCCTTCAGCCGGGCGTGGAAGTACTCGTGCTCCGGCGTCCCCTCCCGCAGGGGGATGTAGGGCGGCAGCCCGGCGTCGAGCGCATCGTCGGGCACCTCCTCCTCGAGGTACAGCCGGTCGCGCAGCGTGCGCAGCTGCGCCTTGTTCATCTTCTTGATCTGGTGGGTGGCGTTGCGCCCCTCGACGTCGGGGCCGAGCGTCCAGCCCTTGATCGTCTTGGCGAGGATGACCGTGGGGCGTCCGGTGGTCTCGGTGGCGGCCTTGTAGGCGGCGTAGAGCTTCTTGTAGTCGTGCCCGCCGCGGGGCAGGTTGCGCAGCTCGTCGTCGGAGAGGTGCTCGACGAGCTTGCGCAGCCGCGGGTCGGGGCCGAAGAAGTCGTCGCGGATGTAGCTGCCGTCCTCGACGGCGTAGCGCTGGAACTGCCCGTCGACGGTGGTGTTCATCCGGTTGAGCAGCACGCCGTCGACGTCGCGCTGGAGCAGCTCGTCCCACTTGGAGCCCCACACGACCTTGATGACGTTCCAGCCGGCGCCGCGGAAGACGGCCTCCAGCTCCTGGATGATCTTGCCGTTGCCGCGCACCGGCCCGTCGAGGCGCTGGAGGTTGCAGTTCACGACCCAGGTCAGGTTGTCGAGGCCCTCGCGCGCCGCCAGTGAGATCGAGCCCAGGGTCTCGGGCTCGTCGGTCTCGCCGTCGCCGAGGAAGCACCACACGCGGGACTCGCTGGTGTCGTCCACCCGCCGGTTGGTCAGGTACTTCAGGAAGCGGGCCTGGTAGATGGAGTTGATCGGGCCGAGGCCCATCGAGACCGTCGGGTACTCCCAGAACTCGGGCATGAGCCGGGGGTGGGGGTAGCTCGAGATGCCGTCGCCGTCGACCTCCATGCGGAAGCCGTCGAGCTGGCGCTCGCTGAGGCGGCCTTCGAGGAACGCCCGGGCGTAGATGCCCGGCGCGGCGTGGCCCTGGAAGTACACGTGGTCCCCGGGCGTGCCGTCGGCCTTGCCCCGGAAGAAGTGGTTGAAGCCGACCTCGTAGAGGGCAGCCGACGAGGCGAAGGTGGCCAGGTGCCCGCCGATGCCCTCGGCCTTCTTGTTGGCGCGCACGACCATGGCGGCGGCGTTCCACCGGATGTAGGCCCGGATGCGCCGCTCGACGTGCTCGTCGCCCGGGAACCACGGCTCGAGCTCGGCCGGGATGGTGTTCACGTACGGCGTCGACACGGCGGCCGGCGAGCCGACCTGGAGGGCGTTGGCGCGGGCGAGCAGCTTCGAGATGAGGAAGCGAGCCCGCGTCTTGCCGTGGCTCTCGACGACCGCCTCGAGGCTGTCGAGCCACTCGCTGGTCTCCCCCGGGTCGATGTCGGGGAGCTGGTCGACGTAGCCCTCGTGCCGGGGGTTGTCGGGGTGGAGTCCGTCGATCACCATGCCCCTCAGCCAACCACGTCCTTCGCCCGTTCCCTCCGCGTCGCGCCGCGGCGTGGACCGTTCGGGGGGCGAGGGGCTGGCCCGGTCGGGTCATTTCCGGGGCTCGGCACCCGTCCACCTGCACCGGGTGCGGGAGGATCGCGCCGTGGGGGCTCGTCGCGACGTCACGGGGTCGGTGCCCCGCGCCGTCCTGGCCTACGTCGAGCGCGCCCTGGGATCCGATGCGGTCGGCGACGTCCTGCGCGCTGCCGGCCTCGATCCGACGGACGCGCGGGTCGGCGAACCCCGCAGCTGGTTCGAGGTCGACGAGATCGCCCGCCTGGTCGACGCTGCGGCGGCAGCCACGGGCGACCCCGGCATCGGGCGGCGAACGGGGGAGGAGCACTTCCGGATCGACCAGGAGCTGGGTCTCACCGACCACTTCCTCGCCGAGGGCGACCCGGCCGCGGCCCTGAGCTTCGCCGCGTCGCAGGCGTCGCGGATGATCACGGTCCGGCGCTACGAGGTGGTCCAGCGCCGGGACCACGAGGTGGTGGTGCAGTCGACGCCGCTCCACGACGGGGCCCGCGATCGCTTCCACTGCGACATCCTCGCCGGCTACTGGTCGCAGGTGCCGGGGCTCTTCGGCGCCGTCGGCACGGTGGTGCAGCGTCGCTGCGCGGCGCTCGGCGACGATCGCTGCGAGCTGGTCGTCCGGTGGGGCGAGGAGCTCACCGCCGAGGAGCGAGAGCTGCAGGCCAAGCGCCGCCGCACCCATGACCTGGTGCACCGGTTCGAGGAGCTCCAGGGCATGGCTGCGGAGCTGGCGGCCATCGACGACATCGACCACGCTCTCGCGCGGATCGTGGCCCGGGCGGGGACCACCATGCTGGCGCAGCGCTTCCTGGTCACGGTCCGGGAGCGGCCGGGGGTCCCAGAGCGGGTGGTGGCCGCCGGGCTGCCGGAGGCGGATGCCCACTCCGTGGCCGCCCTGCTGTGGTCGGAGGACGACATCGCCCGGGCCGAGCTCGAGGCCCACGGCCAGCCCGTCGTGGCGCCCATCGGCGACGACGACCGCCTGCTCGGGCACCTGGTCGCCTTCCTGCCACCGGGCACCCAGGTGCGCGACGCCGAGCGCCGACTGCTGCACGCCTACGCCGACCACGCCCGGGCCACCATCGACCGGATCCTCACCGTGGCCGCAGCCCAGCGCGAGCACCGCACCGCCGGGGCGCTCCTGCGACTGGCGCACTCCCTGGCCGGTGCCCGCACGGTCGGCGAGGTGACCGAGCTCGTGGCCGAGGCGGTGGGCGAGGTGACGGGCTGCGCCATCTCCGGGGTGTGGCTGCTCGACCCGACCGGCACCGAGTACCGGCTCCAGGTCGTGCGCGAGGACGAGGGTCGCGAGGGCCCGACGGTGATCCCGGCCGATCCCCAGGGTCGCGACGTGCTGGCGGCGCATCCCCGCCCGTACCTCCTGCAGCGAGGCGTCGAGCCCGCGGTCGACCCGGTGTTCGACGGCTGGGGCGTGGACCACGCCTACGTCGCCCCCATCGTCCACCGGGGCCGCCTGTACGGCCTGCTCGCCACCGCCCAGCGCGTCGCCCTCGACGGTCGCGGCGACGACGCCATCCTCGCCACGGTGTCCGCCCTGGCCCACCACGCGGCCACTGCGATCGCCAACACCGAGCTGCTCGCCGAGATCCGCCACCAGGCCCAGCACGACGCGCTCACCGGGCTCCCGAACCGGCCCCAGATCGAGGAGCGGGCGGCCGAGGCGCTGCGCCGGGCCCAGGAGCACCACGCCTCCGTGGCCCTCGCGTTCGTCGACCTCGACCGCTTCAAGATCGTCAACGACACGCTCGGCCACGTCGCCGGTGACGTCCTCATCGGTCGGGTCGCCGACCGGCTGGCGTCCCACCTGCGGCCCAGCGACGTCGTGGCCCGCCTGGGAGGCGACGAGTTCCTCCTGCTCCTGACCGAGCTGGAGGGCGTGGAGCAGGCCCAGGAGGTGGTGGGACGGCTGCTCGATGCGCTGCGCGAGCCCTTCGAGGTGCGGGGGGAGTCGCTCTTCGTCACCGCCAGCGTCGGCCTCGCCTGCTTCCCGCACCACGGGCGCGACTACGGCACGCTCCTGCGCCGTGCCGACGCCGCCATGTACGTGGCCAAGGGCGAGGGGCGGAACCGGGTGGCGGTGCACCGCTCCCCGGTGGGCGGGAGCCGCAGCCGCCTGAAGCTCGAGAGCGAGCTCCACCGGGCGGTGGCGCAGGACGAGCTGCGCGTGCTCTACCAGCCCCAGGTCGACCTGCTCACCGACGAGATCGTGGCCGTGGAGGCGCTGGTGCGCTGGCAGCACCCGTCGCTCGGCCTCGTCGGCCCGGCGACGTTCCTCTGCATCGCCGAGGAGTCCGGGCTGGTCATCGACGTGGACCGCTGGGTGCGGCGCGCCGCGTTCACGCAGGCGGCAGCGTGGGTCGCCGCCGGGATGCCGCTGCGCATGGCGGTGAACGTCTCGCGGCGCGACCTCGCCGACGCGGCGTTCGCCTCCTCGGTGCGAGGGCTGCTCGACGAGGTCGGCCTGCCGCCGGAGCTCGTCGAGCTGGAGATCACCGATCGGGTCGTCATGTCCGACGAGGACCTGCCGCCCTCCCTCGCCGGCCTGCGCGACCTCGGGGTCCGCCTCGCCGTCGACGACTTCGGCACCGGCAGCTCGGTGCTGTCGCGCCTGCAGCACTGCCCGGTCGACGTGCTCAAGGTCGACCGCACCTTCATCGAGCCGCTGTCGCGCCCCCACCCCGACACCCGGCTGGTCGACGGCCTCGTGTCGATGGCCCACGCTCTCGGGCTCGAGGTGGTGATCGAGGGGATCGAGGACGAGCAGCAGGCGCACGCCGTGCGGATGCTCGGGGCGGAGCTGGCCCAGGGGTGGTACTTCCACCGGCCGATGCCGGCCGACGAGCTCACGCCGATCCTGCAGCTGCACGCCGAGACGGCTCTTCGCCTGCCCCACGTCGTGCGTCGCCGGCCCCGGGGGGCGCGCCGGTAGGTTCCCCGGACGTGACCGCCCGCCGACGCGTCTGGACCGACGGCGCCTGCAAGGGCAACCCGGGCCCGGGCGGGTGGGCGTGGGTGTCCGACGACCGGCGCTGGGCGCGAGGGGCCGAAGCCCGGAGCACGAACCAGCGCATGGAGATCATGGCCGCGTACCGGGCGGTGCTCGCCCACGACGAGCCGCTCACGGTCGTGTCCGATTCCACCTACGTCGTCAACTGCTTCCGCGACGGCTGGTGGCGCGGCTGGCTGGGCAAGGGCTGGAAGAACAGCCAGCGCAAGCCGGTGGCCAACCGCGACCTGTGGGAGCCGTTCGTCGAGCTGTACCAGGCGCGCGACGAGGTGCGGTTCGAGTGGGTCAAGGGCCATGGCGGCGACGAGATGAACGACATCGCCGACCGCCTCGCCGTGGCCGCCGCCGAGGACCAGCAGGAGGCGAGCGGCGACGAGCTGCCCGTCGTGATCGGTCCCGTCGACACGATGGGCGACGCGATCGGCGCGGTGGACGGGGCCGTCGTCTCCGATCGCGACCGCCGGCTGCCCGCCGGCCGGCTGCTGGGCGTGTTCGGGCTGCGGCCACCCGAGCTGGGTGGCTGGGACGCCAACCCGGTGAGCGACGCCGTGGGCCGGCGCCTGCAGGACATCCTCGCGGCCAAGGCCCGCATGCACCCGGACCTGGTCGTGGTGTCGGGCCTGCGCCTCGGGGCCGAGATGCTGGGTGCCGAGGCGGCGGTCGCCGAGGGCCTGCCGCTCGTGGCCGTGCTCCCGTTCCCCGGTGCCGAGTCGCCGTGGCCGGAGGGGTCGAAGCGCCGGTTCGCCCAGCTGCGCTCGGCGGCCGCCGGCGAGGTGCTGCTCGAGCAGAAGGCGCCCGACACGAAGGCCAAGGTCGCCGGCTCGCTGCGCCGGCGCGACGCCTGGTTCGCCCGCAACCTCGACGAGGCCGTCGTCGTGTGGGACGGCGCCGAGCCCTTCGTCGGCCGCCTGCTCGGCACGCTGCGCGACCACCTGGGCGACGACGTCTGGGAGGAGCCCGTGCCGGCGGTGCGGCCGTGACGGGCGCACCCCCTCCTGAAACTGGCAGCGGCTCCGTTGCACCCGCGTCCGGAACTGGCAGCGGCTCCGTTGCACCCGCGTCCGGAACTGGCAGCG
>Ga0208490_101118_pt1 | contig 11255 bp, 7 predicted proteins | sample SubbioAug_CSWold_FD_184818 | JGI IMG/M metagenome (GOLD analysis project Ga0208490, IMG submission 184818) | Serpentinite rock and fluid subsurface biosphere microbial communities from McLaughlin Reserve, California, USA - CR11Aug_CSWold (SPAdes) | ecosystem: Environmental > Terrestrial > Deep...
AGAAACCTTTTAATACTTAAGAAAGAAGTTTCTCAAAACAGTAGATATTCTTTAACAATTTCTATAATTTACAAAGAATCAGGCATCTCATAAGATAAAGTAAATATTATTGTCAGTGTTTAAGAACCTTAAAATAATCAGATGGATGAATCTGAGCAAGGAGAGTGAATTTTAGGTATATAATGTAAATAAAAACTGTTAATGATCATTTTAAAAATGAGGAAATTCTAGTTTTTTGAATATCATTCTCAGATATTTCATTTTTATTATTTTTTTTTTTTATTAACTATCAAAACTCTTTTAAAAATATTTTATCGAGCATTATAAACAAATTATTATTAGTCTAATTATTTTATTAAAAAAATGGTGCTGGTTTTCATCACCAGCACCAAACACTATTAATTTTTTATGGGAGTCAATTATTTCTATAAACTGAAAAATTAGTTAATATAATAATCATATGTTAAATTATTAACTTAAGCTATGCAAAACAATAATTGAGAAACAAGCTTTTTCTGCTAATTTATGATATTATTATCATCTAAAACCTTATTAATCTTAAAACCAACACCAAGCAATATCCAAAATAGTGGTGATATAGATACAATACTATCATTTGAAATACCCATTATTAAATATAATACTACTAAAAAGAATATACCTAATCCAGTAATCTTAAACATACTATCGTATATATTCATATTTATGAATATTTTAAAACTAAGGTATAAATAATTAAGTAACAATATTAAGAATATTATCAAGGATAATAAACCTGTATTTAATGCAATTTGAAAATATAAACTATGTGGTTTGTCCACTTGCTGATTAATACTCAGACCAATTAGTTTACCATAATAGTCGTTATTAGGAAAGTGTAATCCATAAGTATCTGGACCATTACCAACTAATACTACATCACTTAGCATTGGAAGACTTCTCGACCAAATGTATCCTCTATTAGATGCCATAGCTTCTCTACCCTCAAAACCTATACTAGGAGCTTTATATGGAGTAACTAATTGGTTCATATTATTTAACAACCCTAAGCCGTCTTCTTTTAAGAATTCTGTATAAAAAGATATATTCTTTCTATTTGTCTCAAGATTAATATGTAATCCATAAGTGTCATTGACTGACACAATTGCAAATGAATGTTTATTATAGGGTGGATCAATAATTTTAAAATTTAAACCAGTTTGTTCAACAGCTAAAAGATTATTATTGTCACCATAAAACTCTATGTTACCATTTTCAACTTGAATCTTTAAGCTGTAATCATCATATACGATTATTAAGCTGTTATTTTCTGTATATATGTTTTTAAAGTTATAAGGTTCTTCTTTGATAATTATAGAATTTATACCAGATGTAAGTCTACTAAAAAGATTGTTATTTGAATAAATATTTGCACCAACAAATAATAAGAGCACAGTAACCAATATTATCAAAGAAGCCTTCCATCTTCTTATGATCACCTTTCTAAAAATAATAGCTAACAATATAAAGTATAAACCCAATGTAAGCAAACCAGCTCTTGAACCAGACCCGAACAAACTTAAAAGAGACAAAATTGAGATAAATCCTGAAGCTGTTTTTAACATTTTACTTTTTGTTAGTAAAAAAATTGTTAAGAAAAGTGAAAAAATCATTGTAGAATATACTCCTACATAGTTGGGATTGTATAATGAAGCATATACACGATTGGCTTCAAAATTAAAATTTATTTTATCAATTTGATCATTATAGGCAGAGGGTGTAATTAGTTTTCTCATAAAGTTGCTTTTATAAATGTCTTTGCCGATATACTGAGTAAAACCAATAATTGATATTATAATTGTTGAAAAGCCTAATGAACCAAGGATATACTTTAGTTGTTTCTCGTTATTAATTAAATTATAGGCTAAAAACATTACTACTAGGTATGACAGTAAGACCCACATACCTTCATATCTATCCATAAATCCTCTTAGAGCAACTGTTTTATATGTAGCAAATATAGTGGATATAATTATCAAGATAGCATATGCCATCATTGGATAGTATATTGGATCTTTTCTAATCTTAATATTCTTATCTAACAGAACTTGAGATAAGAATATAAATAAGCCGATACCGGTTAATACTATAAACCATAAGCTTTTGTAGTAAGAAAAAAAGTCTACATTATTATCTAATCCTCCCATAAAAATCTTTGTAGCTTCATCATTAGGCACTACTCTCATATATACTATTAATGGTATAATTGCTAAAATAAGCATTATTGGAATAAGTAGTACTATACTGATTTTATCCTCTTTTTTTGCTGTTTGCTTTACTTTCTTTCCCACACTTAATCCTCCAGTCAAAAATAATTCTAATTACAATATTATACCATATAAACTAAAAATGAGGTATAATAAGAAGTAATTATAAAATTATTTCTAATCGTCAGAAATGGAGGACTGTTAAGTGACAAAACACTTAAATAAAATTCAGATTAGCGAAAAAATAATTGATATAAAACTAAAAATATATTATTATAAATAAGAATAAATTATTTAGGAGGTTACGATGGATCAAAACAATTATCAGGATGAAATAAGCTTAAGGGAACTTATAGAAGCTTTGTTAAGACAAAAGAAATTAATAGCTATTATAACAATAGCAGTTGTACTATTGGCTGGAATATACAGTTTTATTATATTGAGTCCTACATATGAAGCAAGTATGATGATCATGGCTTCTGGAGTTAATCTAACTAATACTGAAATATCTGTTGATGGAAATGTTAATAATTTATTGGATGAAATGACTAGAATACCAACAATGAATGTTGAAACATATAGACAACAAATAGTAACTTCAGAAGTTTTGAATAAAACTATTGAAGAATTAGACTTAAGTGAAAATTATAGTGTTGATAGTTTAGCAAAAAAGATTTCACTTGAAACGGTCAAGGATACTGAGCTTATTAAAATTAAGGTAATAGATACAGATAATGAATTAGCAGCAAAGATTGTAAATTCTGTAGGCGATAATTTTATTAAGTATTTAAATGAAAACACCAAGAGGAGAATAGAATCTTCCTCAGAATATGTTGAAAATAACTTAGAAGTTGAAAAAAAAATATATGATGAGGTATTATTAGAGGAAAAAGAAGTTCTATCTAAACCTAGAAGCAGTCAAGAGGTAAGTATGGAGATGGGAGCTTTACTGAAACAACTAACTGGTTATAAGGCTGAAATAAATACATTGACTATTAGAGAAGATTCTTTGATTGCAGCAATTGATGTAGCAACATCAGCATCAGGAAATGGAAGTTCTTTAACACTTAATCAAGAAACAGGAAGAGTACTATTGGATAGTAGCGAAACAACGCTTAAAATGGAATTAGCTGAGGTAGAGAGTAAATTAATAAGTATTGATAGACTTATACCTGAACTTGAAAGTAGAGTGGAAGATCTAAGAGTAGAGTATCAAGAAAAGTCACTTGAAGAAAATTTAGTAACAGAAAAGGTAAACAGAGCAAAAAGCGTATATGAATCCTATCTTAGAAAGTATGAAGAACTAAGAGTTACCGAATCAGCAGCTATTGGTGATGCAAGTGTAATAGTAGTTTCAAGAGCATATCCAGCAGAAGCACCTGTTGGTCCAAGGAAAGCATTAAATGTAGCAATTGGTTTAGTACTTGGACTAATGATTGGAGTATTTGCTGCATTCTTTATAGAGTATTGGAAACAATCAGGAACAGAAAATTAAATTTGTGAAAATATAATGGAATACTAATTGGTCAGTCTAAATGGCTGAATTTTGTATCTGGAGTGTGAAGAATATGATTAAATATAAGAATAGATTAATGCTTGTAGCAGCAGATATTATTCTTTTAAATATTTCAGTTATACTAGCCTTATTTGTAAGATTTGAAGGATCATTAAATGAACAGTTTCTTCAGTATATTCAAGTATATCGAGATAACTTTGTATTAATTACAGTTATTAAAATATTAATATTTTATTACTTCAAACTCTATTCAAGTGTATGGAAGTATGCCAGCATTAATGAAATGTACAAAATTGTATCATCAGCAATAGCAGCAAATGCGTTGATGATAACTGTATTTGTATTAAAGCAAGATATATTACCAAGGTCTGTATATGTACTTACCTTGCTTTTTGATATGGTATTAATTGGTGGAATAAGATTTAGCTTAAGAAGTGTAGGCTCTTTATATCATGGATTAGAAAGAAGATCGAAGACACAAAAGAGAGTTATGGTAGTTGGAGCTGGAGATGCTGGTGTAATGATTATTAAGGAATACAGAAACCATTATGGGCTTAATTCTGTACCAGTTGTTTTAATAGATGATGATAATTCTAAACAAGGACAATCGATTAATGGAATAACAGTAGCTGGAAAAAGAGATGATATACCTGAGGTAGCTAAGAAATATAACATTGATGAAATAGTAATAGCAATACCTTCTGCTTCTAAAAAAGATATTGCTGAGATTGTTGAAATAGGAAAAAGGACAAAAGCAAAACTTAAAATTTTGCCGGGAATATATGAATTAATAGATGGTATAGTTAGTATTAATTCAATAAGAGAAGTTCAAATCGAAGACCTATTAGGTAGGGAAGAAATAGTTACCAACATTGATGAAATTAGCAAATATATCCAAGGTAGAACTATTTTAGTCACTGGTGGAGGTGGTTCGATTGGGTCAGAACTATGTAGACAAATAGCAATTAATAAACCAAAAAAACTTGTAATAATAGATATATATGAAAATACGACATACAACTTACAAAATGAGTTATTAAGAAAACACAAAGACTTAGACTTAAAAGTATACATAGCTTCTGTTAGGGATAAAAGAACTATAGATGAGCTAATCAGTAAGGAAAAGCCCAATGTAATTTTTCATGCAGCTGCACACAAGCATGTACCTTTAATGGAAGATAGTCCTAAAGAAGCTATTAAGAACAATGTCTTTGGAACAGTTAATGTTGCTCAAGCAGCATGTAATAGTGGAGTAGAGAAGTTTGTAATGATATCAACAGATAAAGCTGTTAATCCAACCAACATAATGGGAGCAAGTAAAAGACTATGTGAAATGGTTGTCCAAGCAATGGACAAGGTATCTGAAACTGAATTTGTTGCAGTAAGATTTGGAAATGTACTTGGTAGCAATGGAAGTGTTATTCCATTATTTAAGAAACAAATAGCTGAAGGAGGACCTGTTACTGTAACCCATGAGGAGGTTATTAGGTATTTTATGACTATCCCAGAGTCTGTTAGTTTGGTAATTCAAGCAGGTACAATGGCACATGGTGGCGAAATATTTGTCTTGGATATGGGTAAACCAGTAAAAATACTATCACTTGCAGAGGATTTAATTAGATTATCTGGATTTGAACCATACACGGACATTCCGATTAAAATAGTCGGATTAAGGCCGGGGGAGAAACTTTATGAGGAATTACTTACCAATGAAGAAGGTATATCAGCTACAAACAATGATAAAATATTTGTAGCAGCACCTAGCAATATAGATTTTGAATTTATTAAAATGAGACTCGATGAGTTATATAAAAAAACTATAGAAAATAGCAATGAAGAAGTCAAAGAGTATGTGAAAACATTAGTACCTACCTATAGAAACATTAACTAAAATCTCAACTATCAGGTTGAGATTTTTATGTTTTAAGCTATTGAGTTTGAATTAACTTTAGTGAATAATTATTTAAGTTTTCCACTTATAAGTATTTTATCAAAATTCATTGGTACATTTTCTCTCTTTTCCATATATATAGATATAAGGAGGTGAGACAATGGCAATAGAAACTACAATTGGTAAAAGATCATTAAAGCTTGAGCTTGATGGAGGAATAGTTGATGGAAAGCAAAAGGTAGTAAATAAGACATTTAATAATGTCAAAATTGATGCACTAGATGATAACATTCATCTTTGTGGATCCTTACTATCTAATCTTCAAAGTAAAAGTTTACTTCAAGTTAAGAAGGTAGAAGAAACAATAATTAGAGAAGTTTAGTGAATGACAATTCTGTAATGGAGGTGATTAGATGGTAAAAACTAAATTAGAAATGGATTTTCTTGATGCTTTGAATAAGTCATATAGAGTAAGTATTGATGAACCAAGAGAAGATTTAACAGAATTTGAAGTAGCAGATATAATGGATGATATCGTAACAGCCAATGTATTTGAATCAAAGAATGGAAGTTTGATGGGTACTGTTGGTGCTAGAGTTGTAACTATAACAGTTACTGATTTTGAGATCTAGTAATATAAAATTGAATTAGTAAAAATTATAACAGGGTAGGTAGATGATAATTAGTTTATCTACCTACCCTGTTTTTAAAGGAGGTAATTGATATGGATGATATCTATTCAAGTGTTGCTAATCTAGGGTTTCCCATTGTAATTTCCATTTATCTACTTGTTAGGATTGAAGGAAAGCTTAATGAGTTAACCATTAGCATTATTGAACTAGCTAAAGCAATATCTAAATAATTAACGGGTAGATTCATTGAATCTACCCGTTACAGTTAGTTATTAAAACGCTAAATTTGTAATTACTTGTATTCCTGGAACTACGAAATTATCTGCCATATCTCTAATATATAGTGGATTGTTGACCACTCTGATTGAGTATTTAGAAGGAGAAGGTCTATTTGGTATAGTAACAACTAGAACTGACTTACTAGATAGATTAACGCTAGTAGTATATTCATCAGTTGTCAAAACACGACCATCAGATAATCTTGTTATTTCTAGGTCTCTTCTGTAAAGGCTTGAACCATCAGTAGCTAATTCCTCTGTGAAGTAAATATTAATCTCATTTGTACTTACAAAGGCTTCATTTATTAGTAGAGTTGGACTAGCCATGTCCTTAATTCTAAATATTCCTGTTTCAACGCCTGTACCAATTGATGTTTCCATAGTGTTAGTAGATTTAACAGTTCCTCCACCATAGACAACAGTTGTGTTTGCAGTATCTTCAAATCTAATGGTTACTACATTTGTTCCATCAGCAATTACACTTGTTATCTTTCTTCCCATAACATCAAAATCACTTGGCTGAGCTTTTACTATTGGCATGTTAAATTTTACTTTTACTATGCCAGCTTCTGATAATATTGCTTCATAATCACCGTATCTTGTGTCATATTGAACTGTTTTTGCTTTTCCTGATGCTGTAGTATCAAATTTGATTTCCAAGATCAGTGGAGTTGTGAAGTTGCCAGATGTATCTTTAATTCTAACCATATTTACTTTTGTCATGTTATTTGCTGTACCGATCATTGTTTGTCTACCTTCAATGTAAGTAGGTAGTGTTAATGTAACTACTTTATCTTCTTTGCTAAAAGCAAATTGAGTGCCCCTAGTCAAGTATGATTCTATTCCATTAAAAGTCATAACATAGTTATTTAAATTAGTTATACTTTCTCTATCCATTGGTTTACTAAATTCTAATGTGATTATATTACCATATCCTGAGTAGGATAACAGTCTTGGTTGTACAACATCTTTCATTAGGAAACTAGCTGAGTATGTGTTAATTTGTAATCCATTGGAGTCTCTAACTCCTGATATTGTCAATACTGTATTGCCCATTGGAAGTACAGCATTTAGATTAACGACATATTCAGAACCGCTGCCAGTAATTGTTGCAATTGAGGCAGTTCTTCCAGATGAATCAACTATACTGTAATTAGTCTTATCATTTCCTATTACACTCTTATTATATTTAACTAAGATGCTTTTACCATCAGATGACAGGTATGCGCCAGTAACTTCAGGTTTTGTTGTATCAACAGCTACCTTCACCTTAGTTGCTTTTTGGGTCATTACATTTCCCCAATAGTCTGCCATTTCTTCTACATAAATAAATGTTTCTACATTGGGTATAGGATTTGTTGCAAAGGTTGCTATTACCTTACTACCTTCCACAACTACTTTATCAGCATATTTTTTTGAAACTCCACTTAACCAGAATACATTTTCTTTAAATGCTGATAGTGGATCTAATCTCTCACTAAATGATATTATTATCTCTTCAGTTGTACCAGTAATACTTACTACTACAGGAGCAGTTGTATCTGTACCTATTACAAATGGCCAATAGGATACATTCATCTTATTCCCAGAATAGTCTTCTAAGTCTTTTATTTCCATTGAGTAGTTCCCTGCTGATAAGAAAGAAGTAGTTGGACTATATGAAAGTGTTATACTATCGTAATTTACAACTGGATTTGCCAGTGAAGATGCTACATTAAGTTGGAAATTTGCCATGCTTACTGTAGGCTTTATTGGTTCAGAGAAGTTAATTTTAATTCCTTTTTTACCAAGAACTTCAATTCCCTTAACCATTGGTAAAGTTGTATCAGAAGCACCAAATACAGTATTGATATTAACTATTTCTCCATCTGTTGACTTTAATCCATTTGCAGTAAGAGTGTATTCTTCTCCTTGTGACATGATACCATCTAGTACTAAAACTATTGTCTTATCACTATCTTCAAATCTCACTGATTGAACACTTCCTGCATCTGTGTTATAAGTATAAACATGTGAGGCCAATACTTTATCTACTGCTTTATTCATTTCTATTCGTACTTCTTTTAAATTATCTACTGTAACATCCTTAAGTGCAAATTTTATGTTTGAAATTATGAAAGACTTGTATGAGGATGATTGAGTGCTGGTTAAATATCTAAAGTCATAACTTCCAATCTGGAGCTCATCAACGATAAACTCAAATGTTCCATCATCTTCTAGAGTTACTTCCAATTCAATTACTATTTTAGGATCTGTTCTGTGTTTAATTAAAATATTCAAGGTTTCTGTATTATCAACTTTTCCACTAAAAGTTACTGAATCATTACTAACTATTACACTATCTTCAATACTTAGTGGATTTAAACCTAGTTTTACAGCTAAAGAATCCATAGAATTCTTTAGCTGTATCCCCAGTGCGTTTTCTATCATAAGAGCTATCATACCACGATTTGGATATGATGAAACACTAACATCTAAACCAGTCATAATTCCAAGCTTTTGGGCAAGTGCTGGTACATTGTTCCATTCTTTTGCCTCTTCTGTGTATCCCAGTGATCTTAATAAAACTGTTTGGAATTGTTGTACTGTTACATCTTTATCCATCCCAAAAGTGCCATTAGGTTCACCTTGTATAAGGTTATTTGTTCTTGCCCATACTAGGTAAGGGGTATAATAAAGATCTCTTTCAGTAAGCTTAAGATCAGTAAATACCTTTCTCTCTATAAATGCAGCAGCTTCTCTTGCACTAATATAGTTTCTTGCTGTACTTTCTTCACCATATAATCTAGAAATTAAAACTACCATATCTTGTCTTCTTAGATTTCTATCAAGCATTAAATTGCCTGTTTCATCTCCTTGATAAATACCTAAGGCTTCCATTCTTTTCCCTGCTGCCTCATATTGATCTGATGCCATAACTGGAGAAACAACACTAAATAGCATTATTACTGCCAGAGTTAAGGACATTATTCGTCTCATAGAATCACACACTCCTTTTCAGTATTCTTACCTCATTTTCATTATACATCAAAGAAATTGATAAAGATATTACAATTAGGTTAAGCTTTTTCTGTAAGAACATAGAAAATTTTCCATCTGATTTTTAATAAAATAGCTAAATAAGTATACTAAATATATTAATTATACAGATACCAATTATGTAATGATATCTTTTTTCAAGAAAGTAGGAAATTCCGAAATTAATGGTTACAATTTGTCACTATGTATGATAAAATTTTAATGATACTTGTTTAATTAAAGAATTTATAGTCTCTAGTGCCTTGATTTATTTAGATTTATGGCAAATTATAAGGATTGTAAGTATCTTAAATAGACAGAAAAGTACATATATAGAGGAGGATTATAATGATTAGAAGGTCAATTGCAATTGTTCTAACTCTTATCATGGTTTTATCACTAACTCCAATGTATGGTCACGCTGAAGGATTCAGCGATATGCCAGAAAATTGGTCAACTGATGCGTTGGAAAAAGCTGTAGAAAATGGTTTGCTACAGGGGTTCGATGGGAAGATTATGCCTAGCAAAAATTTAACTAGGGCTGAAATGGCAACAGTAATTAACAGAAGTTTCGGTGCATACCAAGAAGCATCACTTTTATCTTTTGATGACATGGACGAAACAAGATGGTATTATGAGGAAATGGCAAAAGCAGTACACATGAGAACCTTCCAAGGTGATGGGAAAAATTTAAATCCTGACAATAATATTACTAGACAAGAAGCATTTGCAGTTCTTGCTAGAGCTTTAAAATTATCACCATCACAAATAAGACCAACAGGATTTACTGATCTTGGAGAAATCGCTACATGGGCAACTGGTGAATTATATGCTATGATAAATGCTGGGTATGTTAAGGGATCTAGTAATAAAATTAATCCTAAAGCAAATATTACAAGAGCAGAATTTGCTCAAGTTATGGACAATGTAATAAAGTTATATGTTAGAGAAGAAGGAATTGTAGATGAGGTTGTAGAAGGAAACATAATGGTAAATGCACCAGGTGTTGAATTTAAAGATGTCACTATCTCTGGAGACCTTATTGTTGGTGATGGAGTTGGCGATGGAAACCTAACTTTAAACAACACCATTATTGAAGGTAGATTAGTGGTTAGAGGTGGAGGAGAAAACTCCATTATAATAAAAGGAAACTCAGAAGTAACTAGTATAATAATAGCAAGAGTTGACGGAGTAGTTAGAGTATATAACGAAGCAGGAATAGAAATAGGTGAAGTAATAGTTGATGGAGCAGATGATGTAATTCTTGAAGGCGACTTTACAAATGTTACAATACTAGCACCAAATGTAGATGTATATGCAGTTTCAGCAAATGTAGAAATTGCAACTATTGAGGGATCAAGCAGTAAACTAATAGTAGATATAGATTCTAATATAGGGACTGTTGTTATAGAGGCAGGTGGAGTTACAGTAGAAGGTGAAGGTCAAGTTGATTCTGTACAAGTTAATTCAGGTGGAGATGACGCTGTAATTACTACTACAAATACAGTTATAGATGTAGTTGTTGGAGTAGAGAATGTAACAGGAACAGGTAGTGTAGTAGTTGAACCAGGTTTAGAATATAAAAACGCTGCAACAGTAACTGCACCAGCTCAACCAGTACAACCTGTTACACCTCCAATTATAGTAGGTCCAACACCCCCACCAGCAGTAAAG
>Ga0208490_101119_pt1 | contig 11246 bp, 13 predicted proteins | sample SubbioAug_CSWold_FD_184818 | JGI IMG/M metagenome (GOLD analysis project Ga0208490, IMG submission 184818) | Serpentinite rock and fluid subsurface biosphere microbial communities from McLaughlin Reserve, California, USA - CR11Aug_CSWold (SPAdes) | ecosystem: Environmental > Terrestrial > Deep...
TTCAAGCAGAATCATAGGAAACCCTGCAGCCAATGGCGAGAAAAACCGCCATATTTTAGCATGAAATCAATGGCATGGGCATTGTTCAGGCCGAACTACGGATATTGGACGGCAGGTGACGGTTCAGCCGCCGGTTCACCAGCGCGAAGAGCCAGGTCAGCACAAGCGTCAGCAGGATGAAGTAGACCGCGACGATCGGATAGGCGACGAAGGGGTTGAAGGTCTTGTCGGCGAAGTACTTGGCGTAATAAAGCGCGTCGCCCATCTGCCGGAAGGCCGGGAAGCCACTGAAGAACACCAGCGTCGTGGCGTGGAACAGGAAGATCGCCTCGTTCGTATAGGCCGGCCAGCCCAGCCGCAGCATGGTCGGCCACTGGATGCGGCGGAACTTGTGCCAGCCGGTGATGCCATAGGCCTCGGCCGCCTCCAGATCGCCCTTCGGGATGGACTTCAGCGCACCGTGGAAGATCTCGGCGGCATAGGCCGAGGTGTTCAGGAACAGCACGAACAATGCCCCGGCCCAGGCCCGGGTGGTCCAGGCGGTCTCGACCGTGATGCCGAAGAGGTTGATCCCCGTCTTGGGCAGAAGCTGCAACGCCTCGTAGGCGAGGAAGAACTGGATGAAGAGCGGCGAGCCGCGGAAGATAAAGACGAACCATTCCGCCGGTTTGCGCAGCAGGCGGCGCGGCGAGGATTTGGCCAGCGCCACGGCCACCGCGAAGAAGAAGCCGAAGCCGAGGGCGAGGACCCCGAAATAGACGTTCCAGATCAGACCCGAGCCGATCAGCGTGATCTGCTGGCAAAGCGTGAAGTCGGACCGGGGCAAGAGGTTCTCGCCAAAGCCGATCGACCGGAAGGCATAGGCCTGGACGGTTTCCCAACAGGTCATGCGATTGCTCCCGGCGCGGGCTTTCCCAAGGAACATGCAAAAGCTTGCGCTCTCATGCGGCAGCCTTTCGCAGGGCTTCACCGCCGGCGGTGGCCTGACCGTGGTTCAACCGGGCGGAAATGCGCGCCAGCACGATCTCGGACAGTTTGGTGAAGACAAGGTAGAAGACGAGCAGCGCCAGGAAATACCACAGCCGCCAGTCGGGATGCGGGTATTCATAGGCCTGGGTCTTCATCCCGCCAAGCTCACGCGCCCAGTAGACGATGTCCCGGACCCCAAGCAGGAACAGAAGCGGCGTGGCCTTGATCAGGATCATCCAGAGGTTCGACAGCCCCGGCAGCGCATAGACCCACATCTGCGGCACGAGGATGCGGCGGAAGACCTGGCCGTGGCTCATGCCATAGGCCTCGGCCGTTTCCAGTTGCGCGCGGGGGACGGCATTCATCGCGCCGTAAAGGACGTTGGCCGCAAAGGCGCCGAAGACCAGCGCGAAGGTGAAGACGGCCAGCCCGAAGCCATAGGCCTGATGCCAGATGGCCGAGGACCGTCCGAGCGGGATCTTCGCCTCGGGACAGACGCGGAATTCAAGCCCCTGCCACGGCCAGCTATGGTTCTCGCAGACGGCAAGGCTTTTCAGGTATTCCAGCCCCTGATCCAGCGCGATGACGAAGAAAAGGAAGAAGATGATGTCCGGCACGCCGCGCACGATTGCGGCATAGCCCTTGCCCAGCAGACTGAGCGGGATGAAGCGCGAGCGGGCAGCGGTGGCCCCGGCAAAGCCCATGGCCAGCGCGGCGGGCGCAGTCAGCGCCAGCAAAAGCAGGACCGTGACGAACGACCAATAGAACTCGATGTGCTTACCCGAGGTCAGGTAGCACATGGCCCAGGTCAGGCCCTCGATGGATTTGGGATCGGCGCAGGCTTCGAACATCTGGGGTGGGGGGCGCGGCCGGAACCGCGCCCCTGGTCCTTAGAACTTCGTCGCTTCCGCGCCGAAGTGCTTTTCGATCATTGCATTCAGGCTGCCGTCGTCTTTCATCGTCTGGATGGCAGCGTTGAACTTCTCCTTCAGCTCGGTGTCGCTTTCGCGCAGGCCGACGCCGATGCCGCCGCCAAGCTGGACCGGCTCACCCACGAACATCAGCTCGCCGTTCGATTCCGCCACGATCGCCGCCAGATAGTCCTGGTCGGCGAACACCGCGACAGCCTCGCCGTTGCGCACGGCGGCGACGGATTCGTCGGGGGTGGCGAATTCCAGCACGGTTGCGCCCGACTCGGCGACATAGGCCGCCTGGATGGTCGAGACCTGCGCCGAGACGACGCCCGTCAGATCGACATCGGCCGACATCGCCGCATAGGCCGAGGCGGCCGGCGGGAAGTAGTTCTGGGTGAAGTCGATCACGGCTTCACGTTCCTCGGTGATGCTCATCCCGGCGAGGATGGCGTCATAGTTGCCCGACTGCAGGTTCGGGATGATCGAATCCCAGTCGTTGGTGACCCATTCGCAGGTCAGTTCGGCGCGCTTGCAAAGCTCGTCGCCGAATTCACGCTCGAAGCCGGCGACTTCGCCGGCGTCGTTGATGAAGTTGAAGGGAGGGTAGGCGCCCTCGGTCCCCAGGCGCACGACGTCCTGGGCTTGGGCCGCGCCGGAAACCGCGATCAGCGCGGTGGCGAGAAGCAGGTTTTTCATCCTTGGTCTCCTTGTCGGATGGTTGGCCGGTTCACTGGAACCAGCGGGATTCAATGGCAGCGAGCGCGCCGTCCTGGCGCATGGCATCCAGCGCCGCGTCCAGCCTGTCAAGCAGCGGATTGCCCTTGCAGACTGCCATGGCGACGCCGTCATCCGGGATCAGTTCCGGATAAAGCGCGTCAATTCCGTTTGCGGCCAGAAAGTCCTGCACCGCGCCGCGCGTCTTGAACGGCCCGAGCGCAAGGTCGACGCGCCCCTCGGCCAGAGCCGTCAGAACCTCGGGCTCGGTCTGGAAGGACAGGTGCCGGCGGTCCAGCTGGCGCAGATGCGCCTCGTGCATCGTGCCGGACTGGACGGCGGTCAGCGCCTGGTCGGGTTCCGGCGCGCCGGGGCGGCCGATATACCATTCCTCGGGGTCGGTGGTGTAATAGCTTTGGGTAAAGGCCACTAGCGCGCGACGTTCCTCGGTCACGGCCATGCCGCCGAGGACCACGTCGAACTGGCCTGACATGACGCCGGGAATCAGCTCGTCGAAGTTCGCGAGCCGCCAGCGGCAGTCAAGCGTGGCGCGGGCGCAGACCTCGTCCATCAGGTCACGTTCATAGCCGATGACCTCACCCTCGGCGTCAAGGTCGATATAATCGGGAAAGGGCGCCGCGGTGCCGACAACAACAGGCTCGGCCGAGGCGAGGATCAGCCCGGCCATTGCCCCCGCGATGGTGCCTGCACAGGCCATCAGCCCGCCGTGGCCGAGAGGAATCCGCGCAGGCGCGAGCTTTGCGGATTGCCGAAAAGCTCGGCGGGCGGACCCTCTTCCTCGATCAGGCCCTTGTGCAGGAAGATGACATGGTCCGAGCAATCGGCGGCAAGTTTCATGTCATGGGTGACAAGGATCATGGTCCGGCCTTCGTCGGCCAATGCCTTGATGACCTTGACCACCTCCTGTTCCAGCTCCGGGTCCAGGGCCGAGGTCGGCTCGTCGAAGAGAAGCGCCCGTGGTTCCATGCACAGCGCCCGTGCGATGGCGGCGCGCTGCTGCTGGCCGCCCGACAGCTGCGCCGGCCAGGCATTGGCCTTGTCGGCGATGCCTACCTTGGCCAGATATTCGCGCGCCTTCGCCTCGACCTCCTTGGGGTCGCGTCTCAGCACCGTGACCGGGGCCTCCATCACGTTCTGCAGGATCGTCAGGTGCGACCAGAGGTTGAACTGCTGGAACACCATCGACAGGTTGGTGCGGATGCGGGTGACCTGCGCCCGGTCGGCGGGGTGGCGGTCCAGACCCGCGCCGCGCCAGCGCACGGCCTCACCCTCGAACCGGATCTCGCCCTGCTGGCTGTCCTCCAGCAGGTTGCAGCACCGCAGAAGCGTGGACTTGCCCGACCCGGAGGAGCCGATCAGCGACACGACATTGCCGCGCTTGGCGGTCAGGTCGACGCCCTTCAGCACCTCGAGCGGGCCATAGCTTTTGTGCAGGTCGTGGATTTCGATGACCGGAGTGTCGGCGGCGTCAGGCATCTTGTTCGGGACTTGGGACATTTGATCCGGCAGAGTAGGTCAGGGATTCCGCGTCATTGCAACGTGGATTTGCCCAGTTTTTGCGCTGGAACGCGGCGATCTGGTCAGTCCGCCGGGTGAAGCGTCGGCGGCGTGGGGGGATTGGGCACGGCAAGGTAATCGGCCAGCGGGATGCGGACGAGCGTCTTCAGGCCAAGGACGTCCCGGCTTTCGGCGTCCAGGGTGGCGATCGCCTCGGCCACGGCGGCGAAGGTGGCCTCGATGTCGGCACCGGAGGCGGCAATCAGCGGCAGGCCGGGGCTGGGATCGGTGAGGCCAACGACCTTCAGAGGGGCAGCCACCGCTTCGCCCTGCATCAGCCGCCAGGTGACCGCATCCAGCGCGGCAATGTCGGCGCGACCCTCGGCCACGGCCTGGGCGGACAGGCGGTGCCCGCCCGACCGGAGGACGGGCCGCAGCGTCAGGCCCAGCCGGGCGGCGTGGATCTGCGGCGCGGCCCAGCCGGATTGCGACAGGTCCTCGTTGAAGGCGAAGGGGGCGCCGTCGAACTCTTGCAGGCGGTCGCGCGGATCATCGGCGCGGGCGATGAGGACCGAACGGTAATGGCCGGGCGCACAGCCCTCCACCCCATAGTCGGGGGTGCCGACATAGGCGACGCGGTCATGCAGCCGGGCGCGAAACGGGTAGCCGCAGGTTTGCGACAGCACCAGGTCCGGCGACTGCCAGGCGTCCCAATAGGCGTGCTCGCCCCGCGTCAGCGCCTCGGGCGCCGCAATCCCGCGCGAGCGCAGCCCGTCGCGGATCAGCCCCCAAAGCCGGTCGTTCGCGGCCTGCGCGGCCCCGAAGTCATACATCCCCAGGCTGGCGATCATTGCGCTTCCCGCCGCTCCGCCCGTTGCCGGGCCTGCGCCGATTCCACATCCGTCAGGCCCAGCAGGCTTGCCACCAGTCGCAGAAGCCGGTCCTCCTCGGCATCGCGAACCCCGTCGGCCAGCGCCACCGACCACAGCGCGGCCATCAGGTCGGCCCGGTCTTCCAGCGCAATCGCCGATTTGAGCGCGCGGGTGAAGCGGACGGTGTCGGGGGCCTGGCGCTCCAGATCCTCGGCCTCGGTCCGCAGCTTGGCCGCCTCGAACGGGCCAAGGCCGTGGTACTGGGCCAACGTGCGGTCGATCCGCTCCACCTCTTCGGCGGAATAGAGCCCGTCCGTGCGGGCGATGCGGACCAGCAGGGTGGCCAGCGCCAGCCGCGCGTCAGGTTCCGGCAGGCGGGTGGGTTCGGGGGCGAGGAGCTTGCGAAGAAGGTCGATCATCGGGCGAACTTAGGGCCTGTGGCCCGGCTTGGAAAGCCGCGTGAACCGGGTTGTGAGCGCGGCCAGCTCTTCGGCCAGGCCAAAGGGCGGGTTGACGATGAAGAGGCCCGAGCCTTCCATCCGGTGGCCCTCCCGTGCCGGGGGGAAGCGGACCTCATGGCGCAGGCCCTCGGGAAAAGCCGCCTCCAGCGCCTTCAGCATGGGCCCATGCGCGCCGCCTTTCAGCAGGGGATACCACAGGATCAGCAGCCCCACATTCCACTTGCGGTGGATGTTGGCCATATGGCGCGGGATCGCCTCGTAATCGGCCTTCACCTCATAGGAGGGGTCGATCAGCATCAGCCCCCGGCGCGGGGTGGGGGGCGTCAGCGCCAGCGCCAGCTCGAACCCGTCGCGGCGGTAGACATGCGCGTCCCAGGGCTTTGCCGTTTCCGCCAGCCGGGCGAATTCCTGGGGATGAAGCTCGGCCACGTGAAGCGTGTCGGACTCGCGCAGCCCCAGCGCCGCGATCAGGGGCGAGCCTGGATAGGCCGCGGGCCCATGGGCGATGCGGGTCTCGTCCAGACGCTGGCGGTAGGGGTGGTCCTTCGGGAAGAGCGGCTCGGCCAATGCGATCCCCGCCGCAGCCTCGCCGGTCTTGACCGCTTCATCGGCAGACAGGTCATAGAGACCGCGCCCGGCATGGGTCTCGATATAGCTGAGCGGCTTGTCCTTGCGGGTCAGGTAATCCAGCACCCAGGCCAGGACGGCGTGCTTGTGGACATCGGCCAGGTTCCCGGCGTGATAGAGATGTTGATACGACAGCATGGGCCTGCCTAACCCGACGGCCCCGGCTTGGAAAGCGGCAACCGACCTTGCAGCCCCGGACTCGATACTGACGATCGCCCGAGCAGAACGCGCCGGTCAGGGCGGTGTTCACCGCACCGTGGCGCGGGTTGAAGATCGAGTCGGCCACGCTGTTCAGCGGCGCCTCGGTGCCATTGCCGCCAAGCCGGATAGTCCAGCCCAGACGCACGGTGTCGAGGCGCACCTATGGCATCAACAGCCTGTTCTCGGTCCTTGGTGGTGTCAGCCGCACCTCGCAGACCGAGTCCGGTAAACCATCATCTCGCGAGGAAGGGGCGAGTTGACGCCGCCTCATTCAGCCGCAGGCCAAAGGTGCCCGGGTCCGGATCAGACCAGCCGCGAGACCTCGACCGCCGCGCGCACGAAGTCTGCGAACAGCGGATGGGGCGCGAAGGGTTTGGACTTCAGCTCGGGGTGGAACTGGACGCCGATGAACCAGGGATGATCCTTGACCTCCACGATCTCGGGCAGGCGGCCGTCGGGGGACATGCCGCTGAAGATCAGCCCGCAGTGCTCCAGCTGGTCACGATACTGGATGTCGACCTCATAGCGGTGACGGTGGCGTTCCTCGATCGTGTTGGTGCCGTAGATGCGGGCCACGGCCGAGCCGTCCTTGAGGTTCGCGGTATAGGCCCCAAGCCGCATGGTGCCGCCCTTGGCGTCATCGGCCTTGCGCCGCACGGTGTGGTTGCCCTGGACCCATTCCTTCAGATGGTAGACCACGGGGGTAAACCGCTTGGCGCCCTTCTCGTGGTCGAATTCCTCGGACCCGGCGTCCTTGAGGCCGACAAGGTTCCGCGCGGCCTCGATCACCGCCATCTGCATCCCCAGACAGATGCCGAGATAGGGGATCTTCTTTTCCCGCGCGAAGGTGGCGGCGCGGATCTTGCCTTCCGTCCCGCGTTCGCCAAAGCCGCCGGGGACGAGGATGGCGTGGAAGTTCTCCAGCCACGGGGCGGGATCCTCACGCTCGAAGATCTCGGCGTCGATCCATTCGGCGCGGACCTTGGTGCGGTTGGCCATCCCGCCGTGGGTCAGCGCCTCGGCGATGGATTTGTAGGCGTCTTCCAGCTGGGTGTACTTGCCGACGATGGCGATACGCACCTCGCCCTCGGGGTGGGCGATGCGGTCCATCACATCTTCCCAGCGGGCAAGGTTGGGTTTCGGGGCCGGAGTGATCCCGAAGGCGTCAAGGACCGCCTGGTCCAGACCCGCCTCGTGATAGGCCAGCGGGGCCTGGTAGATGGTTTTCAAATCATAGGCCGGGATCACCGCCTCTTTCCGCACGTTGCAGAACAGGGCGATCTTCTCGCGCTCACGGTCGGGGATCGGGTGCTCGCTACGGCAGACAAGGACGTCGGGGGCAAGGCCGATCGACTGGAGTTCCTTGACGCTGTGCTGGGTCGGCTTGGTCTTCAACTCGCCGCTGGCCGCGAGGTAGGGCAGCAGCGTCAGATGCATCAGGATCGACTGGCCGCGCGGGCGTTCGTGGATGAACTGGCGGATCGCCTCGAAGAAGGGCAGGCCCTCGATATCGCCGACGGTGCCGCCGATCTCGCACAGCATGAAATCGACCTCATCGTCGCCGATGCGCAGGAAGTCCTTGATTTCATTGGTGACGTGGGGAATGACCTGGATGGTTTTGCCCAGATAGTCGCCGCGACGTTCCTTCTCCAGCACGTTGGAATAGATCCGGCCGGAGGAGATCGAGTCGGTCATTCGGGCGTGCACCCCGGTGAAGCGTTCATAGTGGCCAAGATCGAGATCGGTCTCGGCGCCGTCATCGGTCACGAAGACCTCGCCATGCTCGAAGGGCGACATCGTGCCGGGGTCGACGTTCAGGTAGGGATCGAGCTTGCGCAGCCGGACCGTGTAGCCACGGGCCTGCAGAAGTGCGCCCAGGGCGGCAGAGGCCAGACCCTTGCCCAGGGACGAAACGACGCCACCGGTGATGAAGATATAGCGCGCCATGGGCTGCCCCCGTGTTTCGAACGCGATTCGGGTGGGTGGAATCGCTGCACCACGGGAGTTGGGGTATAGCGACTCCGACGGCAGGAGGCAACGCCTGCCGCTAGATCATGCGGGGCCTGGCCTAGGGTGGCCAAGCAGTTGTGGATCAGGGCGTTGTGGTCGGGGCGGTCGCCGGCTCATCCGCGCGGGGCGGTGTCACCGGGGCATCGCCAGCGGTCGGCGGCAGGAGGTTGCCACCCAGGCCGGGGGTCGCGGGGGCGGTCTCGGGCGTGGCCGGAGCCTCGGTCGCGACGCGGTCCACGACCGAGCCGCCGTCACGGCCGCGGGTCGCAAGGATGGTCAGCGTGATCGAGGTGACGATGAAGGCCGCGGCGAGGATCCAGGTCATCTTGGTCAGCGCCGTCGCCGCGCCCCGGGCCGAAACCGTGCCGCCACCGCCGCCGATACCAAGACCGCCACCCTCGGAGCGCTGCAGGAGCACGACGCCGATAAGAAGAAGCGCGAGGATCAGGTGGATGGTGAGGACGACGTTTTCCATGGAGCTTCCCGGCAACTGACGCGCCTATCTAGGCGGAAGGGGCCGGGCGCGCAAGGGTTCGTGGACGGGTGCCGTCCTTGGGGGCGTCGGTTTGCCGGGGTGCCGTCCTCGGGGGCATCGAGCCCCGCTCGGACGGCGCTGCCGCGGCAGGGCTGGCGGGTGGCGGTGCCGGTTCGCCGCCGGGGCGCATTTCGCGGGGCAGTTCACGCAGCGAGGACTGGCCGCGGTCAGGCGAGATGGACGGCTGAAAGCTTGTTGCCGTCGGGGTCGCGCACAAAGGCGGCATAGAAGCCTTGGCCATAGGGGCGCGGGCCGGGCGCGCCCTCGTCACTGCCGCCATGGGCGAGGGCGGCGGCATGGAAGGCGCGCACAGCCTCGGAGCTGGCGGCGACGAGCGCGGGCATGGAACCATTGCCGACACTGGCCGGATTGCCGTCGAAGGGTAGCGTGATCCAAAGCCGGGCGCGGCTATCGGCGGGATGGCCATAGCCGATCTCGGTGTCCAGCGTCGTGCGGCGGGCCAGGCCAAGGGGGGCGAGGGCCGCGTCGTAGAAGCGGGCGGCGCGGGCGAGGTCGTTGGTACCGAGGGTGAGGTAGAGGAAGGTGTCGGTCATCTGGCTCTGGGTCCGGTGGTGGCCTTTTGTCTAGCTTCGCGCGGAGAGCGGGGGAAGGGGCTGGCCCTCAGGCATGGTTCCGGCACGAACGCGGCGATTTGCAGGGTTTCCCCGGCGCGCGGCTCTGGCTATACCGCGCCTCGTTTGATCCTGACTCGGGGAAATGCGAATGGCCAACGTCGTCGTGGTGGGTGCCCAGTGGGGCGATGAAGGCAAGGGCAAGCTGGTGGACTGGCTGTCCGAGCGCGCCGATGTGATCGCGCGGTTCCAGGGCGGGCATAACGCGGGCCATACGCTGGTGATCGGCGAGACGGTCTACAAGCTGTCGCTTCTGCCCAGCGGCATCGTGCGCGGCGGCAAGCTGTCGGTGATCGGCAATGGCGTGGTCGTGGACCCCTGGCATCTGGTTGCCGAGATCGAGAAGCTGCGCGGGCAGGGGGTGGAGATCACGCCCGAGAACCTGATGCTGGCCGAGAATGCCAGCCTGATCCTGCCGATCCACGGCGAGCTGGACCGGGGCCGCGAGGCCCAGACCACGGTGGCGAAGATCGGGACCACGGGGCGCGGGATCGGCCCGGCCTATGAGGACAAGGTAGGCCGCCGGGCGATCCGTGTCGCGGACCTCTTCGATGCGGCGACGCTGGACACGCGGATTGGCCGCCTCCTGACCCACCACAATGCCCTGCGGGCTGGGCTGGGGCTGGAGCCGGTGGACCCGGCGGCGCTGAAGGCGCAACTCCTTGAGATCGCGCCGAAGCTAAAGCCCTATGCCGGCCCGGTCTGGAAGGTGCTGAACGAGGCACGGCGGGCGGGCAAGCGCATCCTCTTCGAAGGTGCGCAGGGCTCGCTGCTGGATATCGACTACGGGACCTATCCCTATGTGACCTCCTCCAACACCATCGCGGGGCAGGCAGCGACCGGGACGGGGGTGGGGCCGACGGCCATCGACTTCGTTCTGGGGATCGTGAAGGCCTATACGACGCGGGTCGGCGAAGGCCCGTTCCCGGCCGAACTGCATGACGAGGACGGCCAGCGTCTGGGCGAGCGGGGGCATGAATTCGGCACGGTGACGGGCCGCAAGCGGCGCTGCGGCTGGTTCGACGCGGTGCTGGTGCGGCAGACCTGCGCCACCTCGGGCGTGTCGGGCATCGCGCTGACCAAGCTGGACGTGCTGGACGGGTTCAAGACGCTGAAGATCTGCGTGGCCTATGATCTGGACGGCGAGCGGCTGGATTATCTGCCGATCGCCGCCGACGAACAGGCGCGCTGCAAGCCGATCTACGAAGAGATGGAAGGCTGGTCCGAGACCACCGCCGGCGCGCGCTCCTGGGCCGAACTGCCCGGCGCAGCGATCAAGTATGTCCGCCGGATCGAGGAGTTGATCCAGTGCCCGGTCGCGCTACTTTCCACCTCGCCCGAGCGGGACGACACGATCCTGGTGACCGATCCCTTCGCGGACTGACGGCTCATCATGTCGCTGCGCCCGCTCTTCGCGGGCGGGAACGGGGGAAGGCATGGCGCTAAGCTACAAGGCCCGGAAACGCTGGGCGCTGGTGATCCTGCTGGTCGGGATGCCGCTATATGTCGTCGTGGCCGTCAACGTCATCGACCTGTTCGAGCGCCCCTCGATCCTGGTGGAACTGGGGGTCTATGTGATCCTTGGCTTCCTTTGGGCGCTGCCGTTCCGTTTCATTTTCCGGGGGATCGGCCAGCCGGACCCGGACGCGGCGGCGGATCGGGACGGCCGCTAAGCGCGCACAACACGTAATCGGCCCCGGCGCTGCGGAAGGGCTGCTGCTGACAGCCTGCGGCGGTCGGGACGAAGGGACCACGCCCTTCGCCCCGGATGCGGTCAGGCCATCCGGCGGGCT
>Ga0208490_101120_pt1 | contig 11219 bp, 12 predicted proteins | sample SubbioAug_CSWold_FD_184818 | JGI IMG/M metagenome (GOLD analysis project Ga0208490, IMG submission 184818) | Serpentinite rock and fluid subsurface biosphere microbial communities from McLaughlin Reserve, California, USA - CR11Aug_CSWold (SPAdes) | ecosystem: Environmental > Terrestrial > Deep...
AGAGGGCAAGAACCGCCCCGACGAAAGCGCCCTGCTGCTGGACGCCCAAGGCCGCGCCAATCCGGCTTATCAGGCGGTGGCGGCGGCTTTCGCCCGCTAGGCCCTGACCGCCGCGATCCCCGCCGCCGCCAGCTGGGTCAGCAACCCCGCCACCGCCGTCTCCACCCTGGCCGCGTCCCGACCCCGCACCACCAGATGGGTCCCCAGCTCCCCGACCGAGCCATGGCCGAAGGGATAGCTGCCGAAGCTGACCTCGCGTTCCGCCCGCGCCGCCGCCGTCAGCATCTCCGCGACATCGCCCTCGCCGACCCCCGTGACCCGGATCGTCCGGGCATGGACCACCGCCCCGGTACGCAGGCGCGGCGCCACATCCTCCAGCATGGCCGTCATGATCTTCGGCACCCCCGCCAGGACGAAGACATTGCCGATCTGGAATCCCGGCGCATCGGTCACCGGATTGGCGATAAGCGTCCCGCCCTCCGGGACCCGCGCCATCCGCCGCCGCGCCACATTGAAGTCGTCGCCATAGCGCCGCACCAGAATGGCGGTCGCCTCCGGATGTTCGGGCAGGGCCACGCCGAAGGCCGTCGCCACCGCGTCGGCGGTGATGTCGTCATGGGTCGGCCCGATGCCGCCGGTGGTGAAGACATAGTCGTGGGCGCCCCGCAGAGCGTTGAGGGCGTCGACGATCTGGTCCTTGCGATCGCCGACCGTCCGCGCCTCGATCAGGTCGATCCCCTGCGCCGCGAGAAAGCGGGCGATGGTGTTCAGATTGGAGTCCTGGGTCCGGCCGGACAGGACCTCGTCGCCGATGATCAGGACAGCGGCGGTCAGGGAGGATTGGGTCATGCCACCTCTCTAGCCCAGGAGCCGCGCCAGCGCAGCGGGCGCCTCAACCCGGCCTTGAGGTTTATGCTATACTTCCCACCTGAGACGCTCCCCCGACCGACGCCCCCGAAAGCCGACGCATGTACGAGACCCCCGAACTGGACGAGGACGCCTTCGTCCGCACCCACGAGATCCGCGTCTACGAAGGCGACGAGGCCTGGGAGGGCATGCGCGCCGCCGGCCGTCTGGTGGCCGAGGCCCTCGACATGATCACCCCTTATGCAGTTCCGGGCGTCACGACTGGCGAGATCGACGACCGCATCCGCGAATTCACCCTCGACCACGGTGCCCTGCCCGCCTGCCTCGGCTACAAGGGCTATGAAAAGACCGTCTGCACCTCGATCAACCATGTCGTCTGCCACGGCATCCCCGGCGACAAGGTCCTGAAGGACGGCGACATCGTCAACATCGACCACACCGTCATCGTCGACGGCTGGCACGGCGACTCCAGCCGCATGTATGCGATCGGCGAGATCAACGCCCGCGCCCGCAAGCTGATCGACGTCACCTATGACTCGCTCGCCGCCGGCCTCGCGGTGATCAAGCCCGGCGCCACCTTCGGCGACATCGGCTACGCCATCCAGCAGGTGGTCGAGGCCAACCGCATGTCGGTCGTCCGCGACTTCTGCGGCCACGGCATCGGCCGGCTGTTCCACGACAGCCCCAACGTCCTGCACTACGGCCGCCGCGGCGAAGGCGTGACCCTGAAGGAGGGCATGTTCTTCACCGTCGAGCCGATGGTGAACCTGGGCAAGCCGCATGTGAAGGTGCTGTCCGACGGCTGGACCGCCGTGACCCGCGACAAGTCCCTATCGTCCCAGTGCGAACACACCGTGGGCGTCACCGCCGACGGCGTGGAGCTGTTCAGCGCCAGCCCCGCAGGCCTGTTCCGCCCGACCTTCTAAGGTCCCCGGCTCGCCACTGGACGTTCCCTTTCTGTTCTGGCATCGTCCCCGGCGGCTGAGCTGGAGGCCGTCATGTCCGAAGTGCTGCCCTTCCCGGTCGCGACCCGGCCGGCGCCCATCCCCGACGCGCGCGTGATTCCGCTGAGCGCCGACGGCCTGACCGGCCACCCCGACCACCAGGCCGTCTCCCGCTGGGTCAGCGCCGCGGTGCTGCTCCACCCGGGCCCCCGTCCCCGGCTGCTGCACGTCACCGAGACACCTGACCAGGTCGCCCGCCTCGACGGCGTCGACGGCGTCTACGCCCCGGGCCTCCCCCGCACCCACCGTCGCGAGCAGCTGGCCCTCCAGCTGCGGCTCAGCGGCGCCCTCCTCGATGCGAAGGTCGATGCCCTGCGGGCCCACGCCTCCCAGACGAGCGCGCTCGAGGCCCGCGTGGGCGCCATGCGCTACCGGGCGTGGGTGGCCGAGGAGAGCTTCGTCACCGCCCCGGCGCCGCTGGCCCACCGCCCCGCCGCGCACGCCGCCTGGCTGGCCCTCGGCGTCGCCCCCGCCTGACGAACGACGTCTGTGGACGTCTCACTGCACCCATCGCCGAGATCCGTCCACAGACCTTGTGGCCTTCAGGCCGCCGTGACCGCCTGCGCCACCTCGCCCCAGCGGCCGAGCGCGCTCGGGTCCATGCGGACGTGCTGCTCGGCCAGGTACATGACGAGGCGGCTGGCGATGCCCTGGTAGCGCTCGATCAACCGGTCGGCCAGCTCGTCCCAGGGGCAGATCACGGCGTAGTGCTCGAGCATCTCGTCGGTGATGAGCGCCGCCATGCCGGCCAGGTCGCCCGCCTTCAGCTTCTCGTTGATGCGGGCCGAGGTTCCTTCGAAGCCGAGGTCGTCGAACTGGTAGGCGTAGTTCCTGGTCGACCCGTAGAACGCGATCTGGAAGCGGGTCCGCTCGATCAGCGCGGCGCGGTCCTCGGGGGTGTCGCCGGGCACGGCGAACACCGGGATGGTGAGGTCGACCTCGTCGAGGGTGCGACCTGCCGTCTCGGCGCCGCGGGTGACGGCCGGCAGCAGCCGGTCGTGGAGGTACGGCATGGAGTGGAACGGGTGGACGTGGATGCCGTCGGCCACCTCACCGGCCATCTCGCACATCCACGGCCCGACGGCAGACACGTCGACCTTCACGTCGCCGAAGTCGTGGCGTCGGGGTGCCCACTCCGGGGGCAGCAGCGACAGCTTGTAGTAGGGCCCGTCGTGGTTGAGCCGCTCCTCGCCTCGGAAGGCGCGCAGGCTCGCCTTGACCGCGAGCAGGTAGTCCCTCATGCGGGGCCCGGGCGGGTCGTAGGCGGCGCCGTAGCGCCGCTCCACGTGGGCCTTCACCTGGCTGCCGAGGCCGAGCCGGAACCGGCCCTGGGTGTTCTCCGCCAGCTCCCACGCCAGCGCCGCCGACACGATCGGGCTGCGGGCGAACGCCACCGCGATCCCGGTGGAGAGCTCGAGCGTCGGGGCGGCGGTGGCGGCCGCCGCCATCGACATCCACGGGGTCTGGCTGGTCTCGGTGAAGAGCATCCCGGAGAAGCCCGCCCCCTCGACGTCGCGTGCCGTCCGGGCGGCGTCGGCCCACGTGGCGGCACCGGTCATCAGATCGAAGCGCATCTCGGCATCCTGCCCCACCATCCCACCCCGCGCCCCCGACCCCCGCCGAGCTCGAGCCCGAAGTGCACGGCTTCCGGTGCACAACGGGCTCGGGTTCGATCGCTGGGCGCCTGGCCGCCGTCAGCCGCTGACGAGGGGGGCGGGTTCGGGCGAGTCGTCGGGGTCGTCGTCCGCCTCAGGACCGCGAGGTGGGGACAGGTCGACCGCGACATAGGCAGGACCGCTCGGCACGGGGACGACGACCTCGGCGGGGTCGGCTGACCCGGCGTCGAGCGGCTCGGTGGTGAGGAGCCGGTACGAGCGCGACGCGAGCACGAGCAGGGTCACGGCGATCCCGATCAGCCCGGCCAGGGTGAACACGATGGCGATGCCCCGGTCCGGGCCGGTGCCGAACCAGTCGCCGATCAGGTCGGCCCCCCGGCCGTCGGTCATGAGCGGCATGAAGACGGCCTCGGTGACGGGCCCGATGGCGATGGCCGTGATCGGGGCGGCGGCGTGCTCGACCATCTGGGCGAACCCGAACACCCGACCCTGGCGCTCGTAGGGGATCGAGCGCTGCAGCACCGTCTGCTCGGCGGCCTCGATGGCCGGCATCATCATGATCCAGATCATCGTGCCGACCGACAGGAGCACGATCGACGGCTGGATCGTGAACACCGAGCACACCACCCAGTTCACGAGGTTCCCGAGCACGAGGACCTTCACCGGGGTGGGTCCGAGGCCGACCTTCGCCACGATCAGGCCCCCGATGATGAACCCGGTGCTGAGGACGCCCCAGATGAACCCCCACGCCTCGACGGAGACGAGCTCGAGCCCGTAGGCGTCCATGAGCGCCATGAACACCCCGCCCAGCAGGTTGTTGAACGCGGACAGGGCGATGAGGAGCCCGAGGCCCGGGACCGCCCGGATCGCCTCCAGCGCGCCGCGCACGTCGACGTGGGAGCCCCGCTCGCTCGGCGCCGGCTCGGGCTCGTCGATGCGGATCGTCTCCAGGTGGAGGAGCGACGCGATCGTCAGCGCCACCGAGCCGTACAGCGCCCAACCCATGCCGAGCTGGCCGATGACGATGCCGCTGAACACCGAGGTGATGGCGAACGACACGCCGGTGACGGTGCCGACCATGCCGTTGGCCCGGTCCCGTCGCTCGTCGGGCACGAGCAGGGTGACGCAGGTGGACAGCGCGACGCTGCGCAGCCCCCCGGCAACCGACCCGCCGAGGACGAGGACGACGAACGCCCAGAACCAGGCGCTGCGCAGGCTGAGGAGGGCGCTGGCGTCGACCACGACGAAGAGCGCCGTGGCCAGCACGAAGCACGCCGTGGAGGTGACGGTGGTGGCGACCATCGCCTGGTGCTTGCGGTGGTGGTCCACGTAGGTGCCGAAGGCGGGACCGAGGAACGCCATGGCGAGGCTGAAGGCGGCGCCGATGACGCCGGTGACCACGACCGAGCGGGTCTCCAGGTACGCCCAGAAGACGAGCGCGAACCACAGGAACGTGCTCGTGACGCCGCTCACCAGGGTGTTGACCAGCAGCCGGCGGAACGTCGCCTCGCTCCGGGACGGGGGCATGGCGAGATCGTCGCATGGGGTGCTGACAGATCGTGTCGGGATTTCTCGCTCCATCCCAGGGTCGACGTCGGGACCCGCCGGGGCTCATCGCGACGCCACCCCCCAGCGGTGACGCGGCGCTTGTGGCTACCGTGCCGCCATGGAGATCTTGGGCGTGGACCACGTGGTGCTGGTGTCGCCGGACGTGGAGCGGCTGGTGGCCTGGTACCGCGACGAGCTCGGCCTCGGGGTGGAGCGGCTCGAGCAGTGGCGGGCGCAGCAGGTCCCGTTCGTCTCGCTGCGGGTGAGCGAGTCGTTCCTCATCGACGTCATGGCGGGGGAGCGCACCGGGGAGAACGTCAACCACGTGGCCCTGCACGTGACCGGCGTCGACATCGACGAGCTGGCCGCCAGCGGGCGGTTCACCGTGGAGATGGGGCCGGCCGACCTCTTCGGCGCCCGCGGCACCGGCCGGGGCCTCTACACCCGCGACCCCGACGGCAACCTCGTCGAGCTCCGCACCTACGCGTAGCGGGCGATGGCGTCCGCAGCGGCGGCCACGTAGCCGCCGCCGAACTTGACGGCGTGCACCACGAGCGGCGCGATCTGGTGGAGCGCCACCCGGGCCTCCCAACCAGGGGCCAGCGGGTGGGCCTCCTCGTAGGCGGCGAAGCAGGCCGGCCCGAAGCCGCCGAAGAGCCGCATCATCGCGAGGTCGAACTCGCGGTGGCCGCCGTGGGCGGCGGGGTCGATCAGCCAGCTCCGGCCCTGCCGGTCCACGAGCCGGTTGCCGGCCCACAGGTCTCCGTGCAACCGGGCCGGCGGCTCGGGCGGGCCTCCCACCGCAGCCAGGCGGTCGGCGTCGAGCCGCTCCAGCCCGGCGATGGCCGACTCCGGCAGGGCCCGCCCGTCGCGGGCCAGGCGGGCCAGGGGCGCCATGCGCTGCGTGGCGTAGAAGTCGGCCCAGGTGGCGGACGGCTCGTTGGGCAGGCCCCGGCTGCCGGTGCTGCGCCGGTCCGGGCGTCCGAACGTGTCGAACCCGTGCCGGTGGAGGCCGGCCAGCGCCCGGCCGAGGACGGCGTCGGTGTCGCCGGCCGGTCGGCCCTCGTCGATCCACTCGAGCACGAGGTGGGGCGGCTCGTCGTCGCCGCCGTCGGACACGGCCAGCACCTCAGGGACGGGCACCACCTCGGGCTCGTGCAGCCAGCGCAGCCCCGTCGCCTCGGTGGTGAAGAACCCGGCGGGCGGCGAAGGATGCGTCTTGGCGAACACCCGGCGCCCGTCGGCCAGGTCCATCCGGAAGGCCGCCGCCACGTCCCCGCCGTGCACGCGCGCCGTCGCGGCCACCGCCGAGCCCAGGGCCCGGCCCACGGCATCCGGCAGCGAGATCACGCCGCTCACGGTAGAGGTGCGGAGCGCCTGCCCCCCCCACCCGCCCGTCGTCGGGGACCGACCGCGCCGGTGGCTCCCGTCGGGCGCGGGCACCGGCTCGGGGCGCCTCGGGCGGTGTGCCAACCTCATCCGCCAGGACGAGCCGAGGGGGAGCAGGCGATGGGGTGGCGAACGACGGTGGCGGTGCTCGGGGTGCTGGCCCTCGCCGTCCAGGCCGGCTGCAGCGACGACGACGGCACGGTCGAGGGCGCTGGCACCAGCGGGCCCGACGAGGAGGCCGGCACCACGACGACGACCGGGCCGCCCCGCCCCGAGGGGCCGGCCGCCGAGCTCGCTGGCCCGCTGACCGCCGGGCGGGGGATCGACCTGGCCTCGCCCCGGCCGGTGGACCTCGAGGCCGCCGGGTGGGTGGAGGAGGAGTACGCCGCCGCCGGCACGGCCACCTCGTACCGGGCCGACGGTGACCTCCCCTTCGACGGCACCTTCGAGCTCGAGCCCGAGGCCACCGCCGACTACCGGACCCGCGTCGTGGTGCGCCGGCCCGTCGAGGGAGCGGACTTCAACGGCACGGTGGTGGTCGAGTGGCTGAACGTGAGCGGCGGCCTCGACGCCGCCCCCGACTTCGCCTACCTGGGCGACGAGCTCCTCCGCGGCGGCTACGCGTGGGTGGGCGTGTCCGCCCAGCGCATCGGCATCGAAGGCGGCCAGGTCGCCGTCGGCGTGCCCGGCGCCAGCACCGGCGGCGGGATCAAGGCCAGCGACCCCGACCGCTACGGCGACCTCGTGCACCCAGGCGACGCGTTCTCCTACGACGTGTTCACCCAGGTCGCCCGGGCCCTCAGGGAGCCCGGAGCGGTGGACGCCCTCGGCGGGCTCCGCCCCGAGCGGCTCCTGGCGGTCGGCGAGTCGCAGTCGGGCTTCGCGCTCACCACGTACGTGAACGGCGTGCAGCCCCTGACCCGGGCCTTCGACGGGTTCCTCGTGCACAGCCGGGGCGCCGCGGCGGCGCCGCTCGGCCAGCCCGGCGAGGGCTTCGACATGGCCAGCACCGTCGGGCGGCCACCGGCGCAGATCCGCACCGACGGCGAGGCCCCGGTGCTCGTGCTGGAGACCGAGACCGACGTGCTCGGCTTCCTCGGCTACTTCGCCGCTCGCCAGCCCGACGACGACCGGTTCCGCCTGTGGGAGGTGGCGGGGACGGCGCACGCCGACCAGTACCTCATCGGGCCGCTGGCCGACCTGCTCGACTGCGGCGCCCCCATCAACGACGGTCCCCACCACCTCGTGGCCAAGGCCGCCCTGCGGCGCCTCGACACCTGGGTCCGGACCGGAGACGCCCCGCCCGAGGCGCCCCGCCTCGACATCGACGAGTCTGGCGCCGCCCCGGCGTTCGCGCGCGACGAGGACGGCATCGCCACGGGCGGGATCCGCACCCCGCACGTGGACGTGCCGGTGGCGACGCTCTCCGGCGAGCCCGGCCCGAGCGGGTCGATCGTGTGCGCGCTCATGGGCACCACCGTGCCGCTGGCCCCGGAGCGGCTGGCCGATCGGTACCCCGATCGCGCCACCTACCTGGCCGAGTGGCAGACCGCCGCCGACGCCGTGATCGACGCCGGCTTCGTGCTCCCCGAGGACCGCCCGGAGCTGCTGGCCGACGCCCGGCCCGACGCCCTCCCCGGCTGACGCCGCGCGGTGCGTGACCAGCGTCGCTCCCGCACGGTGACGTTCGGCCCTGCCGCTTCCTCCGGGATGGGCGCATCATCCCGGAGGAGGACGACATGGACGCTGACACCGCCACCAGCTCCTGCCACAAGCACGCCGACCGGGTCGCCGTCGCCGCCTGCGACGACTGCGGTACCGGGCTGTGCGCTCGTTGCCAGGTCGAGATCGACGCCGTGGGCACCTTCTGCTGGAGGTGCGCCGCCCGCCGAGGCGGGCTCCGGCCCGGGCACCGACCCCTGCGAGCCGACGCCCCGCCCGAGGCCCGCCCCATCCCGGGCGGCTCCTTCGAGCGCATCGGCGGGGTCCGCGCCTTCGAGGAGCGGGTGGGGAACCGTGCGGGCCACCCGCTCATCAGCGGGCTGACCGAGCGGCTGACGGCCGCCGGCGTCGACCCGCAGGACGTGGTCGACGACGGGGCGCTGGCGGCCGAGATCGACCACCTCCAGGACCTGGCCGGCGCCGAGCCCGAGCACCGTCGCCGGCGCCACCGCCGGTAGACCTCGCTACAGCTGGCGGGGGAGGTTGCGGCGGAAGAGGGAGTGGACGCGCTCCCAGTGCAGCTCGGACGCGTACCGGTGGTACCGAGGGCCGGCGGGCGCGAAGCCGTGGACGGCGTCGGTGTGGAAGTCGAACGTGTGGGTGACCCCGGCGTCGTCGAGGGCCTGTCGGAAGACCGGGATCGTGTCGGGCGGGGCGGTCGGGTCGTCGTCGCACCAGGCCAGGTGCACCTCGGCCCGGACGGGGTCGAGCCCGAGGTGGGGCGAGTCCGGCGTGTCGCGCACCATCCAGGCGCCGTGGATCGACGCGACCGCCGCCACCCGCTCCGGCAGGGCCCGGGCCAGGGACACCACCAGGCCGCCGCTCATGCAGAACCCGACCGCGCCGACGTCGCCGCCACGCGCGGCCGGGTCCTCGTCGGCGAGGGCCAGGAGTGCCTCGGCGTCGCCGACGATGTTGGTCGGCGTGATCGTGCCCATGAGCTCCTGGCGGGCGTGCATGTCCTCGTCGCTCATCCCGAACTCCCGGAACGGTCCGCCACGGTAGAAGAGGTAGGGGAGCAGCACGTAGTACCCGGCCGACGCCAGGCGTGACGCCATGTCCTTCAGCGCCGGCCGGATGCTCGGCGCGTCCATGAGGTACAGCACGACCGGGTGGGGCCCGTCGTGCTCGGGGTGGAAGACGAACGTCTTCATCTCCCCGTCGGGTGCCTGCAGGTCGACCTCTCGCTCGATCATGCCCCCGAGTCTGTCAGCGCCGGGCCGGCCGTCAGCCGCCCTCGACCGACACGTCCGCCGAGATCATCCACGGCGTCCCGAAGCGGTCCACCAGCATCCCGAACCCGGGCGACCAGGACACGGGGCCGAACGGCATCTGCACCTCGCCCCCCTCGGCCAGCGCGTCGAAGGCCTTCGAGGCCTCCTCCATGCTGGGCAGCCCGACGTGGACCCGCATGCTCTGCGGCGGCGGGAAGGGGTCGCTGGTCGGGTCGTCGGAGCCCATCAGGGCGGTATCGCCGACGGCGAGGTTGGCGTGCATGACCGCGTCGTCGTCCGCGCCCTCCATCCGCTCCTCGGCTGGCATGTCGAGGTTGGTGACGAGGTCGAGCTCCCCGCCGAAGACCTCCTGGTAGCGGGTGAACGCCTCCCGGGCGTTGCCGCCGAAGAACAGATAGGGCTGGAACTGGGTCATGGGTGCTCCTCCATCTCGTCGCGGACCGATCGTGGACCAGTCCCGTGACAGCCTTTGTCAGCTGTCTGACGGGGTGCGGCCGCCCGGCTCATCGCTCAGCTCTCGATGAGCTCGAAGGTGAGGGCGGCGCCGACGCCGAGGCGCTGGCCGGTGGGCTCGGTCAGCCCGCGCAGGAACGGCTCGGCGGCGAAGTCGTACCCGAGCCCGTCGATGTAGGCCCGGTGGGCCTCGAGGCTGGCGATGCCGACCTCGAGCGTGTCGGTCACGTCGGTGAAGTGGGTGGCGCTCGGTGACGACGCCACCAGCACGAACCGCACGCCGCTCCAAGGGTCGTGGCCCTCGTCGAGCAGCTCGGGGAACACCCAGCGGTTGGCGGCGTCGCGCACGGCGTCGACGACGGCCTCGCCCAGCACCCGGTGGTCGACGTGGTTCCACATCGCGCCGCCGCCCCAGAACCCCTCCCGGAACGACAGCGTGACGACGACGTCGGGCTGGTGGCGGCGGATGGCCCGGGCGAGGTCGCGGCGCAGGCCCAGGCCGGGCTCGAGCATCCCGTCGCGGTGGTCGAGGAACTCGACGGCGCTGGCCCCCACGATGGCGCCGCTGGCCTCCTGCTCCTCGGTGCGCACCCGGGCCGACTCGTCGGGGGCCAAGCCGTCGATGCCGGCCTCGCCCCGGGTGGCCAGCACCTCCACCACCGTCTTGCCCTGCCCGGTCCAGCGGGCGAGCGCGCAGGACGCCCCGAACTCGAGGTCGTCAGGGTGGGCGACGACGGCCAGGCACCGCTCCCAGTCCTCCGGCACCGGCTCCAGCTCCAGATCAGCCATGGCCGCGACGGTACCGAGGCGACCCCTCCTCTGCTCGGGCGCCTGCGGCCCCCACGATCTCCCCACCAGATCTCCATCCGACGCCCAAGACCTGGCCGGGCTGGTCCCGCAGTGTCGACATCGGTGGCACCTGGCCGCCGAAGCGATGCGATCGCCGTGGAGGATCCGATGAGCACCACCCACAACCGCCCCACCCCCGAGGACACCACCGCCGGCGCGACGGAGCTCCCCGTCGACGCCGAGGCCCTGCGGGCCGACGTGCGCGAGAAGTACGGCGCGGTGGCCGTGGACCCCGATGGGGCCTACCACTTCCAGACCGGCCGCCCGCTCGCCGAGCGCCTCGGCTACCCCGCCGAGATCCTCGACGCCCTGCGGGACGAGGCCATCGCCAGCTTCGCCGGCGTGGCCAACCCGTTCTCGGCCGGACCGATCCCGTCGGGGGCGACCGTCCTCGACCTGGGCTCGGGCGGGGGCTCCGACTGCTTCGTCGCCGCCGCCCTCGTCGGACCGGCCGGACGGGTCATCGGCGTCGACATGACCCCAGAGATGATCGACCGCTCCCGCCGGGTCGCGCAGGAGGACGGCGTGGCCAACGT
>Ga0208490_101121_pt1 | contig 11209 bp, 10 predicted proteins | sample SubbioAug_CSWold_FD_184818 | JGI IMG/M metagenome (GOLD analysis project Ga0208490, IMG submission 184818) | Serpentinite rock and fluid subsurface biosphere microbial communities from McLaughlin Reserve, California, USA - CR11Aug_CSWold (SPAdes) | ecosystem: Environmental > Terrestrial > Deep...
TGAGGAGGCTGCCGAGGAGCAGCGTGAGCGTGATGAGGAGGCTGCCGAGGAGCAGCGTGAGCGTGATGAGGAGGCTGCCGAGGAGCAGCGTGAGCGTGAAGAGGAGGAGCGCGAAGCGGCCGAGGACGCCGCTGAGGAAGCACGCCAAGCTGCGGATGACGACGACGAGGACTGATCTTCACCCTTGAGGCCACACCCCGGGTGCGTTGCCCGAGCCCATCGGTGCAGTCAACCGCCACTGAACATCTTCGGTCGCGCTCCGGGCAGCCTCGCCGTCTTGCAGCGTCACAACCCTGGCAGATGTGAGCGGAACACTAGGGAGCCGGTCCAACTGGGCCGGCTCCCGCGTGTCCATCGGCACGACGCGTCCGGAGCCGTTCCGGGGCGCCACCAGAGTGCCGAAGTGTGAATCGCCATCGCACGCTCAGTCTTGGCGGCGGCGCCCCTGCAGGTCACGGTCAAGCGGCACGGCCCACACTGGCCGGACCACCCGACGGCGCACGCCAGGACCGTGGGATGTCTGGACCGGTCAGCAACGCCCGCTAGTGCTACCCAGGTTCCGACGGCTGTTTCCGCTTTCGGGTCCCATGTTCTTGACAGAGCGGCGGCGGGCGGGGACCATCGTGATGCCGGTGGCGGTAAGCCACCGGAAGTGAGGCCGAGACTCCCCGCCGGAAGACGGGACCTCGGCCTTCGCGCTGCTCAGGGCCGATCGATCCAGCGGATCGTGCACATGCCGTCGGGCAGCATGTTGAAGAACGTGTCGTCCTTGCGTGCGATCTTGAGCCCGACGGTTCCCGCCACGGCGTCCGGTAGCCACAGCAGGGGCTCCTCCTTTGGGCGACCGTGCCGGTAGATCAGATCCGGGGCAGCCATACCAGCCTGCTGGGCGCGGAGGATCTCGCGTCGGTCCTTGCGGTCGTTGCGCTCTTGACGCGACTCGATGACCGTGCTGACTTGCCGCTCCGACAGGTCGGCCAGCAGGGACCAGAGGCGGCATGGGTGTCCGCCGGCATCGCCCTGTTCCTGCTGTTCCGACGCGTCGACCGGCACGCCATGACAGTCCTGGTCTTCGTCGCCGTGGGTGCGGGCATGATCCTGACCAACCTGGTGCTCCACCAGGCTGCCCTGCTCGTTGCGACCGACGCCACGTTCGCCACGATCGCGTCCCACGAACTGGTACTGCTCCTCCTGGACCTCCACGCCCACGGCTACGCATTGGCCGGGATCTTCTTCGGCCTGTGGCTGCTGCCGATGGGCTACATCGGTTACCGGTCGGGGCTGCTCCCGAAGGTGCTCAGCGTCCTGGTGGTGGTCTCGGGCGTCGCCTGGATCGTCGAGACGCTCGTGGGCTTCTCGTTCCCCGACCTCCCCGGCTTCGTGCACGAGCTCCTCAAGGCTCCGAGGTTGGTGGAGCTCTGGTTGATGGCCTACCTGCTCACCACTGGCGTGCGAACCCCACATGGCGACGCGCTCACGTCCGCAGAGGTCCACGCCTGATGCGAGCCATCGTCCGACGCGCCCACACGCCATGAATCGAACTGCTAGAGGATGGCGCTTCGCAGCAGTTCTCGGTGGTCCATCATCCAGGCTGCCGAGCTTGCCCGCCACGCCATGGCCCATGCTCCCTCGCCGATCTCGAAGACCTCGGGGGAGGCGCCGCTGATGTGCGCCTCGTGAGCGCAGCTGTGGACGGCGACCTCGATCATCAGATCGACGAAGCTCTCTCGACGGTCGGCGTCGAGTTCGTAGGCGGCCAGGAAGAACTGGAGCTGGCACGCTCGGGCGTCTGCGCTCGGAAGGCGCTGGAGGCGAGCGACCAGATCGCCGTGAAGTTGTGCGTTGAGCCATGCGGCCTGCGCGAGGTCCACGATGGGGTCGAGCGGGCCGGCGAATTCCCAGTCGATGAGCGCGGTCGGGTGGCCATCGACAGCCAGGATGTTCCACGGAGCGAGCTCACCGTGTCCGATACCCCGATTCGGTCGAATGTCGTGGATCCACCACCGCTGCCACTGGGCGTCCGCGGGAGCTTGGTAGGTGGCGGCAGCTTCATGGAACTCACGAATCAACGCGCCGAGTTCAGCGATTCCCTCATCCGACCAGGGCTCGGGCTGTTGGATGCTGCCATCGAGGTAGGTCCAGACCGCCCTGCCCTGGCCATCCTTCCCGTCACCGACGAGCCGCGGGGCGCCCCGGAACTGCTCCACTTCGAGATGGCGCAGCAGCGAGTGCACCGCGGGGGTCCAGTCCTGCCACGGCCTACGGACGACCTGCCCATCGCGGTAGACCTCGTGGCGTGAACCGCCTTCGAGGCGTTCCATCCCCACTCCGTCCCGTCCTCGGCACCGAGCGGGCCACGCTACCGAGCGTGACCTGAGAAGCAGCAGGGTCTCACCCGTCGGTCGGTATGCACCTGCATCGCTACCCGCTCGAGACTGTGGCCCCACCGCTGCCGCGGTAGGCATCGCCGCTGCGGGCGACGTGTCGCGAGATCCCGAGGCGTTCCAGGTGATCGCGTAGCTGGTCGGCGATCTCGTCGGCGGTGCCGACCCGACGAACGGGGCAGCCAACACCTGATCGACCGTACGGCCGGGCACAGCCGCCGCCGGGTGGCGTCGACGAGCTCGATCAGACGGTCGACGCGGTCGGCCGGGCTCGGGTAGGGCAGGCCACGCATGCTCCACTCGGCAGGGTGTGGCCGGCACCGACACCGAGCAGGGCGCGGCCAGCCGAGAGCAGATCGAGGGTGGCGATCTGTGACGCCAGCGCGAGCGGCTCCCACGCTCCGGCTCGTCGGCCGGGTCGGCCTGCACACCGATGGTCACGTTGCCCGCCATGCACCGACGGTAGGCGCCCGCGACGGAATGTGACGGCCGTCCTACCGGGCCGTCGTGGCCTGCTCCGTGGCGGCGGCCAAAGCGCTGAGCGTGTGCACCATCGCAGGGCGCATGTCGCGGTGATGGGGCAGCATCACCCCGTAGAACGCCTTGAAGAACGGCGTGGGGGGAGTGACGATGTCGTAGGAGTGGCGGACGCGCGTCTTCTCACCCTCGGGGTCGAGGTCGTAGCGCCAGACCGTCGAGTCAGCGCGTGAGGGATCGCGACGCTCGGGGACGGTGCGGAAGGCGAACGTGCGGCCGGGTTCGGCCTCGATGATCTCGCACACGCGGCTCCAGCGTGCCAACCGTGACCGGTTGTGGCCGCGGAAGCGTGCCCCGACCACAGCCTGCTGTGGACCGTCGTCGAGCCACTCGACGCGGCGGCACTCGTCGCTGCGCTCCCCGGTCGAGGTGACGTCGGCGATGACGCGGTAGATGTGGTCGGCGGGCGCGTCGATCACGCGCTCGACGACGCCGGTGGTGCGCCAGTCACGTCCCATGGTGCTTGTTCTCCTGCTCTGTCGCGGCCGGGGGTCAGCGGTCACCGGCGGCATGCACGGCCGGGACCGGGTCGGGGTCGGAGAACAGCGGGCCGTCGTGGTCGATGGGGACGGCAGTGGGGTCGTGGACCCACCAGCTGGCCTCGAGTGCGATGCCGTTCGGATCGGTGAAGTACACGGAGCGGACGGCGACGTGGTCGATGATGTCGGTGACCTCGTGGCCCGCGTCACGCAGTCGTTGCTGCAGGTCGACCAGGTCGGCTTCCCCGGGCAGGTTGAGCGCGAGGTGGTCGAAGTGGACCGAGCGCGGATCGAACACGCCGGCGGTCTTGTCGAATCGGGCCTCGCGGTCGTTGGCGTACTCGAAGAACGCAACGGTGCAGTGCTCGCCGAAGCGGAAGAAGTAGTGCCGCATCTGCTCGTCGGCGATCGTGGCGACCAGCGGTGCGCCGAGCACGCCGTCGTAGAAGCGCACGGTGGCGTCGAGGTCGCGCGTGATCAGCGCAAGATGGTTCACGCCGGCCCATGCCGGTCGGGTGTGCCGTGGCCCGTCTTCGGGTGCCGGCGACGTTGCGGCCCGGCCGGAGGCGCTCGCTGGCGTGCGCTGCATCGTGGTCATGTGGCGATCCCTTGTCAGGTGCGCAGGTGCCGGACGATGGTGTCGGCCAGCCAGGTCTCGTACTGCTCGATGCTCCACCCCGAGTCCTGGATCAGGAGGCGGAAGACTTCTCCGGAGCCGATCGCCAACAGGCCGTCGCGCTCGCGTTCGGTCACGACACGTCCAGCGACCAGCGCGAACGCCTCTGCGACGTTGGTTCGTCGTGCCTCCTCGAGCTCGGCCAGACGAGTGGCGAGTGCGGGATCGCCGGCGGCGCCCTCACGCAACGCCAGGAACAGCCCGCTCGTGCGCTCGTGGATGCCGGTTGCGAGCCGGGCCAGTGCAGCGGCCCGCTCCTCGAACCCTCCCCGCGCGAGTGCGGCGAACTCGCTTCGCTCGCGCAGCGCCACGGGATCGAGGTCGCCGACCACGCCGGCGTCGATGGCGGCGAGCAGCAGCGTGGCCTTGTTGCCGTGGGTGGCGTAGATCGTCTCCACCGACACGCCTGCGGCGCTGGCGACATCGCGCATGCTGGTCGCGGTCCAGCCCCGTGCCGCGAACAGGTCGCCGGCCGCGGCGAGCACCGCGGCCCTGGTCTCGGCTGCCTGCTGCGCCCGTCGCGGCGAGCGATACGTCCGCCCCTGCGGAGGCGTCACCTTGGGCGGCACGGCATGCACCTCGTCCGTCGATGCCGGACCGGAGCGCCGGCCACAGGACTATACAGAGCGAGGGTATTCATTACAAGATGGTTTGGTGAATTAGCCGTGCGTCGGACGATGACCCAGAAGCGCGTCGCAGGGCGGACGGTCGGTCAGAGCGGCTGGCGTCCCGCAACGACCCGACCTTCAGCCGAGTCGTCGCGCGCGGACCAGGCAGTCGATCGCGGTGCGCCGGCCGTCGTCGGTCTCGACCTCGCGTTCGACCTGGCCGGCAGCGACGAGCTCGAGACCGGCAGCCTCGAGGTCGCACGCGACCGTGTCCGCATCGAGCAGGACCCCGGCGTCCGGGGGTCCTCCGTAGCCGCGCTCGAGGTTGTCGTGATCATGACCGATCACCAGCAACGTCCCGCCGGGGGCCGTGGCCATGGCCGCCCGCTCGAGCGCCGCTCGAAGCGCCGCCCGGGGGAGCTGCAGGTAGGCGACGAGCACCAGGTCGAAGGCTTGCGCCGGCGGCTCCCAGGTCGTGGCGTCGGCCACGATCCAGGTCACCTCGACGCCGGCGGCGTCCGCGACGGCACGCCCCTTGTCGAAGGCGACCGGCGAGAAGTCGAGCGCGGTGACCTGCCATCCTTCCTGGGCCAGCCAGATCGCGTTGCGACCCTCCCCGGCCGCGACGTCGAGTGCCCGTCCGGGGATCAGGTCGGCGGTCTCCTCGACCACGAACCGGTTGGGCCCGGCGGACCACACCAGCGCCGGAGCCGCGTAGCGCGCATCCCAGTCACGTGCGTCCATCAGGCCTCCGCGTGCAGACCGGCCGTCGCCGCGCCGGTCAGTCGCCGGCCGCGAGGTCGAGGTTGTGGGCGTCGAGGACCAACTCCAGCGCCTTGTGTCGATGCCGGTCCACGAGGAGGACGAGATCGCTGACGGCATGTCGGAGCTCGGTGGCGGGTGTGGAACCGTCGACGCGCGGGAGCAGGTCGGCGATGCGGGCGAGCATCGTCTCGTGCTCGGCGCGCATGGCATCGGCACGGCGGTGGTAGCTCGGCTGCCACTGCACGATCTCGGCCAGCAGGCCTTCGGGCATCTCGGCCTCGCGGACGTGATCCCGCATCGCCGCGTCGAGGCGCTGGGTCGCCCCGCGTACCGCCTCCAACCAGGCATCGGTACCGAGCGGTGCAGCGTCGAGAGCCGAGGTCACGTCGACGACCGCCGTGTGCAGGGCCTCGCGCCGGACCTCGGCCTGGCTGGCCGCCTCGTCGAGACGACGACGGTCGGCGTCGTGCCGGGGGGTGTCGGGAACGGTCGCCATGTTCGCTCGGACCTCCGAACCACCGGTCCGCGGCGAACCGGCGGTCCTCCAGCGTAGATGCCCGCCCCGGCCAGGAACAGGGTCGAAACGCCCGAGCGTGCGCCCCCGGACGCAGGGGAGCGGGGTTCCGACGGCGAACCCAACCGACGGCCCGCCCGTCGCCGAGGAGTCCGTATGCATCCGCGTCGCCTGTCCACGGTGGTCCCGCTCACCGTGCTGGCGTTCGCCGTGGTGGGCCCCGGTCCGGCCGGCGCCGCGCCCTCCGGCGGCGACCAGCCGCTCGATCCGCCGGTCGTAGGCGCCGAGGTACCCCGCGGCACCTGGTCGCTCACCCCCGCGCCGCCGGTAACGCCCGCCCACCGGGCCGTGGACGGCGAGATCGGCGACTGGGTCGGGACGCCGAGCGGGTACGCGGGCACCGTGGTCCACGACGTGGGCGAGTTGATCTACACCGACCACCTCTTCGATGCCTACGGCGCCGACGACGGCGCCGACGCGCGGCGACGTGCACTGCTCGGTCCGACCGAGGACCGTGTCGCCGAGGCCTACCGGATCGAGGCGGCGATCAACGCCGACCTGCCCGGCCAGGCCGGCGCCCCGACCCCGCCCGGGGTCGCCATGAGCCCCAACTACGGCGACCTCGACCACCAGCACACCGCCGACCTCGTCGAGGTTCGCGTCGCCGCCGACGCGTCGGCGCTGTGGCTGTTGGTGCGCACCGCGCAACTCACCGCCGTCGACCGGACCGCTGTGCTCGTACTGGTCGACACCGATGGTCGCGCGGGCGACCCACGCGAGGTGCCGTTCGGGGCCGGCATCACCACCGCACGTGCCGATCTCGCCGTGGTGCTCGTCGGCCAGACGGGTCAGGTGGTCGACCTCGCGACCGGCGTCGTCAGTGACCTGCCCGACGGCAGCGTGGCCACCAACCCGGACGGGTTCACCAACGCGATCGAGGCCGCCCTGCCGACCGACCTCCTCGCGATCGACGATCATGCTGCGCTCGCCGTCGCCGCCGGCCCCTGGGGCGCCGCCGCCGACGCCTTCGCCGACGGCGGCCTCGGTGCCAACCTCGCCAACGTCGCGTTCCGCACCGCCGAGCCGGTCCGCGAGTGGATGGACCAGCAGCAGGCCCTTGCGCTGCACGACGGCTCGATCGACGACTTCCTCCTCGACGTCGACCTCGCCGAGCTGCGCGCGGGCCGCACCGACACCTTCGAACTCGGCCCTGGCTACCACGAGCGCGTGTTCGCCTCGACCACGCCCGGCCTCGCCCGCGAGGAGGGGCGCGAGGGCGTCCACCAGCACTACGGCCTCTACCTGCCGCGCGCGTACGCCGACCTCGACACCGAGGGGGCCCTGCCGTTGCAACTGTGGCTGCACTGGCGCGGCGGGACGGCCCACGCCGCAGCCGCGCTCGCCCCCGGCATCTTCCGGCACATGGGCGAGGACCGCGACGGGATCGTGGTCTCGCCCCGGGGGCGGGGCACCTCGACCTGGTACGTCGGCCGCGGCCACGCCGACGTCCTCGAAGTGCTCGCCGACGTCGAGGCGAGCCTGCCCGTCGACGCAGACCGCACCTACGTGTCCGGCCACTCGATGGGCGGATGGGGCAGCTACCTGCTCTCGATCCTGTATCCCGACCGCTTCGCGGCGGCCCTGCCCGTGGCGGGTCCGGTCACCCAGGGCGCCTGGACCGGCGTCGACGTGCCGGGCTGCGACGACGTGCGTTCCGACGACTACTCGGCCTGCTACGTCGAGGCCAACGGCGGCCGCGCGCGGGACCAGCACACCCGGCGGATGCTCGACAACCTGCGCAACGTCCCGATCGGGATGTTCTACGCCGGCGCCGACGAACTGGTCCCGATCGGCGGCGCACTGCGCCAGCACGAGCGCCTGCTCGAACTCGGCTACCGCCACCGGATGTTCACCTTCCCGGCGCACGAGCACTACACCCACCCGATCGTCGACGAGTGGGCGGCAGGTGTGGCCTACCTCGACCGGTTCCGCCGCGACGAGGACCCGGCCCGCGTCACCTACGTCCGCGACCGGGCGTTCGAGGCGGCCGTCAACGAGGTGCAGTCCGGCGGCATCGGCTTCGACTGGCGGTTCGACCGCGCCTACTGGATGTCCGACCTCGAGGTGGCCGAGGGTGCCGGCCGGGCCCGGTTCGACGGACGGTCGCTGGCACATGGGCCGGACGGACCGACCGTCGTTCCCGACACCGACGTCCCCACCTCCCCGAACCAGACCGGCCCGTACACGGTGACCGGCCTGCGCTGGATCGGGGACCCGCTCGCCGCTGCCGGCCGCGTCAACGGTTTCGACCTCGACCTCGAGGGCACGACCGGCGTCCGCCTCGACATGGGCCGGATGGACCTCGACCCTCGACGTGAGGTGACCGCCACCGTCGCCACTGACCACGAGGTGACGCTGCGCCTCGACGGCGACTGGCGCGCGCGGGTCAACGTCGTCGTCGACGGCCGCACCGTCGCCACCCACCGCGAGGGCGACACGCTGGAGATCACGCTGCCGGCCAGCGAGCACGAGCTGCGCATCCAGCCGCACGGCCGGCCGGGGCGGACGCGATGACGGGGCACGACCAGGTCCACCTGCACCCGCACGACATGTCGCGCCGTCGGGCCCTGCAGGCCGGGCTCGCCGCCGGCGCCATGCTCACGATGCGGCCTGGCCGCGCGTTGGCGCTCGCCGGCGACCTGCTCGACCGGACCGGTGCGAACCGGACTTCGCGGCTGCCCATCGACGGCAGGTTCGCGATCCAGGCCGACATGCACAACCACAGCCACCACTCCGACGGCCGGGGCGACCCCGGCGACGCCTATGCCTCGATGCGCGATCACGGCCTCGACGCCGCCGCCCTGACCGACCACGCGACCCTGTCGTGGGGCGCGATGGGCGCGGTCACCGATCCGGCCTGTGCCGCGATCGACGGCGACCCGGTCGAAGGCGAGGACGGCGCCTGCCGCAGCCTGGCAGGGCTCGACGAGGCCCGTTGGCGGCACACCCGGGACCTCGCCGCCGCCCACGACCAGCCCGGCACCTTCGCCGCGTTCCACGGCTTCGAGTGGTCCTCGCCGCTGGTCGGCCACGTCAACGTGTGGGACTCGCAGCGCTGGATCGACCCGTTGCACACCGCCGGCGTCGACGGATCCGGGCTGGGCACCCACTTCCGCCAGGGCCTCGAAGAACTCGACGGCTTCCTCGAACAGGGACTCGAGGAGGTGGCCCGGCTGCGCGACACCGCCGAACCGCTCGCGGAGTTGTTCGACACGGTGCTGCGCGGCAACCCGCTCGGGACCGGGATGCTGCCGTTCTACGAGTGGCTCGCCGGCGACCCGTCCACCCCGGTCGTCGGCGGCGGCGCGGACGGCATCGCCAGCTTCAACCACCCCGGCCGCGAACCGGGCCGGTTCTCGCGCTTCCGCTACCACCCGCGCGCGGCCGAACGCCTCGTCGCCATGGAGATCCTCAACCGGGACGAGGACTACCTGTTCGAGGGCCACCACGACGGCCAGCCCTCGCCGCTGGTCGAGTGCCTGAATGCCGGGTGGCGAGTCGGGCTGATCGGTGTCACCGACGAGCACGGCACCGACTGGGGCAACCCGGCCCACGGCAAGGGGCGGGCGGGCCTGTGGGTCGCCGACCTGTCGCGCCGCGGGGTCCGCGACGCGCTGTCGCGCCGGCACGCGTACGCCACCTTCGAGGCCGGCCTGCGCCTCGATGCCGCCGCCCGTCCGACCGGCACGACCATCTGGCACCGCATGGGCGGCATCCTCGACCACGACCGTGGCCCGGTCGAGTTCGCGGTCGACGTCGCCCACACCGACGACTGGGTCGGCCGTGACGTCGAGGTCCAGGTGCTGCGGCCCGCCGACCACGTCCCCGCCGTCGCGCACGTCGAGCCGGCACGGATCCCGGCGCCCGACCAGCCACCGATCACGTTCCGCCTCGACCTCGACCTCGACGACGGCGACTGGGCCGTGCTGCGCATCGCCGACCCGCATGCCGCCAACCGGCAGGCCTCGGGGACGGGGCATCCCGGCGACCGGGCCGCGATCGCCTATGCCAGCCCGTTCTGGCTCGGCGCACGTCACCGCTCGCCGCTGCTCGGCGGGGCCCTGTCCGCGACCGGGATCGCCTGACCCGGCATCGGGCAGGGACCGGGGACCCCCGCGGCGAATCCCGCCCGCCAGCAACGAGGCGGGAGACCCGGGTGCAGATGAGCGGGAAGCGATTCGCCGGCGTCGGACTGGCGCTGGCATTGGGACTGGCCACGGTGTCGCCGGCGGCGGCGCAGTCGCCCGAGGACGTCGTGATCGACGCACTCGATGAGGTGCCCGGCGGGACGGTGCTGCCCGGGGACCTGCAACGCGGGCCGGCCGGCCCGTTGGCGCCCGTGCTCGAGGGAGCCGCCGGGGACGACGCCTGCGACCCGACCGATCCGTTGCGGTGCCTGCTGCCGTTCCCCAACGACCGGTTCACGGTTCCGGCCGCCACGCCGACCGGACTGCGGGTGGACCTGTCGCCGCTCGCGATGCCGGCCAACGTCGCCGGTGTACCGATCCGCCCCGACGAGTGGAACCGCAACGACGGCTTCTCGCCAGGGGCGATGGCACTCACCCACGTGCCGGGACTGGACCTCGACACCACGTTCGGGCTGACCGCACGTGGGTTGGACGCCGACGGCACCGGTGCCGCGCAGATCCGCCGGCCCAGCCTGTCGGTCGCCACGGACGCGCCGATCGTGCTGCTGAACGCCACGACCGGCGATCGACACCCGTACGTCGCCGAACTCGACACCCACCCCGACACCACCGACGAGCAGCGCCTGCTGATCATCCGGCCGCTCACCAACCTCGAACACGGCCACCGCTACGTCGTGGCGCTGCGTCGCCTGCGCGACGCTGACGGCAAGATCATCCCTGCGGGGCGGGCGTTCGCGGCCGTCCGTGACCACCGCGACGCCCGGCCGCCGCGCTACCAGCGCCTGTTCGCCGACCTGCAGGACGCCAGCGTCCGTATCGACAACCTGCACCTCGCCTGGGACTTCACCGTCGCCTCGGCCCACAACATCACCGGCCGGGCGCTGTCCATGCGCAACCAGGCGTTCGCCCGCCTCGGCGACAACGACCTCGGTGACGGCGAGGTCGCCGGCATCGCCCCGGCCTACACGATCACCGAGGTCGAGGAACGCGAGATCGACACCGCGATCCGCGGCACCGTCACCGTGCCGAACTTCCTGA
>Ga0208490_101122_pt1 | contig 11195 bp, 11 predicted proteins | sample SubbioAug_CSWold_FD_184818 | JGI IMG/M metagenome (GOLD analysis project Ga0208490, IMG submission 184818) | Serpentinite rock and fluid subsurface biosphere microbial communities from McLaughlin Reserve, California, USA - CR11Aug_CSWold (SPAdes) | ecosystem: Environmental > Terrestrial > Deep...
GCTTTGGCCGCCCCTTGAGGGATTGCGCCTCCGCGTGCTGCACTGAGCGCTTGATTCGCGGAGGATCCGGAAGGGCGCCCCATCGCGGGCGCTCTTTCTTTCGGCGCGTGGCAAGGATCGTTAGCCGCATCCTCGAAAAATCCTTCCCCGAGCGACGGTAAAGAAAATCTTCGGTGCTACCTATGTGTTGCCAAATCGGCGGCAGATATCTGGCAACGCGCCGAGCCCAAAATAAAAACTAATGATTTCAGTGGCTTATGGTGCTGCCGGAGAGGATTGAACTCTCGACCTCTCCCTTACCAAGGGAGTGCTCTACCACTGAGCTACGGCAGCGAATGCGGCTTATCGTGCGGCATCGGCGGGTGGATATAGGATCGCGGGGGCTGTGGCAAGATGGGGGAGGGCGATTTCCGCATATAAGCGAGATTCGCCCTTATCCCCTTGTGTCGAGCCCTTATTCCGCCGCCTGCGCCTGCTCCATCAGCGGCAATCCGAGCACTTCCCAGGTTTCGACCAACGCGTCGCGGAGCTTTGCGATATGCGCCTCGCAATGCAGCGGGGTGGGGGTGATCCGCAGGCGCTCCTGGCCGCGGGCGACGGTGGGGAAGTTGATCGGCTGGATGTAGATGCCGTGGCGCTCCAGCAGGCGGTCGGAGGCGGCCTTGCAGGCCTCGGCGTTGCGCACCATCACGGGCACGATATGCGTCGGCGTCGGCATGACGGGGAGCCCGACGCTCGCCAGCGCGCGCTTCACCAGCGCCGCCTGCCGCTGCTGCCCGTCGCGTTCGATGCACGAGCCCTTCAGATGCCGCACGGAGGCCCGTGCTGCCGCGCAGATCGCGGGCGGGAGGGCGGTGGTGAAGATGAAGCCGGGGGCGTGCGAGCGCACGGCGTCGATCACGGCGCGCTTGCCGGCGATATAGCCGCCCATGACGCCAAAGGCCTTGCCGAGCGTGCCTTCGATCACGTCGAGCCGCGCCATCACCCCGTCGCGCTCCGCGATTCCCGCCCCGCGCGGGCCATACATGCCGACGGCATGGACTTCGTCGAGATAGGTCATTGCGCCGTACTTTTCGGCGAGATCGCAGATCGCTCCGATCGGGGCGATGTCGCCGTCCATGGAGTAGACGCTCTCGAACACGATGAGCTTGGGCCGATCACGCCCCGCCGCGGCGAGAAGCTCTTCCAGATTTGCGAGATCGTTATGGCGGAAGATCACCTTCTCGCGGCCGGACTGGCGCACGCCCTCGATCATCGAATTATGATTCTCTGCATCCGAGAGAATCAGGCAATCGGGGATCAGCCGCGCGATGGTCGAGATGCCGGCCTGGTTCGAGATGTAGCCCGAGGTGAAGACGAGCGCCGCCTCCTTGCCGTGGAGATCGGCGAGCTCGGCTTCGAGCCCCACGATCGGATGGCTGGTGCCGGAGATGTTGCGCGTGCCGCCGGCGCCCGTGCCGCAGTTCCGTGCGGTCTCGATCATGGCCGAGACGACATCGGGGTGCTGGCCCATGCCGAGGTAATCGTTGGAGCACCAGACCGTGATCTCGCGCGCACCCTCGGGCGAATGCCAGATCGCCTTGGGGAACTGACCCGCCACACGCTCCAGATCCGCGAAGACGCGGTAGCGCCGCTCCGTCTTGAGGGCTTCCAGGGTCGTCTCGAAGTACCGTGTGTAATCCATCTTCTCACCGGGGGATGAGCGGGCGCGTCGTTTTTGTTTGCGCCTGCAGACTGACCCTCTTGAACCATCATCCGGCCAGTCGCGCCTTGCGCACGATCAAACCGTGTCATCCATATAGTGTTATTCCCGGTTGAGGGATCAGCTGTAAACCCTTATTCGACGGGAAGGCGACGAAGGGTCGCAAACTGCTGCAGGGCGGCGTGAAGATTGGCGGGCGAGAGCGATGAGCGACAAGGCGCGCGAGGAGCGGCGGAAGGCTGCTCTGCGGGAGAATCTGAAAAAGCGCAAGGCACAGGCGCGGCAGCGCTCGACCAGCGAAACCGACGAGAAGCCGCAAGATAGTGGCAGCGTTGCAACATCGGACGATAAACGCGACGCTTGAGCGGAACGGTCTTCCTGTGGCCGTGTTTGACGATTTCAAGACGATGCGCGATACGGCGTAACAGCGGCACATGGCCGCGTTCGACAGGGGCAGGATTTTCATGGACCGGATCATCATCACGGGCGGCGCGCGCCTCAACGGCACGATCCCGATTTCCGGCGCGAAGAACGCCGCGCTTCCGCTGATGATCGCGAGCCTGCTCACGGGGGAGACGCTGGAGCTCGCCAACGTGCCGCGCCTCGCCGACGTCTCGCTCCTCCTGCGCATTCTGGGCCATCACGGCGTCGATCAGACCATTGTCGGCCGCCGTCCGGGCGAGACCACCGAGACCGGCCAGACGCTGCGCCTCCAGGCCGCCAACGTCATCGACACCACCGCGCCCTACGAACTCGTCTCGCGCATGCGGGCGAGTTTCTGGGTGATCGCGCCGCTGCTCGCGCGCTTCGGCGAGGCGAAGGTCTCGCTGCCCGGCGGCTGCGCCATCGGCACGCGCCCGGTGGATCTCCTGCTGGATGCGCTGAAGACGCTGGGCGCCGATATCGACATCGATGCGGGCTACGTCATCGCCAAGGCCCCCAAGGGGCTGCGTGGCGGCGAGATCGTCTTCCCCAAGGTGACCGTCAGCGGCACCCATGTGGCGCTCATGGCGGCGACGCTCGCCCACGGCACCACGGTGATCGACAACGCCGCCTGCGAGCCGGAAATCGTCGATCTCGCCGATTGCCTCACGAAGATGGGCGCGCGGATCGAGGGCGCTGGGACGCGGCGGATCGTCGTCGAGGGGGTGACCCGCCTCAGCGGCGCGCGCCATCAGGTCCTGCCCGATCGCATCGAGACCGGCACCTACGCGCTCGCCGTCGCCATGGCGGGGGGCGACGTCACGCTGGAGGATACCCGCGCCGATCTCCTGCAGGAAGCGCTCGACATCATCGTCCAGACCGGCACGCAGGTCATCCCGACGAATTCCGGCATCCGCGTCTACCGCAACGGCGGCGGCATCATGCCGGTCGACGTGAGCACGGCCCCGTTCCCGGGCTTCGCCACCGATCTCCAGGCCCAGTTCATGGCGCTGATGACGCGCGCCGACGGCACTTCGCGCATCCGCGAGACCATCTTCGAGAACCGCTTCATGCACGTCCAGGAACTCGCGCGGCTGGGTGCCAACATCAAGCTCGACGGCGACCTCGCCATCGTCGAGGGCGTGGACCGCCTGCGCGGAGCCCCCGTCATGGCGACCGACCTGCGTGCCTCGGTTTCGCTCGTGATCGCCGCGCTCGCCGCCGAGGGCCAGACCACGATCAACCGGGTGTACCACCTCGATCGCGGGTTCGAGGCGCTGGAGGCGAAGCTGACGCGCTGCGGGGCGATGGTGGAGCGGGTGCAGGGGTAGCGCTGCAAGGGCATTCTTTGCAGCTTTCTCCCCCTTTGGTGTCATCCCCGGCTGGAGCCGCTTGCGGCGGAAGGGAAGTGGATCAAGCCCTGCGGTTCACGCACCGCTTCCGACGTCAACCGGCACGCGCATCGGCCAGTCACCTTGCATCAACGTCACAGCTGGATCCCCTTCCGGGCGCTTCGCGCCGCCGGGGATGACACGGACGGGGGTGGCCAGCGCGCGGACACCCCACTCCCCTCACTCCTCGCCGCGCGGATCGAGCACGGGCCGGAGTGTCTTCAGGCGACGCCGGATCTCATAGCCGCCGAGCATGGCGAGGGCGATGATGAAGGGGATGAAGTAGTAGCAGATGCGAAACAGCAGCAGCGCGCCGAGTACCTTTTGTCCGGGGAGCGAAGACAGCGCGAGCAGCATCGTCGCCTCGAAGACGCCGAGGCCTCCGGGGGAGTGCGACGCGATCCCCAGCATCACCGCGAAGACGTAGACTGCGAGGAAAACCTCGTAGCCGATGCCGTGGCCGTCGGGCATCAGCACGTAGAGCACGGCGGCGGCTGCGCAGACGTCGCCGATCCCGATCAGCGCCTGCCCGATCGAGAGCTTCAAGCCCGGCAGGTCGAGCCGCCAGCCGCGCATGGTCACGGCGCGGGGCTTGAGCGAGACCCAGATCAGATAGGCGACGACGATCGCGATCGCTGCCGCCCCGATCAGCCGGTTGACGTAGGCAGGCGTGCGCACGAGGACCGACAGCTCGTCCGCCTCGCGCAGCAGGCTCCAGCCGAGCACCATCCCCATGCCGAGCCAGAAGGTGATCCCCGCAATCACCGTCAGCGTCGCCACCCGGCTCGCGCGCAGGCCGCTGGGGGCGTAGATCCAGTAGCGCACGGTGCCGCCGGTCAGGAGCGGGAAGCCGAGATTGAAGGAGACGGCGTAGCTCGCAAACGATGCGAAGGCCGTGGTGCGATAGGGCACCTTCAGGCGAAGCTGGAGCAGCGCGAGCGCGTCGTAGCCCGTGAGCAGCGTATAGCTGATAATGGCAAACATCACCGCGAGCCCGATCTGCCCTGCGCTCGCCCCCGTGAACGCCGCGCGAAGCTCGCCGGGTTCGATTTCCGAGACGATGAAATACAGCACGACCAGCGAGGCCGAAAACAGCACCGCGCTCGCCAGCGGGGCGAGCCAGGCGAAGCGCTTGCGGCCGGGCAGGTGGATGACTTCCTCGGCAGGAACCAGTTGCGTGGAAGCAGGCGCGGTCTTGGAGGGGACCGCGTGTGGATCGGCGTCGATGAGTTCGTCGCGCTTCATGAAGTCGTTCGGCCCGCTCGCTGATGGGCGAAGGCCACGTGCCGACGCTCAGGCTGTCGGCTTTATCGACTTGTGGCGGACGAAGCAATTCGCCCGCGCCTCGCTGCGGTGGAAAGATCGACGCGGGCGCGCTGCAACCGTGCTCAGCCCCCGTAGATCCCCTTGTACTGCTCGCGCAGCACGTTTTTCTGCACTTTGCCCATCGTATTGCGGGGCAGCTCGTCCACCGCAATCACGCGCTTGGGCTGCTTGAAGCGGGCGAGGCGCGCCTCCAGCGCCGACGTGATCGCCTTCTCGTCGATGGTCGCGCCGGGCGACAGAACGACCGCCGCCGTGACGCCCTCGCCGAAATCGGGATGCGCCACGCCGAAGACGGCGCTTTCGATCACGCCGTCCATGGCGTCGATCTCGCTCTCGACCTCCTTCGGATAGACGTTGTAGCCGCCTGTGATGATGAGATCCTTGCCGCGTCCGACGATATGCACGTAGCCGCGCGGATCGATCTTGCCGAGATCCCCGGTGATGAAGAAGCCATCGGCGCGGAATTCGGCGGCGGTCTTCTCCGGGTTGCGCCAATAGCCCTTGAAGACGTTGGGCCCGCGCACCTCGATCATGCCGATCTCGTCGGTGGCGAGCGCGGCCCCCGTTTCGGGATCGACCACGCGCAGATCGACGCCCGGCAGGGGGAAGCCGACGGTGCCGGGTACGCGTTCCCCGTCATAGGGGTTCGAGGTGTTCATATTGGTCTCGGTCATGCCGTAGCGCTCGAGGATCGCCTTTCCCGTGCGCTCGGAGAAGGCGCGGTGGGTCTCCGCGAGGAGCGGGGCGGAGCCGGAGACGAAGAGGCGCATGTGGCTGGTCGTCTCGCGCGTCAGGCCCGGATGCTGCAGCAGGCGCACGTAGAAGGTCGGCACGCCCATCATGGCGGTGGCGCGCGGCATCAGGCGCAGCATCTCGTCGGCATCGAATTTCGGGGCGAAGATCATCGACGCGCCCGACATCAGAATGGTGTTCGTCGCGGTGAAGAGCCCATGCGTGTGGAAGGTCGGGAGCGCGTGCAGCAGCACGTCGTCCTTCGTGAAGTGCCAGTAATCGACCAGCGTCAGCGCATTCGAGGCCAGGTTGCCGTGGCTCAGCATCGCGCCCTTGGAGCGCCCGGTGGTGCCCGACGTGTAGAGGATGGCGGCGAGATCGTCGGGGCCGCGCGTCGCGTCGTCGAATTCCGGCGATTGCCGGCTGGCTAGATCCGTGAGCGACCCGGCTCCACCGGCGTTCAGCGTCTCGACGGCCTTGACGCCGAGCTTGTCACTGAGCGCCTTGATCCCGTCGCGCTTCGACCCATCGCAGACGAACAGCGCCGGCTCGGCATCACCGATGAAGTATTCGAGCTCGGCCAGGGTGTAGGCGGTGTTCAGCGGCAGGAAGATCGCACCGGCGCGGGCGCAGCCCAGCAGCAGGAGGACGACCTCCGGGCTCTTCTCGACCTGCACCGCGACCCTGTCGCCAACCTGCACTCCGAGCGCGCGCAAGGCATTGGCGAAGCGGCCCGCCCCCTCGAAGAGTTCGCCGTAACTCATCGTCCGTCCGTCGGGCGTCTCCAGAAACGGGCGCGCGAGATCGGGATTGCGGTCGCGGATGGTCGAGAACAGGTGCGATGTCATGCGGATTACTCCTGGAACACACCTCTATTGTCAGGCTCCTCGCGCGCCTGCAACCTCGCGGAACGCGCTTTGCGGTTTGGCGAGACGCTTGACCTCGTTCGACATCGCGATCTCGCCGCGCTCGGCATAGGCCTCGTGGTTCCGCTCGATCGTGTCGAGATCGTAGAGGTAGTTGACCATGATCCCCGCCGATTGCGCCAAACCCCGCGGAGACATGTCGGCGAGCGCATGGATATGTTCGAGCCGCGCCCCGTTGCCGAGATGGAAGCGGGCAACGGGGTCCTTCGGGCGCTCGACGCCGCGTGTGCCGCTGACGGATTTCGCGCGGGCGAGATAGGTTGCCGCCAGCGCCCGGATCGGCTCGCGCATGCTGTTGCCCAGAGCGTCGCTCAGGCTCTCCGCCTGCGCATCCTGGCCGTCCTCGTCGGTTTCCGGCTCGCTGAGGTTCTGCGCAAACCAGGGCTCCAGTGCGACGCGTTCCTCCGGATCGAGGAAGGGCGAATCGAAATCAGCGAGCTGGGCGCGGATCCAAGCGACGAAGCCGGGAACGGGCGAGAGCGTCAGGAAGGTTCGCAATTGCGGCAGGTCGCGGCGCAGCTCCTCGACCACCTGCTTGATCAGGAAGTTGCCGAAGGTAACGCCGGCGAGCCCCTTCTGGCAGTTCGAGATCGAATAGAACACGGCGGTCGTGGCGTCGCGCTCCGCGATCGTCTCGCGGTCCACGGCGAGGATGTGCGGGATCGCGGCCGGCACGCTGCGGGTAAGCGCGACCTCGACGAAGATCAGCGGCTCCTCGACGAGCGCCGGGTGGAAGAAGGCGTAGAGGCGGCGATCCTCCGGGGCGAGGCGCGTCTTCAGGTCCTCGAAGTTCTCGATGCGATGCACGGCTTCGTACTGGATGATCTTTTCCAGCACGCTGGCCGGGCTCGACCAGTCGATCCGGCGCAGGGTGAGAAAGCCGCGGTTGAACCAGGAATTGAACAGGTGCTGGAAATCCGCATCCACATCGGCGAGCGGCGGGTTCGTCTTCATCAGCGAGATCACGTCCTCGCGCATGCGCACCAGCGACAGCGTACCGTCCGGAGCCCGGTTGAGCTTGCGGAAGAGCTCCTGTCGGCGTGGCTCGGCGGCGAGGTGCAGCGCCATTGCCTTGCGGGGGCCGGGCTCGATCGAATAGGCCTCGATGGCCCTGGCGATGGAGTCCTCTTCCGGTCCGAAATCCTGCGCCAGCGCCGAGAGGAAACCCGCGCGGGCATCGATCGTCGCCGTGGCGTAGCATTCGAGCAGGACGCTCGCGCGCGCCACGCTCGACGCCTCGCCGCGATTGGAGAGCAGCTCCTCAGCCATCCGCCGCAGATCTTCCGACGACCCTTCTCCCAGCCGCCGCCCGCCCATCAGCGAGCGACCGCGATCGGCGATCTGTTGAACCATTTCGGTGAAGAAGGACATCGTCGTCGATGGCATGAAAGGCTATCCCTTCTGCTTCCGTGAAGTTTCGAAACTCTCACCTGCCAATGTGGCGGATGCGCTTTCGTGACGCCAGCCCCCGGGTTGGCGTGATCCGGCCTTGCGATGCACGATGCGGGCTGTATAAATTCACGACGGATCTGCGGCGGCCATGCCGGGTTTCGCAAGGATCGAGGTTTTTCATCATGCCCAGTGACGGCGAAATCATTGCGGACCGCCGACGTTTGCGGCGAAAATTGTCGTTCTGGCGCGTTCTCGCGGTCGTCGCGCTGGTCGCGGTCGTGGTCGCGGTCGGCTGGCGCACGACGAACGGCGCCTGGACCGGGACCGAGCGCGCGCCGCACATCGCGCGGGTGACCGTCGAAGGGCTAATCATCAGCGACCGGAAATTCAGCGAGATGCTCGGGCGGATCGGCGATTCGAACGCGGTGCAGGGCGTCGTCATCAACGTGAACAGCCCCGGGGGCACGACAACCGGCTCCGAGGAGATGTTCCGCGCCATTCGCGGCCTCGTCGAGAAGAAGCCGACGGTAACCTTCGTGGACGGGACGGCGGCGTCCGGCGCCTATATCGCAGCGCTCGCGACAGATTACATCATCGCCCGCGAGACCTCGATCGTCGGCTCGATCGGAACGCTCTTCCAGGTGCCGAACTTCGCCGAATTGCTCGACAATATCGGAATCTCCGTCATCGAGATCAAATCCTCCCCGCTCAAGGCCGCGCCGAGCCCCGTTTCGGTTCCGGAGCCGGAAGCCGTGCGCGCGATCCAGAGCGTCGTGGACGACACCTTCGTCTGGTTCCGCGACCTCGTCGCCTCGCGTCGCCCGATGACGTCGCAGGAGGTGACGGCCGTCGCCGATGGCCGCGTGCACAGCGGCAGGCAGGCGGTCGCGCTGAAACTCGTCGATCAGGTCGGCTCGCATGGCGACGCCGTTCGCTGGCTCGAGACGGAGCGCGGCGTGACGGCCGACCTGCCCGTGCGCGACTGGGAGCCGCAGCGCGATCGCGACAGGTTCGGGCTGATCCGGGGCCTCGCCTTCGGCATCGATCTGCTCGGTTTCGAAAAATTGGGGGTAGCGCTTCACCGGCTTGCGGGTAATCATGCGGCCCTGAAGCTTGACGGGTTGCTCGCTCTCTGGCAGCCTAGTCTCGAAAATCAATGAAATATCAAAGAATTATGATGCAATGATCAAATCCGAACTCGTCCTCAAGATCGCCGAACAGAACCCGCATCTCTACCAGCGGGATGTCGAGAACATCGTCAACGCCATCCTCGATACGATCGTGGACGCGCTTGCACGCGGGGATCGTGTGGAGCTGCGCGGTTTCGGCGCGTTCTCCGTGAAGAAACGCGATGCGCGGGTCGGACGCAACCCGCGGACGGGTGAGACCGTTGACGTCTCGGAAAAGGTCATTCCCGTGTTCAAGACCGGCAAGGAGATGCGCACGCGGCTCAATCACGAGCACGTCGCAATCGGCGGCGCCAGCTCTGCTGTCGCCATGAGTGCAGGCGAGTAAGTGCAGGCGAGCAAGTGCATGCAAGCAAGTGCATGCAAGCAAGTGCACGCAAGCAAGTGCCAAGAATGAATGCCGGAAATGATCTTCAAGAGCGAACGGTTGGTATAGATGACGGGATTTCTCAAAGCACTGATACTGGTTCCGCTGGGCTTCCTGGTGATCCTGCTCGCCATCGCCAATCGCGGTCTCGTGACGATCTCGTTCGACCCTTTCAGCACCGTCGATCCGCTGCTCTCCTATACCCTGCCGCTCTGGCTGGCCCTCTTTGCGGCGCTGGTCCTCGGCGTTGTCGTGGGAGGCGTCGCTGCGTGGCTGGTGCAGGCCAAGCACCGCAAGGCCGAGCGCCAGTACAAGCGCGAGGCTGACAACCTGCGCCGCGAAGTCGAGAGCGCGCGCGCCTCGACAAGCGCTCCTGCACTTTCGAGCGACGTCGCCCGCATCTGAAATCTCTCACAGGAGGCCGGCGATGCGCGTCGTGTCCGCGAACGAAGTCGATTCCGCCCTGACGTTCCCGGGCATGGTCGATGCACTGGCCGAGGCCTTCACCGCCGATATCGTCACGCCTGTGCGCCATCACCACGAGATCGAGCGCGAGGGAGCGACGGCGACCCTGCTCCTGATGCCCGCCTGGACGGGCGCCGCCGTGGCGGAGGGCTTCGTCGGCGTGAAGGTGGTCTCGGTCTTTCCCGACAACGGCAAGCGCAGCCTTCCCAGCATCCTCGGCACCTATCTCCTGATGGACGGTGCGACGGGCATGCCGAAAGCCGCCATCGACGGCACCCGACTGACGCTGTGGCGCACCGCCTGCGCCTCGGCGCTCGGCGCACGCTACCTGGCGCGCGCGGATGCGAAGGTGATGACGATGGTGGGCGCGGGGGCGCTCGCGCCGTTCCTCATCCGCGCCCATATGAGCCAGCGGCCGATCGGGAAGGTCTATCTCTGGAACCACCGCTCCGAGCGCGCCCGCGAACTCGCCGCGACCTTGCGCGGGGAGGGGCTTCCCGTCGAGGCGACGGAGGATCTGGAGAGCGCCGTGCGCGGCTCCGATCTCGTCTCCTGCGCCACGCTCTCGAAGGAGCCGATCGTGCGCGGGGAGTGGCTGCGTGAGGGCGCGCATCTCGATCTGGTGGGCGCGTTCAACCTGCACATGCGCGAGGCCGACGACGAAGCCCTGCGCCGCGCATCCGTCTTCATCGATACGCAGGCGGCGAAGAAGGAGGGCGGCGAAGTCGCGCTCGCCATCGCATCGGGCGCGATCACGTCCGCGCACGTGAAGGCGGATCTCTTCGCGCTCTGTCGGGGCGAGGCGACGGGGCGGGTGAACGAGACCGAGATCACGCTGTTCAAATCGGTCGGCACAGCCATCGAGGATCTCGCCGCCGCGATGCTGGTGATGAAGCGCCTCGCTTCCGGCTGATGCGTTGATGCCGATGCGACGTTAAACCTTGATTAACCGTAACGGAGACTAGTACAAAACCGGAACTTCCCTTCCGCAGCATCTTGGAACAATATAGAACATAAGCCGAACACAAGATGCGGCAACGAATACAGGCACAAGATCAACTGGAGGGGATCATGAAGAGAACAGTTCTGCGGATCGACAACGGCGCTTTCGGACGAGACACATCGCGTCAGGAAACGGCGTTGCGCTCCGTGCTGGAGACCACGATGGAGATCACGTCGCTGATAGTCTTCGTGGCGATGGTCGGGGTCTGGGCGCTGGCCTTCGGCGTCGGCTGACGTCATCCACAGCCAGCGAGCGGAGCGCCTATCGACTCGCGGCTGCGG
>Ga0208490_101123_pt1 | contig 11176 bp, 9 predicted proteins | sample SubbioAug_CSWold_FD_184818 | JGI IMG/M metagenome (GOLD analysis project Ga0208490, IMG submission 184818) | Serpentinite rock and fluid subsurface biosphere microbial communities from McLaughlin Reserve, California, USA - CR11Aug_CSWold (SPAdes) | ecosystem: Environmental > Terrestrial > Deep...
CGACCACTTTCACCCGCCAACACCAGCGCCGATCCGCCGCGACCCAATTCCGCGCGGAAATCGCCCGCGCGCCGTTGCCGTGACGTCCTTCAGGGCGCATATCCCTGAAATGACCATCGCCTTCGATCACAGCTACGCCCGCGACCTGCCCGGCACCTATCTGCGCGTCGCGCCGGACCCGGCCCCTGCCCCGCGCCTTCTGGTGCTGAACCGTCCGCTTGCCGCCGCGCTTGGCCTCGAGCTGACCGATGTTCAGGCGCGCGACTGGTTCTCCGGCGCCGCGCTTCCGCCCGGCGCCGACCCGATCGCCCAGGCCTATGCCGGCCACCAGTTCGGCGGCTTCTCACCCCAGCTTGGCGACGGCCGCGCGCATCTTCTGGGCGAGGTCGTGACGCCCGAAGGCCGCTTCGACCTCCAGCTCAAGGGCTCGGGTCGTACCCCCTTTTCCCGCGGTGGCGACGGCAAGGCGGCGGTCGGCCCGATGCTGCGCGAATACCTGATCTCGGAATTCATGGCCGCCGCCGGCGTCCCCACCACCCGCTCGCTGGCCGTGGTGGCGACGGGTGAGGAGGTCTGGCGCGAGACGAAACTTCCCGGCGCCGTCCTGGCCCGCGTCGCCGCCAGCCACCTGCGCGTCGGCACGTTCCAGTTCTTCGCCGCCCGCAGCGACCAGGCCCAGGTCAAGGCCCTGGCCGACTATGCCATCGCCCGCCATTACCCCGAGCTTGCCGAGGTTGAGACCCCCTACCTCGCCCTCCTCGATGCGGTCATCGCCCGGCAGGCCCGGCTCATTGCCGAGTGGATGGGCCTCGGCTTCATCCATGGCGTGATGAACACCGACAACATGGCGATCTCGGGCGAGACCATCGACTATGGCCCCTGCTCCTTCATGGAAGGCTACGCGCCCGGCACCGTCTTTTCCTCGATCGACCATCAGGGGCGCTATGCCTATGCGAACCAGCCGCTGATCCTGGGCTGGAACCTCGCGCGGCTGGCCGAAACGCTGGTCCCCCTCCTTGACCCGGTGCAGGAAAAGGCGATCGAGATCGCCAACGATCGCCTGACCGGCATCGCCCCGCGCTACCGCGCCGAATGGGTCGCGGTCATGCGCCGCAAGCTGGGGCTGGTCGACCAGGACCCGGCCGACGCGCAGCTGGCTGACGATCTGATGGCCGCGATGCCGGGCGCCGACTGGACGCTGACCTTCCGCCGTCTGGCGGACGAGACCGCGCTGCGCCCCCTTTTCGACGACTTCACGAAGATGGCCGAATGGCTCCCCCGCTGGCGCGCCCGCGCGGGCGAAGGCGTTGCCCAGCGCCTCGACGCGGCGAACCCCGCCGTGATCCCGCGGAACCACAAGGTCGAAGAGGCGCTGGCGGCCGCGACCGACGGCGACATGGCCCCCTTCCACGCCCTCCTTGCGGCAATCCAGGAGCCCTTCACCGAAGCCGAGCCCTATATGCTCCCCGCCCCGACCGGCTTTGGCCAGTATGTAACCTTCTGCGGCACCTGACGCCCTGCTCCTCGCCAGACTTTGCTTCTCATCGCAAGCGCGGCGTGACGAAGTCATCGACGGTCGATCCGTGGCCGTCCCCGGCGAGGCGCGACGAAGTCGACGACGGGCCGCTGCGCAGATTGACGCCCCACCCCTTCCCGGCCACCATGCCCGGATGGCCGACCGTTCCGACATCCACGACCGCCTCGCCGCCTCGCTCCGCGCCGCCCGCAAGGCGCGCGGCCTCAGCCTTGATGCCGCCGCCAAACTCTCCGGCGTCTCGCGCTCGATGGTCAGCCAGATCGAACGCGGCGAATCCTCACCCACCGTCGCCACCCTCTGGGCCCTGACCCAGGCCCTGCAACTGGACTTCGCCGGTCTCCTTGAAGGCCGCCCCGCCCCGGGGATCGAAGTCACCCGCGCGGGCACCGCCCCCGTGATCCAGCGCGGCGGGGTCACCATCCGCATCCTCTCGGCCCCCGAAAGCGTCGGCCGGCACGAGGTCTATGAACTTGCCTTCACCCAGGGCGCGCGCCTCACCTCGGACCCCCATTCGCCCGGCTGCCGTGAGCATCTGACCGTGCTTGAAGGCCATCTCACCGTCACCTCGGGCGAGGCCGCCGAGCAATTGAACCCCGGCGACGTCGCCCGATACCCGGCCGATCGCCCGCATGAGATCGCGGCCGAGGCGGCGGCACGCGCCATCCTGATCGTGCAGGACAGTTGACCCGCCGCGCGCGGGGGTTTCACACCCCCGCACCCCCGTGGGATATTTGAGGAAGAGAAAGGTCTTTTCCGTTTTTGTGGATGCCATTCCGTAAAGTTGACATTGCGCCTTTGGTCTGTCAATTTCCGTGAAACCGGAAAGGACTCTGCCATGACGGATAGGACTGCCTTCCTTGACCATGTCGTCGCCACCCTGCGGGGCATCGAGGCCGACGGGCTGATGAAGCGTGAGCGGCTGATCACCGGCGCGCAGGGCGCCCATGTGCAGATGGGCGGGCGCGAGATGCTGAATCTCTGCGCCAACAACTACCTCGGGCTTGCGGACGACCCCCGCCTGATCGCCGCCGCCAAGGCCGCGATGGACGACCACGGCTTCGGCATGGCCTCGGTCCGGTTCATCTGCGGCACGCAGGACCTGCATCGGCAGCTTGAGACGCGGCTGGCGCGGTATCTTGGCCAGGACGACTCGATCCTCTTCGCCGCCTGTTTCGACGCCAATGGCGGGTTGTTCGAACCCCTCCTCGGACCGGAGGATGCCGTCATCTCCGACGCGCTGAACCATGCCTCCATCATCGACGGCATCCGCCTGTGCAAGGCGAAACGCTACCGTTACGCCAACTCGGACATGGACGAGCTGGAAGCCCAACTGAAGGCCGCGAAGGCAGATGGCGCCCGCTTCATCCTGATCGCCACCGACGGCGTCTTCTCGATGGACGGCTACTACGCCAAGCTTCCCGAAATTCGTGCCCTTGCCGATCGTTACGGCGCCCTCGTCATGGTCGACGACTGCCACGCCACCGGCTTCACCGGCCCGAAGGGCGCAGGCACCCCGGCCCGTGCCGGTGTCACGGTGGACATCCTGACCGGGACGCTGGGCAAGGCCCTCGGCGGCGCGCTTGGCGGCTACATCGCCGGCCCGCAGCCCGTCATCGACCTCCTGCGCCAGCGCGCGCGGCCCTATCTCTTCTCCAACGCCCTGCCCCCCGCCGTGGTCGGCGCGGCGCTGGCCGCCCTCGATATCGTGGAACAGGCCGACGACCTATGCGCCAAACTCACCGAGAATGCCCAATACTGGCGCAAGGGCCTGACCGAGGCAGGCTTCACCCTCCTCCCCGGCGACCATCCGATCATCCCCGTCATGCTGGGGGACGCCAAGCTCGCCCAGGCCATGGCCGCCGACCTTCACACCCGCGGCGTCCATGTCGCGCCCTTCTTCTTCCCCGTCGTCCCCAAGGGCCAGGCCCGCATCCGCACCCAGATGAACGCGGCCCTCACCCGCGAGGACCTCGACTTCGCCCTCGACGCCTTCACCGCCGCCGGAAAAGCCACGGGAGTCCTGAAATGACCCGCCCCAACGAAATGACCGTGCTGGCCAAGTCGAAACCCGAGCCCGGCCTCTGGAAGGAAACCCGCCCGGTCCCCGAAATCGGCCCCGACGACGTGCTGATCAAGATCCACAAGACCGGCATCTGCGGCACCGACATCCACATCTGGAACTGGGACGACTGGGCGCAGAAGACCGTCCCCGTGCCTTTGGTGACGGGCCACGAATTCGCGGGCATCATCGTCGACAAGGGCCGCAACGTCGAAGGGCTGGAGATCGGCCAGCGCTGTTCGGGCGAGGGCCACCTGATCGGCAAGACCTCGCGCCAAAGCCGGTCGGGCAAGTTCCACCTCGATCCCGAAACCCGCGGCATCGGCGTCAACGAACCCGGCGCCTTCGCGCAATACCTGCGGCTTCCCGCGTTCAACGTCGTCCCCCTGCCCGACGCGATCGATGACGAGATCGGCGCGATCCTCGATCCCTTGGGCAACGCCGTCCACACCGCCCTTTCCTTCGACCTGATCGGCGAGGACGTGTTGATCACCGGCGCCGGACCCATCGGCATCATGGCCGCCGCCGTCGCCCGCCATGTCGGCGCGCGGCATGTCGTGATCACCGACATCAACCAGGCCCGGCTCGACCTTGCCGGTCAGGTTGCCGACGTGGTACCGGTCAACGTCGCCACCACCGACCTCCGCTCGGTCTACCAGCGCCTCCACATGACCCAGGGTTTCGACGTGGGCATGGAGATGTCGGGCTCCCAGCAGGCGCTGGACCAGATGGTCGAACACATGGTCATGGGCGGCCGCATCGCCATGCTGGGCATCCCGCCGGGGAAATCCCCCGTGGACTGGAGCCGCATCGTCTTCAAGGCCATCACAATCAAGGGCGTCTACGGCCGCGAGATCTTTGAAACCTGGTACAAGATGATCGCCATGCTGGAAAACGGCCTGGATATCCGCCGGGTCATCACCCACCGCTTCAAGGTGGACGAGTTCGAAAAGGGCTTTGCCGCCATGCGCTCCGGCCTTTCCGGCAAGGTTGTGCTGGACTGGCGCTGATCCCTGACGCTACCATCCGCGGCAAGGCCTCCGCCCGTCCCCGGCCGGGGTGAACGGGGGCATCGACTGCGCCCCGCTCGGGCCTGGTCCAGGGACGGCTGACGGGCCCGGATTGCGGCCACCATGCCCTTGAAACGCCTTGGAAAGACCGGCGGATGTTAACCAGTTGCTAACTATTCCGCAGCCAGTCTGGGGCCGCACAGAACGGGTGAGGGTGTCGTGGACGGAAGCAGTTACGAAGACGGGCAGCCCCTTGCCGCCGGCAGGATCGGCGCGGGGCTGATCACTCCGGTCCTTCTGGCCGGGGGCTCCGGGACGCGGCTCTGGCCGGTGTCGCGGGCAAGGTTCCCAAAGCAGTTCGTGCCGCTTCTGGGCGACGAAAGCCTGTTTCAGGCCGCCGCGCGCCGCTTCGACGCCCAGGGCTTCGCCGCCCCCCTCATCGTTACGGGTGAGGATTTCCGCTTCCTCGTCACCGAACAACTGGACGAGATCGGGATCACCCCCCAGACCGTCCTGATCGAACCGCAGGGCCGCAACACCGCCGCCGCCGCGCTTGCCGCCGCGCTGCTTCTGGCCACGGCCGAGCCGGAGGCGGTCCTGCTCCTCGCGCCCTCCGACCACCTGATCCCCGATGCGGCCGACTTTCGCGCCACCATCGACCGGGGCCTTCCCGCCGCCCGCGCCGGGCGCATCGTGACCTTCGGAATCCAGCCGTCCCGGGCCGAAACCGGCTATGGCTGGCTCGACCCCGGCGAACTCGGCCCCGACGGGACCGCGCCGCTGGATCGGTTCATCGAGAAACCGGCGCAGGCGCTGGCGGACCGGCTTCTGACCGAGGGGCGCTGCCTGTGGAACGCGGGCCTGTTCCTGATGCGGGCCGATGTGCTGATCGCGGCCGCCCGGACCCATGCGCCTGACACGCTCGCCCTGGCCGAAGCCGCCGTCACCGCCGCCGCGGCCGACCTTGGTTTCGTCCGCCTCGCGGCCGAACCCTGGGGGCGGCTGCCGGACATCTCCATCGACCATGCGATCATGGAAAAGGCCGCGAATCTCTCGGTCGTCCGCTTCGACGGACGCTGGACCGACCTCGGCTCCTGGGCTGCCGTCTTTTCCGAAACCCCGCGCGATGCCTCCGGGACCGCCACGCAGGGCCGGGCGACGGCAATGGACTGCGAGAACACGCTCCTTCGCTCGGAAAGCGAGGGGGTGGAGCTGATCGGGATCGGCCTGAAGAATGTGGTCGCGGTGGCGACGAAGGACGCGGTCCTGGTGGCGGATGCCAGCGCGGCCCAGTCGGTGCGGCTCGCGGTCCAGACGCTGAAGGAACGCGGCGCGCCGCAAGCCAGCGCCTTCCCGCGCGAGTTGCGGCCCTGGGGCTGGTACGAGACGATCGGTGCGGGCGACCGTTTCCAGGTCAAGCGCATCCATGTCCACCCCGGCGCGGCGCTCTCGCTGCAATCGCATCTGCACCGGGCCGAACATTGGATCGTGGTGCAGGGCACCGCGCGGGTGACGGTGGGCCAGACCGTCAGCCTCGTGGCCGAGAACCAGTCGATCTACGTCCCCCTGGGCGAGGTGCATCGTCTGGAAAACCCCGGCCGCGTGCCGATGGTCCTGATCGAGGTGCAGACCGGCACCTATCTGGGAGAGGATGACATCATCCGCTACGAGGACCGCTACGCCCGCAGCTGACGCCCCGCTTCTGGCAACCGCGCCCCGGTTCTGACCCGGGGCCTCCTGCGCTGGCAGCGCATGTCCCGGCAAATCCGGGCCTCCGGCAAAAGTTAAGGATTCCTGAACGGTTTAGACCAAGCCCCTGAATTCCTTGCGAAACGCCGTTTTGTCCACCGTGGACACAGCCCCCGGCCCCGGTTTACACCGCCGCCCGCATCGGCGATAACCGGACGGAACCGGCCGAAGGCGACGCCCATGCTCCTCCTGATCGACAACTACGACAGCTTCACCTGGAACCTCGTCCACTACCTCGGCGAACTCGGGGCCGAGGTGGTCGTGAAACGGAACGACGCCCTCGAAGTCCAGGACGTGATCGCCCTGCAGCCCGAGGTGATCGTCCTGTCTCCCGGCCCCTGCGACCCCGCCGCTGCCGGGATCTGCCTGCCCCTGACCAAGGCCGCCGCCGCCGCCGGGATCCCGCTTCTCGGCGTCTGCCTCGGCCACCAGACCATCGGCGAGGCCTTCGGGGGGAAGGTCGTCCGCTGCCACGAGATCGTCCACGGCAAGATGGGCACCATGCACCACTCTGGGAAAGGCGTTTTCCGCGGCCTGCCCTCGCCCTTCCACGCGACCCGCTATCATTCCCTCGTCGTCGACCGCGCCACCCTGCCGGACGAGCTGGAGATCACCGCCTGGCTGGAAGACGGCACGATCATGGGCCTGCGCCACCGTCATCACCTGATCGAGGGCGTCCAGTTCCACCCCGAGTCGATCGCCTCGGAACACGGCCACCAGCTGCTGCGCAACTTCCTTGACGAAGCCAAGGCGAAGGTCCCGGCATGAGCGAGGTCCTGAAGCCCCTCATCGGCATCGCCGCCAACCGCCCCCTCACCCGGGAGGAGGCCGAGGCCGCCTTTGCCGCGCTGTTCGAGGGCGAGGGCACCCCGGCCCAGATGGGCGGCTTCCTGATGGCGCTGCGCACGAGGGGCGAGACGGTCGACGAATACGCCGCCGCCGCCAGCGTGATGCGGGCCAAGTGCAACCCGGTGAAGGCCCCCGAGGGCGCGATGGACATCGTCGGCACCGGCGGCGATGGCAAGGGCACGCTGAACATCTCCACCGCCACCGCCTTCGTCGTGGCCGGTGCGGGGGTGACGGTGGCCAAGCACGGGAACCGGAACCTGTCGTCCAAATCCGGCGCGGCGGACGCGCTGACGGAACTGGGCCTCAACGTGATGGTCGGGCCGGATGTCGTGGAACGTTGCCTGTCCGAGGCCGGGATCGGCTTCATGATGGCCCCCATGCACCACCCCGCGATCCGCCACGTCATGCCGGTCCGGTCGGAACTGGGAACGCGGACGATCTTCAACATCCTCGGCCCCCTGACCAACCCGGCCGGCGTGAAGCGCCAGCTGACCGGCGCCTTTTCCGACGCGCTGATCCGTCCCATGGCCGAGACGCTGCTGACCCTCGGCTCGGAAAAGGCGTGGCTGGTCCACGGCTCGGACGGTACGGATGAGATCACCATCTGCGGCGCGACCTCGGTCTCGGCGGTGGAAGACGGCAAGGTCCGCGACTTCACCATCCACCCCGAGGATGCGGGCCTTGCCCCCCAGCCCTTCGAGGCGATCATGGGCGGCACCCCGGCCGAGAATGCCGTGGCGCTGCGCGCGCTTCTTGACGGGGCGCCGGGCGCCTACCGGGATGCCGTGCTCCTCAATGCCGCCGCCGCGCTGGTGGTGGCCGACCGCGCCGGAACCCTGACCGAAGGCGTGGCGTTGGCCCGGGAGTCGATCGACTCGGGCGCCGCCAAAGCCAAGGTCGAGGCGCTCTGCCGCCTGACGCATGCCTGAGAAAGACCGCCGATGACCACGATCCTCGACCGTATCAAGGCCTACAAGCTGGAGGAAGTGGCCAAGGCCAAGGCCGCCACGCCGCTGGCCGATCTGGAAGCCGCCGCGCGATCCGCCGCCCCGCCCCGCGGCTTTGCCCGCGCCCTGCGGAATGCGGTGGCGACCGGCTACGGGCTGATCGCCGAAATCAAGAAGGCCAGCCCCTCCAAGGGCCTGATCCGCCCGGACTTCGACCCGCCGGCGCTGGCCAAGGCCTATGAGGCGGGGGGCGCGACCTGTCTTTCGGTCTTGACCGATGCGCCCAGTTTTCAGGGCGCCGACGAATATCTGGTCGCCGCCCACAATGCCGTGACCCTGCCCTGCCTGCGCAAGGATTTCCTGTATGACCCCTGGCAGGTCACCCAGTCCCGCGCGCTGAATGCCGACTGCATCCTGCTCATCATGGCCTCGCTTGAGGATACCCAGGCGGCGGAACTGGAGGCCGCAGCGATGGAACTGGGCATGGATGTGCTGATCGAGGTCCACGACCAGGCCGAACTCGACCGCGCCTGCCTGCTGAAATCGCCGCTGATCGGGATCAACAACCGCAACCTGCACACCTTCGAGGTGACGCTGGACACCACGCGGAAACTGGCGCGCCGGGTGCCGGAGGACCGGATGATCGTCGCCGAAAGCGGGCTTTACACGCCGGACGACCTTGCCGACCTCGCGCAATATGGCGCGCGCTGCTTCCTGATCGGCGAAAGTCTGATGCGGCAGGCCGATGTGGCCGCCGCGACCAGGGCGATCCTGTCGAAACCGCTGACCGCGCCGGGTGGGCTATGAGCGGGCTGTCGCATTTCGACGAGCGGGGCCAGGCCCATATGGTCGATGTCTCGGCCAAGCCGGTCACCGACCGCGTCGCCGTCGCCGTAGGTGCGGTGCGGATGACGGCCGAGACGCTGGCGCTGATCACCGAAGGCCGGGCGAAGAAGGGCGACGTCCTGTCGGTCGCGCGCCTTGCCGGGATCATGGCGGCCAAGAAGACCGCTGACCTGATCCCGCTTTGCCACCCGCTGCCGATCACCAAGGTCGCGCTGGAATTGACCGCCGATGCCACGCTCCCCGGTGTCAGGATCGAGGCGACGGTCAAGACCTCGGGCCAGACCGGGGTCGAGATGGAGGCGCTGACCGCCGTCTCGGTCGCGGCGCTGACCGTCTACGACATGGTGAAGGCGGTCGAGAAGTCGATGGTGATCGACGGGGTACGGCTGATCCTGAAAGACGGTGGGAAATCAGGACGTTACGAGGCGGAATGATGATCTCGGTCGAAGAGACGCTGGAGCGTTGTCTCGCCCTTGCAGCGGCCTTGCCGTCCGAGACCGTGCCCATCGCCCAGGCGTCCGGCCGCTGGATGAGCCTTCCTGCCGTGGCCCGGCGCGACCAGCCGCCCTTTGCGGCCTCGGCCATGGATGGCTACGCGGTGGTGGGCGACCCGGGGCCGGGGGACAGCTTTGCCGTGATCGGTGAGGCCGGTGCGGGCCATGCCTTCGCCGGCTCGGTCGGCGAAGCTCAGGCGGTGCGGATCTTCACCGGCGCGCCGGTGCCCGAGGGCGCGACTCGGGTGGTGATCCAGGAGGATGTGACGCGTGACGGCGACCGGATCACCGTCACCGCGGGCGCGCAGGGCGGGACCAACATCCGCCCCCAGGGCCAGGATTTCCGGGCCGGAGACAATCTGTCGCCCCGCAGGTTGCGGCCGAATGACCTTGCGCTTCTGGCGGCGATGAACATCCCCACGGTGCAGGCGACGCGCAAGCCGGTGGTGGCGCTGGTCGCCACCGGAGACGAGCTGGTGATGCCGGGTGAGGACCCGCGTCCCGATCAGATCATCGCCTCGAACGGCTATGCGCTGAAGGCGATGATCGAGGCAGAGGGCGGCGAAGCGCGGCTGCTGCCGATCGCCCGCGACACCGAGGCCGAGTTGCTGACCGTGCTGGGCCTTGCAGAAGGCGCGGATCTGGTCGTCACCATCGGCGGGGCCTCGGTCGGGGACCATGACCTGGTGGGCAGGGTGGCGGGGCTGGAGCACAGCTTCTGGAAACTGGCCCTGCGGCCGGGCAAGCCGCTGATGGCGGGACGCCTGAACGGGATGCCGATGCTGGGCCTGCCGGGCAACCCGGTGTCGGCGATCGTCTGCGGGCATCTGTTCCTGCTGCCGATGCTCCGAGCGATGCTTGGTGACCCGCAGCCCGCCCCGCGGCCCCGGCAGGCACGCCTTGCGGTGGACCTGCCGGCGAACGGGTCCCGGGCGCATTACATGCGGGCGCGACTGACGCCGGGAGAGCGATTGCCGGGGATCGCCCCCTTCGACCGACAGGATTCGGCGCTGCTGTCGATCCTTGGTGAGGCCGACGCGCTGCTGATCCGCCCCGTCGATGCGCCGCCCTGTCGCGCCGGGGACACGGTTCCCTACCTGCCGCTCTGACCGCATGTGGATAATTCTTGACACAAACCGGGAACACGGGCAGAACATTGTGTAAACGCATGATGTGGAGGTTGCCCCGTGCTGACGCGCAAGCAGTTGGAACTTCTCGACTTCATCAAGACCCGGATGGATCGGGACGGGGTGCCGCCCTCTTTTGACGAGATGAAGGATGCGCTGGACCTGCGCTCGAAGTCGGGGATCCACCGGCTGATCACCGCGCTGGAAGAGCGTGGCTTCATCCGCCGCCTCGCCCACAGGGCCCGCGCGCTGGAGATCGTGAAACTGCCCGAGGCGATGGAGAAGGCCGGCTTCAGCCCCCGGGTGATCGAGGGCGACAAGACCGATCCGCCGCGTGGCGCGATTCCAGTGGCGACCGTCCATGCGATGGAACTGCCGGTGATGGGCCGCATCGCCGCAGGTGTGCCGATCGAGGCGATCTCGGAAGTCTCGCACCACGTGGCGGTGCCGGGGTCGATGCTTTCTGGCAAGGGTCAGCACTATGCCCTTGAGGTCAAAGGCGATTCCATGATCGAGGCCGGGATCAACGATGGCGATATCGTGGTGATCCGCGAACAG
>Ga0208490_101124_pt1 | contig 11166 bp, 9 predicted proteins | sample SubbioAug_CSWold_FD_184818 | JGI IMG/M metagenome (GOLD analysis project Ga0208490, IMG submission 184818) | Serpentinite rock and fluid subsurface biosphere microbial communities from McLaughlin Reserve, California, USA - CR11Aug_CSWold (SPAdes) | ecosystem: Environmental > Terrestrial > Deep...
TCGATCTTTTTTTATAAGAAAAAAAGTGAGAATCACTTTACATTAAATGACTCCCACTTTTCTTTATTTATTTAGGTCTATTTTGCAACAGCACCTTTTCTTACTTCTTATAAAGACTTCTTAATAGGGCTATCTCTTTTTTATATCCATCCAGTTCATTTGGGGTTTCTAAGAAAAATGGCAAGTGTTTTAATTTAGGATGATTTATTATACTCGCAAATGTTTCCAACCCTAAGCTTCCTTCACCTATCTTTTCATGTCTATCTTTTTTACTTCCGAAAGAATTTTTACTATCATTAATGTGTATAGCCCTGAGGTTTTCTAAACCAATTAATGTGTTAAATTCTTCTAATACTTGCTCTAAATTATTAACTATATCATAAGAACCATCAAATATATGACATGTATCCAAACATACACCAATCTTATCTTTGTGTTCAATTCCTTGAATTATTCTACTTAACTCTTCGAACTTTCCACCAATTTCAGTTCCTTTTCCAGCCATTGTCTCAAGGAGAACAATTGTCTTTTGATCCTTTTGTATTACTTGATTTAATGCGTCAATTATCAATTCTATCCCCTTATCTACACCTTGTTTAACATGGCTTCCTGGATGAAAATTATACAGACACCCTGGAATATTTTCCAATCTTTTTATATCATCTTTCATAATTTCCAGTGCAAATTCTCTGGTCCTGTCCTCTCCTGAGGCAGGATTCATAGTGTATGGAGCATGAGCTAATATCTCCTTAAAGTTATTTTCATTCATAAAATCAACTAATCTACTTACATCATCCAAATCCAAGTCTTTTGCTTTACTTCCCCTTGGATTTCTAGTAAAAAATTGAAATGTATTTGCTCCTATTTCTAAAGCTTGTCTACCCATAGCTTCATATCCATTTGATACTGATAAGTGTGCACCTATAATAATTTTAATCATCTCCCTTTTATAAATTCAATAATATGTTGTATGGTAAATTCTTGTTGCTCTTTTCTTGATATGGTTGCAATTCCATCACCTTTTTGTTCTCCATAATCCCCGAAATATGCATGATTTCCACCTGGGATTACAATTGGTTTTAAAGACTGGCTTATTCTATTAACACTTAATACTTGATCATTCTCTCCATACAAAATTAGTATATCCTCTTGGTGATCTTCTACTGGGTATGCACCAAGTAATATCAAACCCTCCAACTCATACTCAGTCTTTGACAAGTAACTACTAGCCATAGCTCCACCTAATGAGTGACCTCCTATATACCAATATTTTATTCCTGGAAAATCAAGTATTATATCATCTGCAGCACTTTGGTTGAAAACAGCCAAATTTAGTGGCATATCCACAATAATTGTTAAATAACCATTCATAGCCAGCTCTTGTAATAAGGGCAAGTAAGACTTGTATTCAACCTTTCCTCCAGGGTAGAAAATAAAAGCTTCCTTTACAACCTTTCTCTTGGGATATTGGGCTATGTAGTTTTCTTCAATTATTATATTAATATCTGGATTAGCCAAGAATTGTTCTTCGTTATAATCTGCCTTATAGTAGTCTAGTGAATAGATATATAAACCTATGCCACTTAGAATTACTACAATAAATAGTAAGATTAGTATCCTTTTTACAATCTTAATCATAATAATCACCTGTTATTAATGATACCCAATCCCTTTATAAGTTACTTGATTTTATCAAAAATAGTAGAAGTAAGTTTCACCTCTACATCTAAGAAACAATTATAATTTGTGTTACAATTAAGTTAACCAAAGGAGATGATTTTTTTGGAAAAGATTAAAAATATATTTGAAAAATATAAGATTGCAGGGATTATTTTGATTATCATTATAATTCTTCTTAGAGCCTTGTTTTATTGGATTGGTTACATGGAGAAAGAACCTGAAAAATCTGCTAATCACTTCTTGAATCTTTACTATTCAATTGAAGACAAGACTATTTCTGATTTGTATTATAGCGTTGAGTCTGGAGATAATCCTTTAGATGGGAAAAAATCTTCAGAAAAATTTATTCAACTGATAAAAGAAAAGTACTCGCTCCTAATGACAGAAAAAGGTTATCAAGTATCACTTGCAAATAGATTTATCCCAGGATTGGAAATATGGATTGATGAGACTATATACTCAGCTGATATTAAGTCTCTTAATTTAAAAAACAAAAATCAGTACCCAGATGGGAGAGTTTATTTTGAGTATAATGTAGATATTGATCTTGTGTTAATTAATGGGGAAGTAGAAAATACTATACTTCAAGGTGAGATCGTTATGAAAAAAGAGGATAAAAATTGGAAAGTGGATGTGTTTAAACCTAATCAACAAGATATACAAATTATTAGTAAATACAAAAAATCCATTCTTAGTGTTATAAATTGGGATGTGAAGGATGTAAAGAAGGTGGAGCTATATTGGCAGTTTACTTCCTCTGGAGGTCAAAATGCTGATAATTCTATTATTGATTTTGGTAGCAGCATTGATTTTGAAATGCCTGCTGTGAATGATTTCTCATATGTTGTAAAGATTTTTGATATAAACGATAATCTCCTTGTCCAAGATTCATTTACCAGTGACTTTTCTCAAGGAAAAGATGTATCTCTTTATATATTGTGGGATAAAAACAAGGAAAATGTAATATTATCAACAACTATAACTTCAATTACTGGCAGTGTAGATCCTGAAGATATAACAAACAATAAGGATAATATTGTATATATAATCCAAAAATGTAATAAGGGACAGATTGAAAACTATGTGGAATTATCACTTTCAACATCTTCAGAATTAGTTGAAAGAACTATTATGGAATATATGCTAAGTTCAGCAGGAGGAGAAATATTTGATGTTACTCAACTTGATGAGTATTACATAATTATAGACTCACTAAATTACCAGGATGATTCCTTTGAGATTTATAAAGACACAGTGGATGGTAAAATATATATGCAATACCAAAGATTTGGTAGAAGAGTACCAATATCAAATGATAGTTATTCTAATATTCTAAGTTTATTTGATTAAATATTCCATAAGGGACCAATTGTGGTCTCTTTTCTTTTACACTATATATAGTTGTCTTTTACGCAAATTTAACTAAATTATACAATTTATAGATTTAAAACAGCTCCTAGATGTAGTATAATGTAATTAATAAGTTTAGTACTGTAACCCGATGAAATGGAGGTCAGTCTATGAAAAAGACCTATGTTCTTGACACAAATGTTATCATACAGTCTCCAGCTGCTCTTTATTCTTTTGAAGACAATGAGGTTATACTTCCAGTTGCTGTTTTAGAAGAACTGGATAAGCACAAAAATGATGATGGTGAAAGGGGTTCAAACTGCAGACAGGCTATAAGATTTCTAGAGATTCTAAGGACAAAGGGTAGTTTATATGAAGGTGTTATGCTTGATACAGGAGGGATGCTAAAGATAGAGACAAATTATAACTCTGTGGTTATTCCCGAAGGTTTTTATAGAGATACTTGCGATAATAGAATTTTAAAAGTATGTAAAGGGTTAATTGAGAAAGGTGATAATGTAATTCTTGTAACAAAGGATATCCTTGTAAGGCTTAAGGCTCAAATGATGGGAGTTCCTGCAGAAGATTTCACCACTGAACAATCTCCCGATTTCAACTCACAATACACTGGTAGAATGGATGTTTACACCAGTGACAAGACAATGACGGAATTTAAGAAAAAAGGGATTGCCCCAGAAGATGTATTCATTATGAATGGTATCGAAAAGATGAGTATAAAACCAATTCCAAATCAGTTTTTTATACTACATTCTGAAACAAATGATAAAAAAACTCTACTTGGTAGATTTGATGGAAGTAGAATAGTCCCTTTAAGAAGTATTAATGATGAGCCTTTTGGAGTTAAGCCAAGAAATGTTGGACAAAGATTTCTTCAAGAAGCTCTTATGCAAGACCCTGAAGTTGCTCCTTTAGTAATTGTAAAAGGTACTGCAGGTACTGCTAAAACATTCTACTCCCTGGCAGTGGGATTACAGCATACATATGAACCAGCAACAAGAAGATACAGAAAAATACTAATAACTAGACCAAATGTTCAGTTTGATGAAGATATTGGATTCTTACCTGGCACTGAACAAGAAAAAATAGCACCTTACTTAAGGCCAGTAATTGATAATCTAGAAATTCTAGTAGATAGAAATGAAAATGAAAGATATAGAAATGAAAAACAACTTAGAGACAAGATAGATGAACTTTTCTACAGAGGAGTAATAGTTGCTGAAGCTATGAATTTCATACGAGGAAGGTCCATTACTAATACTTACTTAATAATCGATGAAGCCCAAAACCTTACACCAAAACAAGTTAAAGGAATTATTACTAGAGTTGGTAAAGGGACAAAGGTAATACTTCTAGGGGATCCTCAACAAATTGACCATCCTTTACTTGATGAAAAAACCAACGGATTAAGCTATGCATCAGAAAAAATGAAAGGAAGTAACTTATGCTTCCAAATAACTATGAAACCTGATGAATGTCTAAGGTCAACTCTAGCACAAGATGCTTCCAGTAGAATGTGATCAAAACTTTAATTAAAATCTAAATCTTTCCATAAACATTAAGGAGCAGCTGTATTTAACTACAACTGCTCCCAATCTTTTAAATCTATTCTTCCACTCTAACAGCTTCATATACCTTTTCATTTTGTTCCTTAGGTTTAATAATGAACAAGTATATACAAAGAAAGGCAAATAATGACATTATTACTACTACTGTTCTATAACCTAGTATATCTCCTAAAGCTCCTGTTACTAACTGAATTACTATCATAAATAAATTAATGGCAGCTCCAAATACAGCATTGATCTTTGCCCTCATTTCTCTTGGCAAATATGATTGTACACTTGTCTCCCTAAGTGTTGCTGAGACCATTCCTCCAAAACCTGCTACAAATCTATTGATTAACATAAGTGGATAAGGTAAAAACAACAGAATAATATCTAAAGCTTCATATGTAATATATACTACTTTTGTAACTCCATATCTTTTTTTAGGATCAACCTTTATCTTATATTGAAACATTCCTCCCACTACTCTTCCCAATGTTTCAGCACTTTTAATTATACCTAGCATGGTGACACTTAAAAATGATGATGTTTGAAAAAAAGCTTGAACCATGAGGCTGTTACCCATTCCAACTCCGTTGACTACAGAAATATATGTGTAAATATATGTAATCCCCTTTTCTTTCTTTAGAAATTCAATACCACTCATCATTTCTTTAAAATAACCCTTTAATCCTGAACTTTGAGATTTTTTGCTTTTAATCCTTTCCTCAATAAACATTTCAAATGTGGCAGAAATTAATAATAAAACACCTACTAGGACAAATATCCAGTATATCTCTACACTTTTATAAAGAAAAGCTGCAACAGGAGCCATAATTATATTAACTGATGGGTAGATACTAGATGATACAGCAAACCCTTGTTGTTCAAATCCAATTGGTATTAGATCTGGAAACCAGGCTTGGTAAGCAATGCCATAAACTGATCCTATAATTCCAAGTAAAAAACTGATTAATAGGTATACATTGTAATTAAAACCGATTCTAAAGACAATGAAAGCAATTATTAGATAAAAGATTCCCAGTAGATAATCAAAACCCACAATAATAGGCTTTTTGGGGTTTCTATCAATTATTGGTGCTATAATTATAGGAATTATAACACTTGGAACTAAGCCTATTATAAATAAAAGTGCAGCTAAAAATGTTGAGTTTGTTTCATCAAAAACAAGTAAGCTTAGTGGAAGTCTAATGACTGTTCCACCAATAATCGAAATAACAGTTCCAATGGTTATTAAAGTAAAGTCTTTACTCCAAACATTTTTCCTCATAAATTACCTCAATTGGATTATTTTGTCATTTTACTGCTTTTTTTATTATACAATATCAACAAAATTTATACTATAAAAAAATTAATTATTCTGAAGATTTCTTCAGGATATATTCATAACAGATTGCACCTTCCACCTCTTTAAACCCTTCATTTTTATATATCTTCTTAGCATTTTCATTATCAGCATTAACTGATAGTATACACTTATTGTATCCTTTATCATTTGCTAACTTTATTGCTTCTCTTAGTAGAGCTTTCCCCAAACCTTTTTTCTGATAATCAGGATGTATTCCCAATGGTCCAATATTTATAATTGGCTCATCTTCATAGACATCCTTTGAGCATTTTACAATACCAATAGGTAAATCATTATATTTTAGCATTATCATTCCATCAGGGATATAATCTTCATTTTCTAATGATTCCAGTAGCATTGTAGTACTTATAGGAGTCTCATTTCCTTTAACAGTTGAAAATGAGAGGTTTCTTATTATGCACCAATCTTTTGCATCTTCATTAGGATTGAATTCTTTAATACTATATCCCTCTGACAACTCTTCAGTAACAATATTATTGCCTTCTCTTATCATCAAAGAAACATATCTATCTTTATAGAAACCTATGCTCTCAATCATCCTCATAAGGTTTTCATTTGTAGTAGGTACAAATATATAGATTTTCTCAAGGCTTTTAGTATGGACTAAAATACTTCCAAGCAAACTATAATAAATTTTTATGTCATTTTTTTCAGAATAAAAAATCCTAAATCTAGCCTTTTTAGATCTTTTGTAATATTCATCAACAATTAATGATACAGCTGCAACAACATTCTCTTCTTCTATGTAAAGATATGTTGGATTTTTGGAATTTATAATAAGTTGCCTTAAGTCTTCTTCATATAGAAATGAATCATCTACAAGGTTTCTATATTTTCTGCAGAAGACTTTAAATATTTCTATATTGTCTTTATTAAGTCCAACTACTCTCCCTTCAAGCTCCACAACTATCACTTCCCTTTTGTAAGTTTATAATACTCCATGGAGTATATTTCATCAAAACCACAAGAAGTATACAATCCTAGAGCAGTGTCATTTTCTGCATCAACCTGTAAAAATATATGATTGGTTCCCAACTCCATTAACTTTTCCACAGAGCACAAAAGTAGCTCCCTACCATAGCCCTTTCCTCTGTATACAGGAAGTATTCCCAGGCCAAATATTCCACCTTTTCCTTCCATTATGTGAAGATGAACCTTTCCAATTATAACCCCATTTAACTCTGCCATATAAATATAAAATCCCCTATTCTTTTCTTCCTCAACATCAATAAGGGTTTGATCTTTTAGTTCTTCTCCAAAGTATATGGAATTTTGCCTTGCTATCTCCAATACATCCTCACTGTTAGCATCCCTTAGATACATTTCCATCATAGTATTTTTCAGGCTTTCATACTTACTATTGCATAAAACCATTTCATATTCACAATGGTCATATATAGCATTCCGAGAATTAATGAATTCTTTGCCTTCTATTGACCTTTTATCTGTAAGTAACAACATTGTATCTATATCTCTTTTACTCCATTCATCAACAACTAGAGAAAATAGTTTTTTAAAAATCCCCTTTCTCCTATATTCTGGATGAACCATTCCATTTACTTCAATTACCCTTCCCCCAAAATCATTAATTCCTATATATCCAATAAGGGTTTGCTCATCCCAGTAGGTAAATTCATTAATCTTTTGAATCATATTACATCCGTCTGTCTTATACTTAGCTAATTTATAATCCAACTCAAGTTTTAGGTTTGTTTCATGGTAGCTTTCACAAATTCCTTGAAGGTTTTGGATTTGATTATAAAGTTTTTCATTTACACCACCTCTTAATTGAATGTAATAATCTGACACAAGCATCCCCTCCATTATTACAAGACTTCATACCATATATTACTTCATCTATTTCTGATAATATATTATGAAATCCAATGAATCAACTGTATCTTCATTGAGATTCAAAAAAAATCTCCTATATTTAATAGGAGATTGAAAATACTATTTGCTATTGTTAATTATACTGAACAGGGACTGTATCCACAGTCTTGACATTCAGAACATCCTCCTGAGTGGTTTAGCTTTCCACCACACATTGGGCATGTATCTGGATCTTCTTTTAATTGTTCTTCTGCAAGTTGTCTTATTTCTTCTTGCAATTCATCTATTTTATCTATATTACTCTTTTTGTTTTTATTTGTTATTAATATTCCACTTCTTGAACAACCATCTCTGTATATGGTAATTCCCTTAAGTCCTCTTTCCCATGCGTGTAGATATAAGGCTTCTACATCTTCAACACTAAATTCATTTGGAACATTTACTGTTGAAGAAATACTAGCATCTATATATTGTTGCCATATAGATTGAACTTCTATTCTCTCTTTGTATTCTAAGTTTGATGTTGTAACGAAGAAATCTGGTAACTCTTCTTCATATGTTAATCCATTTACTTCCATATACTCTTTTACAATCGGAGTAAATACTTTATAGTATGTGTCTTCATGGTGAAGTGACTCTGATTTTCTAGTATATGCTACTTGGAAAATTGGTTCAACACCATTACTACATCCTACAAGTGTTGATATGCTTCCTGTTGGAGGAATAGTAAGCAATTGGCTATTTCTTAAACCATGCTCCTTAATTAATTCCAAAACATCTTCATCAGCATTTTCTTGTAAAAATGGTGATTGTAATATAGCATCAAGCTTAAATCTTGGGAATGGACCATTTTTTTCAGCTAACAATGCTGATTGTCTCAGTGCCTCATTAACCATTATTCTTCCTACTTGGTGAATAAGTGAGAATGATTCACTACTTCCGTATTTAACTCCCATTTTAATAAACATATCTGCAAGACCCATTATTCCAAGACCGATTTGTCTTAAGTCTCTGGACATAGTCCTTTGTTGCTCAAGTGGATGAAGGTTCATATTCTCATCAAGGACTTCATTAAGATAAGTCACACCATGTCTTACCATTTCACCAAATCTTTCAAATTCAAATCTTGCATATTTGGTAAATGGATGCTTTACAAACTCACTTAAGTTTATTGAAGAAAGATTACAGCTTCCAAAAGCAGGTAGAGTTTCTTCTGCACATGGATTAACTCCTGCAAATTCAAATGTTTCGTCATGACTCATTAAGTGCCATGAATCAATTCTATTTTTATATAAGATTCCTGGTTCTGCCATATTCCAATTGTTTAGGGCAAGTTTCTTGTATAAATCCCTAGCTTTTACAACCTTTCTGATTTCTTCACCTGTAGACTCTACCTTAAAGAACAATTCATAATCTGTATCATCCTTAACTGCATTCATAAATTTATCATCAACATTTACAGATATATTAGCATATGTTACCTTCATAAGGTCATTTTTTACATTTATAAAATCTTCTATATCAGGATGATTGCAATCAAGATTAAGCATTAGTGCTCCTCTTCTACCCCTCATACCAATAAGACCTGTAACTAGAGAATATAGATCCATAAAGCTAACTGCACCAGTAGTTGTGCTGGCAGCGTTGTTTACCTTTGCGCCTTTTGGTCTTAATTTTGATAGGGTAAGGCCAACTCCTCCACCATAAGAGTATGTTCTTGCCAAGTATTTTGCTGTATCAAAAATTGATTCAATATTATCTTCTACCTTTGGCATAACATAACAGTTACTTAATGTTATCTTCCTACCTTTCTTATCCAATCCTCTACCTGCAAGAATTCTTCCTGCCGGCATAAACTTTTTATCTTTGATAGCTTTCTTTACTGGATTATTACCACCACTTACTCTATCAAGGAATTCGTCAAATGATTCAGCATCAAATCTATATTTTTTTTCATAAATATCTCTTTGAAGGTCAGTCATATTCCAACCTTGTTCTCTTAATTTAGATCTTTCTTCACGGTAAATTATATACTTTCTAGCAACTTCTGGTCTTGACTTCATTAATTCAACTTCAACATAATCTTGGATCTCTTCAATGTTAACTATTTCTTTGTCTTTAAAGGTAGAAATAGCATTTGCACCAATAGATTTAGCTAATTCTTCATCCACGCCTTTTTCAGTTTCATACATTGCTTTTTTTACTGCAACCTCAATTTTTTCCGCCTCAAATTCTACAAATTGGCCATTCCGTTTTTCGACTTTTAACATACCCCAGCGCCTCCCTTGACCTATGGTTATAATTTAGAATAATTACTATATATTGTGTATGAATTGAATATGATATACAACATATATACAATTTACCATATATAAACTCCAAATTCAAGGGGAAAAACACTTAAATATATATTGAATTAAAACTTATTTTGTGTTATATAGCACATGAATTTTTCAGTGTCCATAATTGTTTTCATATAATTAGATGTTCTTTTTATTGATATATTACCTAAATTAAAATAGAATTAAGTTAAGAAGAAAGAGATAGTTTTTCCATAGGAGGACTAAAATGAGCTATATAAAGGTTTTAGAAAAAATATTGGATTCCAATGATACAACAACAGGTGGAGGTTCTGCCTCTGCATTAGTTGGAGCTATGTCATGCGGTCTTATTGGAATGGTATCAAGATTATCCATCATGAAGTGTTATGGCCTGACAGACAAGCAGTATATAGATTTTAAAGAAGAATTAGATCAGATTAATTTTAAACTATTAAGAGGAGCTATGGAGGATTCTAAGTCATATTGTGATATTGAAAGTGCTTTTTCAATGCTTAAAGACACATCAGAAAACATGGAAACTAGAGATAAAGCTATATTGGAAGCTGCACTATGTGAAATCGATGTTGAATTGAAAAATGCAAATTTAAGTAAAAGGGTTATAAGAATTGGTCTTATTCTAAAAGATAATTCAGATTCTAATTTGAAATCTGATTTAGAAACTGGAATAGAATTAGCTTATGTTGCCCTAAATGGGTCCATAAGAACAATAAAAGATACATTAGTACTAATTAAAGATGATAATATCCGGGATGAAATCTTGGAAAAAGTACTCATTTTGCAGGAAAAGGACACTTACTACGAAGATATAACTAATAAGAAACAACACTGATAAGTAGATTTATAAGGATTTTAAAAATCAGCCCAAAAGTTATTTTGGGCTGATTTCATTTATTATAAGTTTAACCAATTCTTTAGGTAATCTCCTTTTGTCATTACTGGTATGAATCCATCAAGAATAGTGGTTAGTTTTTCTTTGTTGCTCAACATATTTTCAATAGCATCTACA
>Ga0208490_101125_pt1 | contig 11166 bp, 10 predicted proteins | sample SubbioAug_CSWold_FD_184818 | JGI IMG/M metagenome (GOLD analysis project Ga0208490, IMG submission 184818) | Serpentinite rock and fluid subsurface biosphere microbial communities from McLaughlin Reserve, California, USA - CR11Aug_CSWold (SPAdes) | ecosystem: Environmental > Terrestrial > Deep...
CACAAGGAACAACCCCAAGAAGATTAACCGACTTAATTGGTTCTCTATCAGATTTAACCTCAGGAAGTGGGGATAAAGGAACTCCAATTATATACATTCAAGGCTATTTTGATAGTTATATAAAGTAAAATAAAGTTAAATGGCATATCAACTAAAATCAGTTGATATGCCATTATTATTTAACTACTAAAACAGATTTGTTGGCATAATTTATTACTTTATTTGATACAGAGCCTAGTAAAGATCTTGCAGATATGCTCATTCCTCTTCTTCCCATTATTATTAAATCATATCCTTCATCTTCAGCTACATCAATAATATTCTCTGCAATGTCTCCATTTCTTAATAATGTATCAACATTGCCACCATACTCTTTGGAATAATTCAATCCTTCTGCAAGAATTCTTTTTCCATGTTCAATATTCCGTTTACTAAGTTCAGATGTATAGTCTTGTTCAATAATATAAGGGTTATCTTTTTGACTATTGACAACCGTTAACAATAGAATCTGTGCATTGCCATTTTGTTCTCCCAATTCCATTGCCTTTTCAATTGCTTTAATAGAGTTATCAGATCCATCTATGGGGACCAGAATCTTCATATAAGGACACCTCCGTAATTTTAGTTATCTAATTTGAGTATACCAAATTGAAACATTAGTTCAACAATAATTGTTTATCTGGTTGATGATTAGCTACTTTATAATTAAAGTTTTTCTAAATATTTAAATAAACTCTGAAGGTTTATTCCACAGAATACATAATAGTTATTCTCATTCCTACACAAAGCTTATTCATTTTTTGTATAGGTCTTCTTCTTTTTATTTTCAATTTTAAAGGCTATATGGTTTGATTTAAACAGTTTTTTTGATATAGAGAATAGATGGCTTTCCCTTTTAATAAATGGAGCAATATAACCCTCCACTGGTCCTTAACATACGAAATCATAAATATCAAAATCATCACTAATCTAAAATAGATTCTATTGCAAATTTAGTCAATTGTGGAGTAATACTTAATACATCCTCCCTTAGAACCCTTTCAGTAAATTTATGGTAATCCTTACCGAAAGGACCTATATTAATAATTGGTATGGACAAATCTTTTATATCAGAAAAAGGTATTTCATATGTTTTTCCCCAATGAGGCATATTTGGTTCTATATAAGGAATTACACTTTCACTATCGCTTAATGCAAAATAGCTCATATCAGAAATTCCCATAAAATAGAACTTCCTAATATATTCAATATTCATGCTATTTTTTGCGTATTGAACTATTTCTTCACCTAACAAACATACCTTTTCAGGTATATTCTTGAAATCCAAATTTGAAATATGTGGATAATATGGTGGTGAAAAAGCTATAACAACTTTAGGACTTTTATCTTTAATAAAATCAAGGGTTATACCTATTAGTTCCATCGTCGAATTTGGGATATTTGTAGTCCCTTTTTCTATCTCTTGTTTTATTGATTGGATTTTCTGGTGATAAACTTTCACAAATTCCTCTTTTGAATCTTCAATGGCTTGTTTGTAGATATCTGAAAATAATACTACATCCGTGTCCCATGGTAATGTTTCAATTGGTAAATGGCTCATTATTCTAAACTTTGCGTAATGTTTGTTCATTTTTTTAATAACACTATCAAAGGATTCTTCTGATAACTTAATCACTTTTTCCAATATATCCTTTGGTGTTTGAGATAAAGTCAAAACACTAAAATAGCCTCCAGCTGATTCTGGTATGGATGCATCATACTGCTCTTTAGTATCTCTAACATGACTCCATGATGGTGGTGGTGAAACTTCACCATGAACTATATCTGAAAACATAGGATTCATATCTATATTACCAACTATTTCAGACAAAACATGACAAGGATTAATTCCTTCAAATATATTACTTATATGGGTTTTCTCACCTCTTACATAAATAACAACCATTGTCTTGCCTACTGAACCCTCATAAATTATCCCTCTTCCTTTATGATCTCTTTGGTGAGATTCTCCATCAATACAAAGCATATACTCTAAGTTAAATTCTTTTTTCAGTTTCTTTAACAATCTTGAACTTTCCCTAGCCCCTAAGGATAGAGATTCTTCATCAGGAACAGACAGAAGTAATACATTTCCATTAAAATTTTTATCTTTGCTAAACTCCTTAATTAAACTCATGTGAATTGCAGCACCAGACTTCATATCTGCAATACCTCTCCCAAATATCCACTCCCCAGAAATCAGATCCTTTTTTGAATCTTCATTAAGATCATATTCAATTAATTTGTTCTTTAAAATATCTGGACTATATGCAAATTCTTTTAAAATACCATAATCATAAGCATCTACTACATCATGGTGATGTAAAAGTATAATAGTTTTATCACCTTCACCTTTTACCAATGCCCAAACTATGGCTCTCTTTAATGGATCAGACTCTATTTCATACATTCCAGAGTTTTCTTTATTTTTAATAAAATATTCTAAATCATTTATCCATTTATAAATATATTGTTCAATATCTCTTTCTAGTTCTGTTCCTGTGTCACTTCTTATCTTAACCAAATTACTTAATAGGTCTTCAATTTCTCGTTGCATATAACCTCCTTTTGTTAATTTTAGTGGTTAAACAATTAACACTTTACTACATTATACACAAATCTAGAAATTGGGTCAATGAATAGCCCTCTGCTTATTCCTTAAGCAGAGGGCTATAAAACTAGGGTTTAATTGTTTATCTTTATCTATAAATATAAAATAGTTTCAAAACTTAAGACCTAGTCCATTTTATAAAATTTTTCTACAATTTCATCTCCATTGATAGCTCTACCATCATATTTTAGAATTCTTCCGCTTATATGAAGTCGAGTTTTCTCATTTATTAAGCTTTCAAGTTGACCTGTTCTATTCTGTTCAACAGTAATAATCTTCTTAGCATTAGTACCAACTTGATTTAATAATTTAGTTGGAAATGGCCAAATATCACCATAAATTAATGCTCCAATTGATAATCCTTCTTTCCTTAGGATATCTACTGACTCTTGTAGTGCTCCATAAGTAGCTCCAAATCCAACAAACAAAATCTCAGGATTTTCTTTTCCAATAAACCAAGGTTCTTGAACTTCTTCAGCCAGCAATTCAAACTTCTTCATTCTTTTATCCATCATCATATTCCTAGTTTGGATTGCTTCATCAATATTACCATACTCATCATGCTCATGGCTGTCAACTAAAACAATTTTATCCTCCATCAACCCAGGAATAATTCTTAGCGAAATTCCTGTAGAGGTGTATTTATACCTTTTATATCTTCCTTCTTCTAAATCACTTCCATCGGATAATGATCTTTCTATCTTTATTCTTGAGAAATCAAAAGGTTTCGTTGTTGTCATGTAGTCAGTTAAGTATTCTTCTGTCATTAAAATTACGGGTATTTGATACTTTTCAGCTATATTAAAAGCTCTTGCGGCTTGATAAAATGCATCTTCTGGACTTCTCAATGTTATTACCATTTTGGGGAACTCTCCATGGCCCGCGTGAATAACAAATCTTAAGTCACCTTGTTCAGTTCTTGTAGATAACCCAGTAGCTGGTCCTGGTCTTTGGGCATTTACAATAACTGCAGGCAATTCAGTTATTCCTGCTAAACTAATCGCTTCTGTCATTAGTGAGAACCCACCTCCTGAAGATCCAGTCATTGCACGTACACCTGCATATGATGCTCCTAAAACCATATTTAAAGCTCCTACCTCGTCTTCAATTTGATCTACTAATATTCCCATTTGAGATGCTTTAGAAGAGATATAACTCATTACACTGGTTGAAGGTGTCATGGGATAACCGCAATAATATTTAACACCAGCAGCTATTGCTCCCATAGCTAGTGCTTGGTTTCCATTTATGATAATATTTTCATCTTTTGAAATTTCTATTGAATACTTGCTTTTAGAAATATCATATCCTTCATTTAATCCTTTTAAATTAACTTCTTGAATCTTTCCAGAAAACATTTCTCTTAGGGCATCTTCTGCAATATTAAGGTCAAGTCCAAAATACTTAACTATCGCACCAAATCCTATAGTTGGTATAATTTTAGAATTCCCAATATCTTTTGCTATTCTTGCCATAGGGAGATGATAATAATCCTCTTCTTTAAAAACCTCTTCATCTACTATTATAGTTCCACCATCTTTTAAGTTAATCTTGTGAATTTCAACAGTTTCATCTGTAAGTGCAAAAATCATATCGACCTTAGTTTTATATGAAAATAAAGGTTTTTCAGAAAACCTGACTTGCATGAAATTATGTCCACCTCTTACCATAGACATATAGTTCTTATATGTAAAAACATGGTATCCGCTTCTTTTTATTGTTCTTTCCAATAAATGTACAACTGTCTCAATTCCTTGTCCTGCCGCTCCACCTACTAGTATTGTATAGTCCATATTATCACCACCTTAATAGAAATCTTTCATTAGTTTTTCTGCATCCATTGGATCAAGATTCACATTAACCATTGGTTCTCCATTTTTGATAAAATCAAACCTGTCATCATATGTTTCTTTTTCAACTTTATATAGTATGCCTGTTGGAATTTTATCTTCAAATTCCAAAGCTTTGCTGTATGCAGCATTAAAATCTGTATAATCATAATCCTCATCAAGTTTATAAACCCTTTCCTTATACCATTGATAAGTATTCACTTTATTCCAAACTACACATGGTTGAAATATATCCAAATGAGCATAACCTTTATATAGAATTGCTTCCTTCATAAGTTCTACCAATTGGGGAATATCACCAGAAAAACCTCTAGCAACAAAACCAGCTCCCATAGTCAAACTTAATGCAAGTGGTTTGATTGGTTCAACTTTAACCCCATCATATTGAAGTGTAGTAATCTGACCTAATGCTGTTGTAGGTGAACCTTGTCCTTTTGTCAATCCATATATCTGATTATCGTGTACAAAATGAGCAATATTTATATTTCTTCTTATTGTATGTATGAAGTGGTTTCCCCCTTCACCATAAGTATCTCCATCTCCTGATTCAGCTATTACTGTAAGATCTTTGTTTGATAATTTAATTCCAATGGCTGGAGGTAGTGCTCTACCATGTAACCCATTAAAGCCATTTGCACTAATATAGTGTGGCATTTTCGCTGCTTGTCCTATTCCACTTACTATAACAGCTTTATGAGGCGGAATATTCAATTCCTCCAGAGCTTTTTTTAATGCTGTTATAATCATATAATTACCACACCCAGGACACCATGATGGGTCATAAAGTTCATATTCACAATTCATTTATCCTCTACCTCCTTTATATATTATGTCTTTCTTTAAATTATACCATAATATTTCCAACCTTGTATCGTATAAAACTTGCAAATTCCTAGAGTTCTATATATTATTAAATTATTGATACCCCTAATAATCATCCCTAATAACGATTAAAATCAAATTATCATCAGGAGGTAAAACATGATAAATTCCATTAGAGATCTTAATATCATCCCAGGACATATTAAATGTGGCAAGAACAATTCTATTACAGATGTTTATGGTGTAAAAGTAGGGAATAAAACCCTTGATAGTGGTTGTATGAAAACAGGTGTAACTGCTATCATTCCACATTCAGGTAACACATACAAAGATAAAGTTATGGCATCTAGCCATGTAATAAATGGTTTTGGCAAATCCATAGGTATACTCCAAATAGAAGAATTAGGCAACTTAGAAACCCCAATAATTCTTACTAATACTTTAAGTACTGGTATAGCTCAAACAGCATTGGTTAAATATATGCTTGATAATAATGACGATATTGGATTGACAACAGGGACAGTAAACTGCGTTATAGGTGAGTGTAATGATGGAATTTTAAACTCAATTAGAGAACTTTATGTGACTGAAAATGATGTTTTAGAAGCTATTAAATCTGCTGATGTGAATTTTCAACAAGGTAATGTTGGTGCTGGAACAGGTATGATATGCTATCAACTAAAAGGAGGTATAGGCTCCTCATCAAGAATTGTAGAATTGGACAATAAGGAGTTCACCATAGGTACACTTGTATTATCCAACTTTGGCTCGCTTGAAGATCTTGTAGTTAATGGTAATCCTTTAGGTAAGAAGATAAAAACACGGTTAGAAAGTGAAGATTATCAAGATAAAGGCTCTATAATGGTAGTTATAGCAACTGATATTCCTCTATCCTCTGATCAGTTGAAAAGATTGTGTAAAAGAGCTCAATCTGGCATAGCTAGAACAGGTGGATATACAGGAAATGGATCTGGTGAAATCGTAATAAGCTTTTCCACAGGTAATATTATCCCTCACTATCCTGATTCTGACTTTATAAATATAAAAACAATGAACTCAGATAAATTAGACATTGTGTTTAAAGCAGTTGTGGAATCAACAGAAGAATCTATATTAAATTCTTTAATATGTAGCTCTACAACAATTGGCAGAGATAATAAAGAGGTAAAATCTCTTGTAGAATTTAAAAATCTATTTAAGGAGAATTCTCATGAACGATAAATATACGGTTTTAATAGTCGAAGATGAAGAACCCATCAGAAAAGTAATAAAAGACTATTTGCTGAAATCAGATTACAAAGTACTTGAAGCAAAAGATGGAAAAATTGCTTTGGATATATTTTTTACAAATGATGTCCACTTATTAATCTTGGACTTAATGCTCCCAAAATTAAGTGGTGAAAATGTATGTACTGAAATTAGAAAGAGTTCCAATGTTCCAATTATAATGTTGACTGCAAAATCTGAGGAAGATAATAGAATTGAAGGATTTTCAATTGGGGCTGATGATTATGTCATTAAACCTTTTAGCCCTAAGGAATTGGTTCTTAGAGTTGACGCCTTAATAAAAAGAACTTACACACTTAAGGAAGATCCCTCTAAAAAAATCTATCTCCTTGACAATAGAATCATTATAGAAACAGAAAGTAAAACAATAAAAAAAGATGGGCTAATTATTGATTTCACAAATCATGAATATGAACTTATCCTTCAACTTTCTCTTCACAAGGGTAAAGTCTTATCAAGACAGCAATTAATAGATTTAGCATTTGGTTTTGACTATGATGGTTACGATAGAACAATAGATGCACATATAAAAAATATTAGGCAGAAGATTGAGGATAATCCTAAATCTCCTGCCCTGATTCATACTATATATGGTGTTGGTTATAGGTTGGGGCAATAAGCATTTGAGCTATTTGCTCCTTTCATTCCTCTTCTTCCAAATCCTCTCATACCTTCAATTATCTTTGCATCTTCAAAGAATCTTCTGTTTTCTTCTCTAAACTCTTCTAATACTTTTTGTTGATTTTCAACTCTATTTATATGAGCTATCCAGTCTTCATATTCTTCTTGTGATAGTTCTCCTTTTGAATATGCTTCTTCTATAAGCTTTAGATTATACTCTTTGTTCTCAAGTCTGAATTCTTCTCTTTTAACATTTAATTCTTCCCATTCTTCTTGAGATAAATTCGTCATATTGTTTGATCTAAACATCCCCATTTTACCTCTAAAAGATATTTCTCCAACAGTTGACTCTCCAAATGCTAATACTGTGCCCGTAGTTAGTAAAATTAAAATTAAAGCTAGTATTCCAATTTTTTTCAATTTTCTCACCTCCTTCATTAACTTTAATATATAATAAAAATATGAACCAATTATGAAGAATCTTCATTGTCTCTTCATAATTCTACAGTATATTCTCTATAGGAGGGGTTTTTATGAGTATAAAAAGAAAATTAATTATTGGGTTCACAATAACAATTCTAAGCTCACTTATTTTAGTTAGTTTAGTTTCCCTTCTTGGAATTAATAATCGGTTTGAAAATTATCTTCAGTCAGAACAAATGACTAAATTTAAAGCACTAAGTGATGAAATAGGTGAAATTTATATAAAGAACAATTATGACCTGACTGGTTTAAGTTTTGAACAAACTGCCATTAGAGAGGGCATTGAACTTACTATATTTGACCGCACAGGAAATATTGAATATACAACAGGAGCACCTAGAACTAGTGGAATGGGCAGGGGGATGATGAGAAGACCCCAACAAAACACTATTATAAAAAATATTAGTTTTGATATTCTAGACACAAATACAAAAGTAGGTAGTGTTAGTATCAGTTTTTATGACTACTCATACATAACAGAATCTGCATCTGTTTTTATACAAACACTACAAAGATCGATTCTATTTGCTGGAGTAATTGCTCTTATTATTGGCATACTAATTAGCCTGTTGATTTCTAGAAATATTTCTAATCCTCTTTTGCATCTAAAAAACAAATCCTTAGAAATAACAAAAGGGAATCTAGAACCCATAAGTATTAAGTCAAGCAATATAAAAGAAATAGACGAGTTGAGTAATTCAATAGAATACTTACGAACAGAATTAATCAATCAAGAGAGAATTAGAAAAGAATATGCTCAAAATATTTCCCATGATTTGCGAACTCCTTTAACTACTTTAAAATCATACTTGGAAGCAATGGAAGATGGAGTCTATGAGCCAACTAGCGAGTATCTTTTATTGTTAAAAGATGAAATAGATAGAGTCACTAAAATGGTTGATGGTCTAAAAAGTAGCTACAATTTAACAAATACTCAGCTGAGCCTTAAGCTATCAAACTTTAATTTGAAAGAGGAACTTAATAATATAAAACTAACTTATGAAAATTTATTCAAAAGAGAAGACAAGTTTTTTGAAGTGAGTATTGCTGAGGAAATTATAGTTACAATGGATCGAGGAAAGCTTCGAGAAGCAATTGTCAATTTACTAGATAATTCTAGAAAGAATACTAAAAGTGGGGATAATATTTTAATAAGATCATGGTCTTCAAATAACAAACTATACATTTCTGTAGAAGATAATGGTTATGGGATACCAGAAAAAGATCTTCCCTATGTAACAGAGAGACTTTACAGGTCTGATCACTCAAGAAATAGAGAAACTGGTGGTTCTGGCTTAGGTTTATCTTTAGTTGATTCGGTTGTAAAATCTCATAATGGTTCACTAAAAATTGAAAGTATCGAAGGTAGTGGTACTAAAGTAACAATGATATTTAATAATCCTCCTAAGATTTAGACTTAGGAGGATTATTTATACTATCTTAAAGTTTTCTTTCTTTGAGTTTCCTACTACTTTTGCAGGTATTCCTACAGCTGTAGAATATGGCGGGACATCCTTTAAAACCACAGCATTAGCACCAATTTTTGAATTGATTCCTATTGAAATCGGTCCTAATATTTTTGCTCCTGCACCTACTACAACATTGTCATGAATTTTCGGATGCCTAACCTGATTCTTATGTCCACCTATTCCACCTAAAGTTACTCCATGAAATAGAGTTACATTATCACCTATTATTGTTGTCTCACCAATTACAATACCCATTCCATGATCTATAAACAAGTCTTCCCCTATTGTTGCTCCTGGGTGTATTTCTATCCCTGTTTTTCTTCGAGCATGTTGAGAAATGAACATAGCTAAATTGATCCAACCTCTTTTATGAAGTGAATGGGCAATTCTATAATACACAATTGCTTTTAACCCTGGTGAAAACAAAAGAGCTTGAATCAGTGACTTAGTAGCCGGATCTTTTACCAATATCACTTTTGCATCTTTAATAATTCTTTTTATCATTTTACTCACCCTTAAATAATAAAGTAGAAAGATATCTTTCTCCTGTATCTGGCAAAACCGTAACTACTATTTTCCCTGGTCCCATCTCTTTAGCTACTATTGTTGCAGCTACAAAGTTTGCTCCTGAACTTATTCCAGATATTATGCCTTCTCTGGTTGCTAAATATCGAGAACCATTAAAGGCATCTTCCTCATTCATGTCGATAATTCTATCAACTACTTTTTCATCATAAATCTCTGGTATGAAATTTGCACCCATTCCTTGCAATCCATGACTGGAAGGCTTCCCATTAGTTAATACAGGTGACTTCTCAGGTTGAACACCTACTATTAATACTTCTTTTAGTTGTTCTTTAAATCTTCTCCCAACTCCACTTATTGTTCCTCCTGTGCCAACGCCTGCAACAAACGCATCAACCTTATTATTCAAATCATTTAAAATCTCAATTGCAGTTGTTTCATAATGAGCCTTTAGGTTTGCCATGTTTGTAAACTGACTAGGCATGAAATAACCATATTCATTTACCAAATCAATAGCTTTGTCCACTGATCCTTTCATTCCTAAAGCACCTGGGGTTAGTATTAACTCAGCTCCGAATGCTTTCACAAGTAGTTTTCTTTCTTCACTCATGGTTTCAGGCATAACAATTATAACTTTGTATCCTTTAGATGCTCCAATCATTGATAAAGCTATACCTGTATTGCCACTGGTTGCTTCTATTATAGTCTGTCCATCTTTTAGAATTCCTCTTTCCTCTGCATCATTAATCATATACAGAGATGCTCTGTCTTTTATACTGCTGCCAGGATTAAAGCTTTCAATTTTTAAATAAATATCAGCCATATTTTCTGCACTTTTTTTCACCTTTATAAGTGGTGTTTTTCCGATTGTTTCTAATATACTGTTATATAACACAAAATCCCTCCTAATTATAAAATAAAAAACCTCTACCACTGTATATTAATACAGAGGCAAAGGTTACTCTTCGCGGTTCCACTCTGATTGAGATTTCTCCCATCTTATTTAGATACTCTCATATCCTAGTTCTATAACGGGAACCCCCGTGTTAGTCTACTAGATTCGACTAAAAGCTCCTTGGTGCACTTCATTTATATTAAAACAGATAACTCTCACCATTGTTATCCTCTCTTTGGAATTAAAAATAAATTACTCTACCAACTCAAAGCTGTAATTAATAATTGAGCAAATTGCATAATTTTTAACCGTTGAAATAACTAACTTTTTTACAAGCAAAAAAAGGATTTCACCCCAAAATGTCGAATATATATAGTAAGCCTAATCACTATATGTTCACATTAAGGAGGAAACCCTAATATGATTATACGACAAAATTGCTTTTTTTCCTATGATGATTTAATGAAAATCAGCCCAAAAACAAGACTTATGATGATTCTTGATCAAATCGATGTATCTCCATTAGCTCATGCTATGGAAAAATCTCCTGGAACAAGGGGACCC
>Ga0208490_101127_pt1 | contig 11122 bp, 6 predicted proteins | sample SubbioAug_CSWold_FD_184818 | JGI IMG/M metagenome (GOLD analysis project Ga0208490, IMG submission 184818) | Serpentinite rock and fluid subsurface biosphere microbial communities from McLaughlin Reserve, California, USA - CR11Aug_CSWold (SPAdes) | ecosystem: Environmental > Terrestrial > Deep...
TTTTTTCCTAGGCTACTAGGCTACTAGGCTCTGAGGTCCTATTGCTGTAGTATTATCCGTTTTTTATTCTGAATTCTGACTACTGGCTACTGACTACTGGCTACTGACTACTGAATAGTTACGAATAGTTACGAATAGTTACCTAAATTATAAGCAAAATTTGTGCCAACAGTATTGACAAACATTTCCTCTTGTGCTATTATTAAAAACTGTATCGATTGGAAGTTGTTAACCTTACAAACCAGGAAATTGCTGCCATTTGAATCAAGATTTGCTGTTTTTTTGCATATGCTGTCATTTTTTTGGCAAAACTATATAAGATAGCGTGATTTTGTTATCAATAGGTTTTAAGGCGAGGTTATTGTAGAAACCTTGCTTTTAACTGTTTATGTTATAGATTATAACTACATATGAGGGGTGAAGTGTATCTATGGTCTATCCGATGAAGGTAGGTTCCAGGGAGAGGATGAATTATGGCAAAATCAAAGAAGTATTGGAAATGCCTAATTTAATCGAAATCCAGCAAAAGTCCTACCAATGGTTTTTAGACGAAGGTCTGCGGGAGCTGTTTGAAGATATTTCGCCGATCCAGGACTTTACTGGAAACTTAGTATTAGAATTTATTGATTACTCTCTGGGTGAACCAAAATACGATGTGGAGGAGTGTAAGGAAAGGGACGTCACCTATGCTGCTCCGCTGCGGGTGAAGGTTCGTCTAATCAACAAAGATACCGGTGAAGTTAAAGAGCAAGAAGTATTCATGGGTGACTTTCCCCTTATGACGGATAAGGGTACTTTTATTATAAATGGGGCTGAACGGGTTATCGTCAGTCAATTGGTTCGTTCCCCGGGTATCTATTTTAACGAGCAAATTGATCAGGCGGGGGTCAGCATTTTTGGTGCTACTGTTATTCCTAACAGGGGTGCCTGGTTGGAATTTGAAACAGACGGCAACTCATATCTTTATGTACGGGTGGACAGAACCAGAAAGCTTCCAGCCACTGTATTGATTAGAGCATTAGGATATGGCAGCGACGCGGAAATCCTCACTTTATACAACCATCATGAATCAGTGCAGCTTACATTGGAAAAGGATAATACTGATTCGGAAGACGAGGCCTTAGTAGAAATATATAAAAGGCTAAGACCGGGGGAGCCGCCTACAGTGGATAGTGCTCGATCCCTAATTGGGGCTTTGTTTTTTGACCCCAAACGATATGACTTGGCCAGTGTAGGCCGGTATAAGCTCAATCGTAGATTAGGTCTATCAGTAGACATTAAGACCAGAAATTTAACCAAAGATGATATAGTGGCTTCTTTGCGCAATTTCATCTATCTAATTGACGGCAAGGAGAAGGTTGACGACATTGACCACTTGGGCAATAGAAGACTCAGATCTGTGGGGGAACTACTGCAAAATCAGTTTCGGATTGGCCTTTCCCGGATGGAGCGGGTGGTCAGAGAAAGAATGACCATTCAGGATGTGGATATTATTACTCCCCAGGTGTTGATTAATATCAGACCAGTGGTAGCAGCAATTAAGGAATTTTTTGGCAGCAGCCAATTATCTCAGTTTATGGATCAGACTAACCCCCTGGCAGAGCTGACTCACAAGCGCCGTCTCAGCGCCCTTGGACCAGGAGGCTTAAGTAGGGAACGGGCGGGCTTTGAGGTGCGGGACGTACACCACTCCCACTACGGACGGATGTGTCCAATTGAAACTCCTGAAGGCCCAAACATTGGCCTGATTGGCTCCCTCAGTACATTTGCCCGGATTAATGAATTTGGTTTTATTGAGACCCCATACCGAAAGGTTAATAAAGAGACAGGCCGGGTTACCAGTGAGATAGTATACTTGTCAGCAGATGAAGAGGATCAGTATGTGGTGGCCCAAGCCAATGCGGAGTTAGATGATCAGGGAACATTTTTGGAGAGTAAAATTAATTCTCGCCATGGACATGATATTTTGCAGGTTCCACCTGATAAAGTTGACTATATGGACGTTTCCCCTAAGCAAGTAGTCAGTGTGGCCACGGCATTGATTCCCTTCTTAGAGCATGATGATGCCAACCGGGCCTTAATGGGAGCTAATATGCAGCGACAGGCTGTTCCCTTGCTGCGGACAGATGCGCCTTACGTAGGTACGGGAATGGAGTATAAGTGTGCCTTGGATTCAGGAACAGTTATCATAGCCAAAAATAGCGGTACTGTGGAAAGTGTATCCGGCGATGAAATCATCATCAAAAACACTGGAGGTACTTTGGATCGCTATAAGCTGATGAAGTTTGCCCGCTCCAACCAGGGGACTTGCTTTAACCAAAAGCCAATAGTTGCCCAAAGACAACAGGTTGCTGCAGGAGAAATTATTGCCGACGGACCCTCTACAGATCAGGGGGAGCTGGCCTTGGGGAGGAATATTCTGATAGCCTTTATGACCTGGGAGGGCTATAATTACGAGGATGCTATCCTGATAAGTGAAAAAATGGTAAAAGAAGATTACTTTACTTCTATCCATATTGAAGAGTACGAGGCAGATGCCAGGGATACAAAGTTAGGTCCGGAAGAAATCACCAGGGATATTCCCAATGTGGGCGAGGATGTACTAAAAGACTTGGATGAGCGTGGTATCATTAGGGTAGGAGCAGAAGTCCGCCCGGGTGATATTTTGGTAGGAAAGGTTACCCCCAAAGGGGAAACGGAGCTTACTGCAGAAGAGAGATTACTGCGGGCTATCTTCGGTGAAAAAGCGAGGGAAGTAAGGGATACCTCCTTGCGAGTACCCCACGGAGAAGCTGGTAAAATAGTAGATGTAAAAGTTTTTTCCAGGGAAAACGGTGATGAATTGGCTCCTGGTGTCAACCAGTTGGTGAGAGTGTATATTGCTCAAAAAAGGAAAATTTCCGAAGGGGATAAAATGGCAGGACGTCACGGCAACAAAGGGGTAATCTCCAGGATATTGCCGGAAGAAGATATGCCCTTTATGCCTGACGGTACACCCATTGAAATAGTTTTGAACCCCTTAGGCGTGCCTTCCCGGATGAATATTGGGCAGGTGTTGGAATGTCACTTGGGATTAGCAGCAAAAAAACTAGGAATTAGAATAGCCACTCCGGTTTTTGACGGTGCCAGTGAAGACGATATATTTGAAACTCTGGAGAAAGCCAATCTGCCTGTATCTGGGAAACACAGGTTATATGATGGGCGAACGGGAGAGCCCTTTGACCGGGAGGTTACGGTGGGATACATGTATATGTTAAAGCTGGCCCACCTGGTGGACGACAAAATTCATGCCCGATCAACAGGACCCTACTCATTGGTAACTCAGCAGCCTTTGGGCGGAAAAGCCCAGTTTGGTGGGCAGCGGTTTGGTGAGATGGAGGTTTGGGCACTGGAAGCATATGGCGCTGCCTATACCTTGCAGGAAATTCTGACGGTCAAATCCGATGACGTGGTAGGACGGGTTAAAACTTACGAAGCCATCGTCAAAGGGGAAAATATTCCTGAACCGGGTGTTCCTGAGTCCTTTAAGGTTTTAATTAAGGAGTTGCAGAGTCTTTGCCTAGATGTCAAAGTGCTAACAGAAGAAAATGAAGAAATCCCTATCAAAGAAGATGACGAAGATATCAATGAAACGGCTAAGGAACTGGGACTAGACATTCATGGAGAGAAAATAGGCGGGGACAAAAAGCCCCTGGCTGCAGATGCTGAGGAAATACCTGTTCTGGATGACGATGAGATGGATGAAGATTTAGATGACGATGAGATTTTTGATAAGATAACGGAGCTTGAGTCTTTTATCGATGGAGAAGAAGAGGATGAAGAAGAGGATGAAGAGGACGAAGAAGAGTTGGAATAGCTGGGTAGTTGCATCTGCATAATTATATACAAGTAAGATTAAAGTAATACAATCTGGAAGGGAGAGAGGCCCTTTGATCGATGTTAATAACTTTGAACGCATTAGAATAGGCCTTGCATCACCGGAACAAATCAGAGCTTGGTCCAGCGGTGAGGTGAAAAAGCCGGAGACCATTAATTACCGGACTTTGAAACCTGAGCGGGAAGGATTGTTTTGTGAAAAAATCTTTGGTCCTACCAGAGATTGGGAATGTCACTGCGGCAAGTACAAAAGGGTGCGATATAAGGGGATAGTCTGTGACCGCTGCGGGGTAGAAGTGACCAGATCTAAAGTGCGGAGAGAAAGGCTAGGGCATATCGAACTGGCAGCCCCTGTTTCCCATATCTGGTATTTTAAAGGGATACCTAGCAGGATGGGCTTAATCCTGGATATGTCACCTCGATCCTTGGAAAAAGTGCTTTACTTTGTATCCTATATCGTTTTAGAATCTGGGGATACCCCACTAATGAAAAAGCAGTTGCTCACTGAAGGCGAGTACCGGGAGTACCGGGAAAAATACGGCAAAAGGTTCCAAGCCAGCATGGGGGCCGAAGCCATTAAGCAATTGTTGGCAGAACTGGATTTAGACCAGATGAATCAGGAGTTGCGAACTGAGCTTAAGGAGGTCAGTGGCCAGCGGAAAATCAGGGCTATCAGACGTCTGGAGGTGGTTGAGGCTTTCAAACTTTCAGGCAACCGACCCGAGTGGATGGTAGTGGATGTTGTTCCGGTGATTCCTCCTGAGTTAAGGCCCATGGTGCAGCTGGACGGAGGCAGATTTGCCACCTCTGACTTAAATGATTTATATCGCCGGGTTATTAACAGAAATAACCGGTTGAAGAGATTATTGGATTTAGGGGCCCCGGATATCATCGTCCGCAATGAAAAGCGGATGCTTCAGGAAGCGGTAGATGCATTGATAGACAATGGCCGAAGGGGAAGGCCGGTTACAGGTCCTGGCAATAGACCACTAAAATCCCTGAGCGATATGTTAAAAGGAAAGCAAGGTAGATTTCGGCAAAATTTGCTGGGTAAACGGGTTGACTATTCAGGCCGTTCCGTAATTGTGGTTGGACCTGAATTGAAGATGCATCAGTGTGGATTACCCAAGGAAATGGCGTTGGAATTATTTAAGCCTTTTGTAATGAAAAGGCTGGTTAACGACGGCTATGCCCACAATATTAAGAGTGCCAAGAGAATGGTGGAACGGGTGAAAAACGAGGTCTGGGATGTGCTGGAAGAAGTGATTAGCGAGCATCCGGTCCTGTTAAACAGAGCCCCCACCTTGCACAGGCTGGGTATTCAGGCTTTTGAACCAGTATTGGTAGAGGGAAGGGCTTTGCAAATCCACCCTCTGGTATGTACAGCTTATAATGCTGACTTTGACGGCGACCAAATGGCGGTACACGTGCCATTGTCTGCAGAAGCCCAGGCGGAAGCCAGGCTGTTGATGCTGGCATCTTATAATATCTTAAATCCAAAAGACGGCAAGCCGGTAACTACACCAACCCAGGATATGATTTTAGGAACTTATTATTTAACCTTGGAGCGAAAAGATGCTTTGGGAGAGGGAAAGATTTTTAAGGACTTTGATGAGGCTTATTTGGCCTATTACTCCAAGGCATTGGATATGCACGCTAAAATAAAGGTGCGCCATAAGGGGCAAATGTTGGAAACTACCGTGGGCAGGTTAATTTTTAACCAAGTAATTCCTGAGGAAGTTGGTTACATTAACGAAGAAGTAGGCAAGAAGCAGCTAGGAGTTATTATCGCTGAATGCTATGAAAAACTGGGCAGCGAGACCAGCAAGGTATTGGACGGAATTAAACAACTTGGGTTTACTTATTCCACCCAGGCAGGGATTACTATTGGCATGGTGGATATCATCATCCCCAAAGAAAAAAAGGGGATTATCCGGGAATCGGAAGAACTGGTGGAAAAGATAGAACTCCAGTACAGGAGAGGTTTGATTACTGCAGAAGAACGATACCAAAAGGTAATCACTATCTGGAACAAAACTACTGACGATATTACCAAAAAGATGATGGAAGGATTAGATAAATTTAACTCTGTCTTTATGATGGCTAATTCCGGTGCCCGGGGTAACATCCAACAGATTCGCCAGTTGGCTGGAATGAGGGGCTTGATGGCTGACCCATCAGGACGGATTATTGACCTGCCAATTAAAGCTAACTTCCGGGAAGGCTTGACGGTATTAGAGTACTTTATCTCTACCCACGGAGCCCGGAAGGGTCTGGCGGACACAGCTTTAAGAACCGCTGACTCAGGTTATTTGACTCGCCGTCTGGTGGATGTGTCCCAGGATGTAATTGTTCGGGAAGACGAATGTGGTACTGAATTAGGTATCCGGGTTGAGGAGATTAAAGACGGAACCGAAGTTATCGAAAAGCTGGAAGAGCGACTGGAAGGCCGTTATGCCAAGGAGGATGTTATTCACCCGGAAACAGGGGAAGTGATGGTTCGTGCCGGGGAACTTATATCTACAGATAACTCCAAGGCCATCGAAGCTGCGAACATTAAATCTGTTTATATCAGGTCAGTTCTAACCTGTAAGACTAAGCATGGGGTGTGCAAAAGATGCTACGGCCGCAATCTGGCTACAGGAAAATTGGTGGATATCGGTGAAGCGGTGGGGGTTATTGCCGCCCAGTCCATCGGTGAACCGGGAACCCAGTTAACCATGAGGACCTTCCATACCGGTGGTGTAGCTGGAGATGACATTACCCAAGGTTTGCCCCGGATCGAAGAATTGTTTGAGGCTAGGAAACCTAAGGGCCAGGCAATAATCACCGAAGCAGACGGAGAAGTAAAAATTAACGAAATAAAAGGCAAGAAGGAAATAGAGGTAACAACTGCCGATGGCCTTAAGCAGTCCTTCTCCATTCCCTATGGATCCAGGCTAAGGGTACGGAATGGGGATCAGGTGGAGGCAGGAGATGAACTGACAGAGGGTTCTGTTAATCCCCATGACATCCTAAAAGTAAAAGGAATCAGGGGAGTTCAGACCTATCTGTTGCGGGAAGTACAACGAGTGTACAGACTGCAAGGGGTGGATATCAACGACAAGCATATTGAGGTTATTATCCGGCAGATGATGCGGAAGGTAAAAGTGGAAGAAGCCGGGGATACCTTGTTGCTACCAGGGGCGTTAATGGATATGTTTGAATTTGAAGAATCTAACCGGAAATTTGCCGAGAAGGATGGCCAATTAGCTACTGCCAAACCGGCACTGCTGGGAATCACCAAAGCCTCCCTTGCTACCGACTCATTCCTATCGGCTGCTTCCTTCCAGGAGACTACCAGGGTGCTGACAGAAGCTGCTATTAAAGGAAAGATGGATCCCCTCCTTGGTTTAAAGGAAAACGTGATTATCGGCAAGCTGATTCCCGCTGGAACAGGGATGGCTCGTTATCGCAATATTGCAGTGGAAAAACAGATAGCGGTTATGGGAGAATTGTCCCATGAGCTGCCGGAAGAAATATTGCATCCAAACGAAGAATAATATTGACACCAATAATGATAAATGATACTATATACGAGTGCCTGATTTGTCTGAGGAGGTGTGCAAATCATGCCGTTAAATCAATTAGAGCAAGCAAAATATAAAACTATCGGGACTAAGCAAACTCTTAAAGCCATTAAAACCGGTAAGGCCAGGGTTGTTTACCTGGCCGAGGATGCGGAGGCCCATGTTACAAAGCCCCTACTGCAACTTTGTGAGCAGCAGGGGCTTGAAATAATAAAAATTTCTAGCATGGTCGAACTGGGTAAAGCATGTGGAATTAAAGTAAAAGCAGCTTCAGCGGCCATTGTGGATGAGTAATGGAAGGAGGTGCAAGTGATGCCTACAATTAGTCAATTAGTTCGAAAAGGAAGAGAGGACGTAGAGAAAAAGTCTACTGCTCCTGCGTTAAAAGAATCACCTCAGAAAAGAGGAGTATGTACCAGGGTTTATACCACTACTCCAAAAAAACCTAACTCAGCCCTGCGAAAGGTAGCCCGGGTAAGGTTAACTAACGGTATTGAAATAACTGCGTATATTCCCGGTATTGGGCACAACCTCCAGGAACACTCGGTGGTGTTGGTGAGAGGAGGCCGGGTTAAAGATTTACCAGGTGTTAGATATCATATCGTTCGTGGAGCTTTGGATACTTCAGGTGTTAAAGATAGAAAGCAAAGTCGCTCCAAGTACGGAAGCAAAAGACCGAAGGTGAAGGCAGCGAAGTAACTCGAAGTTAGAGATTCGAGATTCGACATTAGAAAAATGAAAAAAGATAATTAAAAGGATAAGCGCATATTAGATTGAAAATCGAAGTTCTAACATCGAAATTAGATAAAAGGAGGGGTGTAGATGCCAAGAAGAGGACAGATATCAAAGCGGGAAATATTGCCTGACCCGATATATAATAGTAAAGTGCTAACCAAATTTATCAATCAGCTAATGCTTGATGGTAAAAAAGGAGTGGCGGACTCCATAGTTTACGGAGCATTTGATGCTATCCGAACTAAAACAGGGAAAGAACCCATAGAAGTTTTTGAGCAGGCCTTGAAAAATGTAATGCCTGTATTGGAAGTAAAAGCTCGTCGGGTTGGTGGTGCTAACTACCAGGTGCCGGTGGAGGTTCGACCTGAGCGAAGGCAGACCCTAGCTATTCGCTGGCTGGTTAATTTCTCGCGAAAAAGAGGCGAAAAGACTATGGAACAGAGATTAGCAGGAGAGCTAATGGATGCGGCCAATAATGCGGGCGGTTCTGTAAAGAAAAGAGAAGATACTCATAAGATGGCAGAAGCAAATAAAGCATTTGCTCACTACCGATGGTAAGCTATTGCATAAGCAATGGAAAGGAGGATTACAGTGGCTAGACAATTTCCGTTGGAAAGAACACGAAACATCGGTATCATGGCCCATATTGACGCAGGTAAAACTACCACCACTGAACGTATTTTGTTCTATACTGGGAAAGTGCACAAATTAGGTGAAGTGCACGATGGTGCTGCAACGATGGACTGGATGGTGCAGGAGCAAGAGAGAGGTATTACCATTACTTCCGCTGCAACAACTTGTCAATGGAGAGAACATCGCATCAACATTATTGACACGCCAGGACACGTTGACTTCACTGTAGAAGTAGAGCGTTCCTTGAGGGTGTTAGATGGTGCTGTGGCAGTATTTTGCTCAGTAGGTGGGGTGGAACCTCAGTCTGAAACAGTATGGCGTCAGGCTGATAAATATGGTGTGCCACGGATTGCTTATATCAATAAAATGGACCGCGTCGGTGCTGATTTTGACCGGGGCGTGTCAATGATTAAAGATAGGCTAGGGGCTAATGCGATACCAATTCAAGTGCCCATTGGCACTGAAGAACACTTTAAAGGTATCATAGACTTGGTCAGAAACAAAGCAATTATCTACGTAGATGATTTGGGCACAAAGAGCGATGAAGCAGACATCCCGGAGGACATGGCAGATCTGGTGGCCATGTACAGAGAAAAGTTGATTGAAGCTGTATCAGAGAGCGACGAAGAACTAATGATGAAATACTTAGAAGGTGAAGAGCTCACTGAAACAGAGATAAGAGCTGGAATTAGAAAGGCAACTATTGCTGTGAAAATGATTCCTGTAATCTGTGGATCTTCCTTTAAAAACAAAGGAGTACAGCCATTGCTGGATGCAGTGGTGGACTATATGCCTGCACCCACCGATGTTCCTGCCATTAGAGGTATTCATCCGGACACCGGTGAGGAGGATAAGCGAACTTCCAGTGATAAGGAGCCTTTTTCAGCCCTGGCCTTTAAAATTATGGCGGATCCCTATGTGGGCAAACTGGCTTTCTTTAGGGTATACTCAGGAGTATTGAACTCCGGTTCCTACGTTTATAACTCTACCAAGGGAAAACGGGAACGAATCGGGCGAATTCTCCAAATGCACGCTAATCACCGGGAAGAAATCAGCGAGGTATGCAGTGGTGATATTGCTGCTGCAGTAGGCTTGAAGGATACAACCACCGGTGATACCCTTTGTGACGAAAAAAGTCCTATTATCCTGGAGTCCATGAACTTCCCTGATCCTGTTATCTCCGTTGCCATCGAGCCAAAAACCAAAGCAGACCAGGAAAAAATGGGCATGGCCCTACAGAGGCTTTCTGAAGAAGACCCTACTTTCAGGGTGCATACTGATACGGAAACCGGACAGACTATTATTTCCGGGATGGGTGAATTACACTTGGAAGTAATCGTGGATCGAATGCTGCGGGAATTCAAAGTGGACGCTAATGTGGGCAAACCACAAGTTGCCTATAAAGAGACCATCAGAAATACCACAAAGATTGAAGGTAAGTTTGTGCGCCAATCAGGTGGTCGTGGTCAATACGGGCACGTTTGGTTGGAACTCTCACCCCTGGAGCCAGGCTCTGGATATGAATTTGTCAACAAGATTGTGGGGGGAGTAGTACCCAGGGAGTATATTCAGCCCGTTGACAACGGTGTTAAGGAAGCTATGGCTAACGGTATCCAGGCAGGCTACCCGACGGTGGATATCAGGGTAACCCTTTATGATGGTTCTTACCATGATGTGGACTCCTCGGAAATGGCATTTAAAATTGCCGGTTCCATGGCCTTTAAAGCCGGTGCCATAAAAGCAAATCCGGTGATTTTAGAACCTATTATGAAGGTGGAAGTGACAGTTCCCGAAGAATACATGGGGGATGTAATCGGCGACATGAATGCCCGGCGAGGTAGAATCGAAGGAATGGAAGCAAGAGCAGGAGCCCAAATAATCAGAGGATTTGTACCTCTGTCGGAAATGTTTGGCTATGCTACCGACCTGCGATCAAAGACCCAGGGCAGAGGTACCTATGTAATGCAGATTGCCCATTTTGAAGAACTGCCAAGAAGTCTGTCTGAAGAGATTATTGCTAAGCGTAAATAATGAGCACAAGATAACTAAAGTTAACTTCTATAATGAAAGGAATGATACAAATGGGAAAGAAAAAATTTGAAAGAACAAAGCCCCACGTTAACGTAGGTACAATTGGACACGTTGACCATGGCAAGACAACTTTAACAGCTGCAATAACCAGCTGTTTAGCAAAATTTGGTGGAGCTGTTGCTACAGCATACGACCAAATCGACAACGCTCCTGAAGAAAGAGAACGGGGTATTACTATTTCCACCGCCCACGTGGAGTATGAAACAACAGCCAGGCAC
>Ga0208490_101128_pt1 | contig 11122 bp, 7 predicted proteins | sample SubbioAug_CSWold_FD_184818 | JGI IMG/M metagenome (GOLD analysis project Ga0208490, IMG submission 184818) | Serpentinite rock and fluid subsurface biosphere microbial communities from McLaughlin Reserve, California, USA - CR11Aug_CSWold (SPAdes) | ecosystem: Environmental > Terrestrial > Deep...
GTCACCGACGCCGCGCTGATCGGCGAGCATGTTGTACAGCGCCTGCATCGTTCCCACCGCCCGTCGGTATTCCGGCGAATTGTGAGCCTGCGCGAGATTGCTCGACCGGCTCAGGCTGGCGATCTGCATCAGGAGAATGTTGATCTGCCGGTGATTCGCGGATTCCGCGCGCCCCGCTGCGGCCTGCAGGCTGCCGAACTGGGCACGCATCCGCTGGATTTCACTGCTGAGATCGCGCACCAACCCGTCGAGCGCGCTGCGTTCGCTGAGCAGCTCGATATCCGCGCCGGCGGGGGGCTCGATACCGGCCTTCATTGCTGCGCCGAACACAGGCTCGGCATCCGTCGCGGAGACGGGGGACCCGGGGCGTAATTCCAGAATTGGACTGAAGCTAACTTGCTGCATGATACTCATACCTCACAGAAGAGGATCGCGCATTCTTGGATTAATTTCAACCAAAAGTTATGAGGTGCTCACCTAATCATCACAGAAGATGGGAATGGCCGCTGCTGCGTAGGCTGCCGCGAGGCCACCTGCACTGTATGATTCCACGCGCCGCGCCTCGCCCGCAGTGACGAACGCGGAGAAATCGGCGGCCGTCACCATTGAATAATCCGCCGGCGGGGCGATCCCTGCGATCTGCCCAGGGCTCGACGCCAGATCGCCGACCAGACCGACCAGCGCGCCGCTCCGCGCGAAGACGGCCGCACCAGCAGCTCCCGGCTGGAGGGGGGCCGAAACCGTCGCGTCGCGTATCGTGCCGGGAATGGCGCGTAAACCGATCCCGTCGAGCCCGCCCTGGAAGGCGAGGACGACGACACGCTCGTCCGGCGGGCTCGCCTTCACATGGAGGGCTGGAGGCGGCTCGCGCCCGTGCGATACCGTTAGCAGCAAGGCGCCTTCCGCCCGCCTGCGAGCGGTGACCGGTTGATCGGCGGCGCGCAGATTGCGGCAGGTATCAAGATCGGCGCTCGTCAGGATGGTGTCGGGCCCGATGGCGAGCCCGGTTCCATATGGCGCCGGGGCCGATGCTGCGAGCGGGGAGCCGACAAGCGACGGAGCCAGAGCGGGCGAGCTCGCGGGATAGGCATCGAAACTGCCGGCGATCGCGAGCACCAGCCGATCGAAATCGTTGGCGAGCGCCCTGTCGTAGCCCAGCGTGAAGCCGCGGATTCCGGCCTCCCCGAGTTCATAACGGATATAGAACTTGCCGCCCGCCGTCTCGCCGCTGACGACGAGGAAGGTCTCGCGCAGGAGCTGGTAGGTCACCTGCCGCCCGGAGCTCGGCCCCGTCAGCCGCTCGAACAGGCCCGCCAGATCCGCCTCGCCCGGGGCGAAGATGCGGGTGTCGAGGGTGACGCGCTCATCAGGCGTCTGCCAGCGCGCGCCTCCATGAGTGGGGTCCGCGCGGCGCTCCATCAGGGCGAGCGGGATGCCTATGCGAACGCCGGTGCGGGGGTCATCCACGAGAGCAAACCCCACGGCGTCCCGCTCCCCGGCAGCGATCGCGAGGAGCTCGTCGATATCCGCCGCGAGCAGCACCCCGTCCGGCGGCAGGCGCTCGCGGCGCTGGTGGGAGACGATAGCATCGAACGTGCGCGGCCCAAATGCTCCGTCGATCGCGCCCACATAATCCCCCGTCCAGATCAGCGCCTCCTGGATCGCCAGCCGCGTCGCCTCGTCGAGCCGCTCGAAGGCCGCGCGGGCGTCGGCGAGCAGGCCGGGGCCGGGGATGGGGGCGATTGGCTGCGCGAATGTCGGCGAAACGGGCGTCGCCATCATCAAGACGGCGATGACGCACGCGCCGACGCTCCCGCACATCCCCGATTTCATGACGCTCCAGCCCCCTCGCGCACGATGCGCAAAAAGGATAGTGACAAAGCTTGGCGGCGGGGTCGAGTCACTATCCGTGGGGAAGCGCGAGTGGTAGCGTTGCGGCGTTTGCACCGACGACGCTCGCCAGGTCGTCACGAGGATTGTCGCAATGATCGCCAAGCTGTTTCGTTCGTCGCTCTCGATGCTGCTTCTCTCGATGGCGCTGCTGATCTCCGGCGCGGCCACGGCACAGTTCGCGCCTTTCGACAGCCCCGATCTCAACCGCGACAGCGTGCGCATCCAGGAGCAGATCGCCACAGAGATCGTGCAGGCGATCGGTCGCCCGCAATCGCCCGGCGCGCAGCTGCGCGCCGAGGGCGAGGCGGCGATGATGCGGGGCGATGTCCGCGGCGCGCTCCAGCCTCTGGCCTCCGCCTTCATCGCCGATCCGCGCGATCATCGGGCCTGGATCGGATATTCCCGCGCGGCACAGGCAATCGCCCCGCGCGACTGGAGCGAGCGCTATCAGCTGCAGGAACGCGCAGCCATTGCGGCCTATCAGGCCTATCGCACGGCGCCCGATGCCGAAGCGGAAGCCGAGGCGCTGGCCGTTCTGGGCGAGGCGGAGGCCCGGCGCGACAACTGGCGGCCCGCGATCAACGCCTACAAGGCGAGCATCGACCGCGTCGCGGATGCATTGAATTTGGCGCGTTACGAGGAGCTGCGCGCGCAGTACGGCTTTCGCATCCTGGGTTACGACGTCGATTCGGACTCCGCCTCGCCGCGCATCTGCTTCAACTTCTCCGAAAGCCTGCGCGCCCGCCACGATTTCACGCCCTTCGTCGCGGTGGCCGGCGCATCGAACGCCGCGGTCACAGCCGAGGATCGCCAGCTCTGCGTCGACGGGCTGCGCTTTGGTGACCGCTATTCCATCGTCCTGCGCCGGGGGCTGCCGTCGGCCATCGGCGAGGATCTGCTCGCGAGCGCGGATTACGAGGTCTATGTCCGCGACCGCTCCCCGCAGGTGCGCTTCACCGGGCGCAACTACGTCCTCCCGCGCCTCGGGCAGGATGGGATTCCGCTGGTCTCGGTGAATGCTGAAACAATCACTGTCGAGATGTTCCGCATCGGCGACCGCGCGCTGCTCGGATCGCTGCGCTCGCGCGAATTCCTGTCGCAGATCGCCCGCTACAGCAGCGACGAGATCGCGCAGGAGCGTGGGTTAAGCGTCTGGAGCGGCGAGCTCGACGTCACGCCCGAGCTCAACCAGGAGATCGTCACGGCCTTCCCCGTGCTCGACACGGTCGGCGCGCTGGAGCCCGGCGTCTATGTCATGACGGCGCGGGTGAAGGGGCTCGTCGCGGAGGATTCCGACTGGGAGGCGCGGGCGACGCAGTGGTTCGTCGTCTCCGATCTCGGCCTCACCGCCTTCAGCGGCCCGGACGGCGTGCATGTGCTCGCCCGCTCGCTCGCCACCGCGCAGGCGCTGGCCGGCGTCGAGATCAGCCTCGTCGCGCTCAACAACGAGGTGCTGGCGACGGCGAAGGCCGACGAGAACGGCCATGTGCATTTCGATCCCGGCCTCTCGCGCGGATCGCAGGGGCTGAGCCCGGCGCTGGTGACGGCGCAGCGCGACGACGATTACGGCTTCCTCGATCTCCAGCAATCGGCCTTCGACCTCTCCGATCGCGGCGTCACGGGCCGGCCTGCGCCGGGGCCGCTGGAGGCTTATGTATTTCCCGAGCGCGGCGTCTACCGCTCCGGCGAGACGGTCAACCTCACGGCGCTTCTGCGCACGGCGACGGGCGAAGCGGCGGCCGGGCTTCCGCTGACGCTGATCGTGCGCCGCCCCGATGGCGTCGAGGATCGCCGCGCCAGCGTCTCCGATCAGGGGCTCGGCGGGCGGGCGCATGCGATTTCGCTGCTCGCGGACGCCATGCGCGGCACCTGGCGGGTCTCGGCCCATGTCGATCCCAGCGGGCCGGCTGTGGGCGAAGCGACCTTCCTCGTCGAGGATTATGTGCCTGAGCGCATCGAACTGACGCTGACGCCGCGCGACGAGGCGCTGCAGCCCGGGCAGATGGCACGGATCGAGGTCGATGCCCGTTATCTCTTCGGCGCGCCCGGCGCGGGGCTCGAAGTCAGCGGCGAGATATCAGTCACGCCGGCGACGTCGAGCGGGGTTCCCGGGCTCGAGAACTACGCCGTCGGGCTGCAGGACGAGCATGTCGAGAGCTTCACGGCGGAGGTCGAGGAGCGCACCGTCACCGATCGCGATGGGCGCGCGCTGTTCTCCGCCGCCATCCCGGTGATCGACGCGCTGCGCCCGCTCCAGGCCCGCATCGCGGTGCGCGTCGCCGAGACCGGCGGGCGGGCGATCGAGCGTTCGGTGACGCTGCCGATCCTGCCCGCAGGGCCGGTGATCGGCATCCGCAAGACCTTCACCGAACTCGCCGACGGCTCAAACGCCACCTTCGATGTGGTCGCGGCGCAGCCGGATGGGGCGCGCATGACCGTTGAGGCGGATTGGAACCTCTACCGCGTCGAGAAGCGCTACCAGTGGTTCCGCTCGGATGGCCGCTGGGGCTACGAGCCCGTCACCACCTCGCGTCGCATCGCCGATGGCCGCATCGACCTCGCGGGCGGCGATCCGGCGCGGATCGCTGCCCCCGTGGGCTGGGGCACCTATCGCCTCGACGTCGTATCTGCTGACGGCGCGGACATTGCCCCCGCCAGCGTGACCTTCACCGTCGGCTGGTCGGGCGAGGCGAGCGCGGATGCGCCCGATCTCCTCGAGCTTTCCCTCGACAAGCAGGCCTATGCGGCAGGCGAGACGATGCGGGTCAACCTCGCGCCGCGCTTTACCGGTCGCGCGACATTGCTCGTCGTCTCCGACAAGGTGCGCCTCTCGCAGACGATCGACATCGCGCCCGGCGGCACGCAGGTGGAGCTGCCGGTCGAGGCGGATTGGGGTTCCGGCGCATATGTCGTCGCCCTCGCCCACCGCCCCCTCGACGAAGCGGCGCGCCGCCAGCCGGGGCGGGCGCTCGGCCTCGCCTGGTTCTCCGTGGACCGCGACGCGCGAACCATTTCGATGAGCGTCGATGCTCCCGGGCAGACCCGTCCGCGTGGGCCGCTTTCGCTCCCCGTCACGCTCAGCGGGCTTGCGCCGGGCGAGGAGGCCTATGTGACGCTGGCCGCCGTCGATGTCGGCATCCTCAATCTCACGCGCTACCAATCCCCCGATCCGACCGATTTCTTCCTCGGCCAGAAGCGTCTCTCGGCAGAGGTTCGCGATCTCTACGGCTTCCTCATCGACGGCATGCAGGGCACGCGCGGCGAGGTGCGTTCCGGCGGCGATTTCGCCCCCGCCAGTCTTGACGCGCCCCCGCCGGACCAGGAGCCACTGGCACGCTATTCCGGCGTGGTGCGGGTCGATGATCAGGGACGCGCCGTGGTCGATTTCGACCTCCCCGCCTTCAACGGCACCATCCGCGTCATGGGCACCGCCTGGTCGCGCTCGCGGGTGGGTCAGGTCGAGGCCGATGTGATCGTGCGCGATCCGATCGTCATGGCGGGCACGCTTCCGCGCTTCCTGAACGCGGGCGACCGCTCGCGGCTGCACGTGCAGTTCGACAATCTCGAAGCGCCCGCTGGCGATTACGCTCTCGACGTCGATATCGACGGCCCGATCATCGTCGACGCCGATGCGCTGCGCGCGACGCTTCGGCTCGACGAGGGGGCCAAGCGCGAGGCTTCCATCCCGCTCGCCGCAGCCGGCCCGGGGCGCGCGCGCATCACGGTGCGGCTGACGGGTGGCGAGATCGATCTCGTGCAGACCTTCGGCGTCACCGTGCAGCCGGGGACCGGCGCGCTCGTGCGCCGCGACATCCGCCCGCTCGCGAGCGGGGCCAGCATGCGCGTGACGCAGGATCTCCTCGCCGACATCCTGCCCGGAACGGGGGCGGTCTCCGTCTCCATTTCGCCGCTTGCCGCCCTCGACGTGCCGGGGCTGCTCAGCGCGCTCGATCGCTACCCCTATGGCTGCTCGGAGCAAATCGTCTCCCGCGCGCTGCCGCTGCTGTACGTCAACATGCTCGCGGCGGGCGAGGCGCTTCCGCCCGATACCGATATCGACGAGCGGGTGCGCACGGCGATCGCGCAGGTGATGGCGCGGCAGAATTCGATCGGCTCGTTCGGGCTCTGGTCCGTCGGTTTCGACAACGATATCTGGCTCGACGCCTATGTCACCGATTTCCTCACCCGCGCCGGCGAACGCGGCTTCGAGGTGCCCCGCCGGGTGCTGGATCAGGCGCTCGACCGGCTGCGCAACTTCGTCGCCAACACGACCGAGTTCGAGGGTGACGACGGCGCATCGCTCGCCTACGCCGCCTATGTTCTCGCGCGAAACGGCCGTCCGGTGATGGGCGATCTGCGCTATCTCGCCGATACCCGCATCGACGCCTTCGAGACCCCTCTCGCCCGCGCCCAGATCGCGGCGGGCCTCGCGCTGTTGGGGGATCGCGGACGGGCCGAGCGCGCCTTTGCCTCGGCGGTCGAGGCGCTGCGCGAGCAGGTAGACACCCGCGACTGGCGCGCCGATTACGGCTCGCGCCTGCGCGACGGCGCGGGCATGCTGACGCTGGTGGCGGAAGCCGGGCTCTCGCGCGCCTCGGTGACGCCCATCGCCAGCGCCATCGAGCGCGAGCGCAGCGCCAACGCCCTCACCAGCACGCAGGAGCAGGCCTGGATGATCCTCGCCGCGCAGGCCCTGCAGGGCGACGCCGAGGGCTTTGCCATCGAAGTGGATGGCGAGAGCATCGCGGGGAGCGTCTATCGCAGCTACGACCGCGACGAGCTTTCGCTCGGTGGGATCCCGCTCGTCAACAACGGCGCGGCCCCCGTGCAGGTCGCGATCACCGTCACCGGCAACCCGATCGGCCCCGAGCCCGCCGAGATGCGCGGCTACGAGATCGAGCGCAGCTACTACCGCCTCGACGGCAGCGAGGCCGACCCGTCCCGCGTCACGCAGGGCGATCGCCTCGTCGCGGTGCTGCGGGTGACCGAGCCCGCCTCGACCTTTGCCCGCTTGCTGGTGGTCGATCGCCTGCCGGCGGGTTTCGAGATCGACAACCCCAACCTCGTCGACGGCACGATGCTGGCGGCACTCCCCTGGCTGACCCGCGAGGCGGAGGTCGCGCATGTGGAATACCGCGACGACCGCCTCGTTGCCGCTTTCGAGCGCCGCCCCGGCCAGTCGCCCTTCATCACGCTGGCCTATGTCGTGCGCGCGGTCGCACCGGGAACCTACATCCACCCGGCGGCGCTAGCCGAGGACATGTACCGCCCCGAGCGCTACGGGCGGACAGCCTTCGGCCAGGTGGAGGTGATCGCGCGCTGAGCGCATGCCGGATGCGAGGCCGCGGCGTCATGCTCCGGTAGCGGACGGGCGCGGTTTGCGCTAGACGAGGGCGTCTATTGAAGGAAATTGCTTAATGCCATCCACCCGCCTTCGCCTCGGCGTCAACATCGATCATGTCGCGACCGTGCGCAACGCGCGCGGCGGGCCGCATCCCGATCCCGTGCGCGCAGCACTTCTCGCCATTGCGGCCGGGGCCGACGGGATCACGGCGCATCTGCGCGAGGATCGCCGGCATATCCGCGATACCGACATCGAACGCCTGCGCGCGGAGATCTCCGTGCCGCTGAACTTCGAGATGGCCGTCACCGACGAGATGGTCGCCATCGCCACGCGCCTACGCCCCCACGCCGCCTGCCTCGTCCCGGAAAAGCGCGAGGAGCGCACCACCGAGGGCGGGCTCGATCTGAACGTGCGTCGCGGCGATCTCGAAGCATCGATCGCGCAGCTGAACGAAGCCGGCTGCCGCGTCTCGCTCTTCGTCGAGCCGGACGAGCGCGTGATGGATGCAGCGCGCGCGCTTCACGCCCCCGTCGTCGAACTCCACACCGGCACCTATGCCGAAGCCTGGCTCGCGGGCGACAAGGCGCGCGTCGAGGCGGAGCGTGCGCGGATCGCACGGGCGGCGGCGCATGGCGCGTCGATCGGGCTCGAGATTCACGCGGGCCACGGGCTCACGACGCAAAATGTCGCGCCGATCGCCGCGATCCCGCAGGTGATGGAGCTCAATATCGGCCACTACCTCATCGGCGAGGCTATATTCACGGGGCTCGACCGCGCCATCGCCGACATGCGGGCGGCGATGGATGCAGCGCGGGAGGCAGGCGCAAGATGATCATCGGGATCGGCTCCGATCTCTGCGACATCCGCCGCATCGAGAAGACGATCGCCCGCCACGGCGAGCGCTTCACGCATCGCGTCTTCACGCAGCAGGAGCGCCTGCGCAGCGAGGCGCGCCATTCCTCCTGGCCTTCCTATGCAAGGCGTTTCGCCGCAAAGGAGGCCTGCGCCAAGGCGCTCGGCACCGGCTTGGCGGACGGCGTCTACTGGCGCGACATGGAGGTCGTCAACGATGCAGGCGGACGGCCGACCCTGCGGCTGACGGGCGGTGCGGCGGAGCGGCTGGCGGCGCTTTTGCCCGACGGTCACGAGGCGGTCCTGCATGTCAGCCTGACCGACGATCCGCCCCTCGCCCAGGCCTTCGTCGTGATCGAGGCGCGGCCCCTTTCAGCACCGTCCGCATCAAATCCTTCGTGAACGGGGCGAGCGAGGGCACGGTTGCGATTGCGGCAGGGGCCGCATTGGGCTAGACCCGCTGCCGCGAGGCGCGTTTGCGGGCTCTGCAGCAGCATGGAACCGACAGAGTGAACGACAGCGTGAACAAGAAGCCTGTGAAGGACGAAAACAGCGTCTACGAGACCATCAAGGTCATCGTGCAGGCGCTGCTCATCGCGGTCATCATCCGCACGGTGCTCTTCCAGCCGTTCAACATCCCCTCCGGGTCGCTGATCCCGACGCTGCTCGTGGGCGATTATCTCTTCGTCTCGAAATATTCCTACGGCTATTCCCGCTACTCGATCCCCTTCGGCCCGCCCATCTTCTCCGGGCGCATCCTCTCCTCCGATCCGCAGCGCGGGGACATCGCGGTCTTCAAGCTGCCCAAGGACAACGAGACCGACTACATCAAGCGCGTGATCGGCCTTCCCGGCGACCAGATTCAGATGCTCGACGGGCGGCTCTACATCAACGGCGAGATGGTCGAGCGCGAAGCCGCCGGCACCTACCGCGCCGAAGACGCCTTCGGACGCACCATGGAAGCGCCGCGCTTCACCGAGACACTCCCCAATGGCGTCTCTTATCACGTCATCGAGCGCGACGGCGATCGCGGCTTCTGGGACAACACCGAGGTCTATGTCGTCCCCGGCGACCACTATTTCATGATGGGCGACAACCGTGACAATTCCACGGATTCGCGCGATCTGGCGAGCGTCGGATACGTGCCCGTCGAGAATTTCGTCGGCCGCGCCGAGATCATCTTCTTCTCGATCCAGGAAGGGGCATCGGCCTGGCGGATCTGGGACTGGCCGCTGACCGTGCGCTGGGGCCGGATCTTCAATCCGATCCGCTGAGATGACGAGCGTGAAGCGCGGGCCGAAAGCGGGATTATCGGATCTGGAAGAGCGGATCGGCCACCACTTCGTCGATAAATCCCTGCTGACACAGGCATTGACCCATACCAGCGTCGTCAAGCCAGTGCCTGGTCGGCACGACAACTACCAGCGCCTCGAATATCTCGGCGATCGCGTGCTCGGCCTGATGGTGGCGCACGCGCTCTACAAGCGCTTCCCGGAGGCGAAGGAGGGCGAGCTCTCCCGCCGCCTCGCGGAACTCGTCCGGAAGGAGACTTGCGCCGAGGTGTCGGAGGCCTGGGGCGTCGCGCCCCACATCATCTTCGGCAACGGCGTCCCCAGGACCGCCAACCGGGCCAACCGCAGCATCCTGGGGGATGTCTGCGAATCGATCATTGGTGCAGTCTTCCTCGATGGCGGCTATGATGCAGCGCGGCTCGTGGTCGAGCGCGGTTTCGACAAGCAGATCTCCGGACCTGCCGCAGCGCGACGCGACCCGAAGACCGCGCTGCAGGAATGGATACAGAGCAGGGGCGGCCAGCCGCCGACCTACACACTGGTGGAGCGCACCGGGCCCGAACATGCCCCGCATTTCCGGATCGAGGTCGCAGGCGCCGGTCTCGAGCCGATCGAGGGCACTGGGACGAGCAAGCGCTCCGCCGAACAAAACGCTGCCGAGAACGCCTTGCGCGCGCTCGGCCTGAGAGAGGACAACACCTTTGAGTGAGCCCACAAGCGCCGGCTTCGTCGCCCTGATCGGCGCACCGAATGCCGGAAAATCGACGCTCCTGAATCAGCTCGTCGGATCGAAGGTCTCGATCGTCTCGCGCAAGGTGCAGACGACGCGCGCGCTCGTGCGCGGCATCGTCATCGAGGGCCGGGCGCAGATCATCTTCGTGGACACGCCGGGCATCTTCAAGCCCAAGCGCCGCCTCGACCGCGCCATGGTCACCTCGGCCTGGGGCGGGGCGGGCGATGCGGACGCCGTCTGCCTGCTGATCGACGCGCGCAAGGGCGTCGATGAGGAAGCCGAGGCGATCCTCGCCAAGCTCCCCGAAATCAAGCAGCCGAAGATTTTGATCCTCAACAAGATCGACCTGATCGAACGCACACGTCTCCTCGCGCTCGCATCGATGATCAACGAGCGCGTCGCCTTCGACCACACCTTCATGGTCTCGGCACTCAAGGGCCACGGCGTCGAGGATCTCAAGGGCGTGCTCGCCGGCATGATGCCCGCCGGCCCCTGGCTCTACCCGGAAGACCAGATCTCGGAAGCGCCGCTGCGCGTGCTCGCCGCCGAGATCACCCGCGAGAAGATCTACGACCGCCTGCATCAGGAGCTGCCCTACGAGGCCCACGTCACCACCGACAGCTGGCAGCAGCGCGAGGATGGCTCGGTGCGCATCGAGCAGACGATCTTCGTCGCCCGCGAGAGCCAGCGCAAGATCGTGCTCGGCCAGGGCGGGCAGACCATCAAGGCGATCGGGCAATCCTCCCGCAAGGAGATCATGGAATTCGCCGAATGTCCGGTGCATCTGTTCCTGTTCGTGAAGGTGCGCGAGAACTGGGCGGATGATCCCGAGCGCTTCCGGGAGATGGGGCTGGAGTTTCCGCGCGGGGGGTGATGTGGGGCGACCTGTTGCAGCTCCGGACGCAGAGGGCCACTTGCATCACTTGCATCACTTGCATCACTTGCATCACTTGGCCGCCAAGCACCCACCCGACCGTGTCATCCCCGGCGACCCGAAGGGTCGGGAAG
>Ga0208490_101129_pt1 | contig 11114 bp, 10 predicted proteins | sample SubbioAug_CSWold_FD_184818 | JGI IMG/M metagenome (GOLD analysis project Ga0208490, IMG submission 184818) | Serpentinite rock and fluid subsurface biosphere microbial communities from McLaughlin Reserve, California, USA - CR11Aug_CSWold (SPAdes) | ecosystem: Environmental > Terrestrial > Deep...
TGGTCGTCGGCGCCTACCGGGGCGCGGGCCGACGCCACGAGGGCCTCATCAGGGCGCTGCCGCCCGTCCTCGTCGTCGAGGAGGAGGTCGAGGAATGCCCCTGGCTGGCGGCGACCGTGGCGGAGACGGAGACCGAGCTGCGCCGGGCGGGGTCGCAGGCGCTCACGGACCGGTTGCTCGACTGGGGCCTCGTGTGCACCCTGCGGAGCTGGTTCGAGCAGGAGGGCAGCCGAGCGCCAGCGTGGTACCGCGGCTACGCCGACCCGGTGGTCGGGCCGGCGCTGGCGGCCATCCACGGTCGCCCGGAGCGCCGCTGGACGGTGGCGTCGCTGGCGGCCGAGGCCGGGGTCTCCCGAGCCCTCCTCGCCAAGCGGTTCACGGAGGTCGTCGGCACCCCGCCCGCCACCTACCTCACCGACTGGCGGATGACCGAGGCGAAGGAGCTCCTCGCCGACCACGACCGCACGGTCGCCGCCGTCGCACGAGCGGTCGGCTACGCCGACGCCTTCGGCTTCAGCCAGGCCTTCAAGCGCCACACCGGCCAGAGCCCGACCGAGTTCCGCTCGGTCCAGCGCCGCGCCGGCTGAGGCTCCATCACGGGAGGGCTTCGGCGCCCACCGCCTCAGCCGGCGGGAGGGCGTCGGTGGCGGGGACCTCGCCCCGCAGCTCGTCGTAGCGGACCGCCGCCACGCCGGCCACGATGAGCACGCCGCCGACCAGCTGCACCGGCAGCGGGAGCTCGTCGAGCAGCAGCCAGGCGAAGAGGACGGCGAAGAGCACCTCGGTGAGCCCGAGGAAGGCGGCCAGCTTGGAGCCGAGCTCCCGGGCCGCCGCGATGCCGAGCGCGTACGACATGGCGCCGGCGACGAGGGCCAGGCCGAGGACCGGCCCCCACCACGGGAGCGTGGCGCCGGCCAGCTCGGTCTCGGCCGTGGAGCGCTCCATGGGCATCGCTCCGGCCAGCCCCGCGGTCCCCAGCGCGACGGTGGCGACGACCATGCCCCCGGCGGCCATGGCCAGCGGCGGCAGGCCATCGCTGTCCCGGGCCGAGATCACGAAGTAGGCGGCGAGGCCGACGGCGGCGGCCAGCCCCCAGGCCACCCCTGCCGGGTCCACCTCCATCTCGCCGGTCACGTCGAGCACGAGCACCAGCCCGGCGACGGCCAGCACGATCCCCGCCACCGTCCACCGGCGGGGCCGGGCCCGATGGCGGACCCAGAGCCACAGCACCACGAGGATGAGCCCCAGGTACTCGAGCAGCAGCGCCACCCCCACCGAGAGGGTCTGCACGGCGTTGAAGAAGAACAGCTGGACGCCGGCCACGGCCAGCACCCCGTACAGCACGATCATCCCCGCTTGGGCCCGGAGCAGGTGCCATCGGCCCCGCATCGTGACGGCGGTGGGCACGGCCAGCAGGGCCCCGGCGAGCGCGATCCGGGCGGTCACGGCGGCTCCCGGCGACCACCCGCTGGAGAGCAGAGCCTTGGCGAACGGGCCGGAGGTTGCGAAGCTCGCCGCCGAGGCGAGCCCGAGCACGGCACCGCGCCCGGGTCGGCGCGTGGGCGGGTCGAGGGCGGCCATGGCCGCGTGACGCTATCGGTGGCGCGTCGCGATCAGCGCCCCGAATAGACCGGGTCCCGCTTCTCCAGGAACGCGGTGACGGACTCGGTGAAGTCCTTGGACCGGAACAGCGCCAGGAGCTCGGCCATCACGTGGTGGGCGTTGGCCTCGAAGCCCGTGTCGAGCCCGAGGCGCATCGTGCGCTTGGCCGCGGCCAGGGCGAGCGGCGCCTGGGAGGCGAGCTCGGCCACCCAGGCCTGGACCGTCGCCTCGAAGTCGTCGTGGGGCACGACGACGTTGACGAGCCCGAGGCGCTGGAGCTCGGTGCTGTCGAGCTTGCGGGCGAGGAGGGTGATCTCGCACGCCTTGTGCCAGCCGACGAGCCGGGGCAGCAGCCAGGTGCCGCCGCTTTCGGGGATCACGCCCCGCTTCACCGGCGGGGTGAACGATGCGGTGTCGGACGCGATCACCAGGTCGCATCCGAGGGCCAGGTCCATGCCGTAGCCGGCGGCGGGGCCGTTCAGCGCGCACACCACCGGGGTGTCCATCCGGCGGAGCACGAAGGGCGGCGTGTCGTCGAGGCGGAACCCACCGCCGCTTTCTGCCCCCGAGCCGATCCCGGTGCCGGCGGCGACGTCCTGGAGGTCGAGTCCGGAGCAGAACCCCCGTCCGGCACCCGTGACGACGACGACCCGCACGTCGCGATCGCCGTCGCACTCGGCGAGCATGCGGCCCATGTCGGCGATCATCGCCCCGCTGATGGCGTTGAGCCGGTCGGGCCGGTTCAGCGTGATGGTGGCGACGTGGCCGTCTCGGCTCATCAGGACGTCGGACATGTGCGTGCCTCCCCCGGTGGGCTCGCCTGGTGCGCGCCGCTGACTGGCCTACCAGGCGCGCGCTGCTCCGGCAGAACCCGTCGCGCCGCTCGACCCCTGATCAAGACACGGCGGAGCTGGCGACCAGAGCCTGGATGGCACCGCGTCGGGTCGTCCGCAGCCCGTCCCCCGGGTGCGGTCCCGCCGCACGAACAGCCACGATCCGGACGTTCCACCCTTGACTTGACCGATCGGTCAAGGCTTGGATCGAACGGCGCCGCACGCCGCGGCGGCACCCTCCAGAGGAGCTGACCTGATGAACACCACCCTGATCCAGGTGCTCGGCGCCGTCGCCTACGGCGAGCTGAAGGCCTACGAGGGCGCCAAGGCCGAGGCTGCCGCGGCCCCCGACGAGGCCGCCCGCCGCCGCTTCCGGAAGGTGGCCGCCGAGGAGCTCCGCCACCACAAGGGCTTCGTGGCCCGCCTCGAGGCCATGGGCGCCGACCCCGAGCGGGCCATGGCTCCCTACCGGGGCGCGCTCGACACCTACCACGGCCGCGGTCCAGGCGACCCGGTCGAGGAGGCGATGTACGGCTACCTCGGTGAGGGGATCGCCGACGACCTCCTGACCTGGCTGCGCAAGGTGGTCGACCCGGAGACGGCTGCGTTCATCGACACGGTCATCGAGGACGAGGTCGAGCACGAGGCGGCCGCCGCGGCCGAGCTGCGGACCGTGCTCGAGGAGCCCGGAGCGCGCCGACGAGCGGAGCGGGCGTCGCAGAAGATGGTCTTCCACATGCTCCGCGCCGGCGGGCACAGCGCCACGCCGATGCTCGCCTTCCTCCGCCTCGGCCGGCCGCTCGACCTGCTCGCCGCGATCCTCGGCGGACAGGCCCGCCGGATGCGGGCGGTGGGCCTCGCCCCCCTCGGGCTGCCGGTCCCGCCTGCGCTGCTGCGGGCGGCCTGAGTGGACGCACCGCCGGGGGTCGACCTCGAGGCCTTCGCCACCGACGGCTTCGTCACCGTGCCTTCCGTCTTCAGCGACGACGAGTGCGACGCCATCGTGGAGGAGGTCGAACGGGTCGCGTTCGAGCTGGCCCTCGGTGAGGCCGACGACGGACCGCTCTCCTACCGGCCGATGATGCACCTGGGCAGCCCGGCCCTGCAGGCCGTGGCCACCGACCCCCGCTGGGCCCCGGTGGTGCTGCCCCTCGTCGGCACCGGCGACGCCCGCCTCTACTGGGAGCAGGCGGTGGCCAAGCCGCCGCGGGCCCGCACCGAGCTGCCCTGGCACCAGGACAACGGCTACACGCCGCTCGTGCCGGAGCAGTACCTCACCTGCTGGCTCGCCCTCGACGACGCCGACCTCGACAACGGCTGCCTGTGGGTCATCCCGGGGAGCCACCACCGGGGCACGCAGAAGCACCACAACGGTGCCGGGCCGTTCCGGGTCGGCCACGACGGGCCCGACGTCGACGGCGTGCCGGTGCCCGTGTCGCGGGGGTCGGTGCTGGCCTTCTCGTCGCTGCTCATGCACCGCAGCGGCCCCAACCTCACCGACCGCCACCGGCGGGCCTGGATCCTGCAGTGGTGCGGCAAGGGGGCCCGCTCCGCCTTGTCGGGCAAGGTCCTCGACGACCGCCTCCTCGTGGCCGACGAGGGCCGCTGGCTCGACGAGCCGACCCGCCAGCGGGACTTCGACCTGCTCGCCGTGCTCGCCAACTACGACCACCGGTGACCACCGTCGCGGCCGACGATCTCGGGGCGCTCGGCGCCCCGCGCGGCCGGGGGCGGTCGGGCCGCCTCGAGGTGTGGTACCTCACCTTCACCGACGAGGCCTCCGGCCTCGGCGGCTGGGTGCACCTCGAGACGGTGGCTCCCACCGACGGGACCGCGGCACGGGTGCACGGGTGGACGGTGCTGTTCCCCACGGAGGCCGCCCCGATCCTGGAGCGCTTCGGGCCCGGACCAGCCTGGAACGAGGCACCGGCCCACCCGCTCGTCTGGTGCGAGCTGCCGGTGGCACCCGGTGCGCCGGGGGCCGCCGCGTCGTGGACGACGGTCGGCCCCGGGGACGAGCCCGGGACGGTCCGAGTGGTGGGCGAGGCGGGGGCGCTCGGCTGGCACCACCCGCCCCGGCTCGTGCTGGTCTGCTTCATGTGGCTCGTGGTGGGGGTCTACCTGCTCGTGGTCGTGGTCAACGGCTCGCAGCTCGCCAGCCGCTGGTGACCCGGCCCCGGCGCCGGCCGAGCCTCCTAACCTCGCCGCCATGACCGACGTGCCCACCGGCCAGCTGTTCCTCGGAGAGGCGATCGATGGCGACCACCAGCGCACCGGCGAGCGGGTGCTGGTGAAGGCGGCCGACCTCACCACCCATGGCGTCATCGTGGGCATGACCGGATCGGGCAAGACCGGGCTCGGCGTGGGGCTCGTCGAGGAGGCCCTCCTGCAGGGGGTCCCCACCCTCGTGCTCGACCCGAAGGGCGACCTCGGGAACCTCCTGCTCGCCTTCCCCGACCTGTCGCCCGAGTCCTTCGCGCCGTGGGTCGAGGGCGCCGACCCGGCTGAGGTGGCCTCCACCTGGCGGGAGGGCCTGTCGTCGTGGGGCATCGACGGCGCCCGCATCCAGGCGCTGCGGGACGCGGCCGACTTCACCATCTACACGCCCGGCTCCACCGCTGGCGTGCCCCTCAACGTGGTGGGGAGCCTCCAGCGCCCGCCCGAGGGCACCGACGACGAGACGATGGGCGACGAGGTGCAGGGCTACGTGTCCGGCCTGCTCGACCTCGTCGGCATCGACGCCGACCCGCTGGCCAGCCGGGAGCACATCCTCCTGTCGAACCTCGTGCGCCACGCCTGGGACCAGGGCCACGACCTCGACCTCGCCGGGCTGGTGGCCCGGGTCCAGTCCCCGCCGCTGCGCAAGCTCGGCGTGTTCGAGCTCGACGAGTTCTTCCCGCCGGCCGACCGCACGGCGCTGGCGCTTCGGCTGAACGGGCTCCTCGCCTCGCCGGCCTTCGCCGCCTGGGGCCAGGGGACGGCGCTCGACATCGACGCCCTCCTCCGGCCCGGCGGCCGCCCCGGCTGCGCCATCGTCTCCCTGGCCCACCTCTCCGACGAGGAGCGCCAGCTCGTCGTCACCCTCGTGCTGGGCAAGCTCGTCACCTGGATGCGCCGCCAGCCCGGCACTGACACCCTGCGGACGCTCGTCTACTTCGACGAGGTCGTCGGCTTCGTGCCGCCCAGCGCCGCCCCGCCGGCCAAGGGGCCGATCCTCACGCTGCTGAAGCAGGCGCGGGCCTTCGGGGTGGGCCTGGTGCTGGCCACCCAGAACCCGGTCGACGTCGACTACAAGGCGCTCTCCAACGCCGGGACCTGGATGATCGGGCGCCTCCAGACCGAGCAGGACAAGGCCCGACTCCTCGACGGCCTCTCCGCGGCGGCCGGCGGGGTGGACCTGGCGGCCATCGGCAACACGATCGCGTCCCTCGGCAAGCGGGAGTTCGTCCTCCGCCAGGCGGGCAAGAGCGCCCCGGTCACGTTCACGACCCGCTGGGCCATGTCCTACCTGCGCGGCCCGCTGACGCGCGAGCAGATCGCCACCCTCATGGCCGAACGCCAGGCCAGCAGCGCACCGGCCGCCGGTGCGGCGCCGCCCGGGGCCACCGTCGTCGCCGGCGGGACGTCGTCCCCCGGTGCGCCCGGCGCGGAGGTGCCCCTGGGGGCCGGGCCGGCGGGCACGAGCGCGCCGGCCACCGACGCCACCCACCACGACCCGGCCGCCCCTGCGGCGGCCACCACCACACCCGGGACCGGGCCGTCGGCCACCGGCGAGGCCGCCCCCGCTGCCGCCCCTCCCGCGACGGCGACCGAGCCCGTCCCCGCCCACGCCGAGGACGTCACGCCCGTGATGCCCACCATCGCCGAGGGCACCCCCGTCCGGTGGATGGACGCGGCCGCGCCCTGGGCGGCCGAGGTCGGCGCCGACCCGACCGGCACCACGTTGACGGCCGGCGTCGCGGTCACGGTCGAGCTGCTCTTCGACGAGACGAAGGCCGACCTGCGCCACACCGAGACCTTCGAGTGCGTGCTGGTCCCACTCTCCGACCCGCCCGACCCGGCCGCCGCCATCGCCGTGGACCACGACGTGCGCGACCTCCGGGCCGAGGCACCGGTGGGGGCGACCTACCGGTTGCCCGAGGCACCCGTGAAGACGAAGGCGTGGTTCACCGCGCTGCAGAAGGCGCTCGTCGACCACCTCCTCGCCTCCCGCACCGTCACGATCCTCCAGAACCCCGGGCTGAAGCTCTGGAGCCGCCCGGGCGAGACCGAGGAGGCGTTCGCCGCCCGCTGCGACGCCGCCGCCGACGCGGCGGCCGACAAGCAGGCGGCGGCGATGGCCAAGCGCTTCGAGTCCCGCATCCAACGGGCCCGGGAGGCGCTGGCCAAGGCCGAGGACCGGGTCGAGCAGGCCGAGGCCACCAAGGACAGCCGCCGCAACGACGAGCTCCTGAGCGGCGCCGGCGACCTGCTCGGCGCCGTGCTGGGGGGTCGCCGCAGCGCTCGGAGCATCGCCAGCAAGGTCGGGACGGTCGCCCGGCGTCGGGGCCGAAGCAACGAGGCCGACAAGCGGGTGGAGACAGCCCGCAACCGGGTGGGCGAGAAGGCGCAGGCCCTCGCCGACCTCGAAGCGGACATGGCCGACGAGCTGGCCGCCATCGCCGACGAGTGGGACGCCAAGGCGCTGGCCATCGAGGAAGTGGAGGTGCCGCTGGAGCGATCCGACATCCGCATCACCGGCCTCGCGCTCGTCTGGATCCCCACGGCCTGAGAGGCCCACGGGCGCCCCACCCGGATCTGACGGTGTGTCAGACTTCGCGACGTGGCTGACCACCCCACCCGCGACGACATCGAGCTCGCCAGCGGCTCCTTCTGGGCCGGCGACCACCACGAGGCGCTGACCTGGATGCGGGCCAACGCCCCCGTCTACTGGGACGGGCAGGTCTGGGGCATCACCCGCTACGACGACCTGAAGGAGGTCTCCCGCCACCCGGAGACCTTCTCCAGCGCCGGCGGCATCCGACCCGGGTTCCCCCCGCTGCCGATGATGATCGACATGGACGACCCCGACCACCTGCAGCGCCGAAAGCTGGTGAACCGGGGCTTCACGCCGCGACGGGTGCGCGACAGCGAGGCCGACGTCCGCCGGGTCTGCACCGAGATCCTCGACGCCGTGTGCGAGCGGGGCGAGGCGGACCTCGTCTCCGACATCGCGGCGATGCTGCCGATGATCATGATCGGCGACGCCCTCGGCGTCCGCCCCGAGCACCGGCGCGACCTGCTCCGCTGGTCCGACGAGATGGTCAAGGGCCAGGACGTGCACGCCACCCCCGAGCAGCTGGAGGCAGCCGGCACCGCCTTCGCCGAGTACTGGGCCTACGCCACGGAGGTCATCGCGGCCCGGCGGGCCGAGCCCCAGGACGACCTGATGAGCGTGCTCGTCCACGCCGAGGTCGACGGCGACCGGCTGAGCGACGACGAGATCGTGCACGAGTCCCTGCTCATCCTCGTGGGCGGCGACGAGACCACCCGCCACGTCCTCACCGGCGGCATCCACCAGCTCCTCCTCGAGTCGGACCGCTGGGGGCGGGTGGTGGCGGAACCTGAGGTGCGAGCGACGGCGATCGAGGAGATGCTGCGCTGGGTCAGCCCCATCAAGAACATGGCGCGCACGATCACCACCGACACCGAGCTGCGGGGCCAGCGCCTGCAGGCCGGCCAGGAGGTGCTCCTCCTCTACCCGTCGGCCAACCGGGACGAGGACGTCTTCGAGGACCCGTTCCGCTTCGACGTCGAGCGCACCCCCAACGAGCACGTGGCCTTCGGCTTCGGCCCCCACTTCTGCCTGGGCGCGTCGCTGGCCCGGCTCGAGATCTCCGTGATGCTGGAGGAGCTGGCCGCCCGGCTGCCCGACCTGGCCCTGGCCGATCCTGAGGTCGCCCCGCCGCTGCGACCGGCCAACTTCGTGAGCGGCATCGAGCGCCTCCCCGTCACCTTCTCCCCCACCGCCCCCTCCGCCTGAGGCCTGAGCCGCTCCAACCCCCCGTTCTTGCGTCGATCAGGCGCGAAGACCGCGCCCCGTTCACGCAAGAACGGGGAGGCGGGGGTCAGATCGCGGTGGCGTGGCCCTGCCAGTACCTCTCGCGCAGGAGGCGGGTGTAGAGCTTGCCGGTGGGGTGGGGTGGCGGGGCAGCTCGTCCTCGAAGTCGACCGAGCGGGGCACCTTGAAGCCGGCCAGGCGCGCCCGGGCGAAGGCCACGATGTCGGCCTCCAGCTCCCGTGAGGGCTCGTGGCCCTCGGCCAGCTCCACAGCGGCCTTCACCTGCTCGCCCCACTCCTCGTCGGGGATGCCGAACACGGCGACGTCGGCGACCGCCGGGTGGTCGATGAGCACCTGCTCGATCTCCGCCGGGTAGATGTTCACGCCACCGGAGATGATCGTGTTGGCGGCCCGGTCGGAGAGGAACACGTAGCCGTCCGCGTCGACGAAGCCGACGTCGCCCATCGTGAAGGTGCCCGGGGCGAGGTGGGCGGCCTCGGTCTTCTCGGGGGCCTGGTGGTACTCGAAGACCTCGTCGGTCACCAGGTTGCGGGTGTAGAGCGTGCCGACCTCGCCGGCGGGGAGGCGCTCCCCCGCCGGGTCGACGGCGAACACCTCGTAGGACGGGATCGCCTTGCCGACGGTGCCGGGCTTGGCCAGCCAGGCCTCGCTGTCGACGAGGGTGAACACGCCGCCTTCGGTGCTCCCCCAGTACTCGACGAGGACCGGCCCCCACCACTCGATCATCCGCTGCTTCACCTGCGGCGCGATGGGCGCGGCGCCGTGGAGGACGGTGCCGAGGGAGGACACGTCGGCCGCCGCCCGCACCTCGTCGGGCAGGCGGAGGAGCCGGACGCACATCGTCGGCACGAGGTGGCTGTTGCGGACCCGGCGCTCCTCGATGAGCGAGAGGCAGCGAGCCTCGTCCCAGCGGGGCATGAGGACCAGCTCGGCCCCGTTGGCGAGGTCGATGGCGGCGAAGCCGAGCGGGGCGGCGTGGTACAGCGGCCCGGTGACGAGGTGCGGCCCCCCGCCGTCGAGGCCGAGGAGCATGCCCGAGGCCGCTCCCATCGTCAGGGTCGTGCCGAGGCTGGGCTGGCGCTTGCGCTTGACGCCCTTCGGGCGACCGGTGGTGCCCGACGTGTAGAGCATCGTGCCGCCGCCCGGGCCGTCGAGGTCGAAGGGCGCGTCGCTGGCCTCGGCGGCCAGGCCGGCCAGCTCGTCGGCCAGCACCACCGCCACGTCCCCGGCGGCCTGGGCCGCGGCGTCCCGGGCCACCGCTTCGTGCTCCGGATCGGTGACGAGGAGGCGGGACCCCGAGTCGTCGAGGAGGTACGCCACCTCCGGGGCGGTGAGGTGCCAGTTCACGGCGGTCAGCCAGGTGCCCGAGAGCTGGGAGGCCACCAGCAGCTCGACGAGCTCGACCCGGTTCCCCATGAGGGCGGCGAGGTGACCACCGGGCCCCACCGCGCTGTCGATGAGCCAGTGCCCGAGCCGCTGGGCGCCCTCGACCAGCTCGCCCCGGCTGCGCCGCCGCTCGAGGTCGTCCACGGCGGGAGCGTCCGGATCGGCAGCGGCCAGGTCGAGCAGCGTCATGGGCGGTGATCCTGCCAGGTGGTGCGACCGAGGGGGTCCACCGCCGCGGGGTGGCCCTGTGCCGGGCCGCCCGGCCCGCCGCCTAACCTCTGGCCATGGCTGCGGCACCACGGAGCGCGCGATGAGCGCAGAGCAGGGAGCGCGCAAGCAGCTCGAGCAGCTCGGGGCCCTCATCCGGCAGCAGCGCCAGCAGGCGCAGCTGACACTCCGGGACCTGGCGGCGCGGACGAACGTCTCGAACCCGTACCTGTCGCAGATCGAGCGGGGGCTCCACGAGCCGTCGGTCCGGGTGCTGAAGGCGATCGCCACGGCGCTCAACCTCTCGGCGGAGTCGCTGCTCCAGCAGGCCGGGATCCTGGAGGGCGTCGACCCGCAGGACCAGCCACCGAAGCCGTCGGTCGAGGACGCCATCCGCCAGGACGACCGCCTCTCGAAGGACCAGAAGGCGGCGCTGCTCAGCGTCTACCAGAGCTACGTCGACGACGGCTGAGCGTCGCCGACGGGCCCCGGGCGCGACGGAGCGGCGCTCCCGGGGGGAAGGAGCGCCGCTCGACGTCGGGTCCTCTGGGGACCACCGCAGCGGGGTCGAGCCCCGCCGCAGGTTCAGGCCGCCTTGGCGGCGGTGCTGGCCTTCGTGGCCCGCTTCGGCTTGGCGTAGCCGGCGACCGGGGCGACCGTCTCGAGCACGGCGGTCACGACGGCGGCGTTGGCGTCGATCAGCTTCTTGGTGAAGCGGACCTGCGACTGCACGACCTCGATCGGGGTGGGCAGGCCCTTGGGGTAGGTCACCTCGGGGAGGCGACCCTCGACGAGGTCGACGCCCTTGGCGACGTACTCGACGATGGGGCTCTGGGACTTCTTGACCAGATCGAGCAGCTGGTCCTCGTACGACTCGACGGTGTCGAGGAAGGTGGTGGCCATGGGGGCTCCTCAGGTTGGGACCTCTTGGGTACGTGCTCAGTATATCTAGCAACCTGCTTGGGATGCAACGTGACAGGGGCCACAGCCGCCTCCGAACCGGGGCCCGCCGACCTCTAGGCGGG
>Ga0208490_101130_pt1 | contig 11112 bp, 7 predicted proteins | sample SubbioAug_CSWold_FD_184818 | JGI IMG/M metagenome (GOLD analysis project Ga0208490, IMG submission 184818) | Serpentinite rock and fluid subsurface biosphere microbial communities from McLaughlin Reserve, California, USA - CR11Aug_CSWold (SPAdes) | ecosystem: Environmental > Terrestrial > Deep...
CACCGGCATGGCGCTCGGCGTCACCCAGCAGCTCCCCGAGGAGCGCCACATCTACCGCCAGGACTACATCGAGGACTCCCTCGTGGTCCGCATGGGCGGCCGCATCGCTGAAGAGGTCGTCTACGGCGTCTACTCCACCGGCGCCAACAACGACCTCACCGGCGCCACCGACCTCGCCACCAAGATGGTGCGCGAGTGGGGCATGTCCGAGCGGGTCGGTCCGCAGGCGTGGAGCGGCGGCAACCAGGTCTTCCTCGGCGAGTCGATGATGGCCGCCAAGGAGTACTCCGACGACACCGCACGGGTGATCGACGAAGAGGTCGAGCGGATCCTGCGCGAGCAGGAGCAGCGCTGCCGCGACACCCTCCACGAGCACCGCAACGGCCTCGACCTCATCGCCCGGGCCCTGCTCGAGCGCGAGACCATCGACGGCGCCGAGGTCGGCCGGCTCATCGACCTCGGCCAGGGGGCCACGGGCGACGTCCCCGAGCGCGAGGCCGTCACCACCGACCAGTAGCTCGGCTCAGGTGTCGTCGGGCTCGACCTCGTCGGGAGGCGACACGTGGCTGGCGCACCCGTCGGGCACCGAGCCGGGCTCGCGGAGCTCGGCGAGCGCGGCCCAGAGGTCGGTGGCGGTGGCGGGGCCGAGGAAGCTGGCGCACACGATGCCCTCGGCGTCGGCCACCACGGTCGTGGGGACGCCGTCGATCCGGTAGCGGTCGTGGAGCTCGCGTTGCGCGCCGACCTCGACCTCCTGGACGGCGACGGCGTCGGATTCGAGGACGTGAACCTTGTCCCACACGCCGGCGCAGGTCGAGCAGGTCGCGGAGCTGAACACGACGACGAGCCACTCGGCGTCGGGGCGCTCGAAGTCGAGCCGGTGGAGCTGGCCGGGGACGTTGTAGCCGGTGCGGACGGGGGCGGCGGGCTGGCGGCGCTGGAGCACCAGGGCGACGATGACCGCGAGCACGGCGACCACCCCGACGATCACGAGGCGCTCCATCAGTCGCCCTCGGCGGGCTCGTCTCCGTCGCCGGGGCTGTCGGCCTCGTCCTCGGGGTCGACGACGATGGTCTCGTCCGGCTCCGGCAGCTCGACGTCGTCGGGCGCCACCGGGATGCCCTCGTCATCGCTCGACGGTGCGTCCTGGAGGTCGTCGCCCAGGTCCGGGCCGCCGACGGCATCGACCGGGTCGGCCGGCACGCGGACGCCCTCCGGCGACGGCACGCCGACGGCGAGGGAGATCCCGCGCTGGTCGTCGCCCACCTGGGCCAGGACCCGCTCGACGACGATCGGTTCGGTGGCCCGCACGATGACCGCCAGGTCAGCCCGGTTGGCGATCTGGCGGGTGAGGTTCACGTTGAGCCGCTCACCGGCCTCGACGACCACGCCCTGCAGCTCGGCCACCGGCAGCTCCTGGCCACCGACCACGGCCACGACGTCGATCTCGGTGAGGACCTGCGCGTCGAGGTTCACGATGGTGAGCGACTGGGCGCTCGGCGATTCGGTGCTGCCGGCGGCGAAGGTCCACTCCGTGGACTCGACCGGCGAGCCGGTCGTGACCGACAGGCCTCGACGCGCGGAATCCCGGGCCGAGATGACCTGCTCGGCCACGATGGGCACGTCGTTCGCCGACCGCACCACGGCCGAGTGCGGGATGCCGGCGGGGATGCGCCCATCCTCGTTCATGTCGACCGTGGCGTGGGAGCCAGGCGCGATGCTCAGCTCCACCGGTGCCGGGATGCCGTGCTCCTCGGGACGGTCGAGGCGCAGGACGATCTCGACCTCGGCCAGCTCGTCGGTGGGGTTGTAGACGACGAAGCGCTCCCGGAAGTCGTCCGAGACCAGACCGTCGGGGAAGACCCAGCTGCGCTGGGGTTGGGGGACCCCCATCTGGACCGTGAGACCCCGGTCGCCGCCCTCCTCGTTGACCCGCACGATGCGGTCGACGACGAGGCGGCCGGCGCGCGTGCGCAGCGTGGCTGCGACCTCGTCGCGCCGGGTGACGTCGTCACCGAGGTCGATGCCGAGGGTGCTGCGACCGGGCACGACGAGCCCGCCGGCGAAGCGACCCGGCTCGCGGACGGTGTCCTCGGTGGAGAACACGCCCTCGACGATGGCGTCGTCGGGGAAGGGGTTGAACAGCACCAGCAGCTCGCGGGCCTCCCGGGCGGTGGTGCCCCAGGCGAAGTGCCACTCGTCGCTGGCGCCGGTGGCGCACGGCTTGGCGTCGATGCCGTGGATGCTCGACACCTCGTGCTCGACGACGAGCCCGCCGCCGTCGGACTCGACCAGGGCGGAGGCCACCGGCGCGGTGACGAGCTCGGTCATGGCGAGCCGGACCCGGCTGCGGGGACCGATCTCGATGCGGCGCTCGACCGGCTCGGTGCTCACCGGCGCCGCACTGGCCTCGGCGGCTTCGTCCTCGCCCGCCTCGTCGTCCTCCCCAGCTGCGGGCTCGTCCTCGGCCTCGGGGTCGAGGGCGTCGGCCTCGACGTTGGGGGCGGGCGGGGCGATGGTGCCGGGGAACGCGGTGATGTCGACGTCGAGGGCGCGCTCGGTGGTGTTGAGCATGGTGACGACGTGGTCGGCGAAGGCCTCCTCGTCCGCCGTGCCGCCGGCGCAGAACCACGTCGAGGCCAGGGCGCCCTCGGCCGGCGCCATGGGGAAGCCCGAGGGGACGGCCTCGGTGGCGACGACGTCGTCGTCCCCGTCCCGGTCCTGGTCGAGCGCGACGCCGGCGAGCACGAAGGCGACCAGCAGCACCAGCACGGGCAGGCGACGGTTCACAGCTGGGGCTCCTCGTCGTCGGGACGGACCGCCGGCGCCGGCTCGTCCTCGAGCTCGTCCAGCAACGTCGGCGTGGGATCTTCCGGCCACTCCTCGGCCGGGGCCAACCAGTCTGACCCCTCACCCTCCTCCACCGAGGTCGGGTCCGGCTCGGGGTCGACCACCTGGGGGGTGGCGGCGAGGGGCGCGGCGACGACGGGGTTCGTGGTGGTCGGCAGCGGGTCGAGCGGGGCCAGCGACGGTGGTGCCGATGCCGGCGCGGTGAGGGTCGGGCCGACCACGGCCCCACGGCGGAGGCGGCGGGCGAACTGGATGGCGACCAGCCAGAAGAGTGCCTGGAACCCCAGCACGCCGTAGCGGACGGGTTGGGTGTCGTAGCGCAGCACGGCGTCGCCGCTGGTGCTCGGCTCGAAGCCCTGCGCCCAGCCGAACAGCTTCGTGGACGGCGCCGGGCGCCCCTCGACCAGCAGCTGCCAGCGGTCCGACGCTGCGGCCGAGTGCAGGATCCGGGCACCGGCGGCGACGTCGCCGCCGCGGGTCGTGGGCCCGATGCGCTCCGACAGCACCGGCTCGGACCCCTCGAGGTCGCCGGCCGAGACCTCGAAGGCGGCGTCGGCGCCCACGGTCGGCGGCACCATCGCCGGCGACGGCAGGGCTGCCTCGTTGCGGTACACGGTGTAGGCGGGGTTCACCGGCTGGGCCGCGAGATCCAGCTGATCGGCCAGGGTGCGGGTGACCTGCGCCGGCACCGGCCGCTGCACGCCCCCGAGGGGGCGGGGCGCCGACGCGCTCGGCACCACGACGTAGCGGATCGCCATCGGGGCGAGCAGGCGACCGAGGCGGCTGGTCTGACCGTCGGCGGCCAGCACGATGGCGTCTTCGATGAGCTGGGTCGGACCATCCTCGGACCCCGGCCAGCCGTCGGTGATGCCCGGCAGACCGTCCTGGGAGGTGGCGTAGACGACGTGGTCCGACGTGGGCTCGCCGGTGTCGGGCAGGTCCAGGGAGTGCCCGGGCAGGGGCAGCACGTCGGGCTGGCCGATCCACAGCACCCGGTAGCCCGGCGCCTCGTCCTCGAGGAACCCGAACGTGGTCTCGAGGCCACCGGCCGGCAGGTACCAGCGGCCGTTGCCGGCGTCGAGCATGGTGGGCACCGCGCCGACGATGAGGGCCGCCCCGGCGACGATCGACGCGATCTGACGCCACCCGAAGTGGTACTGGCGCAGATCGACCTCGAAGGCCATCACACCGAGGCCGGCGGCGATGGCCATCGCCGCTGCTGCCGGGGCCAGCATCGTCTCGGCCGGCGGCAGGGTGAGGGGCAGGCGGTCCTCGCCGCCAGCCCAGGTCAGACCGATGAGCACGAGGGCCACGGTCCAGGCCCGCACGGCCCAGTCGAAGCGCCAGCTGCGTCCGATCAGCAGCGGCAGCGTGGCGGCGATCGGGAAGCCCAGGGCCAGGAGGCTGCCGCCCACCGGCCCCACGTCGAAGCGGAACAGGTCGCTGAGCGAAGGGGTCTCCGCGACCCCGGCGTGGCCGACGACCTGCTCCCAGGTCGCCCCGGGCAGGACGAACTCGAGCAGCCAGGGCACGTGCAGCGCGGTCGCGACCCCCACGCCGCCGAGGCCGCCGACGAGCAGCCGGGGGACGCCCCGGGCAGCGCCGGCGATCACCGAGCCGAGGGCGAGGGCCACGACCACCACCGCGGTCAGGGGCAGCACGGCGGGGTCGATGGCGGCGACGAGGGCGAGGAGCAGGCCGATCGCGGCGACCCGCCCGACCAGGTCCGGGGTGCGGACGCTCGGACCGGCCTGACCGTCGATCGGCCCGAAGGGTGCCCATCCGGCGGCCCGGGCCAGCTGGCCGAGGATCCAGGGGCTGGCGCCGTAGACGACGAGGGAGCCGAGGCGGGCATCGGCCACCGCGTCGTAGGCCACGGGGATCGCGCCGTAGACCACGAGGGCGACGGCCTGGGCCCGGGGGGAGGCGGTCGGGCGGAGCAGGCGGTACGCGCCGATGAGCCCGACGGCGATCGAACCGAGGATGAGGAGCTGGCGGAGGGTCCCCATGGCGCCGAGGAGGAGGGCGCCGGCGCCGGCGAGCAGCCCGAACGCCGTCGGGGCCGGCGACGACGAGCCGAGGCCGGTGGTGCGCCAGCCGGAGAGGAAGGCGTCGAACAGCTCCCCGGGACCTTCGTCGAAGGGCAGGAACCCGCCGACGGCGGCCACGGGGCGCAGGATCAGGTGGCGGCTGCCGAAGGTGACGATGAGGATCGTGATCGCCCAGGCGATCACCGGCCAGCGCAGCTCACCCGTGCGCAACCCCCGCGCCAGGCCCCGCCACGCCCCCTGGGCGCGGTCCGACGGGCTGTCGCCCCGCCCCGTCGTGCCCCGGAGGAAGGCGTTGAGCCGGGAGAACCCGCGCACCTGGAACCGGCGGATCTCGTGGTCGGGGACACCTCGGAACCCGTCGATGCTGGCACGCAGCGCACGGATCTCGCCCCGACGCTGCCAGTTCCAGCGCCACGCCGCCACCACGTCGCGCGCCTGGCCACGACGTCCGGTGAGGAACGAGTACAGGACCTCGAGGGTGGCGACCAGCGCGGCCTGGGGCAGCACCCGCAGGCGGTGCCAGCGGCCGTAGCAGGCGAGCATCGTGCGCAGGCGGTGGCGGATCAGGCGCTGGCGGCGCAACGACGTGTCGGACCGCTCGCCGAGGGCCTCGGCGTGGCCGATGACGGCATCGGGCGCCACCACGACCCGGGCCCCGGCCACGTGGGCCCGCCAGCACAGGCTCAGGTCGTCGTTGAGCAGGTCGATGCCCTCGTCGAAGCCACCGATCGCTGCGAAGAGGTCGGCCCGCACGAGGGTGCAGCCGCCGGGGACGACGAACACGTCGCGGACGGCGTCGTACTGCTCCTGGTCGAGCTCGCCCGGCTCGACGACGGTGGAGCGCTCACCGGTCTTGTCGACCGACTCCCCCACCTGCAGCAGGCGCTTGCGATCGTCGAGCTGCACGAGCTTGCCGCCGACCACGCCGGCGTTGGAGCGAACCGCCTCGTTGACCAGCGTGGCGATGGCGCCGGGTTCGGGGGCGGCGTCGTCGTGCAGGAAGCAGTAGAAGGCGGCGCCGTCGACGATCTCTCGGACGTGGTTCGCCGACGCACCGAAGCCACGGTTGTCGTCCAGTCGCCGGACGTAGGCGTCGGGCAGGGCGCGGGCGATCCGGGGCGTCGGGTCGGTGTCGCTCGCCGCATCGATGAACAGCACCGCCAGGTTGGAGTAGTCCTGGGCGGCGAGGGCGTCCACGGCCTGCTCGAGCCACGGCCCGGGATCCCGGGTCACCACGACGGCGACGACCGCTGGGGCCGCGGGGCGGCTGGGGACGGGCGTCTCCACGAGTGCGGCAGGATACCGGGCGGGGTCGCCCGGATCGCGAAGGGCAGGCCGGTTCGCGGCGTCGGGAGACATCCTTCACAGGTGCTTGCAACGCCACGCAAAGCTGCTTAGTCTTTCAAGCATGCCTTCGCAGATCACCCTCGAGGACCTCCAGAAGACGGCCCGCGACAGCTTCTACGTCACCGTCGGCCTCGGTGTCATCGCCTTCCAGAAGGCCCAGGTCCAGCGCCAGGAGCTGCGCAAGCAGCTCGAGGACAGCGTCGGTGGCGCCCAGCAGGGCGTCGTCGAGAGCGTCAAGACGGTCGAGGAGCGCCTCGAGGCCGTCGAGCAGCGCATCGACGAGGTGCTCGACGACGTCGAGGACAAGCTCCCGCCCCAGGCCCGGCTCGTGATGTCCCAGGCCCGCACCGTCGCCAAGGACGCTCGCCAGCAGCTCCGGCTCCTGGTCGACCGGACCTGACCCGCTCTCCGCTCGACCCGCTTCCCCCGGCTGGTCGAGCGGTCGACGGCAGGCCCCTGACGGCAGCACCGCTGCCCAGGCCCCTGTCGTCGCCCACCTCCGACGCCGGGCACCGGCGCATCCGTTCCCCCTTGGATGCGCACGCCCGGCGCGGAGGTGGAAGATCTACATCAGCTCGAGAGGAGCGCCGCCAGGTGGTCCGCGATCGTGCGGGCCGCCTCCGCCCACGTCGCCGTGACCGCCGCCGGCAGCCCCTGGGGGGAGACCTCGGCCCGCGTGCCGGTGAGGTGGGCGCCGAGCGCGTCCGTCCACGCCCCGACGTCGTCGGGATCTGCGTACGTCACGGCCTCGCCGCCGACCTCGGGGAGCGAGCCCCCCGTCGAGCTGACGACTGCCGCGCCCCGGCGCAGCCCCTCGACCACCGGCAGCCCGTAGCCCTCGCAGAGCGACGGCACCGCCACGGCGTGGGCGTGGCGGTACAGCCAGTCGACCTCGGCGTCGGGCATCCACCCGATCCAGATCAGCCGGCGCCCGAGCTCGGGGTGGGCGCCGAGACGGGCCACGAGGTCCTCCACGTGCCATCCCTCGCGCCCGACCACCACCAGCCGGACGTCGCGGTCCTGGGCCCAGAGCTCGTCGAAGGCGTCCAGGAGCAGGCCGATGTTCTTGCGGGGCTCGACGGTGCCCACGGTGAGGGCGAAGGGCAGGCCGTCGTCGGGCAGCGACGCCGGCCGGGTCGCCACCACGTCGGTCGGGTCGGCGCCGGGGACGAACAGGGCCGTCGGCGGGCCGTCGTGACGGGCGACCTCGTCGGCGCAGAACCGGCTGAAGCAGATCGCCAGCTCGGCGTGCTCGAGCTGGGCCCGGGCCCACGGCTCGAACACCGCCCGGTTCTCCGGGTCGAACCACTCCGGGTTGCGCAGCGGCATGAGGTCGTAGACGAGCGTGGCGACCCGCACCCCCCGACGACGCAGCTCGGGCAGGAGCTCGGGTCGCGGAGCCGGCGACCACCACGTGGCCTCGAGGTCGAAGAGGAGCGTGCGCTCGTCGAGATCGACGAACAGGTCCGTCCAGCGCCGGTGGGCGAGCCGGTGCCGGGCCCGCATCGCCAGCGCGTGGGCCGGGACCGCTCCGGGAACCCTGCGGGCCACGTCGCGCCAACCACCCCGTGGCGCCACCGATGCCGGCCCGCCCGGTTCGGCGGCCAGAGCCAGCTGCTCGTCCGGCGTGAGCCGACGGAAGCGCCGCCCGGTGTGGACCACGGGCACGATCGGCACGGCAGCGTCCTCGGGCCAGTGGCGCAGCACCTCCCGCACCGTGCGCTGGATGCCGGTCACGTACGGGACGCGCAGCGTGTCGCCCACCTCCACGAGCGCGACGACGCCTGCGTTGCTCGAGTCGTCGGGCACGGCGCCATCTTGCCCGGCCCGGCAGGCCCTGCCCGCACGCGGGGCGCCCGTAGGCTCGACCGCCGTGCCCATCCGCGCTGCCGTCGACGCCACGCCGCTGCTGGGCGCACGCACCGGCGTCGGGGTGTTCACCCTCGCCCTGCTGCGCGGCCTCGGCCAGCACCCCGACGTCGACGTCACCGCGTTCCCGGTGAGCATCTCGGGGCGCGGCGCCCTCCGCGATCTGGTGCCCGACGGGGTGGCCGTCCGCACGCCACCGCTCCCCGCCCGGCTCCTCCACCGCCGGTGGCAGCACCACGGCTCACCCCGCATCGACCGCCTCGTCGGACGACCGGACCTGGTGCACGGGCCGAACTTCGTCGTCCCGCCGGCACGAGCCGCCCGGGTCGCCACGGTGCACGACCTCACCACCGTCCGGTTCCCCGAGCTGTGCCACGCCGACACGCTGCGGTTCCCGGCCATGATCCGCCGGGCGGCGGCCGAGGGTGCGTGGATCCACACGGTGTCCCACGCGGTGCGCGACGAGGTCGTCGCCGAGCTCGGGCTCGACCCGGAGCGCGTCGTCGCGGTGCCGAACGGCTTCGACGCGCCGGCGGGCGACGCTGCGACCGGACGCCGCCTCGCCGGCGTCGAGCACTACGTCCTGGCGGTCGGCACGGTGGAGCCACGCAAGGACCTGCCCTCGCTGGTGGCGGCGGTCGACCACCTGGCCGGCGAGCACCCCGATCTGGTCCTCGTCCACGCCGGCGGCGACGGCTGGCAGGTCGAGCGGCTCGATGCGGCGGTGGCCGCGATGTCGAACCCGGAGCGGTTCCGCCGGCTCGGCCACGTCCCCCACGACCAGCTCGGCCACCTCTACGCCGGTGCGCGGGTGTTCGCCTACCCCTCGGTGTACGAGGGGTTCGGCATCCCCGTGCTCGAGGCCATGGCGTGCGACGTCCCGGTGGTGACCACCGACGTGCCCGCCATCCGGGAGGTCGCCGGGGACGCGGCGGCCATCGTCCCGGTGGGCGACGTCGACGCGCTGGCCGGGGCCCTCGCCACCGCCTGGACCGACGAGACCTGGCGCGCCGGGGCCGTCGAACGGGGTCGGGGCCGCGCCGAGCGCTTCGGCTGGTCGGCCTGCGTGGACGGCATCGTCGACCTCTACCGGGCGGCGACCGCAGGTTCCGGCCGCGCGACGGACCCCACCTAGACTCGCCCGGATGCGCGCCCTGGTCACCGGATCGCTCGGTTTCGCCGGCACCCACCTCTGCGCGCACCTCCGCGAGTCGGGCGACGACGTCATCGGCATCGATCGCGACGACGGCGACCTGACCCATCCCGAGACCGCCGCCCGCCTGATCGGCGTCCACCGGCCCGAGGTCGTGTACCACCTGGCCGGCGCCGCCAACGTCGGCGAGTCATGGCGTGACCCGGTCGGCACCTGGGAAGCCAACGCCACCGCCACGCTCTACCTGCTCGAGGCGGCCCGCACCCACGACGTGCGGCGCGTGCTGCTCGTGTCGAGCGCGGACGTGTACGGCACCGTGGCCGAGGACGAGCTCCCCCTCGACGAGGACTCCCCCGTCCGCCCGGCCAGCCCGTACGCGGCCTCGAAGCTCGCGGCCGAGCAGGTCGCCCTGCAGGCCTGGCTCGGTCACGGCCTCGAGACCATCCGGGTCCGGGCCTTCAACCACGTCGGTCCCGGCCAGGCGCCCGGCTTCGTCGCCCCCGCGCTCGCCACGGCCATCGCCCGCAACGAGATCACGGGCGACACCGAGATCCCGATCGGGAACCTGAGCCCCCGCCGCGACTTCACCGACGTGCGCGACGTCGCCGGCGCCTACCGCCTGCTCATGGAGCAGGGCGAGGCCGGCGACCTGTACTGCATCTGCTCGGGCCGAGACATCGCCATCCAGGAGCTGGCCGACACCCTCGTCGGCATGGCCACGGCACCGATGACCCTCGTGGCCGACTCCGACCGGTACCGCCCGGTCGACATCCCCGTGCTGCGGGGATCCAACGCCAAGATCCATGCCGCCACCGGCTGGTCCCCGTCGTTCTCGATCGCCGACACCCTCGGCGATCTGCTCGACGAGTGCCGGGCCCGGGCGCGGTCCGACGTCGCCACCCACGGCAACCCCAAGAGCACCCCACGGAGCAGCACATGAGCACCAACCCCAAGGCCCTCGTCACCGGCATCACCGGCCAGGACGGGTCGTACCTCGCCGAGCTCCTGCTCGAGAAGGGCTACGACGTCGTCGGTGTCGCCCGCCGGTCGAGCACGGTCACCTTCGAGCGCATCGCGCACCTGCAGGACGACATCGAGATCGCCTTCGGCGACCTGCTCGACCAGTACTCGATGATCAAGCTGCTCGAGGACCACCAGCCGGCCGAGGTCTACAACCTGGCCGCCCAGTCCTTCGTGCCGACCTCGTTCGACCAGCCGGTGCTCACCGGCGAGATCACCGGCCTCGGCGTCACCCGCGTGCTCGACGCGATCCGCGTCGTCGACCCGAGCATCCGCTTCTACCAGGCGTCGTCGTCGGAGATGTTCGGCAAGGTCCAGGAGGTGCCCCAGACCGAGGCCACCCCGCTGTACCCCCGCTCGCCCTACGGCGTGGCCAAGGTCTACGGCCACTGGATCACCATCAACTACCGCGAGTCCTACGGGCTCCATGCCTCCTCGGGGATCCTCTTCAACCACGAGAGCCCCCGTCGCGGCCACGAGTTCCTCCCCCGCAAGGTCTCCCACAGCGTGGCCAAGATCGCCCTCGGCCTGCAGGACGAGCTGCGACTCGGCAACCTCGACGCCCGTCGCGACTGGGGCTTCGCCGGCGACTACGTCGAGGCGATGTGGCTCATGCTCCAGCAGGACGAGCCCGACGACTACGTGGTCTCCACGGGCGAGACCCACGAGGTCCGCGAGCTGGTGCAGCTGGCCTTCGAGCACGTCGGCAAGAACTACGAGGATCACGTCGTCATCGACGAGCGCTTCTACCGCCCCGCCGAGGTCGACCTGCTCATCGGCGACTGCAGCAAGGCCCAGGAGAAGCTGGGCTGGAAGCCCAAG
>Ga0208490_101131_pt1 | contig 11106 bp, 14 predicted proteins | sample SubbioAug_CSWold_FD_184818 | JGI IMG/M metagenome (GOLD analysis project Ga0208490, IMG submission 184818) | Serpentinite rock and fluid subsurface biosphere microbial communities from McLaughlin Reserve, California, USA - CR11Aug_CSWold (SPAdes) | ecosystem: Environmental > Terrestrial > Deep...
CTCGGGTAGGTAGAAGTAGGTGGCGACGAGTTGCAGGAGCGCGAATAGCGCGAGAAAGCCGAACACCGATGGCCACGAGAACCACTCAGCCAGCCAGCCGCCAAACACAGGGGCAATCGCGGGCGCGAGGCCAAATATCATCGTGACTTGCGAGAGCAGCCTCTGCGCCTCGGCGCCTTCCAGCCGGTCGCGGATCACCGCGCGCCCGACGACGCTTCCCGCACCCACCGACAGGCCCTGGAGCACGCGGGCCAGCATCAGGAACGCGAACGACGTCGTCAGCGCACCGCCGATCGAGGCGGCCGCATACAACGATAGTCCGGTAAGCACGACGGCGCGGCGGCCGAAGGCGTCCGCCAGCGGCCCGTGCAGCAGCATCATGAAGCCGAACGCAAAAGTGTAGACGCTCAGCGTCTGCTGGATCTCGGCCTGCGTCGCCCCCAAAGCAACCATCAGCGCCGGGAAGAAGGGCATGTAGGTTGAGATCGAAAACGGCCCCAGCATCGTATAGCTGCCAAGGAGCAGCGTGAGGCGCCGGGTGCCCGGTCGGCGGATGGTGGCACCGCTATCCGCGTCGCTCGTGGGAGGTGGCTTGGTCGTCAATATCTCTCTCGTCGTGTTGTCGGAGCAGGCAGTCGTCGCCGACGTAGGCGCGACAGGACCAGCATGGCCGCGCCTCTCGGCGTTGGTTCCACGTAGAAAGAAGATTTCCGCCCTGGAGAGAGGTCACCTTCCATTCTAGCTCGCTCGCATATCTCACCTCGGGCACTCGCTTTAGCGTCCGGACGTAGGTACGGAGTCAAGCGGGATTATGCGCAGCCCGACCGCGCCATGCCGCGTGGACGCTTTGGGCTGTTTGGCGTCAGCCAGTATCCTGGGCAAGGCGGAATGATGAACTCACCTGAGGCGCCGCGGCCCTAGGCTATCATTGATGGTCCGGTCAGAGATAGCGAGGTAGGCTCTTGCGACCGAGGAACCGGGCGTGGCATTTGGCTCGAGCGCTTCGAGTGCCCGCAGGAGATGCTCCGCTGCCTCCGAACGCTCCTCCGAAAGCGCCCGCTTGAAAGCTTGCGGGATCAGTTCCTCAAGAAGAGATATTTGATCCTCGGGAGGGGAGAGATGGCTCATGCGGTCCTCCGTGCCACTGCTTACTGTCACGCTGCCTGCGGCGTGGGCTCCCCAACTGGGTGCCCGACGCTCAGCACGGCATCGAAGAAGAGCTGCGGCCGCCCCCAGAGCGAGTTGAAGAAGATGGCGGTGACGCTAACCGCCATGGCGACCATCGCCCAGACCGGATAGACCAGCCCCGTGGCAGCGATCGGAATGCCCACGCCGTTGAACAGGAAGGCCAGCGTCACGTTCTGGAGCATCTTGCGATAGCTCCTCCGGCTGATCTCACGCGCGACCGGAACCGCATCGAGCCGGTTCGACAGAATGATGATGTCGGCGGACTCGATTGCGATATCCGTGCCGCCGCCCATGGCAATGCCGACATCCGCCTGCATCAGTGCCGGGGCGTCATTGATGCCGTCGCCGACCATGGCGACCCGCGTTTCGCCGGCCTGAAGCTGGCGCACAATCTCGGCTTTGCCGTCGGGCAGAACGCCGGCATGAACAGTCTCGATGCCGACATCGCTCGCCACCTTTCGCGCAGCACGTTCATTGTCGCCCGTCAGCAGGACGAGGCGGAGTCCATCGGCCTTGAGCTGCGAAACCGCGTCGACAGCTTCCGGCTTCAGCGTATCGCCAAGAGCGAGCACGCCGAGTGCTTGACTCTCTTGGCTGACAGCGATGACCGTCCGACCCGCCTCCTCCAGCGCAGCTATACAGTGCTCGAGCTGCGTCAGGTCAATACCGCGCTCGCTAAGAAAGCGAGGGCTTCCGACAAGTATTTCCCTGCCGTCGATGCGGGCAATAACGCCTCTGCCCGGCACAGCCTCGAAGGACTCGACGTCCGGCGGCACGGTGCCGCGCTCGAACGCCGCCGCAACGACCGCCTGGGCCAGGGGGTGCTCGGAGGAGGCTTCTGCGGCCGCTGCCAGCGCCAGCAGTTCGTCCTCGCTCCCGGTGACGACATCGATCTCGCGCACCGCCGGCTTGCCCTCGGTCAGCGTGCCGGTCTTGTCAAGCACGATGGTCTTGACGAGCCGGAATCCCTGGAAGGCCTCTCCGGTGCGCATCAGGACGCCGCGCTCGGCCGCCTCGCCAGCGCCTCGCACGATGGACAGGGGCGCCGAGATACCGACGGCGCAAGGGTAGCCCATGACGAGAACGCTAAGGCCGGCAAAGATCGCCCGTTCCAGGTCGACCCCGTCGCCGAAGAACCAAGATCCGAGGAGCCAGCCGACGAAGGCGAGCGTCGCCACGATGAGAACGGTCGGCGTGTAGATTTGGAGCACCCGGTCGACCAGGTGCAGGAGGCCAGGCTTGAGCGCACGAGCATCTTCGACCTCGCGGATTACCTTGGCGAGGAAGCTCCCCTCGCCGACAGCCGCGACCTTCACCAGAAGCGTGCCGTTGCCGTTGATCGAGCCGCCGATCACTGCATCGCCTTGCCTGCGCTCGACCGGAATCGGCTCGCCGGTGACGAAGGACTGGTCGACGGCCGAATGCCCGCTCACCACCTCACCGTCTACTGGCAGGCGCTCGCCCGGTCGGATGCGAACGAGATCGCCGATTGTCACTTCCGCGATCGGCAACTCCAGCTCGTGGCCGTCGCGCTCGACACGCGCGGTCTCCGGCTGAAGGTCGAGGAGTTGCTTCACCGCCTGGGAGCTGCGCGTCTTCACGATCAGCGACAGCCATTCGGAGAAGACATGGTAGGTCGTCACCATCACCGCGACGGCGAAGAATGCGGCCGTTGGATAGTCGGCGGGGGAGAAGACAAGGCCGATCACGCCGCCGGCGATGCCGGCGAAGGCGCCAGCCTCGAGCAGGACGTGCTGGTTCAGGATGCCGCGGCGGAGCGCCTGGACGGCCATCATCAGGATGTGGCGCCCGATCACGAAGACCAGTATGAGGGCCATGGAGGCGAGGATCCAAGGCGTCGCCGCGGCGAACCAAGCCTGTTCCTTGACGAGCATCAAGGCAAGCGCTGCGGCGGCCAAGCCGCCGGCGCCGAGGATGGCGGGCCAGAGGCCCTGCGCCCGGAGGACGAGGAAGACCAGTCCAATCAAGCTGACGAACACCACGCCATGAATGGCGAGCGCTGCGATCCCAGTCGGATCGGTGATGAGGCCGATGGCGAGGAGGCTGAATGCGGTGGCCGTTAGAAAGCGCCGGCCTTCGCTTACAAGCTCGCGCTCCTCCTCCTCGAAGGGGCGCAGCTTTCGCGGATCGGAAATCGTATAGCCAATATCCCGTAGGATCTTCAGCAACGCCTCGGGGCGGGCAACCTTGGGGTCGTATTCGACCAGTGCCTGTTCGTGCGTGAGGCTCACCGAGACCTTGTCGACGCCCGCCTGATTGCCGAGCGCCTTTTCGATCGTTCCGGTGCAGAGCGAGCAATGCAGGCCGCCGATCCTGGCGCGGATTCTGGCCCGATCGGGACGGCTTGCCGGCTCCTCGCTCCAAGGGCGGTAGCCCGGTTCGGTGGTCGTTGCCATGCTCATTGTCTTGTCTCCGGCTCTTGGATCGCGGATCGGCCTGCACGTGTGAAGAGCAAGTCGTCATCCGCTCGGCGCATCCACCTCGTCTCGGCTGTGGGGAACAGGGACGCCAGCTCAACCTGATTGTGCGCTCCGTACCAAGCTACGGAGTCAAGCCCCTCTGTTGCACCACCCTCACGGCCGCCTAGGCGTGACCTCAGCGAACAGGCCAAAGCCAATTGACCAGAGGCCGAGTCCGATCAGGAGCACGCCGGTCCAGAGTGGTAGCCGCTTCGACAATGCCGCAAGCCGATCGAGCAGCCGCCGCGCCGGCTCGAACAGAACGGCCAGGACGAGCGGCAGGGACAGGGCGAAGCCGAAGAGCCCAAGGGAGATGAATCCGGCTGCCAGCGTGTTGCCGGCGACACCGGCGGCGGCGGCCGTGCCGAGAAGCGCGAAAATCAGCGGGGCGGCACAGGCGGGGATGTTCAAGCCGAACAGCAGGCCAAGGCTCACTGAGCCGCGCGATCCGGAAATCCGGCTGAGGCTCGGCCCGATGGACAGCATCAACGCTTCCGCCCGGCCCGTCAGATAGAGGACGCCGATCGCGACATAGATCGCTCCAAGGACAATCCAGGCGGCTTTCTGGAAACCGATGAACGCGGCGCCGATCAGCACGGCCAGAACGCCAAGTAGGCCGATGAACAGGGCGCGCGTGACGGTGAAAAGGGCAACCTGCGCCAGCTTTTCGGCTGCGCTCTTGCCCTCGAGATACTTGATGAAGACCAGGGTGGACCCGATCGAGCAAGGTTCGACGAAGCCGAACAGCCCAAGCCCGATCGGGAGTGCCACGAGGTTCACAAGATCGAATTCGATCATGCGGTTTGAGCGGGGACGCGGTAGCCGGCCCTCTCGATGATTTTGACGAACTGCTCCTCATTGATCGCCTGAGGATCGTAGAGAATGCGAGCCTCGCCATCCGCATGGGACACGCTGGCGCCGCGCACGCCCGGCTCGGCGCTGACCAGCGCCTTGACGTTCTCCGCGCAGCCGTTACAACGCAGGCCCTCGACCTTAAGCGTTACGGATTTCATGATCTCTGCTCCTTGCAGGTTGTGAACTCTGAGAGCGTTTCGGCTGCCCGTTCTGCACGGCGTCCAGCGCTTCGAGGATGGTGCAGGCGCCGAGGGCGCCGCGGCCTGGACACGCGTCGATGACTGTGTGAAGAGCCGCAAGGATCTCCTTTAGCTCGGCAATCTTCTGATTGACTTCCTCGACCTTCGCTGTCGCCGTCGCACGCACGTCGCCACAATCGGCCGACGGGTCCGTGCGCAAGGCCAGCAGCTCTTGAATCTGGCGCAGCGAGAACCCGAGATCCTGCGCCCTCCGGATGAACCGGACGCGCTGGATCGTGTCGGTCGAGTAGACCCGGAACCCGGCATCACCCGGCTTGCGCGGTTGCTCGATGAGGCCGCGCCGCTCGTAGAACCGGATGGTCTCGACTCCGACGCCGGCCTTTTCGGCCGCCTTTCCGATCGTCAGTGTTTGCATCTTCAACTCCTTTCCGGCACCCCTACTGGCCTCACGGCGGCCATTGTCGCCGAGGCGTTTGCGGCCTCAATGAGCCGCCCGTCGCGGATGTGGACCACATGGTCGGCCAGCCGCGCCAAGTCTTCATCGTGCGTGACCACGATGACGGTGCGCTCCCGCGAGATCTCCTGAAGCAACTCATAGATGAGCTGCCCGGAGCGGGAATCCAGATTGCCGGTGGGCTCGTCGGCGAGCACCAGGCGCGGCTCGTTGGCCACCGCGCGCGCAATCGCGACCCGTTGCATCTCGCCGCCGCTCAGTTCGGCCGGGCGATGTTTCAGGCGGTGTCCGAGTTGGAACCGCTCAAGCAACGCCTTCGCCTTCGCGCTTCTCTCCGAGGCGCTGATGCCGTTGAACTCCATCGGCAGCGCGACGTTCTCCCGCGCCGTGAGGTTCGGGATCAGATTGAAAGTCTGGAACACGAACCCGACCGTTTGCCGGCGAAAGCGGGTCAGTTCGCCCGACGAGAGACCGTTCACGGCCTGGCCTGCGACAAGGACCTCGCCGCGCGTGGGCCGGTCCATGGCGCCGATCATGTGCAGGAGCGTCGATTTCCCGCTGCCGCTTGGGCCGACGATCGCCACCATGCCCTTTTCCCGCACCTTCAAGTCGACACCGGCGATCGCATCAATGGTTTCGCCGCCCTTGCGATAGGACTTGGCGACATCGCGGAGTTCGATCAGCGCATCAGTCATGCTTCATGGCCTCGAGCGGAGAGAGTTTGACGGCTTGCCAGACGCCGTAGGCGCTGCCTATTACGGCGGCCACCACGGCGACGACAAGGACGAGGAAGAGAGCGGACGCCGAGACGTGATTGTTGACCGCAAGGCTCTCGAACAGCGGCCGATAGTGGCTCGGCAGGAATGGCCCGATGCTCAAGGAGAAGAGGCGGCCCGTCACCATGGCGCCGATGCCGCGGAAGAGCAGCAGTCCTAGAACACCGCCCAGAAGAGTGAGGGCCACGGCCTCGGTGAGGAATTGCGCGGTGACGCCGCCATTGCTCGCGCCGATCGCCTTGAGCGTCCCGATCTCTCGGGCCCGCTCACGCACCATCATTAGGAGCACGAAGAACACGACGATGACCATCAGGGCGATCGCCAGGACCCCGCCGACACTGGTGAGCTGCGTCACCGTCTGGCTGGTAGTGGCGGTGAAGACGGCGGCGTTCTCCGGAACGAGGATGTCCGCTACGTCGCCCACCGTCTCCCGCAGGCTCTGTGCGACGAGCGGGACGTTCTCGACCGAGTCCACCTTGGCGAACAGCCAGGAGATCCCCTGTTCGGTGCCGTAGATCGAGCGGAACGTCTCCGTCGGCATGAAGAGCTGGAGATCGCCGAACACATAGCCGCTGGCATAGATGCCGATGATCCGCAGTTCCCGCGTTGGGCGGTCCATGCCGAAGATGGCCGGATGCGTGCGGGTCGGATCGATGGTCAGGGTCGCCTCGCCGACCTGTTCGGGCGTGATCTCCGCCCATTCGGCATAGCCCTGGCCGATGATCGCAACATCCTGTCCGGCATCCTCTGGCGTGAAGTCTCGCCCCGCAACGATCCGCGGATTACCCGCCTCGCCGTGTGACTCAAGCCGCTTCACCGCATCCGTCGCCAAGCCGACATGCATGACGAAGTTCGGCGGCGTGATCGGCGCCATGGCGAGGAGGTAGGGTTCGACGCTCTCCACGTGCTCGATCCCTTGCACCTTGGCCAAGGTATCCTGTGGCAGGAGCTGGTCCTGCTCGACCATGTTGACATGGCCCATCGAGCCCCGTGCCCGGAGCTGGAGGACGGTGTTGACGTTCTCCGTCAGCACCGAGGTTTGCCGCTCCACCGCGTCACCGATCGAGTTCATGGTGAGGAGCAGGAAGAAGGGGATGCCGATCAGGATCGCGACGAGCGCAAGGCGAACTTTGTTTCGCAGCAGGTTGCGCAGCCCCAGGATGATCATGCCCATGACGTGTCCTTAAGTGTTCCGCATGGCCTGCACGGGGCTGAGCCGGATGCCTTTGACGATCGGATAAAGACTGCCGAGCGCGGCGAAGACGAAGCCGCCCGACAGGATCAGGAGCAGCGTGTTCCCGTCAATGCTGAGATCCAGACCCACGGCCGCTCGAAGCGCGATCCCAAAAAGCGCGGCCATCACGACTGCGCCGGCGGCGGCAAGCGCGGTCAAGGCGGCGACTTCGGCGAGGAACTGCTTGACGACCTCCCAATTGGAAGCGCCGATCGCCTTCAGCGTGCCGATCTCGCGCGTGCGTTCCCGCGTCGCCAGAACCATGACGAAGACGACCAGGACACCGCCGATCGTGAAGAGAAGCAGCGAGCCATAGAGGGTCGCGGCCGCCATGCTGCCCAGCGTCGTGGTGGCCGTCGAGACTTGCTCGGCCGCGGTCACGGCATCCACGCCCGGCAATTGCTGCAGATCGTCCGCGACGGCCGTAACATTGGCGACCGAATCGACCCGAACGCGGATCTTGGAGAGCTTGTCGCCGGGATTATAGATGCGCCGGAACGTCTCCAGCGGCACGAAGGCGTGGTTGTCGCCGAAATCGTTGCCGGTGGCGTAGATGCCAACCACTTGCAGGGACTCGCCATCGAGGGTGACGGTGGCGCCGGAAAGTTCTGCCGAGCCATCCGCGATCCCCAGCCGCTCCGCCGCGTAGAGCCGACCGACAACGGCCACATCCGCCCCGGCATCCTGTTCGTTCAAGCCTCGTCCTGCGACGATCCGAGCGTTCTCGTAATCCACCTCGCCGATGGCGCGCATCGGCGCACCGGGCTGGAGGCCGATGATCATGGCGTAGGCGTTCGGCTTCGAGGGATCGACCTGGGGCGTGTGGATGTATTCCTCGATGTTCGTGATGTGTTCAGCGTTCGGAATGCGCTGGATCTGCTCAAGTGTTGCGACGGAAAAGTCATCCGCGCCAACCGGTCGATCGCCGCCGAAGCCGCCTGTCCCGAACGCACCGGCCTCGCGCAACTCGACAACCGTGCGGACGTTCGCCTGAAGATCCTCAAGCTTTGCGCGTGTCTGGAATGCCCCCTGCACCATCACGGCGAAGAGACCGATGATGATGGCGAGGAGGAGGACCACGACGCCGGTGCGGACTCGCGTTCGTAAGGGGTTTCTCAGCCCTCTTGTGATGGCGCTCATACGCACTCCATATCCAAGCTTCGGCGCTAGCCGGTGTTCCGGCAGCCTCCACCAGCAGCGAATTTAAGATGAGGATAGCATCCGTACCATTGTACGGAGTCAAGGCCTTCCGGAGAGCCGGAGGCGTTTCAGCTTTGAGCCAGGGAGGGCAGGCCCTCGTAGGCCCCTGCCCTCGGAAGCGGACAACCACGATGCCAGGAACCTAACCGCCGTAGTATAAGTACGGGGTCAACATCCTATTCGACGGAAATGATTGACGACCGGTTTGGCCTTCATCACAGCCGCGCTGGTAGAGCTCGTCGGGTCCTGTGGGGCTCCGCTTCCACCATTGCGACCTTAGGCTGTCGAGTTTCGCGCCTGCAATTTGCTCCGTCGCAGAATAGGGATTTTCGCGACGGAATGCACCCGCTAGAGGGGCTCCGTGGGAATCTCTGCAACGATACACGCTAAGGGAAGAGGAAGTTCCTGGGATTGAAGCGGTTGACACGGATAGGGCGGAAGCGTTCGAGGGGTCGGTCAATCTCGTTCCACAGATAGTCGCCGGTGAGGGCGATATGGCTCCAGGGCAGCGGCGCAACCTGGGCGAGGAGATCGTCGGGGATGGCGACATCCTGACCGCGCGCGAAGCCGACGGCGCGGCTGAGATAGACGGTGTTCCACAGGATGATCGCATTGACCACGAGGTTGAGGCCGGAGGCGCGATAGGTCATGGTTTCGGCGATGCGGTTTCGCAACTCGCCAAGCTCGCCGATCGCCTGCGACGATGATTAGCGCAGCCGCATGCCATCGATGTAGATGTTCTTCGTGATCCGAACCCATCCAGGGTTCATGCGCGCGCCGCTCCGCGATCGCGACCGAAGGAAATCAGCAACCTCGTCCAGACTCGCGAAACGGCGCGCAGCGACATTCGTGCCGAAGTCGTGGCAAGCGAAAAGGCCATCGGAACTGCGCTCCACGCGCCCCCTCACGACGCCGCCGCCGATGCGTTCAATCCTCGTTACGGGCATCACCATCCCCTGGCCGATGGCGGAGCGCCACCTGGTTCAGATGTCGCTCGATCGTTGCTGCTAAGGCAAGCACGTCATCGAACCGGGGAGCGGCTCCGAAGATCATTGCGGTTGTGTTGGCGTAGTCATTCTTGAGCACGTCGACCATTCCACCGGCTCGATGGCGAACGTTCCCGGCAGAGCCGAAGCAAGATCGTAGTCGGGCCGGTCGAAGAACATTCGTGCGTGCCGAACGCAATCGGCGCCAAGATCGTAATCCGCGAGCGCGAGCTGGCCGATGTCGGAGTTGAGAAGGCAATGCAGGTCGTAGTAGTGCCGCGATACGCGCTGGCCTTCCTGCCGAAGAATGCCACGCCGCTCGTGCCAGCGGCGCAGGCCGTGCGCGATGACGACCTTGTCCCAAAAGGTCCGCGTGGCTTCGACGGTGGTTACGTCGCTAATTGCCAGATCGAGGCCTCCGGCTTCCTCGGCAATGTAGGGGCTGATCGTGACGAGCCGGTTCGGATCGAGCGCCGACTTCGCACCAGATTCGACCCGCGCGGCCGGACGCACATAGGCTCCGGCGCGTAGCTCGACCTCCGGATACCAGACCAGAAGGGTCTGTCCGTCTGGATCGGCTTCGTCGATCTCGGCTCGTCCCGTTCCACCGGTTGAATCGGCGAGCTGCTCAGCAAGAAACTCCTGGAGTGGGCCGGTGATGTAGGCCCGGCACGCGTCCCGGATTGTGTCTAGTCTGGCGCGCCGCTTTTTGTTCGACAGCGCCTCCAGTTCCTCAACCGACGCCGCTTCATCAAGATCGTCACGGAACACAGTGATATCGATGTCCTCGGAGAAGCGCTGGATCAGGCCATAGGCTTTCGACAGCGATGTACCGCCTTTGAAGAGGAGGGGAGGCGAGGCACACCGGCAGGACGTTCGTGATAGAGCGCGTTCAAGGTCCAGCAGACCCAGAAGTCCTTCTCGATATTGCCGACCGGAGCTCCGAGCCGGTTGGCGGTCGCAAGAAACAGATCGAGCCGGTCGCGCGCGGGCGTAGCGATGAGCTGCTTATAGGCGGCTGTTGTGCTCATTGCTGCTCCGCCTCGGCATCGACAGGACTGATCAGGTTGCGCAGGAACTCTTGCATCCAGATCGGCAGGGCGGAGAGGCCGGCGCGCAGATCGTCGCGGATCGCCTTGCCGTGCTTGGGGTCGCCGAACAGACGACGCAGCACGGCCTGGACGCGATCAAGCTCGCTGTCCTGGGCCAGCATGTCTTGCATCCAGTGCAAGGCCTGGACGACGCGCATGGCAGGCCGGTCGGCCCAATAGAGACGGCTCGGTGCGGCGAACTTGAAGTGGATATCCTGATTGCCGAGTTTGATCGGCTTCAGCCGTGCATCAACCAGCACCTCTATGCGTGCCGGCACAGCGGTTGTGAGACCGAGGTCGTTGGCGGCCGTCATGCCGTCGATGACGGCGCGCGCCTGGTCGCGACGGGTGACCGAGCGGATGACCGCTCGATAGTCCGGAACTGTGGGACGGCCGGTCAGCGTGTTCTTGCGCGGCCGGTCATAGAGGCCACGGTCGATGCGGCGCAGATCGCCAGTGGTCGTGAGTCGCTGGAGTGTTTTGTCGACGGCGGCACGCCCGCCCAGATCGGCAAAGTCGCCGGGCGTCCAAACCTCATCGGGCTTGGACGCGATCCGGGCCAATAGCCGGGAGCGCAGGTCGGTATCTTGTGCAAGATCGATCATGTCCGAAATATGCTACATTTTTCGGACATTCGCAAGC
>Ga0208490_101132_pt1 | contig 11093 bp, 7 predicted proteins | sample SubbioAug_CSWold_FD_184818 | JGI IMG/M metagenome (GOLD analysis project Ga0208490, IMG submission 184818) | Serpentinite rock and fluid subsurface biosphere microbial communities from McLaughlin Reserve, California, USA - CR11Aug_CSWold (SPAdes) | ecosystem: Environmental > Terrestrial > Deep...
CGACCACCAGTGGTCGATCGGCGCGCAAGGAACGGGCGATCTCGCCCGGCAGACTCCTCCGGTGAAGAGCCGAGCCAGCACGTCCATCGCCGAAGGCCGCGAGCTGATCGCCCTCCTGGCGATGGCCACCGCGCTGACCGCGCTCGGCATCGACCTCATGCTGCCCGCCTTCGACGAGATGCGGGTCGACTTCGATCTCGGCGCCGGCTCCACCGCCGTCACCGGCCTGGTCACCGCCTACTTCGTCGGCCTCGGCCTCGGCACGGTCTTCTACGGCCCGCTCGCCGACCACAAGGGTCGCCGTTGGACGATGCGCCTCGGCCTCACCATCTACGTGGCGGGCGCCCTGCTGGCGGCGGTGGCGCCGAGCCTGCCGATGGTCCTGTTCGCACGCGTCCTGTGGGGGATGGGTGCAGCCGGCCCGCGCGTCGTGGCCCTGGCCATCGTCCGCGATCGCTTCGAGGGCGATGCCATGTCCCGGACCATGTCGTCGCTGATGGCCGTCTTCCTCATCGTGCCGGTGCTGGCGCCGTCCCTCGGCGCGGTGCTGCTCCGGGTCGCGCCGTGGCGGTGGCTGTTCGTGCTCTGCGCCGCCAGCGCCCTGCTCGTCGCCCTCTGGACGCGGCGGTTGCCCGAGACCCTGGCGCCTGCGCACCGCATCCCCGACCTCCGCTTCCACCGGGTGAAGACGGCGGCCCGCCTCGTCGTCTCGAGCCGCACCGCCGTCGCCTACGCCGCCGCGACCGTCGCCCTCTACGGCGTGTTCGCGTCGTACCTCGGGTCGTCGGAGGCGATCGTGGGCCAGACGCTCGGCCGGGAGCACCAGTTCCCGCTGATCTTCGGCGCCCTCGCCGGCGCCATGGGCCTGGCTGCCGTCCTCAACGGTCGCATCGTGTCGCGGTTCGGGACGGCGTCGATGGTGCGGGGGGCGCTGTCGGTCTACGTGGCGATGACCGTCGTGCTGCTCGGCGTCTCGATCGCCACCGACGGCCGCCCCGGCATCTGGGTCTTCCTGGCGATCATGGGGGTGCTGTTCGCCAGCCACGCCCAGCTGCTGCCCAACCTGAACACGCTGGCGATGGCGCCCATGGCGTCGGTGGCGGGCACGGCATCGTCGGTCATCGGCGCCGCGCAGCTCACCCTCGGTGCGGTGCTGGGCGGGATCCTCGACCGGTTCTTCGACGGCACGATCCTCCCGCTCTCGATCGGCTTCGCCATCGCCGCCACGTGCACGGTCGCCGCGGTCACGGTGGCCAGGCGGGTGCCGGACGAGCCCGTCGGCCTCGTCGTCGCCGGCGCCGGCCCGGTCACCTAGCACCCACGACGGCCATCGCCGATCGATATGGTCGCCGGACACGATCTGTCCGGGGGGACGCAAACATGGACTTCCACTTCGGTTCCGCATGGGAGCGGGTCGCCGACGCAGTGCCCGACGTCGAGGCCGTCGTCATGGGCGACGAGCGCTGGACCTGGGCCGCCTTCGACGACGCGTCGGCCCGCTTCGCCGGCGCGATCGAGGCGGCGGGAGTGGCCCGGGGCGCCCAGGTCTCGCTGTACCTGCACAACTGCCCCGAGTACCTGATCGCCCAGCAGGCCGCCTTCAAGCACGGCTGCGGTCCGGTGAACGTGAACTACCGCTACCTCGACGACGAGCTCGTGTACCTCGTGGACAACAGCGACAGCGAGGTGCTGGTCTTCCACGCCTCGCTCGGCGATCGGGTGGGCCGGGTGCGCCACCGCCTCGAGCGGGTCCGGCTGTTCGTGGTGGTCGACGACGACGACACGGCCGCCGACCACGACTTCGCCGCCGGATTCCACGACCTCGTCGCCGCCCACGGTCCCCAGCCCCGCTGGGACCGCTCGCCGCACGACCTCTACATGCTCTACACGGGTGGCACCACCGGGTTGCCCAAGGGCGTCATGTACCCCAACGGCGTCTTCTGCAACGCCCTCTACGCCGGCGCCGCGCTGCTCCACGGGTTGCCTGCCCCGGCGTCGCTCGACGAGGTCGGCGACTTCGTGCTCGCCGCCCGGGAGATCGGACCGACGGTGTCGGTGCCCTGCTGCCCGCTCATGCACGGCACGGGCATGTGGGTCGGGGCCATGCCGGCCCTGAACGTCGGCGGCACGGTGGTCCTGCTCCAGGCGCGGAGCTTCGACGCCGACGAGCTGCTCCGCGTGGTCGAGGCCGAGGGCGTCACGCGCTGCGCCATCGTCGGCGACGCCTTCGCCCGTCCCATCCTGCGTGCGCTCGAGGTCGCCGAGGCGCAGGGCGACGTGCCCGACCTGTCCTCGCTGAAGACCATCAGCTCCTCCGGTGCGATGTGGAGCGCGGAGATCAAGGACGGGCTCACCCGCTTCACCGCCGCGGTCCTGTCCGACGGCCTCGGCTCCACCGAGGGCGGCGGCTACGGGACGGTGACCGCCGATCGCAACGCCAAGGGGACCACGGCCCGGTTCACGCCCACGCCCGACACGATCGTCCTCGACCTCGACGACCAGCCGGTGACGCCGGGTTCACCCGAGCCCGGCCTGCTCGCCACCCGCACCGGCGCCCACGGCTACTACAAGGACCCAGAGAAGACGGCCCGCACGTTCAAGCAGATCGACGGCAACAGCTACGTCATCACCGGCGACTGGGCCACCCTCCACGAGGACGGCACCATCACGCTGCACGGGCGGGGCTCGAACTGCATCAACTCCGGCGGCGAGAAGATCTTCCCCGAGGAGGTCGAGGAGGCGCTGAAGACGCACCCGGCCATCGACGACTGCTACGTCGTCGGCGTCCCCGACGACCGCTTCGGCCAGCGCGTGGTCGCCGTCGCCGGCTGCCGCGGACCGGCGCCGTCCGAAGACGAGCTCCGGGCCCACGTGCGCGACGTGCTCGCCGGCTACAAGATCCCCCGTCAGATCGTGGTCGTCGACCACGTCCAGCGGGCACCCAACGGCAAGGCCGACTACGGCTGGGCCCGCGACCAGGTCCTCGCCGCCGGGCAGGCCGCACCCGCCTGACGCTCCGAGCTCGGGGGTGATGATCGCTGCCGGAGCGGCGGCGCGCCGTAGCGTGCACCGCCGTGCCCCTTCGCCGTGCGTCTGGCTCGTGGCGCATCCTGCGTCACCCGGCCCAGTACGTGGCCATGGCGTTCGTGAGCGCGAGCCTGCTCGGCGGGTTGCTGCTGCGGCTGCCCTTCGCCACCGAGCCGGGGGAGTCGACGTCGTTCGTCACGGCCTTCTTCACCGCCACGTCGGCGGTCTGCGTCACCGGCCTCAACGTCGTGGACCCGGAGAGCCACTGGTCGACCTTCGGCGAGCTCGTGATCCTCGGTCTCATCCAGATCGGCGGCTTCGGGATCATCGCGCTCTCGTCGCTGGTCATCGTCGTGCTCTCGAACCGCCTGGGCCTGCGCCAGCGGCTCATCGCCGCGGCCGAGACCGGGGCCATCGACACGTCGGACGTGCGGCGGCTCCTGCTCAGCGTCGCCAAGCTCACGCTTGTCGTCGAGGTGCTCGGCGCCGTGCTCCTCGCCGCCCGCTTCGCCACCGCCCACGACGAGTCCGTGGGGAGGGCCGCCTACCTCGGCGTGTTCCACTCGATCTCGGCGTTCAACAACGCCGGCTTCGCGCTCTTCTCCGACAGCCTCGTCGGCTACCAGCAGGACACCTTCATCCTCGTGGTCATCGCGGTCGCCATCGTGATCGGCGGCCTCGGGTTGCCGGTGTGGTCCCAGCTCGGCCGGCACCGGCTCCGTGTGCACTCGTGGTCCCTGCACGCGAAGCTCACCATCACCACCGTGCTCGCGCTCATCCTCGGCGGGTGGGCGCTGTTCGCCTGGTTCGAGTGGACCAACCCCGACACGCTCGGCCAGCTGTCGGCATGGGACTCCACCGTCAACGCGCTGTTCCAGAGCGTCACGCCCCGCACCGCCGGGTTCAACAGCGTCGACATCGCCTCCCTGCGGGAGCCGTCTCGCCTGCTCACCGAGGTCCTGATGTTCATCGGCGGGGGATCGGCGTCGACCGCCGGCGGGATCAAGGTCACCACCTTCGCCGTCCTCGGCTGGGTCATGTGGGCCGAGGCGCGGGGGGATCCGGACGTCGTGGTGTTCGAGCGCCGGATCCCCCAGACGGTGCAGCGCCAGGCGCTGACCGTCGCGCTGCTCGCGGTGGGGGTGGTCGTCGGTGCGACCATGCTGTTGCTGGCGACGTCCGGGCTGCCGCGGTCCGACCTCATGTTCGAGGTCATCTCCGCGCTCGGCACGGTCGGTCTGTCCGCCGACCTCACGCCCTTGCTGTCGGTGACCTCGCAGATGATCATCGCGGTGCTGATGATCATCGGCCGCATCGGCCCCATCACCCTGTTCGCCGCGCTCGTGCTGCGAGAGCGCGACCGGCTGTACCGCCATCCCGAGGAGCGACCGATCATTGGCTGACCACCCCCTGACCACCCGCCGGAGCCGGCCCCGGCTGCCGCGCTCCAAGAGCTCCCAGGTGCTCGTCGTCGGCCTGGGCCGCTTCGGCAGCGGCGTCGCGACGGAGCTGACCGCGCTCGGCTTCGAGGTGCTCGGCGTCGACACGGACGCGCGTCGCGTGCAACAGCACGCCGAGGAGCTCACCCACGTGCTGCAGGCGGACACGTCCGATCCCGACGTCCTCGCCCAGATCGGGGCCAAGGACTTCGAGAACGCGGTGGTCGGCATCGGGTCCGACATCGAGGCCAGCATCCTCACCACCGCCGCGCTGGTCGACCTCGGCGTGCCGAACATCATCGCCAAGGCGGTCACCACCGCCCACGGGCGCATCCTCGAGCGGGTGGGCGCCGACATCGTCGTCTACCCCGAGCACGAGATGGGTCGGCGGGTCGCGCACATGGTGGGCGGAAGAATCATCGACTGGTTCCAGCTCGACGCCAGCTTCGCCATGGTGGAGACCGTTGCCCCCGAAGCGCTGCTCGGGCGCACCCTGGCCGAGCTGGAGCTGCGAGCGACCCACGGTGTCACCGTGGTGTGCGTGAAGCCGGGCGAGGAGAGCTTCACCTACGCGACGGCCGACACGGTGCTGCAGGCCGGTGACGTGCTCGTGGTGGCCGGCCCGAGCAAGGAGTGCGAGGCGTTCGCCCGCCTGCCCTGACCGGAGGTCTCAGACGGACATCGCCGGCTCGGGTTGCAGGCGGGCGGCGCAGACGTCCACGGCGATCTCGATGAAGCGGTCGGCAGCCGGTGGGAGGCTCCGGCCGGCCCGCCGGCTCAGCTGGATCGTGCGGGACGCGATGGGCGGGTCGAGCGCCAGGACCCGGATGCCGGGGTCGTCGGGGTCGATGGCGAGCAGCGGCATGATCGCCCGGCCCATCCCGGAGCGCACCATCCCCTGCACGGCCCCGTTGTCCTGGGACCGGAACACGTAGTCGGGCCGGATGCCGGCGGCGGTGAGGCGCTCGTCGATGAGGCGCTGGCACACGTTGCTGGACGGCTGGCCGATGAGGGGGTGGTCGCTGATGTCGGCGGGCGCGGCGACCGCACCCAGGGGGTCGTCGGCGGCGACGAGGACCACGAAGGGGTCGTAGCCGAGGATCGTGCTCTCGAGGCGGTCGGGGTCGTCGGCGTCGACGGTGAACGCGAGGTCGAGCTCGTCGGAGCAGGTGCGGTCGACCAGCGCCGTCTGGTCGTCGGTCTCGAACAGGCCGATGTCGACCTGGGGGACCTCGGCTCGCATCCGGCCCACGACCGGCGGGAGGATCTCGGCCGAGACGGACTGGAAGGTGCCGATCACCAGTCGTCCGGTGACGCCCCGTCGCAGCTGGTCGAGCTCGGTGCTCACCGACTCGATCCGGGTGAGCACGTCGCGGGCGTGGCCGAGCAGCAAGCGGCCCGCCGGCGTCAGCTCGGCCGGCCGGGGACCCTTGGGACGGTCGAGCACGGGGAGGCCGACCGCCTTCTCGAGCGAGGCGATCTGCTGGCTCACCGCCGACTGGGTGAACCCGAGCGCCGTGGCCGCCCGGGCGAAGGAGCCCTCGTTCGCGACGGCGACGAGCGCGGCGAGGTGTCGGATCTCGAGGTCGGGGAAGGCAGCCACGTTGATCAGCGTACCTGATGATCAGGAGCAGGGATGTTCGCTAGCGCTGATGATCAGTCGACCGTACCTTGGACCCATGGCCCACCTCCCCACCACCGACCAGCTGGAGCGACTGGCCCACGCCGTCGTCGACGAGGGCTTCGACGCCCACCGGGACGCGGTCGCTGACCTCGTCCGCTCCGCCCGTGTGCACGGCATCCGCCCCGTGCTGGCCGACGTCGTCGCCGACGCCGGCGCCCCACGACCGGTCCGCGAGCGTGCCCTCGGGCTGCTCCTCGTGGCCCTGGCCGCGCCGGTCGTCGCCTCACCCGATCTCGTCACCACCGGCGCGGCGTCGGCGGCCTGAGGGCCGCCGGCCGCTCGGTCCCGCACGTCGCCGGGTGTCGGCTGGCACACTCGGGCGGTGGCAGCCACCGCCTGGGACGCCGTCCTCGACCGGATCGACGATGCGGCGGCCATCGCCGGCGTGGACGTCGGCGTGCACGCCCGGCTCCGGCGACCCGAGCGCATCCTCGAGGTGTCGGTGCCGGTGCGCATGGACGACGGTTCGCTCGAGGTCTTCACCGGTTGGCGGGTGCACCACAACACGGTGCGCGGACCCGGGAAGGGCGGCATCCGCTTCCACCCGGACGTCGACGCCGAAGAGGTGACCGCGCTCGCGGCGCAGATGACCCTCAAGACCGCCGTGTGCGGCATCCCCTTCGGCGGCGCGAAGGGCGGGGTCCGCTGTGACCCTCGCACGCTGAGCGACCACGAGCTCGAGCGGCTCACCCGGCGCTACACCAGCGCCATCGCACCCCTGCTCGGCCCGGACAAGGACGTCCCCGCGCCCGACGTGAACACCGACAGCCGGGTCATGGCCTGGCTCCTCGACACGCTGCAGATGACCAGCGGCGGCGTGCACCTGCCGGCTGCGGTCACGGGCAAGCCGCTCTCGGTCGGCGGCACCCGGGCCCACGCCGGCGGGACGGCGGCCGGTGTCGTGGTGTGCGTGCGGGCGGCCTTCGCCGCGCTCGACATGGACCTGCCCGGCCGGCGCGCGGTCATCCAGGGCTTCGGCAAGGTCGGCGGCCCGCTGGCGTTCCTGCTGCAGTCCGCCGGCTTCCGCGTGGTCGGGATCAGCGACGTCACCGGCGCGGTCGTGAACGAGGGCGGCCTCGACGTCCCGGCGCTGTCGGATCACGTCAAGGCCACCGGCGGGGTCGCTGGGTTCCCGCTCGGCGATCCCATCGACCCCGACGACCTGCTCGCCCTCCGGTGCGAGCTGCTGGTGCCCGCCGCCCTCGGCGGCGTCATCGACGCCGCCGTCGCCGAGCGCATCCAGGCCCGGGTGATCGTGGAGGCGGCCAACGGCCCGACCATCACCGAGGCCGACGCGGTCCTCGATCGCCGTGGCATCACCGTCGTCCCCGACGTGCTCGCCAACGCCGGTGGGGTCACGGCGTCGTACTTCGAGTGGGCCCAGGCCCGTCAGGGCTACCCGTGGGAGCCGGGGGTCACCGCCGATCGCCACCACCAGGTCATGACCGACGCGTTCGAGGACGTGTGGGCCGCATCGCTGCGGTGGGACGTCAGCCTGCGCCGCGCCGCCTACGCCGTCGCCATCGATCGGGTCGCCGCCGCCCTGGAAGCGCGGGGCATCTTCCCCTGAGCGCGCCGCCGGCGGCCGGTCCGAGCTGGACCGACCGCCGGTGCGGTTCCTCAGTGCCGCCTCGAGCTCAGTCGAGGTCGAAGCGGTCCAGGTTCATGACCTTGTCCCAGGCGGCGACGAAGTCGCGGACGAGCTTCTCCTTGCCGTCGTCCTGGCCGTAGACCTCGGCGATGGCCCGGAGCTGGGAGTTGGAGCCGAAGACCAGGTCGACCGCGGTGGCGGTCCACTTGGTCTCGCCCGTGCTGCGGTCCTTGCCGTCGTAGACGTTCTCGTCGGCGACGGAGGTCTCCCACTCGGTGCCCGGGTCGAGCAGGTTGACGAAGAAGTCGTTCGTCAGCACGCCCGGGGTGTCGGTGAGCACGCCGTGCGGGGTGCCGCCGTGGTTGGCGCCGATGGCCCGGAGGCCGCCGACGAGGACCGTCATCTCCGGCGCGCACAGCCGGAGCAGGTTGGCCTTGTCGAGCAGGCGCTGCTCCGGTGGCAGCTTGTCGCCGGCCCGCAGGTACTGGCGGAAGCCGTCGGCCTTCGGCTCGAGGACCGAGAACGAGTCGGCGTCGGTCATCTCGTCGGTGGCGTCGGTGCGGCCCGGGGCGAAGGGCACGGTGACGTCGTGCCCGGCGTCCTTGGCGGCCTTCTCGACCGCGGCGCACCCGCCGAGGACGATCAGGTCGGCCAGCGAGATGCGCTTCCCGCCGGAGCCGTTGAAGTCCTGCTGGATGCCCTCGAGGGCCGCGATGACCCGGCCGATCCGCTGGGGCTCGTTGGCCGCCCAGTCCTTCTGCGGGGCCAGGCGGATGCGAGCGCCGTTGGCGCCGCCCCGCTTGTCGGTGTCGCGGAAGGACGAGGCCGAGGCCCACGCGGTGAACACCAGGTCCTGGACCGAGACCCCGGCGTCGAGCACCTTGGCCTTCAGGTCGGCCACGTCGGCGTCGTCCACGAGGTCGTGGTCGACGGCCGGGACCGGGTCCTGCCACAGCTGGGGCTCGGGCACCCACGGACCGAGGAACCGGGAGACCGGGCCCATGTCGCGGTGGAGCAGCTTGTACCAGGCCTTGGCGAAGGCCTCGGCGAACTCGTCGGGGTTGTCACGGAAGCGCTCGGAGATCTTGCGGTACTCCGGGTCGTGCAGGAGCGCCAGGTCGGCGGTGCTCATCATCGGCGGGTTCTTCTTCCCCTCGATGTGGGCGTCGGGCACCACCTCTTGGCCCTCGGGGTTGCTCGGCTGCCACTGCTTGGCGCCGGCCGGGCTCTCGACGAGCTCCCAGTCGAACCCGAACAGGGTGTCCCAGTAGCTGTTGTCCCACTCGATCGGCGTGGGCGTCCACGCGCCCTCGAGGCCCGACGTGATGGTGTCGGCGCCCTTGCCGGAGCCCGTCTGGCTGATCCAGCCGAGGCCCATGGAGTGCACCGGGCACCCCTCGGGCTCGGCCCCCACCAGGTCGGGGTTGCCGTTGCCGTGGGCCTTGCCGAAGGTGTGGCCGCCGGCGATGAGGGCCACCGTCTCCTCGTCGTTCATCGCCATCCGGGCGAAGGTGAGCCGGATGTCGTGGGCGCTGGCGGCCGGGTCGGGCTGGCCCTTCGGGCCCTCGGGGTTGACGTAGATGAGGCCCATGGTGACGGCGCCGAAGGGCTCGTCGCCGAAGTCGAGCGGGCCCTCGTCGACGTAGCGCTCGTCACCGAGCCAGGCGTCCTCCGGGCCCCAGAAGATCTCCTCGGGCTCCCAGATGTCCTCCCGGCCGAAGGCGAAGCCGAAGGTCTCGAAGCCCATGTCCTCGAGGGCGACGTTGCCGGCGAGCACGAGCAGGTCGGCCCAGGACACCTTGTTGCCGTACTTCTGCTTGACCGGCCACAGCAGGCGGCGGGCCTTGTCGAGGTTGGCGTTGTCGGGCCAGCTGTTCAGCGGGGCGAAGCGCTGACCGCCGTCGCCGCCGCCGCCCCGGCCGTCCTCGATGCGGTACGTGCCGGCCTGGTGCCAGGTCATGCGGATGAAGAGCGGGCCGTAGTGACCCCAGTCGGCGGGCCACCAGTCCTGCGAGGTGCGCATGGTCTGGGCGAGGTCCTGCTTCAGCGCGTCGACGTCGAGCTCGGCGACGGCGGCCTTGTAGTCGAAGTCGGTGCCGAGGGGGTTGCCCCGCTCGTTGTGCTGGTGGAGGACCGACAGGTCGAGCTGGTTCGGCCACCAGTCCTGGTTGCGGCGCGGCCGGCCACCCGTCTTGGGTTCGGGCGCGTCGATGACCGGGTTCTCGCTCTCGCTGGTGCTCGCGGTGTCGGCCTTGTCGACCATGTCCTGGGGTTCGGTCATGTCTCGGTCCTCTCGGGTGCGCGGTGGTGTGCTCCCCTAGGACTAGCAGGCTGGCGAGGGTCTGTCTCCGCGATCGTTGCTATGGGTCCCATAACCGTGGCCTCTGGTGGCCGAACAGGTGTTCGTCTACCGTTCCTGATGTGGGCTTCAACAACCCGGGCGTGTCCTGGACCGAGCTGGAGCGGACGCTCTCGGACCGGCATCGCAAGCCCACGCGCGCCGAGGGCGATGGCGGCGACAGTCCGGCGTGGTCCTACCACCGGCCGTCCTACGTCCCGCCGGCCGACCTGCAGTGGCAGGCGGCCGGCGTCCCCTACGCCGAGCTGCACTGCCACTCGAACTTCAGCTTCCTCGACGGCGCCTCCCACCCCGAGGCCCTGGCCGAGGAGGCCACCCGCCTCGGCCTCGAGGCCCTCGCCCTCACCGACCACGACGGCTTCTACGGCGTGGTCCGCTTCGCCGAGGCGGCCCGGGCCAGCGGCTTGCCCACCGTGTTCGGGGCCGAGCTGTCCCTCGGGCTGACCCGGCCCCAGAACGGCGTCGCCGATCCCGAGGGCTCCCACCTGCTCGTGCTGGCCCGAGGTCCCGCCGGCTACGCCCGCCTGGCCGACACCATCTCCACCGCCCAGCTCGCCGGTGCCGAGAAGGGCAAGCCGGTGTACGACGGGATCGACTGGTCCCGGGCCCACGGAGGTGACTGGCTGCTGCTCACGGGCTGTCGGAAGGGGGCGGTGAACCAGGCGCTGCACGCCCACGGCCCGGCGGCGGCCGAGCGGGAGGTGCGCCGCCTGGTCGACACCTTCGGCGCCGGCAACGTGGCGGTCGAGCTGTGGGACCACCACGACCCGCTCGACTCGGCCCGCAACGACGCCCTCGCCGCCATCGCCCACCGGGTCGGCGTCGAGGTCGTGGCCACCAACAACGTCCACTACGCCACCCCGGCCGAGCGTCGCCTGGCCACCGCGCTGGCGGCGGTCCGGGCCCGGCGCAGCCTCGACGACGCCGACGGCTGGCTGCCGCCCGCCGCCACCGCCCACCTGCGCTCCGGCGAGGAGCAGGCCCGCCGCTTCG
>Ga0208490_101133_pt1 | contig 11093 bp, 5 predicted proteins | sample SubbioAug_CSWold_FD_184818 | JGI IMG/M metagenome (GOLD analysis project Ga0208490, IMG submission 184818) | Serpentinite rock and fluid subsurface biosphere microbial communities from McLaughlin Reserve, California, USA - CR11Aug_CSWold (SPAdes) | ecosystem: Environmental > Terrestrial > Deep...
TATCGGCGCGCATTCGGGGACGCTCGACGACGTGATTCGGGGACGCGTGAGCGCCTCAACTCGCGTCACCGACCCGGCGATAGGGGTCGTACCAACGCAGTGGGTGCGGTTGTCGTTCTGGGACAGATGCGACCTCGCCGGGGGACGGCGACCACAGGCCGCTCGGCACCTGGCGCATGTGGTTGAGCGGTCCCGCGCATGTCGCGATCGCCATGCCACCGGTGGGCGGTCGTCGGTCGACGCAACGCTGCTTTGAGATCGAAGGCTCCTGGTCAGCAGGTTGAAGGTGGTCGCGTGTGTTCTCGCGCATCGTTACTGCTGGCGGGGGCAGGTGGATGGGCTGACCGAGACGGACAAGGACTCGGCCGCTGTCCACGCGTCTGTCGTATGTCGTGGCGGGATCTGTTGCGGTGGGCTAATCCTGCGTGTTTAGATTCGTCCACTTTTCGGGCGGGCATGGGCGGAGGCGGGCAGTGCAGGGGACGCGCAAGGCGTTGGTGGTCGGGGTCGTGTGTCTAGTCGCGGGGTTGTTCCCGGTGGCGACTGCATCGGCGGTGTCAGCGACGCCAAGGTCGGCGTCGGCGCAGTCCGTTCTACCGCCACAGAATCCGTCAGTCGCCGCTGCAGTTGCCGCCGGTGGCGGAGTCAGCGAGCCGACGGGTTTCGATTTCAACGAGATCGAGACCTTTGCCACCGTCTCCCGGACCACGCCGTGGGGCATGTCCAGCGACTACCCGGAGGACGTGATCGGTTACCAGGGCCAAGTTCTTGTCATCGCTGACTACAGCTCGTATTTGATCCCGACCGACGGGAGTTCGACGACCGAGGTGTGGCCGGGGAACTCGAGCGGAGGTCGTGCGGCAGCGGACTCGAACGGCTTCGTATATGGCGGCGATAGTCGTTACCACCCCGACCTCGTGACTGCAGAGCACCACTTCTTCAAGGGGGTGTTCGACCGGGAGGTGTACCCAGATGCGATGGCGCTCGGTCCGGGTGGGCATCTCTGGGGCGCTGGAGGCCGGGGATTCTGGGAGTGGACGACCGACGGGGTCCTCCGTCGTGAGTACAACGCCTACGCCGCTAGTGGCGGCGGTGATCCGCGCTGGCCCGATGACCCGAGTGATTTTGCGTGGGATGACGACGGCGTGTTGTACGCGCTTGGCGACGATGGCCTGTTCCGATTCTCCCACGTGGAAGATCTATGGCCCGAGCGGGGCGAGGATCCCTACCAGGGTGATTGGTTGATGCACTTCGACCAGTTGTTGACCAACAAGACAAGCTGGTCGTCTCCGCCTCCTGACGGGTACGACATGGAGGATGACCTCTACAACAGTGGCTTGGTGTTTCACGCGGGGAGGCTGTGGTGGACTCGAGCAAGGGGCTGGGAGTGGGGTTCAGCGCCTCGCATCTACTCGGTGAAGACCGACGGTTCTGATCTGCGGATCGAGTACGAGGGCAACGCCGCCGACGGCACGGACGACGCATACTTCCAGGGCCTCAACGTCATCAACGGAGATCTGTACGTCGCTGGCAACGTGACGAGCTCGGTATACCGGTTCCCACGCCTTCGGCCCCATACGATTCGGGCGAGCGAGGTGTTCGGCCCGAGTGCTGCGATGCGCGGCTACTGCCCGTGCCGGGGCACGACCCAGTTCCCGGTGGACACCCAGACCGGTAACGAGCATTGGCCGTTGCCGGGTGTGAGCATTCCTGGTCGTGGGCCGGCGTTGAACTTCCAGCTCGCGCACAACAGCCAGGACGCTGACTATGACGGGCCGGTGGGGTTCGGGTGGCGGCACAGCTATGACATGCAGCTGCGCGAGGAACCTGATGGCACCCGGACGATCGTGCAGGAGACGGGTGCGACCGTGCCGTTCCGGCCTATGGCCGGCGGCGGGTGGGTGACGCCGGGTCTGTTCGACGCGTCGCTGGTCGACAACGGGGACGGGTCCTGGACGTTCCAGCGGGGGCGGTTCAGCTTCTACGACTTCGACGCCCAAGGCCGGTTGGTGGCGGTCCGCGACCTGAACGGCAATCGCACCGAGCTCGTATACGACACAGCGGGTCGGCTCGATCACGTCGAGGACAGCGCGGGTCGACGGTTGGAGTTCGTGTGGGCGAACGGGCGGATCGCCTCGGTCACCGATCCGCTCGACTCCCCTGAGGGTCCCCGCACGATCACCTTCCAGTACTCCCTGCTCGGCAACCTCACCAACTACACCGATATCGGTGGCGGTGTCTGGGTGATGACCTATGACCTCCTGCATCGGATCGTGACCGCGCGCACCCCCAGGCACAGCGATCCGACCAAGGTCATCCGGAACCACTACGACCTGGCAGGCCGAGTCGACTGGCAGGAAGACGCAGCAGGCCGCCGAACCAAGCTGCACTACGACGACCCGGTGCCGGGCGCGACCCGCATCGTCCACCCCGACGGCGACGTCCAGGTCGACTGGTACGACACGTACGGGCGCCGCTACCAGGTGACGCACGGCTACGGCACGCCTGAGGAGACCTCGCAGCACTACACGTACGCTCCCATGACCAACATGGTCACGGCGACGACCGACGGTGAAGGCCGGACCTGGACCAGCGTCTACGGGGACCCGACGAATCCGTACGAGGTCACGGCCAGCACCGACCCACTGGGCCGCACCACGACGTCGACCTACAACGACCTCGGCCTACCCGTCACGGTCACCGACGCCGACGGGGTCACGACCACCTTCGAGTACGACTCGGCAGGCAACCTCGAGAAGACGACCACCGGCGCCGGCACGCCCGTGGAGGAGATGGTCGATCTCGTCCGGGGTAATTTGGCCCATCCCGATGACGTGACGGCCCGGATCGACGAGCGCGGGAAGACCTGGACCTTCGATCACGACCCTGCAACGGGGTATGTGACGGGCACCACGGACCCCGAGGGCAACACGACCAGCGTGGAATACAACAACATCGGCTGGGTCGTGGCCACCGTTGCCGCCGCAGGAAACCTGGCCGCAGCCGACCCAAGCCTCCATCGCAGCACGTTCGAGCACAACGGCTACGGCGACGTCACGTCGGCCACGAACCCCACCGGTGAGCAGACATCCACCGCGTACGACGCCAACCGTAACGTCGTGTCGGTCACCGACCCTGCCGGTCACGTCACGACCCGCACCTACACCGATGCCGACGAGCTGGCCACCGAGACGATCGGGGCGGGCACCCCGGAGGCGGCGACGACGACGTGGACCTACAACCCGGACGGAACAGTCGACTCACGCACCGATCCCCTCGGTGGCGTGTGGGGCTACGACTACGACGCCGTTGGGCGGGTCATCGGTGACATCGACCCGCTCGGTCGACGAACCGGGCACCGCTACGACCGCATCGGCAACCTCGTGCAGACCGAACAGCCCGGCGGGGACTGCACCGCCACCCCGGCGACCGGGTGCATCACCCGCACCTACGACGACGCGAACCAGCTCACCGCCGTCGAGTACTCCGACCCCGCCACACCCGACGTGAGCGAGATCACCTATGACAACAACGGCCGAAAGACCGCCGTGACCGTCGACGGGAACGGCACCATGACCTGGACCTACGACGCCCACGGGCGAGTCCTGTCTCACACCGACCCCACCGCCGCCACGACGCTGACCTACACGTGGTCGCCTGGCGGGCTCCTCGCCACGATCCTCTACCCGGAACAGACCGTCCCGGTGACCTACGGCTACGACGACGCCGGACGGATGACCTCGGTGACCGACTGGAACGCCACCGAGACCGCCTTCGACTACGACGCCAACTCGAACCTCACGACCGTCGCCTCCCCGACCGTCACCGACACGTTCGGCTACGACCGCGCCAATAGGATCGAAACGATCGCCTGGACAGCGGGCAGCACGCAGCTCGGCTCACTGAACTACACCCGAACCGCGAACGGACTCCTCGCCGGCGTCACGACAACCGGACTCCCTGACGGGCCCACCACCTACGGCTACGACGCCCGAGACCAGCTGACCAGCGCCGAAGACGTCGACTTCGCCTACGACCTGGCCGGCAACGTGACCCGCCACGCCACCGCTCAGCACCAGTCCTTCGATGCCGCCGGACAGCTGACCGCCAGCACCGGCCAGACGATCACCCAGGTACAGGCAACCTCGACAAGCCAAGCCAGCGGCACCAACCTCACCATCGGCTACGACCCCGACGTCAGCGCCGACGACCAAGCGATCCTGGCCGTGACCGTCCCGAAGAACCGCACCGTCGCAACCCCCAGCGGCTTCCAGCTGATCGGCCGTTACGACGCCGCCGACGCCATCTCCTGGCTGTTGCCCGGCGTACCGCTCCTCGCCGGACAAGCGGCATCGATGGTCCTGTTCCGCTCCACCGTCCCCGACGGCGCCAGAGGCGCCAGCATCTCGTTCAACCAGAGCACCGCCGCGAGCGCCGCCCTCACCGTGTACCGGGGCGTGAACCCGATCAACCCCCTCCGAGCCGTGACCTCGAGCACCGGGTCGGGTTCCACGCTCACCTTCGGCTCCATCGCCGCGTCCGCAGGTGACACGCTGGTCACCGTGGCCGGCTCTCTGGCCCCCGGCACCTGGACCGCAGACCCACAGACGACGCTGCGCACCCAGCATGCCGGTAGCGGGACCGATGTCATGGTCGCCGACCAGACCATCGTCGACGGCGAGACCAGCGGATCTCGCACCCTCACCCACACCCCCACCGGCTCGATGTCCGGAGCGATGCTCGCCCTCGTCCCGGAACAGGTCACCTACAACTTCGACGACCGAGGAAACCGGACCACCACCAGCTCCGACGAGAGCACCACAACCTACGGCTATGACCAAGCCAACCAGCTGACCTCCGTCGGAACCAGCACCACCTACCGCTACAACCCCGCCGGTCTGCGCTCCGCCAAGACCACCGGCCAACAGACCGCCACCTTCACCTGGTCCGACGGACCGGGCATCCCCCTGCTGTTGTCAACCACCGACGAAGACGGAACAACCAACCTCATCTACGGCCCCGGCGGCCGGATCGTCGCCCAGATCGATACCAACGGCACCACCTCCTGGATGCACCAAGACCACCTCGGATCGATTCGCCTCGTCACCGACGACCAAGGCAACCCCACCGGCACCTACACCTACGACAGCTACGGCCAACTCACCGCATCCACCGGTGCTGCGACGCCACTACTCGGCTTCGCCGGCGAATACCACGACCCCGACACCGGCCTCATCTACCTACGAGCCCGACACTACGACCCCGCCACGGCGCAATTCCTCACGCGAGATCCGTTCCTCGACATAACGCAGAACCCTTACAGTTATGCCGACAATAGTCCCACGAACTTCACTGACCCCGCTGGACTCGCGCCGTGTGGCGAGGGACCACCGAGTTCGGTTCAGCACCTGCGGTGCTTACAGATCCTCAATGATATTGAGCGAAAGATGCAGGCTCTTCGTGGGAAAGTCAGAAACCTTGACCGTAACGTGAGGGGCGAGGTTCTTGGAGATCGGCAGAACCTGGGCCACCAAGAGGCCTTCAAGAATCTTCAAACCGGCCTACGCAACTCGCTCGCGCAATTCAATTCCAACGGCTGCGCGGGATTAGGTTTCACCACACCTGAGGGCGCCTGGGAGCTGGCCACGCGTCCGGTGCCTCCGCCGAACCAGGATCCAGGCCGTTTTAGGTCACAGCGTCGGGCCTCTTCTTGGCCAATGCCAAGTATGGCGGTCGATGGGCTTCGGAACGTAGGTGCGGCCATTGGCTTAGGAGTTCTAGTCATTCTCAGTACGCCGTCAAGCATCGGCAACGCATGACATGAGTGACTTGTACCTTGCCGGGCAGTCGGTTGTTCTTCCTTCTCCGTCTCTCGAGCTTCTCCGGTCCTATTCGGACTCCCTCGGCAAAGCCGATCTCGTAGTCGGACCCCGAGATGCTTTCGACTCCAAACTTCGGACCGTTTCCGAGACGGAGGTCAAGCGCGCTTTCGCCGTTTATGTCGCAGCCAGTCACCTGGGACTCGCAAGTGACTCTCGCAACGGTCTAGATCGTGTCACCTCCAGGTTTTCTAAGGAGGTAGCACTGGGAACCAACGCGCAGCGTGAGGCGGCATCGGAGTTGGCACGAGTTATTTGGCTTCGCAGCATTTCATTATCTGACGCTGAGGTCGGCTCGATAATCGAACACGCCCGGGACTTGGGGATTCACGAGTCAGTGGTCCAAGACCTGCTGTACTGGGCGCAGGACCGGAACCGCCCATCTGAGTGAGGTCCGGCTACGCCGGATCCGCCGCCACGCTGGCTGATGCCCACGACAAGAACAGAACGCCTGGCGGTACCTCGGACTGATGTGGAGCGGGCACTCCGGAAGTGAATGAGATCTGAGACGGCCCGGGGCCGTGCCACGAAGAACCGCCGCCCTCGATCGATGTCCTAATAGCCAGCAACAACGCCGTCGTGACTTCCTCCTGTTGGCGTCCCGTGAGGTGGTGGAAGTAGCGAGACGGCCCCCGGATGGGGTGGGCCATCGCGTGATCCTCGGTGAGACCTGCGAAAGCACAGGCTGGAGTCATTGGCTTAAGCGTGACACGGGGGGCAGCCGACTCGACGGAGGCAAACGCCGTGCTCCTGCTAGGTGTAGTGACCACGGACGCGTTGACAAGTCTGGTGCGTCGAGTCACCGGCACCCCACATCGAGCTCTCGGACCCAGGGTTCGAGAAGAAAGCGCGAGAACGGCCACCCGGGTGGACTAACCCGACCACACCAACCCCGAGATTTAGCGCCCAAACCCCTGAACCGGTTCCCTGACCCGAGGACTCCTGACGGCAAGGGAACCGTCCCGTACCACGCACCGCAAGTCCCCGAAGCCCCTGTCCCTGATGTGCCGAACCGCCGCGGGTAGCGATCGCGTCCCCGAATGTCGCCCCACAACGCCGCACCGAGGGGTTGAGCCTGGGAACGTCGCCGAGCACCCCGTCGGCGGCGAGGAGCGGCGCGCCGAAGGCGGTTCAACGAACATCGGCCTGGATTGTGGAACCCACCCTGCGGCCATGTTGGAGGATGCGAGGGCCGCACCCTGGCGGAGAGGTGCGGCCCTCGGGGCTAGGTCGGCGGAAACCTGCCCGTGCCTTCAACGGTATGCGCAAACCTGTCGTTCCGAGCGAGGCTCTCCGTCGAGGTAGGGAGCTGCTGATTGCCCCACCCTGCGAGTGGACTCGGTCGGCAGCCCCTCTCCCGGCGGTAGGGGCAGCGCCGCCAACGACCACGTACGGGGCAATCAGAGCGCAGGCAGCCACCGAAGGGCTTGACCTGATTCAGTTGAGTTCCGTGCACCCCGCCGCGTCGTCGGAACTCGAGTGGACCGTCTTCCTCAACGAGTACGCCAAGTACCGCAATTCCTTCCGGTCCGGCAGTCAGGACGATGTCCCGCTGCAGGTGGCCGCCGCAGCCCTCGAGAGGATCGTCCGGGTGCGCGACGGCATCTGGGTCTTGCAGGACGGACGCTCCGGACTCTTCTCCGGGTTGCTAGTCCGGCACGCCTTCGAGTGCTGGCTCATCGGCCTCTACCTCTGCCTCGAGAGACGAGCCGCCCTCGGCCATCTCCTGGACGCCGACGCCAGAGCCCTTGCCTGGCTCGCGACGAAGAACCCGGACTCGCAATGGGTGGACGAAGCGACCCGCTACGACGGCCGAAGCCACCAGCGACTCAACTTCGAGGACCTCGCTGACAGAGTCGGAACCGAGTTGCGCCGGCGCGATTTGCCGCCGCTCGATCCCAGGGTTCATTACGACTCGATGTACCGAGCTGAGAGCCGTGGATCGGCTCACGCAGGCATCGGCACCCTGCTACGGCACCTCGACGGTGACGGACGCGAGATTTGGCTGAAGGCGGAGGCGCCGGACGGACTCGCCGACGACGTGGCGCTTACGTGGACCCTTACCTACGGCGCGCACCTCGCTGGCTTCGTCTTGGACGGGTTTGGGCTTCCGCGAGGCGTGATGGACAACGTGCTCTGGCAGTGCATCGACCTGTTCGAGGACGCCGACGACTGAAGACAAGCCGCCATCGTCAACGTGACCCCCGGAGAACGGCGCCTCGCGTAGGGCCCGTAGCCGGCGTTGTGGGACGCTTCGATGCGCAAATGTCGTCCAATCACCGGGACTTGCGCCGGCGTGACCTGTGGCTGGGGCGACTACTACAGCAAGCCGCCAGCCGCATACGGTCCTCCGCCACAGGTTCCTAACGCCGCGCCTTCCACCGGCCAAGACAACGCGAGCAGCCGAGGATCATCCGTGCACAAGGTGTCTCCCAACGCCGCCTTCAACGCATCCATTCTTGTGGTTACTCAATGTCTTAAAGGTGCCGGTTCGGGGTGTATGACGGTGTGCATATGGCCGACAACGACGCTCCGTCGAGGTGCCAGTCCCCGCTGGATCCTCCGCCGACCGGCGACACCCCCAACTGGCACGGGACGGTCCCTAAGCCGACCCCACGTCGGGGCTGCTGCCCTCCCATCGCTCACCGTCCGCACCGACCCGCATGTTGTGTGGTGGCAGATCCAGCAAGCAGTAGCCAGCGCGGCTGGACCGTAGGTCGGAGCTGCCCGGGAGCGGCGCAGGTCGGATGGTCTTCCTATGTCTTTCAAGTGACAGAAGTACCCGCAGGGTTGACCCGGGATGCGGGCTCTTGGTGTCATGCCGGGGCGCCCGACGGTCAGTTGGGTGCTGGCGGAAGATCCGTCCGCTGCCTTTCTGTCTCAGGCGACAGTGAGGAGCACGGACCAACATGGGGGTGAACCTTGAGTAGACACCGTCTACTTCGCAATGCGACAGTGCCGGTCCTGGCGGCACTGGTAGCGCTTGCTGCACTAATTCTAGTTGTAGAACGCAGGTCAAACGACGCAGAAGATCGTTCAATCACTGTGCGATCGTCCGCCTCGGCGCGAGCGGAACAATCAGGTGCTGCCTACACAGAAGGCGCGGCCGGCGAGCCGACCGACGCAGGGACGGCGCCGACGACACCGGTTCCACGAGCGGTTGACATTGATTCGTGCGTGGCGACGGCCGCATATGAGTTTGAGTCGGAGACGCCGGCAACGCTGAAGCAAGTATATGTCGTCCCCGACCTTGGTCCCGGCGGGCCCGTGGTGGCCGTGACCGGGAACCCGGGCCCGGCGACCGGCGGTGAAACCCGACGTCAACTCCTGCCGGAACGGGACCCGATGGGCAAGGTACTGATCACGGACGACCGAAGCGGCGAGGTCTTGACTTCGATCGACTCGAAGCGCGCAACCAGCGACGAACTTCTCATGGTCGCCGAGCATGTACTCGACGGCGAAGAACTACATGGGAGGTTCATGGTCGTCAATGCGCCAGCGGAAAGGAACACAGTCTCGGTTCTTGGCACCAGTTGCCAGATCGGTGACACGTTCTACGGAGTCGAGGTACTGGAAGGCGGACTTTTCGAGCGGTCCGTCTACATGCTCTCGATCGACCCACTTCGCAGCGAGGAGGTGGACGGCACCACGGTGGCCGTCTTCGGACCCGCTGATCAGTCGGTTCCCGTGCGCACCCTCTCAGACGACGAGTGGCGCCGCATGCAAGAGTCGACGGACTCGTCCATGGATGGTTCCGAATGAAGGTCGACGTGAACCGCACGAGGGAAACTGGGAAGGGTGGAAGAATGAACAGAGGACAACGGGCGTTGCGGTGCCTAGTGGCGGTTGCGGCACTCTCTGCGGGACTCGCAGTGGCGACAGTCCAGGCTCCAGCCGCCGGCGCATATTGCTACAACTGGGACTGGACATGGATTTTCCACAATTGGGGATTGGAGCAGTCCCAAAACTCAACTACGTGCAACGCAGACGGCATCTATGCCGGGAAGGTTCGCGACGGTGTGGACGACGGCAGCTGCGTGTGGGTGCAGTTCATCGAGTGGGGAACGGGGACGTACACGCAACAGACGTCCTGTAGTACTACGTCGTGGTCCAACTATCTCTGGTACGACCAAACAGGGAATACCGACGCCCTCATCCGTCTTTGCCGGAATCAGGGCTGTACCACTGCCGAAGTTACGAACACCTACTAGGAACTGGCGTTAGTAGGCGGACTCGCCCAATGGTCGGAGCAAAATAGTCAACGCGGGAGCGGCCGACGTACTCTACAATGACGGCCGTTCCCGCTACAGTCTGCACGAGTTGATATCTCCCTGCGGGAACTGGCCGACGGCTTACTTACGGCTTGACGCCCGGGACTGAACGATCCCGAGGATTCGTGCAAGTCGCGGCCGGCCCGCGGCAGGGTCCTTCGGCAGGCCCCGTCGGTGGTTCCGGACATGGCCGAGCGCACCGGCTCGGCGTGCCCGCAAAGTGCCGGAAGGTGGCGGTGCAACTCGTCGTCCCCAAAGTCCGCCGGCCCGCTGGGTCGATTGATAGGAACGGCGGACGGGCGAGGCCCTACAAGCTGAGCCCCGGCGGCTCGTGCCCGAGGGCCGGCTGGCGGGTCAGGTCGTCCAAGCGTCGCCGCAGGCGCTCGGTGTCGAGCTGTTGGTCGATGCGGTCACGTACATCGGCGGCGTGCGCAAGTGCCGTCCGGGTGGGCTGGGCGGCGTCCAGCGCGTCCTGGTGACCGAGGGTTGCCGACGCGACGCGTCCTTGGGCTGCTTGCAGAGGTTCGCGGTAATGCCGTCGACGCCATGGACCGGCCTGGTCGGCCTGCCGTCGCAGCTCTCGGAGATCGACGGTTGCGGCCACCAGTTCTTCTCGAGCAGCGGTCACTGCGTTCTCAAACGGCTGCGCCTGCGAACCCGCGAAGGCGACGGCTTGGTTGGCCATGGCGAGCTGTTCTTCGAGTGACAGAGACACCCGGGCCTGCTCGGTGAGGCGTCGGCGTTGCACGGTGGCGGGGATGTCGGCGCGGTCGTTGGTGAGGACCCATGCCAGGACGTCGGCGGCTTCGCCGAGGTCGGGGGTGTCGGTGATGACGTGGAGCTGGTTGTCGTGGCGTCCTCGGGTGGCGCCGACGTAGAGGCCCCGGTGGGTGGTGGAGGTGGACACGAGGGTGTAGCTGACGTCGAGCGTGTCGCCCTGGTG
>Ga0208490_101134_pt1 | contig 11076 bp, 10 predicted proteins | sample SubbioAug_CSWold_FD_184818 | JGI IMG/M metagenome (GOLD analysis project Ga0208490, IMG submission 184818) | Serpentinite rock and fluid subsurface biosphere microbial communities from McLaughlin Reserve, California, USA - CR11Aug_CSWold (SPAdes) | ecosystem: Environmental > Terrestrial > Deep...
CCCGCCCCTCTGCCGGCTACGCCCGGTCGCTGGCCGTGCTGGCTCGCGCCAAGGAGGCCGGCCTCACCACGAAGTCCTCGCTCATCGCGGGGATGGGGGAGACCCGCGACGAGATGATCGAGGCCCTGGCCGACCTCCGCGGCGTGGGCGTCGACATCGTCACCATCGGCCAGTACCTGCGACCCACCACCCACCACCTCCCGGTCGCCCGGTGGTGGCACCCCGACGAGCTCACCGAGCTCAAGGAGATCGGGGAGGCCATGGGCATCGGCCACGTCGAGGCCGGTCCGCTCGTGCGCAGCAGCTACCACGCCCGTCAGGCCGCCGACGCCGCCGCCCCGAACCGTCCTCGCCCCGTCAACGCCTGAACCCAGGCCAGCCGATCGCCGGCCAGCGGGCAGACTCGGGGGATGGGCAAGGTGATCGACGCGCTGGACGACCGGTTGATCGAGTGGATCGGGCGCCAGCACGTGTTCTTCGTGGCCACCGCCCCGAGCGAGGGCGGGCACGTCAACGTGTCCCCCAAGGGGCACGACACGCTCCGCGTCCTGAGCCCCACGTCGGTCGCCTACCTCGACCTCACCGGCAGCGGGGCGGAGACGATCGCCCACACCCGCGAGAACGGGCGCATCACCGTCATGCTGTGCGCCTTCGAGGGCCCGCCGCAGATCCTGCGGCTCTTCGGCACCGGCACGTCGCATCCCGTCGGCACCGACCGGTTCGCCGAGCTGGCGCCGCGGTTCCCCGACCTGCCCGGGGCCCGAGCCGTCGTCGAGGTCGCCGTCGAGCGGATCCAGACGTCCTGCGGCTACTCGATCCCGTTCATGGAGTACCGCGACGAGCGCCCGACCCTGCAGCAGTGGGCCGAGCGCAAGGGCGACGACGGCCTGCAGGCCTACTGGGCCGAGAAGAACGTCAGCAGCATCGACGGCCTCCCGGCCCTCGACCGCTGACCCACGGGCGGCCGGTAGCGTCGACGGCATGTTCGCGGAGCGCTTCGACCGGGTCCGGGCCGCCATGGCCGAGCAGCGGGTCGACACCCTCGTGCTGTCGGTGGGGCCCGATCTGCCCTGGCTGACCGGCTACGAGGCCATGCCCCTCGAGCGGCTGACGGCGCTGGTGGTGCCGGCCGAGGGCGCCGCCACCCTCGTCATCCCCCGGCTGGAAGCCCCCCGGGTGGCGCCCCGCGACGAGTTCTCGCTGCGAGCCTGGGACGAGACCGACGACCCGATCGCCATCACCGCCGAGCTGGTCGGCTCGGCCGCGACGGTGGGGGTGGGCGACCGCACCTGGGCCCGGTTCGTGCTCGACCTGCAAGGCGCGCTGCCCAAGGCGTCGTGGCGACGGGCCAGCGAGGTGGTCGGCCCGCTGCGGGCCATGAAGGACGCCGCCGAGATCGCGGCGCTGCGCCGGGCCGGGACCGCGGTCGACCGCATCGCGGCCGAGCTCCAGGCCGGGATGATCGAGCTCGTCGGGCGCACCGAGGCCGAGGTGTCGGCCGAGCTGGGCCGGCGCATCCTGGCCGAGGGCCACCACCGGGTGAACTTCGCCATCGTGGCCGCCGGCGAGAACGCGGCCAGCCCGCATCATGAGCCCGGCTCCCGGGTGATCCAGGAGGGCGAGGGCGTGCTCTGCGACTTCGGCGGCACGATGCTGGGCGACGACGGGGTCGGCTACTGCTCCGACATCACCCGCTGCGTCTGGCTGGGGGAGCCGCCGAGCGAGGCGGCCGATGCCTACGCGGCGCTCCTCGAGGCGCAGCAGGCGGCGGTGGCGGCCGCCACCGTCGGCACGCCGTGCGAGGAGGTCGACGCCACCGCCCGGCGCATCATCACCGAGGCGGGCTGGGGCGACCGGTTCATCCACCGCACCGGCCACGGCATCGGCATCGAGGAGCACGAGGACCCCTACATCGTGGCCGGCAACGGCACCCCGCTGGCCGCCGGCCACGCCTTCTCCGTCGAACCCGGCATCTACGTGGAGGGCCGCTTCGGGTTCCGGCTGGAGGACATCGTCGTGGCCGCCGACTCGGGCCCTGACCCCCTCAACACCGCCTCCCACGACTTAGCCCTGATCTAGCCAGCCTCCTACGCTCGGCGGCGCCCATGTTCCGCCTCGACGCCGCCACCGTCCTCCTCCAGTGGGCCACCGGTGGCCTCCTCTTCCTCTGGGTCACGACCCGCCGACGCGAGGTCAGCCTCGGGTACGGCTGGCTGCTGCGCGGCACCTACCTGCTCATGGCCCTCGGCGCCCTGCTGGCCGGGCTCCGCTACGGCGAGGGCGTCCCCGTCCGGGAGGCGGCCAGCGCCGGGGTCGTCTTGGCCAGCGGGGTCGCCCTGGCCGTGTCGATCCTCCGCAGGGCGGCCGGCGTGCAGGGGGACCGGGAGCAGCACGAGCGGCGCAGCGAGCGGGTGGCGGCCATGACCGGCATCGAGCGCCACCGCGAGGCCCTCGACGACACCGCCCGCGAGTTCCCGCCCGCCCTCGATCTCATCGCTCCGATCGTGGGCGCGGTCGGTCTGGTGGCCGCGGGCATCGACGCCGGCGACCCGGCGCTGCTGTCGGTCGTCCGGACCCTCGTCGGTGCCGCCTTCCTCGGGTCGGTCACCGACGGCATGCTGCTGGGCCACTGGTACCTCGTGCAGCCCGGCATGCCCCGGGCCGCCCTCCTCGAGCAGGTCCGCTGGCTCGGGATCATCTGGCCCTTCGAGGTGGCGGCCCTCCTCTGGCCGACGGGCATGGTGTCGGTGATCGACGGCACGATCGACGACGGGTACAACGGCATGCTCGGCTGGTTCTGGATCGCCTGCGCCGTCACCACCATCGCCCTCGTCGTCGTCACCCGGGCCGCCTTGAAGGAGCGCCAGTACGCGGCGGTCATGGCCGCCACCGGCCTGCTCTACCTCGCCATCCTCACCGCCTTCGGCACCGACCTCGTCGCCCGCGCCACCCTCGCCTGACGTTCAGCGCAGCGGCTCGGACCGGTCGCCGTCGTCGCGCGCCGAGATCACCTCGACCTGGCCGATGCCGACCTCGAGCTCGAGGGCCAGGACCTCGTCGAAGCGGTCTCGATCGAACGAGCGGCTGGTCGAAGGGCCCCAGCCGGAGTCGGAGCGACCGAAGACCTTGACGTCGCCCAGCGACGCCTCGCCGTAGACCTCCAGAGCGACGTCGTCGGGGACGATGACGAGGAGGTGCCCGACCCCCACCGAGGCCCGGATGTCCACCGTCTCCCCGGCAGGCACCTCCAGCTCGGTGAGGTCGAGGGTGCCCTCGCCGATGCTCACCTCGTAGTGCTGGAGCTGCTGGGTCGTCTCGGGCACCCAGGTCCGCTCACCGATCGGGCCCGACATCGGCAGGTCGAACGCCGTGCTCACCACGAGCGCCACCGTGAGCAGCACGGCCGGCACGATCAGCGCTTTGCTGCCGCCGACGAAGGCACCGAGCACGAAGCCCAGCCCGACGATGCACAGCGCCACGGCGAGGCCGGTCTGGACGGTCGTCCCGGTGAGGACGGCGATGCCGGTCCACACGAGCAGCCCACCGAGCACCCCGGGGAAGACCATCTTGCGGCGCCGCCGGGCCGCCAGCTCCTCCTCGGTGAGGGGCGGTCTCGGCTGCGGTCCGGGGCCGTGGCCGGCCGACCACGGCGGCGCAGGCGGCGGCGGGGTGCCGTGGCCCGAGCTCCCGGGGTGGGGCGGCGGGCCGTCGCCCAGCGGGCGCCCGGTGCTCCACGCAGTGCCGGCAAGGGGTGTCGTGGAGGCGGGGCCGGGGCCCCCACCTTCCGGACCCTCCGCGGCCGACGTCGGGTCGCTGAGGTCAGGCCGCGCGTCCCCCGGGCCATCCGCTTCGCTCGTGGTGTCGCCCCCTTCGCCGAGGAGCGGCTTGGCGGGTGCCGACGACGTGGCGGCCGGATCGTGCGGAGCGCCGCTGGGCAGATCCACCGTGTCGGCGCGATCCGTGCGGCGGAGGACGAGCCACGCGCCGAGCGCGATGAGCCCGAGCGGGAACAGCCAGCGCCGGGCCGGCGACCACCAGCCGCCGAGGAGGATGCTGACCGCCACCGCCAGCAGCACGATCCCGAACGCCTGCGCGCCTCGGTCTGCCCGGCCCTGATCGCCCAACGTCGGCGGTGCGGCGTCGTCGGCCTCGGGCACGAAGATCCAGGCCAGGACGTAGGCCGGGATGCCGGGCCCGCTGAAGGCGAGGATCACCGCCGCGATGCGGACGATCACGGGGTCGACGGCGAAGTACTCGGCCAGCCCGGCGCACACGCCGCCGAGGTGGCCCTCGCTCGGCCGGCGTCGCAGCTGACGGGCGTGGGGCGTCCCGAAGGGCGGAGGCGGGGGAGGAGTCGGTGAGCCGGGGGGAGCTGTCGCCATGTCTGGAGCATCCGCCCCCGGGGCCGGCACGGCAATCGGGGATGCCCCTGAGCGTCGGGCCCGGGTGCCGCAGGGTCCAGGGGGCTCCCCGATCCCGTCTCGAGGAGGCCCGTGGGATCATGGCCCGACGATGGAGCAGCACCCCCGCGCCCAGCTGGCCGCAGCCCTGGACCTGCCCGAGTCGGTCCACCGCTCGGCCGACGACCGGGTGGTGGCCGGCGTGTGCGGCGGCCTCGGCGCCGCGCTGGGCGTCGACCCGACGGTCCTGCGCCTGGCGATCGCCGTCCTCACCGTGGCCAACGGGTCCGGGCTGGTGCTCTACCTCCTCGGCCTGGCCTTCTTCCGGCCTCCGCTCAACGCCTCGTCGGCGTCTGCCGAGGTCCGGGAGCCGACGGCGGAGCGGGCCGCTGGCGTCGCCCTCGCCACCTTCGGGCTGCTGCTGCTCTTCGCGCACCTCGGCGTGCTCCCGCCGGCCGAGGTCGTGTGGGCATCCGCCGTCGCGGCGCTCGGCTTCGCGCTGGTCTGGGCCCGGACCGACGCCGCGGACCGCACCCGGTGGCTGCTCCTGCGCTCGGCCGGTGGCGGGCTCCTCGTGGTGGCCGGCCTCGGCGGGCTCTTGGCCGCCGGTGGCGTGCTCGGATGGGTCGGCTCCCTCGGCCTCGCGGTGCTCGCCACCTCGGCCGGGGTCGGGCTCCTGCTCGGCCCGTGGATCGTCCGCCTCCTGCGGGACCTCGGCACCGAACGGCGCGAGCGCATCCGCTCCGAGGAGCGCTCGGAGATGGCCGCCCACCTCCACGACTCGGTCCTCCAGACCCTCGCTCTCATCCAGCGGGCCGACAACCCGGGACGGGCGCGGACCCTCGCCCGCCGCCAGGAGCGTGAGCTGCGCTCGTGGCTCTACGGCGACCGGGCCGCCGGACCGTCAGGGGCGGAGGACCTGGGCGGCGCGCTGGCGCAGCTCGTGACCGACGTGGAGGAGGCGCACGACGTGGAGGTCGATCTCGTGCTCGTCGGGTCCTGTCCGATGGAGCCCCGCCTCGAGGCCCTCGTGGCCGCGGTCCGGGAGGCCGCGCACAACGCAGCCCGGCACGCCGGGGTCGACGAGATCTCGGTCTACGTGGAGGTCGGTCCCGACCGGGTGGAGGCGTTCGTCCGGGACCGAGGCCGTGGCTTCGACCCGCAGCGGGTCGAGCCCGGCCGGCTCGGCATCCGGGAGTCGATCGTCGGCCGGATGGCCCGCCACGGTGGGCGGGCCGAGGTCCACAGCGCCCCGGGGGAGGGCACCGAGGTGGCCATCGAGGTCGCCCGCAACCACGATCGCAACGATCGGACCGAGCGCAGCGAGCAGGAGGCGACCTCGTGAGCGTGCCGCGGGTGTTCCTCGTCGACGACCACCAGATGTTCCGCTCCGGCGTGCGGGCCGAGCTGGGGGACCGCGTGGAGGTGGTCGGCGAGGCGGCCGACGCCGAGTCGGCGGTCCAGGGGATCCGGGCCACGCAGCCCGAGGTGGTGCTGCTCGACGTCCACCTCCCCGGTGGCGGCGGGAAGGCCGTGCTGGAGACCCTCAAGCCCGAGCAGCCCGACACCGTGTTCCTCGCGCTGTCGGTGTCCGACGCCGCCGAGGACGTCATCGCGGTGATCCGGGCCGGCGCCCGGGGCTACGTCACCAAGACCATCTCCAGCGACGACCTGGCCGCCGCCATCGAGCGGGTGCGGGCCGGCGACGCCGTCTTCTCCCCCCGCCTGGCCGGGTTCGTGCTGGACGCCTTCGCCGGGGAGGTCCCCCCGTCGGTGGCCGATCCCGAGCTCGACCAGCTCAGCCCCCGCGAGCGCGAGGTCATGCGGCTCATCGCCCGGGGCTACACGTACAAGGAGATCGCCCGGCGCCTGTCGCTGTCGATCAAGACGGTCGAGACCCACGTCTCCGCGGTGCTGCGAAAGCTCCAGCTCTCCAGCCGCCACGAGCTGACCCGGTGGGCCACCGACCGCCGGCTGATCTGATCGGTAGGGCCTCGTGACGCAACCCTCTGTTGCTCCGGGCCGAGATTGGGAATACTCACCGCATGCCGAGAGCGATCTGGAGCGGCGCGATCTCGTTCGGGCTGGTGAACATCCCGATCAAGCTCTACGCGGCCGTGTCACGCAAGTCCGTCAGCTTCAACCAGCTCGACTCCCGCACCGGGTCGCGCATCAAGCTGAAGAAGGTGTCCGCCGCCGACGGTGAGGAGGTCCCCAACGAGGCCATCGTGAAGGGCTACGAGCTGTCCTCGGGCGAGTACGTCACCGTGGGCGACGACGAGCTGGCCGCCCTCGATCCCGAGGCCAGCCGCACGATCGACATCGAGGAGTTCGTCGACCTCGCCGACATCGATCCGCTGTTCTACGACTCGGCGTACTACGTGGCCCCGGACAAGGCCACGCTCAAGCCGTACGCGCTGCTCACCAAGGCCATGGAGGAGTCCGGCAAGGTGGGCATCGCCCGCTTCGTCATGCGCTCCAAGCAGTACCTGTGCGCGGTGCGGCCGAAGGACGGCGCCCTCGTGCTGTCCACCATGGTGTACGCCGACGAGGTGAACGAGCCGGCCGACATCGGCGAGATCGCCGGGCTCGAGGACATCGAGGTGAGCGACAAGGAGCTCACCATGGCCCGCCAGCTCATCGCCTCGCTCTCGGAGGACTTCGACCCGAACCGCTTCGCCGACACCTACCGCGAGCGGGTGCTCGACCTCATCGAGCAGAAGGCGTCCGGCCGCACCGAGGTGGTGGCCCCGCCGGCCGCTCTCACCGAGGACAAGGTCGTCGACCTCATGGCCGCGCTCGAGGCGAGCGTCAAGGAGGCCAAGGAGGCCCGCAAGCGGCACCCGGCCGCCGCCGACGGCAAGGCCGCTGCGGACGAGAAGCCGGCGCCGGCCAAGAAGCGGGCCCGCAAGAGCGCCTGAGGGTGGCGGCCCCACGCCGGGAGCAGGTCGTCGAGATCGACGACCGGCGGCTGAAGGTCTCGAACCTCGACAAGGTCCTCTACCCGCAGACCGGGTTCTCCAAGGCCGAGGTGATCGACTACTACGTGCGCATCGCACCGGTGCTGCTCCCGCACATCGGCGATCGCGGCGTGACGCTGCGCCGCTTCCCCGACGGCGTCGACGGCGAGTCGTTCTTCGAGAAGCGCTGTCCGTCGCACCGACCCGACTGGGTCGGCACCTTCCCCGGCCCGGGGGACCGCAACGGCACCATCGGCTACTGCGCGCTCGACTCCACCGCCGCCCTCGCCTGGTCGGCCAACCTCGCCGCCCTCGAGATCCACGCGCCCATGGCTCGGGGGCGCGACATCGAGTCGCCCACCATGTGCATCTTCGACCTCGACCCCGGCCCCGGCACAGGGATCCCCGAGTGCGCCGAGGTGGCGTTGCAGATCCGGGACGTGCTCGACAGCCTCGCCGGGCTGACGTGCCTGCCCAAGACCAGCGGGTCGAAGGGCCTGCAGGTGTACGTGCCGCTCAACTCGCCGCACACCCACGACCACTGCTCCGGGTTCGCCCAGGCCGTTGCCCAGGTGCTCGAGCGGCACCACCCTGACGAGGTCACGTCGGTGATGCGCAAGGACCTGCGTCCCGGGAAGGTCTTCATCGACTGGAGCCAGAACAGCCGCCACAAGACCACCGTGGCCGTCTACTCCTTGCGGGCTCGGCCCCGGCCCACCGTGTCGACGCCGCTCACCTGGGTCGAGGTGGAGGACGCGGCCTCCGGCACGGACCTCGCCTTCGAGGCGGCCGAGGTCCTCGTGCGGGTCGACGAGCACGGGGACCTGTTCGCGTCTGCGCTCGACGTCGTCCAGCAGCTTCCTGCCCCGCAGGCCTGAGCCGGGCGCGCGGCGCGAAAAGGCCCAGGAACCCGGGGGATATCCGCGCGCGGCGCCCCGAGCGCGGCCAGACTCTGCGCTCACCCAACCCCCACCGTCCAATGGAGGACACACCGATGAACCGACGCGACCTGGTCAAGGCCATCGCCGCGCAGACCGAGGTCGACGCCAAGACCGTCGACGCCGTGCTCAAGGGCTTCACCGACGTGACCACCCACGTCGTGTCCAAGGGCGAGCCCGTCGCGATCACCGGCTTCGCCAAGTTCGCCAAGGTCGAGCGGGCCGCCCGCATGGGCCGCAACCCCGCCACCGGCGAGGCCATCAAGATCAAGGCCTCGAAGAAGGCTCGCATCACCCCGCTGAAGGGCTTCAAGGACGCCGTCATGGCGCCCAGCTCGGCCCCGAAGCTCAAGAAGGGCGTCTACACGCCCGCCAAGTAGCGCATCGCAGCTCGCCAGGCGGGCCACACGACGATCGGCACGGCCGCCCGCTCCGGGCGGCCGTCGCCGTTCCCCCGCGTAGCCTGGACCGATCGTGGAACCGCTCGCTGACGTCGGGTACTCGCCTCGCTGGGAGGCGCTGCTGGCCGAGCACGGCCCCGACGCGGAGCCCGGCCGGGTCCTGCGCCACGACGGCGTGGCGGTGGCGGTGCGCACACCGTCGGGCGACCGCAGCGTGAAGCTGCGCCGGGGCCTGGCTCCGGTGACCGTCGGCGACTGGCTGGCCCTCGACGGCGAGCAGGTCCTCGGCCTCCTTCCGCGGGCGTCGCTCCTGCGCCGGCGCGGCGTCGAATCCGAGGAGGCCCAGCTCCTGGCGGCCAACCTCGACCTCGTGCTCCTCGTCGTCGGCCTCGACCGGCCGGTACGGGCCGGCCGCATCCGCCGAGGCGAGGCCCTTGCCTTCGACGCCGGCGCCCACCCTGTCCTCGTCCTCGCCAAGGCGGACCTGGTCGAGGACCTCGATGCGGTGGTGGCCCGCATCGACGAGGACCACCCTGGCCTCGAGGTGATCGTCACGTCGGCTGAGACCGGTCGCGGGATCGACGAGCTGCGGGGTCGGGTGGCGGGCGCCACCAGCGTGCTGCTCGGCGAGTCCGGCGCCGGGAAGTCCCGCCTCGTGAACGCTCTCATGGGCGACGACGTGGCCCGGGTCGGGCGGGTCCGGGAGGGCGACCGCAAGGGCCGGCACACCACGACCAACCGCCAGCTCCACCTCCTGCCGTCGGGGGGCGTGATGATCGACTCGCCCGGCATCCGGGAGGTCGGCCTGGCTGGAGACGAGGAGTCCGTCGACGCCGCCTTCGCCGACCTCGACGAGCTCGGTGAGGAGTGCCACTTCAGCGACTGCCAGCACGCGGGCGAGCCGGGCTGTGCCATCGCGCTCGCCATCGAGGCCGGCGAGGTCGCCCCCGAGCGGCTGGAGGCCTACCGCGAGCTGCGGGCCGAGGTGGTGGCGGCCGCCCGGCGTGGCGACGAGCACGCGCGGCGAGCTCACGAGCGCACGTTCACCAAGCAGATCGACGCCTTCGTCCGCTCCGAGCACCACAAGAAGAAGTGACCCGGCCCGCCCCGGTGGAGCGCGCCCCGCGGCCGCTGCCCACGCCGACCTACCCCGACCTGCCCGTCGTGGCCCACCGCGACGAGCTGCTGGCCGCCATCCGGGACCACCAGGTCGTGGTGGTGGCCGGCGAGACCGGCTCCGGCAAGAGCACCCAGCTGCCCAAGCTCTGCCTCGAGCTCGGCCTCGGCGCTCGCGGGCTCGTAGGCCACACCCAGCCCCGCCGCCTCGCCGCCCGGGCGGTCGCCGAGCGGGTGGCCGAGGAGCTCGGCGTCGACGTCGGCGGCCTCGTCGGCTACAGCGTCCGCTTCAACGACCACGTGAGCGACGCCACCGCCATCAAGGTGATGACCGACGGCATCCTCCTGGCCGAGATCCAGCGGGACCGCCTCCTGCGGGCCTACGAGGCGATCATCATCGACGAGGCCCACGAGCGCAGCCTCAACATCGACTTCTTGCTCGGCTACCTCCGTCAGATCCTCCCGCAGCGGCCCGACCTCAAGGTCATCGTCACCTCGGCCACGATCGACACCGCCCGCTTCGCCGCCCACTTCGGCGACGCTCCGGTGGTCGAGGTGTCGGGTCGGTCCTACCCGGTCGAGGTGCGCTACCGGCCCCTCGGCGACGAGGACGGCGACGACCGGGACCAGACCCAGGCCGTCTGCGATGCGGTCGTCGAGCTCACGCGAGAGGGTCCCGGTGACGTCCTCGTGTTCCTCTCGGGCGAACGAGAGATCCGTGACACCGCCGAGGCGCTGCGTCGCCTCGACCTCCCCCACACCGAGCTGCTGCCCCTCTACGCACGGCTGTCGGCGGCCGAGCAGCACCGGGTCTTCGCCCCGCACCGGGGGCGGCGGGTCGTGCTGGCCACCAACGTGGCCGAGACGTCGCTGACCGTGCCCGGCATCACCGGCGTCGTCGACCCGGGCACGGCCCGGATCTCCCGCTACAACCGGCGGACCAAGGTCCAGCGCCTCCCCATCGAAGCGATCTCGCAGGCGTCGGCGAACCAGCGGGCCGGCCGCTGCGGGCGGGTGGCGCCCGGCGTCTGCATCCGCCTCTACAGCGAGGAGGACCTCGCCGGCCGGCCGGAGTTCACCGAACCCGAGGTGCTGCGCACCAACCTGGCGTCGGTCATCCTCCAGATGGCGGCGCTGGGCCTCGGCGACGTGGCCCGCTTCCCGTTCGTCGAGCCACCCGACCAGCGGGCGATCACCGACGGCCTGCTCCTCCTCGAGGAGCTCGGAGCCATCCGCTCGGGCGACCGGCGGGGCAGCGACG
>Ga0208490_101135_pt1 | contig 11062 bp, 7 predicted proteins | sample SubbioAug_CSWold_FD_184818 | JGI IMG/M metagenome (GOLD analysis project Ga0208490, IMG submission 184818) | Serpentinite rock and fluid subsurface biosphere microbial communities from McLaughlin Reserve, California, USA - CR11Aug_CSWold (SPAdes) | ecosystem: Environmental > Terrestrial > Deep...
GGAGGTCCTCGGCCATGTGCGCCTGGCCCGAGATGAACTCGACGGTCAACGGTTCGCCGCACACCGTCAGCTTACGGATTTCGACAGGATCATCGCCAGTTAATCGCACGACCAGCCTGCTGTCCCTACCCTCCTGCTGATCCCAGAACAATCCGGCAAGCCTGGATGCGTACGTCTCGCGCAACTCGCGGACGAGCCCATCGCCTCCCGACTGAACACGCAGCAGTTTGGCTTGTCCAGGCGTGTTCGCATCAAGCAAGGACGTGGAGCAACTGAGAAGCGGGTCGACGCGGTCGGGGGATTCCGGCTCGGCGGCCATGGCGGTGATCGAACCGAGGAAAAGCAGTGCGAGAGTGAGAGTGTGTTTGATGTGCGCATGACAGCTGGTGCGTGCGGCCAAATTGGGGAGGAAATAGAAGTGGAGGCTGAAAAAATGAAACCTGGCTGCCGCATACCCGCCGGTCGCGTCAAGGGTAAGCTTCGCCCGGCTCACGCCGGCCCTTGACCCGCCCGGACGGAGAGGCGGCCGCTGGAAGGGGTCATGAAGGCAGAAGATGACGGTGACATTGTGAGGATGAACCGCGCTCCGGCCTGACGAGGCTGAAAGGAGCCCGACCATGAACCCCGCTTTGCCAATCAGAAAAATCTATCAAGGCGTTGCCAGCCGCCAGCAGGTGTTTCGCATGTTCGATCGCCATGCCCAGCGGCCGAACCGCTGGCAGAACGACGACAACGCCCTGTTTGTCGGGGAATGGTTTGAGCTCGATCGCGAGTCCCATGACTATATGATGAATGTGCTTCCGCCGCTGTGGATGCGCGGCGACATTTTCGCCATGCGCGAGTTCCTGACCGACAGTACCACGAGCATCTTCTTATCGCTTACGATCGATGGCCGGCTCCGGTACTTCCACGGCTATTGCGACCTTGCCGACAGAGGCTCGCCCGACCGTATGAAGGTGGCGATCATCGAGCGAGAATCCCGCCCGGTGCGGGCAATGACGCATGAGGAACGGCTCGAACACATCTGGTCGGGCACCCATGACGATTATCGCGGCTATGCCGGCGAGAACTGGCTGGCGGACCAGCAGGGTAAACGCACCATCCTCGTCTACTGCCGGGGTCGAGGCACCACGCTGAAGCTTCTCGATCAGCTCAACGATTTCGAGATCGCGGCGAAGCTGCCAGTGCATCTGCGCGATCTTCCCGAACCTATCGCGGCATAAAGGGGGATCAATGTTCACGTTTCCCATTCTCGCCGTTCGCAGGGTCATCGAGCGCGGCATTGCCGACGCCGCCGATAACGGAGGCTTCCGCAATCCCTACTACGGCCTGAAGCCCGGTGAGGGCGAGAAACCAGGGCTCCGGCTGGTCGGCGACCAAGGAGTCTACCTGTGCTCCAACGGTAAACTCGTGAATGGGCAGCGGCCGCTCATGCTCTATTCGGAGCAATGCCATCCGGTCGGCAATCCCGACTGGTTTGACTATAAGCACCGCCATTTTGGCGGTGACGATGGCGTCGAATTCATCGAGGCCAGACGGCTGATCCCGCTGTTCGACCGGAATTTTCACGCAACCCATCTCAATCTGCGGCTCAGCCAGAACGAGATCTCGATCTCTCTGATCACCCGCTAGCCTTTTTCACAAATTTTCGCGCGCCTCTCGTAGCCGGTCGCTTCGGTCGCAGGACCGCGCACGCCTGCATTCCAAGGAGAAAATACCGATGTCCAACGACGATCCCTTCACGCTCAACCTGTTCGGCAATACCGCTCTTTCATCCGGCCTCGGCCTTGGGGTCACCGCTTTCGCCGATGACTTTGCGGCGGACGACGACGATGATCTGACACCATCCTCTCCGGCGGCTGCCGTGCTGGCGCAGCCGATGCAACGCAGTGCCAGTTCGCCGCTACGCATGACGCGCGGTGAGAATTTTTATCTTTCCGATAGCCGCAGCCTCGCAAAAGGCTGGAAGCAGCGCGCCAATGACAATCTCGCAGCGATCCGTTTGGCTGCCCAGATTGAGGCTGAGGAGCGTCCGGCCACGGCTGAGGAGCAGGCACAGCTAATCAAGTTCACCGGCTTCGGCGCATCGGACCTCGCCAACGGCGTGTTCCGCCGTCCCGGCGAGACCGAATTTCGCGCGGGCTGGGAGAAGATCGGCTCCGAACTGGAGGATGTGGTCGGCGAAACCGAGTATGCCTCGCTCGCCCGCTGCACCCAGTACGCGCATTTCACACCGGAGTTCATCGTCCGGGCGATCTGGGCGGGCCTCCAGCGCCTCGGCTGGCGCGGTGGCCGTATCCTCGAACCCGGAATTGGCTCAGGGCTGTTTCCGGCGCTGATGCCGGAAGCCCTGCGCGATTGTAGCCACGTTACCGGCATCGAACTGGATCCGGTCACGGCACGGATCGCAAAGCTGTTGCAACCACGGGCGCGCATCGTCACCGGCGACTTCGCCCGAACGGAGTTACCGGCGAGCTTCGACCTCGCCGTCGGTAATCCGCCGTTTTCGGATCGCACGGTGCATTCCGATCGCGCCTATTGCTCACTCGGACTCCGGCTGCATGACTATTTCATCGCGCGGTCGATCGATCTGCTGAAGCCCGGCGCGTTAGCGGCATTTGTCACCAGCTCCGGCGCCCTTGATAAATCGGACTGTTCCGCGCGCGAGCATATTGCCAGGACCGCAGACCTGATCGCGGCCATCCGCCTGCCCGAGGGCAGTTTCCGCGCCGATGCGGGCACGGACGTCGTGGTCGATGTGCTGTTCTTTCGCAAGCGCAAGGCGGGTGAGCCGGAAGGCGACCAGACCTGGCTCGACATCGAGGAGGTTCGTCCCACGACGGAAGACGAAGGCGCGATCCGCGTCAATCGCTGGTTCGCCCGGCATCCGGATTTCGTGCTCGGCACGCATGCGCTCACCTCTGGTCCCTTCGGCGAGACCTACACATGCCTTCCCCGCGAGGGTGTGGATCTCGGCGTTGCGTTATACACCGCCATCTCTCTCTTTCCGGAAGCCGTTTATGACGGCACACCGACCGAGATCGATTTCGATCTGGAGGATGCATACGATCAAAACATCGTCGATCTGCCGTCTGACCAGCATGTCCGCGAGGGCAGCTTCTTCGTCGACACCCGGTTGAGGCTTATGCAGGTCATCGATGGCGAACCCGCGGCGATCAACATCCGCAAGAGACGCAGCGGCGATGGGGTTCCGGAAAAGCATGTTCGGATCATCAGGAAGCTGATCCCTATACGCGATGCCGTGCGTGAGGTTTTGAAAGCCCAGGAGGTGGATCAGTCCTGGAAGGATATTCAGGTCCGGCTGCGCATCGCCTGGTCGAGCTTCGTCCGAGAATTTGGCCCGATCAATTTCACCACTGTGTCGGTGAGCGAAGATGCCGAGACCGGCGGCACCCGTGAGACGCATCGCAGGCCGAATCTTCAGTCATTCCTCGACGATCCAGATTGCTGGCTGGTGGCCTCGATCGAGGACTATGATCTTGAGACCAACACCGCGAAACCCGGCCCGATCTTCACCGAGCGAGTGATTTCGCCGCCCTCGGTACCAATCATCACATCGCCAGCCGATGCGTTTGCCGTCGTGCTCAATGAACGCGGACATGTGGATATCGATCACATCGCCGAGTTGCTCCACGCTGATGTCGAGGCTGTCATTGCCGATCTGGGCGATGCGATCTTCCGTGATCCTGAGAACGGCTCGTGGCAGACCACCGACGCCTATCTCTCCGGCCAGGTCCGCGACAAGCTTAAGGCGGCTGAAGCTGCCGCAGCACTCGACCCGGTGTTCGAACGGAATGTCAGGGCCTTGATCGAGGTCCAGCCGGCCGACCTTCGGCCGTCGGATATCACTGCCCGTCTCGGCGCGCCGTGGATTCCGGCCAGCGATGTCGTCGCCTTTGTGCACGAGACGATGGGCGTCGATATCAAAATCCACCACATGCCGGAACTGGCCTCCTGGACCGTGGAGGCTCGCCAGCTTGGCTATCTCGCCGTCGGCACCTCCGAATGGGGCACCGATCGTCGCCATGCGGGGGAGCTGCTCGCCGATGCGCTCAACAGCCGCGTGCCGCAAATCTTCGACACGGTGAAAGAAGGCGACAGCGAAAAGCGTGTTCTCAATGTTGTCGACACCGAGGCGGCCAAGGAGAAGCTGACCAAAATCAAGACCGCATTCCAGAACTGGATCTGGTCCGATCCCGATCGGACCGACCGGCTGGCGCGGGTCTACAATGACCGCTTCAACAACATTGCCCCGCGAAAGTTCAACGGGGACCATCTCCAGCTTCCAGGCGCCTCGGGCGCCTTTTCTCTTTATGGGCACCAGAAGCGCGGTATCTGGCGCATCATCTCGGCGGGCGCGACCTATCTCGCCCATGCCGTCGGCGCCGGAAAGACGATGACGATCGCCGCCGCCATCATGGAACAGCGACGCCTCGGCCTGATCGCCAAGGCGATGCTGGTCGTTCCCGGACACTGCCTCGCCCAGGCCGCGCGCGAATTCCTCGCCCTCTATCCGACGGCTCGCATTCTGGTCGCCGACGAAACCAATTTTACGAAGGACAAGCGGCATCGCTTCCTCAGTCGAGCGGCAACGGCGAGGTGGGATGCGATCATCATTACGCATTCTGCGTTCCGCTTCATCGGCGTGCCCTCGGCCTTCGAGCAACAGATGATCCATGACGAGCTGGAGCTCTATGAGACGCTTCTGACAAAGGTTGAGGGCGACGACCGCGTCTCGCGCAAGCGTCTCGAGCGCTTGAAGGAGGGTTTGCAGGAACGTCTAGAAGCGCTGTCGACGCGTAAGGACGATCTGCTCACTATCTCCGAGATCGGTGTCGACCAGATCATCGTTGATGAGGCGCAAGAGTTCCGGAAACTTTCCTTCGCGACCAACATGTCGACGCTAAAAGGGATAGATCCGAACGGGTCGCAACGCGCCTGGGACCTTTATGTGAAGTCCCGCTTTGTCGAGACAAGGAATCCGGGCAGGGCGCTGGTGCTGGCCTCGGGCACGCCGATCACCAATACGCTCGGCGAGATGTTCTCGGTGCAGCGCTATCTCGGCTACGAGGCCCTGTCGCAGCGCGGTCTGCACGAGTTCGATGCCTGGGCATCGACGTTTGGTGACGTGACCACGGAACTCGAGCTCCAGCCCAATGGCAAATACAAGCCGGTGACGCGCTTCGCGACCTTCGTCAACGTGCCGGAGCTGATCGCCATGTTCCGCAGCTTCGCGGATGTGGTGATGCCGGAGGATTTGCGCCAATACGTAAAGGTACCGGCGCTTTCGACCGGCGCGCGTCAGATCATCACCGCCAAACCGTCCGCCGCCTTCAAGCGCTACCAGATGCTTCTCGATGCCCGCATCACGGCCATCGAGGAACGCGACCGGCCGCCGGAGCCCGGCGACGATATTTTGCTCTCGGTCATCACCGATGGGCGTCATGCTGCGATCGATCTGCGCCTGGTCGACGCTGACACTGACAATGAACCGGACAACAAGCTCAACGATCTCGTCTCGAATGCCTATCGCATCTGGCAAGAAACGGCGGACAACGCTTATATCCGCGCCGACGGCAAGCCCTTCGAGCTTTCGGGCGCCGCCCAGATGATCTTTTCCGATCTCGGGACCATCAATGTCGAAAAGACCAGAGGGTTCTCGGCCTATCGCTGGATCCGGGATGAACTGGTGCGCATGGGCGTTCCATCGTTGGAAATCGCCTTCATGCAGGATTTCAAGAAATCGGAGGCCAAGCAGCGGTTGTTTAGCGATGTCCGCGCCGGCAAGGTCCGGTTCCTGATAGGGAGCTCGGAAACCATGGGCACCGGCGTCAATGCCCAGCTTCGATTAAAAGCGCTGCATCACCTCGATGTGCCTTGGCTGCCCTCCCAGATCGAGCAGCGGGAAGGTCGTATCCTACGCCAGGGCAACCAGCACGACGTCATCGATATCTTCGCCTATGCCACAGAAGGCTCGATGGACGCACAGATGTGGCAGAACAACGAGCGCAAGGCCCGCTTCATCACTGCCGCTCTATCCGGCGACACTTCGATCCGCCGGCTGGAGGATATGGGCGAGGGGCAGGCGAGCCAGTTTGCCATGGCCAAGGCGATTGCCTCAGGCGACCCGCGTCTGATGCAGAAGGCGGGACTCGACGCTGATATTGCGCGCCTCGAGCGTCTTCGTGCGGCCCATATCGACGACGAACATGCGGTTCGCCGGCAGATCCGCGATGCCGAGCGTGACATCGAATACTCGACGCGCCGCATCGGCGAGATCCATCAGGATATCGAGCGGCTCGTTCCGACAGCCGCCGAGGCATTCGCCATGGACGTGGCCGGCACACCCTTCATTGAACGAAAGGACGCCGGCCGTGCGCTGATGAAGGAGATCCTCACCCTCGTGCAGCTCCAGCACGAAGGCGAGAGCGTCATTGCGTCGATTGGCGGGTTCGATCTGGAATATTCCGGTGAGCGGCTCAGTAAGGGCGGCTATCGCTACAACACCGCGCTGATGCGCACCGGTGCCGACTACGAGATCGAGCTTCCGGTCACGGTCACCCCACTTGGCGCAATAGCCCGCCTTGAGCACACTCTATTCGGGTTCGAGGACGAGCAAGAACGGTGTCGCCTGCGTTTCGCCGATGCGGAACGCAGGCTCAGCTCCTACCGCTCGCGTCAGGGCGGCGACTTCGCCTTCGCTGGCGAGCTTACCGAAAAGCGCCGGCAGCGCGTGGAAGTCGAGAAGGCACTTGCCGAGGATACCGACAGGTCGGATGTGTCGGAGGCACTCGCTGCGTAGTGCTAGTGTCCCAAATCCGAAATTCGTTCACCACCCTTGATCCGTAAGCATCCGAGGGCGGCCGCCTTGAGGGTGTGATGTGAATCAGTCGTTTTGTCCTTATGGACAGGCATAGAGACAGTTTTGGGACACCGATGAGCCGGTTGGCGATCGTCGATACGGGGCGGCGGCGGCGCTTCACCGACGAGGCGAAGCTCCAAATTCTTGAAGAAGGCTTTTCTGGCGATGGTCGCCAGGTCTCCGCGACGGCGGTGAAGCATGGGGTTTCCCGCTCGCAACTGTACCGCTGGCGTCAGTTGGCGCAGGCCGGCAATCTTGGCAGCATTCGGATCGAGGGCTTCGTACCGGCGTTGATCACGCCGGACGTGCCTGCCCCCGTGCCGGGTCCATCGAATCCGGTAGTGGGTAGCGGTCGCATGGAGGTGCTGAGCGCAAACGGTCGGCGCGTCATTGTCGACCGTGACGTCGACGTTGATGCGCTGCTGCGCATCCTGCGCGGGCTGGAGACGCTGCGATGATCCCGATCCCGACAGGCGTTCAGGTGTGGTTGGCGACGGGCCATACGGACATGCGATGCGGGTTCCCGTCTTTGGCGCTGCGGGTGCAGGAGGTGCTGAAGCATGACCCGCTGGGCGGCCATTTGTTCTGCTTCAGGGGAAAACGTGGCGATCTGATCAAGGTCGTTTGGCACGATGGCCAGGGGGCCTGCCTGTTCACGAAAAAATTGGAACGAGGGAGGTTTATCTGGCCTTCCGCCGGAGGTGGCGCGGTGGCAATCTCGTCGGCGCAGCTTTCCTACCTACTGTCCGGAATTGACTGGCGCGCGCCTCAAGAAACCTGGCGCCCGAGCCGGGTTTGACGACATTTAAGCATTGAGATTACTGGGAAATCTGATTCAATGTCGTCGTGACATTGCCGCCGCTTTCCTTGCCATCGGACCTTGCCAGCGCTCATGCGGCGCTGCTGGCCGAACGCGCCGCGCGGCTCCAGGCTGAAGCGGAAGCTGCCAACGCGAAGGCGCGGCTGTCCAGCATCGAGGCGTTGAACACGCATTTGCAGTTGCTGATCGGCAAGCTGGAGCGCGAGAAGTACGGGCCGCGCCGCGAACGCACGCAGCGGCTGATAGACCAGTTGGAACTGCAGCTCGAGGAACTCGTGGCGTCGGCCGCCGAGGACGAACTGGCGGCGCAAGAGGCTGCGGCTAAAACGCAGTCCGTGCGTGCCTTCGTCCGCAAGCGTCCGGTGCGCAAGCCGTGGCCCGAAGACGTCGAGCGCGAACGCATCGTCATCGAAGCGCCGTCGGCATGTGCCTGCTGCGGTGGCTCGCGGCTGTCGAAGCTGGGCGAGGACGTGACGGAAACGCTGGAGGAGATCCCGCGCCGCTTCAAGGTGATCGAGACGGTGCGCGAGAAGTTTACCTGCCGCGATTGCGAGGCGATCAGCCAGGCTCCCGCGCCGTTCCATGCCACGCCGCGTGGCTTCATCGGGCCTCAACTGCTGGCGACGATCATGTTCGACAAGTTCGGGCAGCACATCCCGCTGAACCGCCAGAGCACGCGGTTCAAATGCGAGGGTATCGATCTATCGACCCAGACGCTGGCCGATCAGGTCGGACACGTCACTTTCGCCGTCAAGCCGCTCTTCGACTTGATCGAGGCCCATGTGTTCGAGGCCGAAAGGCTTCATGGCGATGATACGACGATCCCGATCCTGGCCAAGGGCAAATGCACGACCGGGCGTATCTGGGTTTACGTGCGCGATGATCAGCCCTTCGCGGGACCTGCACCGCCGGCTGCAGTGTTCTACGCCTCCAGTGACCGGCGTGGTGAGCACCCGCAAAGGCATCTGGCCGAGTTCAGCGGCATCCTTCAGGCGGACTGCTACAACGGCTTCAATCCGCTGTTCGACCGGACGAAGAAACAGATGCCGGCAACGCCTGCATTCTGCTTCGCCCACGCACGCCGGAAGTTCTTCGAACTGGCCGATGTCGCTCGCAATGCCCGGCGCGGCAAAGGTGCCAAGCCGATCTCGCCGGTGGCCCTTGAAGCCGTCAAGCGCATCGATGTCTTGTTCGCCATCGAGCGCGAGATCAACGGCCTGAGCGCGGCCGAGCGGTTCGCCGTCCGGCAGGAAAAGAGCAAGCCGCTGCTGGGTGATATGGAGGAGTGGTTGCGCGCCGAGCGAGCCAGCCTGTCGCGCTCATCGCCGGTGAGCGGACCGATCGACTACATGCTGTCACGCTGGGCTAACTTTGCCCGTTATGCGGACGACGGCAGAACCTGCATGACGAACAATGCGGCGGAAAGAGCGCTGCGCGGCGTAGCTTGCGGCAGAAAGGCATGGCTCTTCGCCGGTTCCGACCGCGGCGCAGACCGGGCCGCCGTCATGCTCACCCTCATCATGACCGCACGGCTGAATGACGTGGACCCCAAGGCCTGGCTCGCCGATGTCCTTGCCCGCATCGCGGACCTGCCTGCCTCCCGCCTCCAGGAACTGCTCCCATGGGAATGGAAGGGCCGCCGCCAGGCAGAAAACTCGCCACATCAGCAGGCCGCCTGAACCCGCACCCCTTCATTGTAGCTCAGTTCAACATCGCGCGCGCGTCTCTCGCCTGCGTGACTGCTCGGATGCTTACCTTGATCCATTGTGTAACGAATTTCAAATCCATCACACTAGGTTTCGCGACAAATCCGTCCGCACTGAAAAGGCTGGGGAATTTCCGTCGCAGAAGTCGGACGCAAAAGTCAAAGTTTCGCGACTGTTATTTGCGACACGCGCCGAGGCGGAGTCCGGCGGCGCTGCCGGCATCGATCGAAACTTAGGTTCTACCTCCGCAGATATTTGATGAGGGCTGCGGCGGTGAGTACCAGCACAACCAGCCCGACCAGCCAAACCAGACCCATGCCCCACATCATGCTGCTGCCCATCATATCAACTTCTCCGCTAAAGCATGTAGCCGATATCCGAGGCCCCGCTCGGATACGCGAACATGGTCTGCTTGAGTGCCGCCGCCGTTAGGCCATGGCGGATCGCCAAAGCGAACAGGTTGATGACCTCATCGGCATGTGGGCCGACGAGGTGAGCGCCCAGCACAAGGTCCGTTTCTTCTTCCACCAGCACCTTGAATCCATAGACCGGTTCGGCCGCCTGCCGGGCTGTGTACCAGTCAGAGGCCTTTTGCGACTGCATCCGGAACTTAAGACCCTGCTTTCGCGCCGCCGCCTCGCTCAGCCCGACAGCCACAATCGGCGGTATGGAGAAGGCAACGCTCGGAACGCCGCGGTAGTCCGGTTTGTGCTGGTTGCCGTCGAGCAGGTTCCCGGCCACCACTTTGGCGTCATGGCTCGACACGGGCGTAAGAGGCGGTCCCGATAAGGCGGCGTCACCAGCCGCGTAAACGGATGGATTGGACGCGCTTTGCAGGTACACGTTGAGCTGCAAGCGGCCGTCTTCCATCGCCACCCCGGCGCTTTCCAGATCGAGGCCGTTAAGGTTCGGGACACGGCCCGCAGCATGAACAACCAGATCGGCATCGAAGGTCACAGGCTGATCGTGCGCCGAGGCTTTGACGCGGTATCCAGTCCCGGTTTTCTCAATGGCTTTAACGGTTGTTTCCGTCTGGACATTGATCCCAACCGCTGCGAACTTTTCCATGAGCCAGCCGACCACATCGGGATCGAACTGGGGCAGCATGCGCGGCCCTCTTTGCAGCACCGTTACCTGCGCTCCGGCCCGCGCGGCAACGTGGGAGAACTCGGCCGCGATAAAGCCGCCGCCGACCATGACAATCCGCTTTGGCAAGGTTTCAAGGGCAAGGAATTTCTCGTTGTTGATGACATGCTCCTCGCCGGGAATATCGAGTTTGACCGGCGTTGCGCCTGTGGCGATCACGATATGCCGGGCCTTGACCGTCTCGCCTTCGATCTCAACGCTGTTGGGTCCCGTGAACCGCGCCTGCCCGTGGAACATCGCAATGCCTTTAGCCGCGTAGCTGTCTTCATGCTTCTGCGGCACCGGATCGGTAAAGCTGCGCTTGAAAGAGATCAGCGCGGGCCAGTCGATATGAACATCTCCGGCAACGCCTTTGCCCTGCATCCGCCGGGCGTGGTCGATCACCGAGGCCCCGCCGATCAGCATCTTTTTCGGGTCGCAGCCGCGCAGGGCGCACGTGCCGCCGTAGGGCTTGCTGTCAACGACCGCGACGGTCCAACCGGCCGCACGGACGCGCATCGCGATCCC
>Ga0208490_101136_pt1 | contig 11056 bp, 11 predicted proteins | sample SubbioAug_CSWold_FD_184818 | JGI IMG/M metagenome (GOLD analysis project Ga0208490, IMG submission 184818) | Serpentinite rock and fluid subsurface biosphere microbial communities from McLaughlin Reserve, California, USA - CR11Aug_CSWold (SPAdes) | ecosystem: Environmental > Terrestrial > Deep...
AGGCCCTCGTCGCCCAGGCCACCGGCCGGTTCGACACCATCGGCGTCGACCTGGTGGCCATGTGCGTCGACGACATCGTGTGCCAGGGTGCCGAGCCGCTCTTCTTCCTCGACTACATCGCCGTCGGCAAGCTCGACCCCGACCACATCGAGCAGCTGGTCGAGGGCGTCGCCCACGGCTGCCGGCAGGCAGGGTGCGCCCTGATCGGCGGGGAGATGGCCGAGCACCCCGGCGCCATGGAGGCCGGCGAGTTCGACCTCGTCGGGTTCGCCGTCGGGGTGGCCGAGCGGGACCGCCTCATCACCGGCGAGCACGTCCGGGCCGGGGACGCGCTGATCGGCCTCCCCTCGCCGGGGCTGCGGTCCAACGGCTTCTCCCTTGCCCGCAAGGTCCTCCTCGACGATGCCCGCATGCCCCTCGACGGCCCCGCGTACGAGGGCGCCCACCACTCCCTCGCCGACGAGCTGCTCACCCCGTCGGTCATCTACGCCCCGGCCATCGCCGCCCTCCTCAAGGTGGTCGACGTCCGCTCCATCGCCCACGTGACCGGTGGTGGGCTGCCCGGCAACCTCGTGCGGGTCCTGCCGGAGGGCACCGACGCGGTCGTCGACACCGGCGCCTGGGAGGTGCCGCGCATCTTCGGCGAGATCCAGCACCGCGGCGAGATCAGCGACGACGAGATGCGCAGGGTCTTCAACCTCGGCATCGGCATGGTCGTCGTGGTGCCCCCCGAAGAGGTCCACCGGACCCTCGACGTGCTCCGCACCGAGGGCCACCGGGCGGTCGCCCTCGGCGAGATCACCGCCGGCACCGGTCAGGTCCGGTTCGGGTGACGGGCGCCGCGGGGGAGCCGAGGTGAGCACGATCCTCGTGGTCGACGACCACCAGGACATCCGCATGCTGTTCGAGGTGGAGCTGTCCTTCAGCGACCACAGGGTCCTGCAGGCCGTCGACGGGCAGGAGGCGCTCGAGCTCCTGGACCGGGAGCCGGTCGACCTGATGCTCCTCGACATCATGATGCCGAGGGTCAGCGGTGACGAGGTGCTGCGCCGGCTCGGCCCGGACTTCGAGACGCCCATCGTGGTGGTCACCGGCAAGCAGCCGAACCTCTACGCCGAGTACCTCGAGATGGGCGCGGTCGACGCCATCGAGAAGCCCTTCGACCTCGGGCAGGCCCTGGACCTCGTCGAGGGGCTCCTCCGCATCGAGCCGTCCGAGCGCCACGAGCACCGCCGCCGCCGGATCGCCGAGCTGCGAGGTCTGGGCTGAGCCTGCTGCGGCGGGCGGCGGCAGGCGCCGTCGTCCTCGTGGCGGTGGCCTGCACGGCCACGGCGTGGCTGCGGCCGGTCGAGGAGCTGACCGCCGCCGACGCTGTGGAGGTGGCGCGATCGGCCCTCTCCGCCGGCGGGGTCGATGCCCGAGTCGACCCGGCCCCCGGGTCGGGCACCTACACCACCTCAGATGGCCAGGACGTCGAGGTGTGGAAGGTGCTGGCCGACGTGGACGGCGGGCTCGTGGCCGTCTGGGTCGCCCGCGACGACGGCGCACCCGTCTTCCTCGACGACCGCGCTCCCGGCGGTGAGGGCCAGGTGCTCTCCGACGAGGCCGTGCTGGCCATCAGCGACCACCGGGGCAGCCCCGCCCATGACCGCCGCCTCCGCGCCAACGTGGCCGTCACCGCCGCCGCGGTGGTGCTGGCCGCGGTGGCCGTGCAGGTCACCGCCCACGCCCGCGGCCCCGGCCGGCGCGGCGCCCCCGTCCCGACCACCGCCACCGAAGGAGCCTGATCCGTGACCGCCTCCCGCACCGCCCTCGTCGAGCACCTCCTCGCCCACAGCGTGAAGCGGGGCGAGTTCACCCTCAAGAGCGGCAAGCGCTCCTCCTGGTTCATCGACGCCAAGCAGACCACCTGCCGGCCCGAGGGGATGCTCCTGGTGGCCGATGCCGCCCTCGCGGCCATCCCCGAGGAGGCAACCGCCGTGGGTGGCCTCACGATGGGGGCCGACGCCATGGCCTTCTCGGTGGCCGCCGTCGCTGCCACCCGCGGCCGCATGCTGCGGGCCTTCAGCGTCCGCAAGGAGGAGAAGGACCACGGGGCGGGCGGTCGCATCGCCGGGGCGCTCGAACCCGGCGACAAGGTGGTGATCACCGAGGATGCCGTCACGCGTGGCGTGTCGATGCTCGAGGCGGCCGAGGTGGTCCGCGCCGTCGGGGCCGAGCCGATCCTGCTCGTGCCGGTCGTGGACCGGGGCGGAACGGTCACGGCGATGGCGGCCGAGCAGGGCCTGGGCGTGCGCCCGCTCGTGACCGCCCTCGACCTCGGCTTCGACTACGAGGGCTGAGCGGGCACCTCGCCCGCCACGCCCCGGGCGGCCTCGATCCTCGCCTCGGCGTAGCGGTCGGCGGCCTCGGCGGTGGTGATCCCGTCCCGGTCGGCGAGCTCGAAGACCTCGAGCACGGTGTCGTGGATGCCCGCGATCTGCGCCTCGGCCGCGGCCCGGTCGTACCCGCCGTGCTCGTGGGCGATGTTGATGACGCCGCCCGCGTTGGCGATGTAGTCCGGGACGTAGAGGACGCCGGCGGCGGCGAGCCGGTCGTCGTCCTCGTCGGTGGCCAGCTGGTTGTTGGCCGACCCGGCCACCGCCGCGCAGGCCAGCTCCCCGACGGAGCGCTCGTCGAACACGGCCCCCAGCGCGCAGGGAGCGAACACATCGCAGGGCACTGCGTGGGCCACCTCGGGCGCCGCCGTCGCCGCGCCGGTGCGGGCCACCACGGCCTCCACGGCCTCGTCCCGGACGTCGGCCACCGTGAGGCGGGCACCCTCGGTGTGGAGGTGGTCGGCCAGCGCAGAGCCGACCTTGCCCACCCCGCTGATGACGACGTGCCGGCCCTCGAGCGAGCTCGTGCCCCAGAGCCGCTGCGCCACCGCCCGGATCGCCCACAGCACGCCGAGCGCCGTGGCCGGGGACGGGTCCCCCGAGCCGCCGAGGGACTCGCTCACCCCGGTCACGTGCGGGGTGATCGTGCGCACGAGGTCCATGTCGGCCTGGGTCGTGCCGACGTCCTCCGCCGTGACGTAGCGGCCGGCCAGCCCGTCGACGAAGCGGGCGTAGGCCCGGATCAGCTCGTCGGTGCGCACCGCAGCTGGGTCGCCGAGGATGACCGCCTTGCCGCCGCCCTGGTGGAGCCCCGCGGCGGCGTGCTTGTAGGTCATCCCCTTGGCCAGCCGGCAGACGTCGACGAGCGCCGCCTCCTCATCGGCGTACGGCCAGAACCGGGTCCCTCCGAGCGCCGGTCCGAGCACGGTCGAGTGCACGGCCACGATGGCCCGGAGACCGGTGGCCGGGTCGTGGCCGTAGGCCACCTCCTCGAACCCCTCGGCCACCATGAGGGCGAGCGGTCGGGCTCCGGTCATCCTCGAACGGTACCCACTGCTCGGGTGCCGGTTACCGTGTGCGTCCGTGGCGGGCGATTTGGGCGGTTCGACCTCTTCGGTCCTCGGGGGGCGGATCGAGGCGCTGGACGGCCTCCGGGGGGTGGCGGTCCTCTCGGTCATGTGGCTCCACGCCATGGCCACGATCGTCCCGTCCCACCACTGGCACCTCTTCGGGGCCGGCCTCGGGGTCGACGTCTTCTTCGTGCTGAGCGGCTTCCTGATCACCGCGCTGCTGCTCGGTGGCGCGTACGACGGCCCCCGGAGGCTCCGCCGGTTCTACGGGCGCCGCGCCGCTCGCCTCCTCCCGGCCCTCTACGTGTTCCTGGTCGTGCACCTGGCGGTGGCGCTCGTCCTCGGGTGGAGCCTCCGTCGCGAGCTGGTGACCCTCGTCGGCGCGCTGACGTTCACCAGCAACTGGGTCCCGCTCACCGGCGAGTCCGTCGCGATCGCGAGCCTCCCGCTGTGGTCGCTGGCGGTGGAGGAGCAGTTCTACCTGGTGTGGCCGGCCGCCCTCGGGCTCCTCGCCCGCTGGCGGACCCGGACAGCGGTCGGCGTGGCGATCGGAGCGGTCGTCCTCGTCGTCGTGTGGCGGTCCGTCCTCACGCTCCTCGAGGGGCAGGGGTACCCCGTCGTGTACCAGCGCACGGACGCCCGGCTCGACGGGCTGCTGATCGGGGCCGTGCTCGCGCTCGTGCTGCACGGGGGCTGGAGGCCCACCGTCCGGCAGGCCAGCTGGTCCGGGGTGGTGGGGGGCGCGGTCCTGGCGCTCTGGGTCGCGAACCCGGCCCCCTTCGACGACGCCCTGTTCTTCGGGGGCTTCACCGTGGTGGCCCTCGCCGCGGCCGGCGTCGTCGTGGGCCTGCTGCACGGAGGGGCCACCCCGGCCCGGAAGCTCCTCGAGTGGCGTCCGCTGGTGGCCATCGGCCGGGTGTCCTACTCGCTCTACCTCTGGCACTTCCTCGTCTTCGTGCTCGTGCGCGACAGCGTGCCCGGGGGTGCGACGGTGCAGCTGCCGGTCGGGGTGGCGCTGTCGCTGGCCGTGGCGGCCGCCTCCTTCCACGGCATCGAGCGTCCGATCCTCCAGTGGTCGACCCGTCGCCTCGACCCGGACCGGCGGCCGGAGGTCCGTCCGGCGCCGTCGCGTCCCCGAGCCGGCGGCGCGCTGCGGCCCCCGTGGCCGGTCCGGGCCGGCACCGTGGCCGGGCTCACGGCCGCCGTGCTCCTCGGCTCCGGGGTGGGCTTGGCCTCCGCCGCGAAGGGTGGCCGGGAGGCCGCGCCGTCCATCGGTGCAGAGCCGCCCACCACCGGCGGGGGCGATGTCGCCGAGGTGGCCGCGCCCCCCACCACCGCCGAGGTCCCCGAGGTGCCGTCGACGGCGCCGGTCGTCCCCTCCGAGCCCGCGCCGGTCGAGCGCGCTCCGGTGGAGGTCCCGCCGGGACGAGATGCCCCATCGCTGAGCCCGGACGTGGCTGGTCCGCTCGAGGGGGAGCTCGTCGTGTCGCCGCCGGTCGTCGTCCCCGACCTGGCCCCGTCGGGAGCGCTCCTGCTGCGAGCCCAGCTGTCCGCCGGCGATGGCGCACCCGTGGTCGGGAGCTCCGTGCGGCTTCTGATCGTCGCCGGCTCGGTGGCCAGCTGCGTGGCGCTCACCGACGACGACGGCGTCGCCGAGTGCACGGTGCAGCCCTCGGCCCCCGGGCCTCACCTCGAGGTGCGGGCCGAGGTGCTCGACGGACCGGTGCGCGCGGTCGCCGCGTGGTCGAGCGAGGTGCCCCCCGGCGGGAGGTGACTAGTCCCCCACAGCGCCCGAAATGACACGGATGGGCCATGTGCGTTCGAGGTGAGAACCCGTACGTTCATGGTCGAAACGGACATGCCGCCACGTCTGAGCGTGGCCCGCCGCAACCACACCACAAGGAACACCATGGCGCAGCACGACGACATCGACGCACCGGAAGCCCTGCTCACTCCGAGTGAGGTGGCGGCTCTGTTTCGCGTGAACCCCAAGACGGTGACCCGCTGGGCCCGGGCCGGCAAGCTGACCGCGATCCGGACGCTCGGCGGGCACCGTCGGTTCAAGGCCTCTGAGATCCGCAAGTGCCTCGAGGAGATGAGCAACGAGCCGTCCTGAGCTCGACGCTCGATCGGTACATCGTTCGAGGCGCCCGGCGACCCCGGGCGCCTCGTCGCGTCCGAGGTGGGCTCCGGTTTCCTGCCCTCGCAGCCCCACCGGTATCGTCGGCCGCCCCGGACTGCTGAGGATCCGGCACTGCCCACCAGCTCAGATCGGTGATCCCCATGGCCACGCCCACCGCCGCCTACTCCGTCCGCTTCCGGGTCCGCCTCGACAACCGTCCCGGCACCCTCGGCCGCCTGGCCACGGCGATCGGTGAGGTAGGAGGCAACATCACCGCGCTGGGCGGGTTCGACGTGCGGGGCAGCCACCTCGACGAGGACCTCATCGTCAACTGCTCGTCCGAGGAGCACATCGCGAAGGTCACCGACGCGGTGCGGGCGCTCGACGGGGTCGAGGTCATCGAGGCCTCCGACCGCACCTTCGACATGCACGAAGGCGGCAAGATCGAGGTCGTCTCGCGGATGCCGGTCAACGACCGCGACGACCTGTCGATGGCCTACACCCCGGGCGTGGCCCGCGTCTGCACCGCCATCGAGAAGCAGCCTGCGCTGGCCCACGAGCTCACGATCAAGAAGAACACCGTGGCCATCGTGAGCGATGGCACCGCCGTGCTCGGGCTCGGCGACATCGGCCCTGCCGGTGCCCTGCCGGTCATGGAGGGCAAGGCGCTGCTGTTCAAGTCCTTCGCCGGGGTCGACGCCTTCCCCATCTGCCTCGACGTCTCCTCACCCGAGGAGATCATCGAGACCGTCGTGCGCATCGCGCCGGTCTTCGGCGGCATCAACCTCGAGGACATCGCCGCCCCCGCCTGCTTCGAGATCGAGGACCGGCTCAAGGAGCTCCTCGACATCCCGGTCTTCCACGACGACCAGCACGGCACGGCGGTCGTGGCCCTGGCCGCGCTCGAGAACGCGCTGCGGATCGTCGACAAGCCGATGGACTCGCTGCGGGTCGTGGTGGCCGGCGTCGGCGCGGCCGGGGTGGCCTGCAGCAAGATCCTGCTCGAGGCGGGCGTGGCCGAGATCATCGGCGTCGACCGCAAGGGCGCGATCTGGGAGGGGCGCGACGACCTCAACGTCGCCAAGCAGTGGTTCGCCGAGCACACCAACCCCGAGCGCCGCGAGGGGAGCCTGGCCGACGTCATCGACGGCGCCGACGTGTTCATCGGCGTGTCCGGCCCCGGGCTGCTCACCCCTTCGGACCTCCGCCGGATGGCCACCGACCCGATCGTGTTCGCCATGGCCAACCCGGACCCCGAGATCCGTCCCGAGGAGGCCGACGGCCTCGCCGCGGTGATCGCCACCGGGCGCAGCGACTACCCGAACCAGATCAACAACGTGCTCGCCTTCCCCGGGATCTTCCGGGGGGCGCTCGACGTGGCCGCCACCGCGATCACCGAGGGCATGAAGCTGGCTGCTGCTCGCGCCATCGCCGAGGTGGTGGGCGACGAGGTCCGGCCCGACTACATCATCCCGTCGGTGTTCGACACCCGGGTCGGTCCCCTCGTGGCCGAGTACGTGGCCGAGGCGGCGGTGGCCGAGGGCGTGTGCCGGACGGCCACGGCGTGACTGGGGCGCCCGTGACCCACCCCGCTAGCGTCGACGCCGTGGAGCCCGACCTCGCCACCGCCCCGGCGCCCGTCGCCGAGCTTCGGCCGGTCGACGAGGACCGCTGCTCCACCCCGGACCTGTGCATGCGGCGGCTGCTGGGCCTGCCCGTCGGCGGCGCCACCGCCACGGAGACCTCCGCCCGCAAGCTGGCCGAGACGTCGCTCCTCGTCTCGACCGTGCGGTGCCTGCTCACCTACATCGTGCTGCCCTTCGTGCTGCCCATCATCCACGTGGGCGCCGGCGTCACCCCCGTCATCGGCCTCGTCCTCGGCACCGTGGCCATCGTGGCCAACGTCGCCTCGGTCCGCCGCTTCTGGGCTGCCGACCACCGCTACCGGTGGCACTACACGGCGCTGGCCACCCTGATCGTGGCCATGCTGGCGTGGCTCGTCGTGCACGACGTGCTCGACCTGCTCGGCTGACCACGCAGCCCCAGAGCCGGATCAGGGGCCAGGCGCGACGAAGGGCGCTGGAGCGCCCCTCGTCGGTCGGTGCTCGTCTCGGGTGGCGACGACGCTCAGCTGGCGTCGTCCGTCTCGGCCAGCGGGCCCATGCCGCCGCCCGGACCCCGCCCGTGGCCAGGCCCGCGCCCGGGCCCGGACCCACGATGGGGCAGGCCCTCGTGGGCTCGCCCGTCGCCCCAGCCCTCGCGCTCGACCAGGTCGGCCATCCGCTCCGGCAGCGCGGCGCCGATCTCGTCGAGCCGGGCGGTCGCCTCGGCCACGAGCGCATCGACCACCGCCTGCGGGTCGACGCCGTTGGCCTCGGCCACCTCCGCGATCGACCGGCCGTCGGCCAGCGCCGCCCGGAGGTCCTCGGCGGAGATGCCGATGACCTCGGCCACGGTCTCCAGGTGCTTCCCCGGGGTGCGGTGGCGGAAGCGCTCCCGATCCATCCAGGGGGCTTCCTCTTCGGTGGTGTCATCGTCCTGGGCGAGCGAGGTGGTCGGGGCACCGAGCAGTGCGCCCGTCACGCCGCCGGCGGCGAGCGCCAGGCTGACGGCTGCTGCTCCCACGATCTTGCGGTTGGTGCTCATGTCAGGTCCTCTCCTCGGGTGCACCTCCAAGGTGCGCCTCGGACCTGTGAGCGCGCTGGGAGCGAGCCACGAGCTCGCCGTCGGCGGATCAGGCCGGCTCGGGAAGCGGGTCGGGCACCGTAGAGGCCTCGCGGGCTCGGTTGGCCGCGTCCAGCCGGTCGAGGAGGGCGACGGCGAACACGGCCAGCACCACCCCGTAGGCGGCGCCGCCGATGCCGTAGACCGAGTAGCCGAGGAGCGCCACCACCCACGGGACGACCAGCCCCACCTCGACCGAGCGGCGGGCGATGTGGGGTCGCACCACGAGCGAGTCGAAGGCCTGCACGGCGAGGGCGGCCACGAGGAGGACGACCGCCGCGGTGGCCGAGCGGAAGCCCACCGTCAGGAGCAGCAGCGGCACGGAGCCGGCCACCACGCCGACGTGGGGGAGGATGGCGGTGACGCCGAGGGCCACGCCGATGGCGGACGGAGCGGGCAGGTCGAGGGCGGAGGCCACGGCGGTCCCGACGAGGCCCAGCGCGAAGCACGCCACGGCGGTGTGGAGGACGGCCCGTCGGGCCCGGGCTGCCGCCGCCCCGACGATCACGGTGGTGCGCCGCCGCCGGCGCTCGTCGGGGTCCTGGTCCACGGCCGCTTGGGCGATCCGGGGTCCGTAGGCCATCACGAAGATCGTGAGGATGGCGCTCACGAAGTAGGTGGGGGCCGTCCCGGCAGCGGAGCGGACGACGTCGTCGCCACCGGTCACCCGTCCTTGGAGCACCTCGACGAAGGAGTCCACCCGGGCCACGAGGTTGGCGTCGCGCGCCACCTCGCCGAGCCGGTCGGGTCGATCCACGATGCTGGCCGCCGCCTCGGGCGCGGCCGTCTCGAGGCGCTCGAGCGCGCCCTGCACCTCGTCGGCCACCCAGTAGGTGCCGCCGAAGCCGGCCGCGCCGATGATGAGGAACGTGAGCAGCACCGCCGGACCGCGGCGGATGTGCCGGCCCAGGTGGTCGACGATCGGGTCGAGCAGCACGGCAGCCACGGTGGCGGCCACCGCCCAGCCGAGCGGCCGGTGGGCGGCGACGAAGATCCGGCGGGCCAGGATGAGCACCACGATCGTGGCCACGATCGTGAGCGCCCCGGTCCACGACAACCGGACCCGGCGGTGGCGGAGGATCCCTGGGGCGTCGGTCACCGGGTCCTACCGTAACGACGGTGAGCACGGCGTCCGGGGACGGTGGCGAGGCCCTCACGGCCCCCGAGCCCCCGGTCGTGGTCGACGTCGACCCGTGGTCGGCGGTCGTCCTCGGAGTGGCCGCCGCGCTGGCGGCGGCGGTGTGGTCCGTCGTCACGATCGCGCCCGAGCAGGTCACCCGGGTGGCCGTCGGGCTGCTCCTCGGCGTCGCCCTCTCGCCGCTGGTGGCGGCCGTGCAGCGCCGAGGCGCGACCCGTGGCGTGGCTGCCACGATCGTGGCCGGCGGCCTGGCGCTCCTCTTCGCCGCCGTCGTCCTGGTGGTCGGGCCGGCGGCGGTCGACCAGGCCGGGGACTTCAGCGCCGAGGTGCCCGAGACGGTGGAGGAGCTCTACAGCTGGCCGATCGTCGGCCCCCGCCTGGAGGACGCCGGCGCCGCCGCTGAGGTGGAGCGGTGGATCGACGAGCTCCCCGCCACCGTCGACGACCGGACCCTCGCCGATCTCGGCGAGCGCCTGCTCGGCGGGGTGCTCTCCACGATCGTCGTGCTCGTCACCGCGGTGGGGGTGCTCACGGACGGGGAGCGCATCGTCCGGCGGGTACGGGCCGTGATCCCACCCCGCCGCCAGGCCAGCGTCGACGCGGCCGGGCGCATCGTCTACGAGTCGTTCGGCAGCTACTTCGCCGGCTCGCTGCTCGTGGCGGTGCTCAACGGCCTCGTCGTGCTCTCGGTGGGTCTCGCCCTCGGCGTGCCCCTCGCGCCGATCGCCGGCCTGTGGTCGACGCTCACCAACTTCATCCCCCAGATCGGCGGGTTCCTGGGCGGGTCGTTCTTCGTGCTGCTGGCCCTCACCGAGAGCCCCCTCACGGCGGTGATCGCGGCAGCGATCTTCCTCGCGTACCAGAACTTCGAGAACAACGTCATCGGGCCCGCCATCGTGGGCAGCGCCGTGAACCTCACGCCGCCCACCACGATGCTGGCCGCCCTGGTGGGCGGCGCCGCCGCCGGCGTCCCCGGTGCGCTGGTGGCCACCCCGCTCCTCGGAGCCGCCAAGGCCCTCTACCTCGACCGCCAAGGCAAGCTCCCACCCCGCCAGGGCAGCGAGGTCCCGGAGACGCTGAAGCGCCGCTGGCGCCAGCTGCGGTCCAAGCTCCCCTTCTGAACGACGTCTCTGTGCGGTTTCACGCCGCTACGGCGTGTTCTCGTTCACAGACGTCGTCAGATCGCGGGGAGGCGGACGGTGACGGTGGTGCCCTGGCCGGGGGCGGTGGTGATCGTGGTGGTGCCGCCGTGGGCGCGCACCACCGCGTCGACGATGGCGAGGCCGAGGCCGGAGCCCCCCTGGTGGCGGCTCCGGGAGGCGTCGGCCCGGTAGAAGCGCTCGAAGGCCCGGGCCGCGTCCTCGGGTGACATGCCGGGTCCGTCGTCGCGCACGGCCAGGACCACCTCGGGCCCGGACTGGCGGACGGCGATGGCGATCGCGGCGCCGGGGGCGTGGGCGAGGGCGTTGCCGACGAGGTTGGCCACGACCTGGCGCAGCCGCCCCTCGTCGCCGGGCACGACCGTCGGGCCGGCCGCCTCGATGGCCACCCGCCGCCCGGGGGCGACCGCCTGCGCGTCGGCCACGGCGTCAGCGGCCAGCTGCGCCAGGTCCACCGGGGCGCG
>Ga0208490_101137_pt1 | contig 11050 bp, 7 predicted proteins | sample SubbioAug_CSWold_FD_184818 | JGI IMG/M metagenome (GOLD analysis project Ga0208490, IMG submission 184818) | Serpentinite rock and fluid subsurface biosphere microbial communities from McLaughlin Reserve, California, USA - CR11Aug_CSWold (SPAdes) | ecosystem: Environmental > Terrestrial > Deep...
TGCTTTCTTTCTTTTTTTTTGCAAATTTATTCAATTCAGTTTCAAAAAGGGTGATTTAGGCATGCTTTCTAGTCTCATTTAGAGTGACTGGTAACAATAAGTGAAGGTATATACTCAGCATAAATATCATAATCTGAATCTACACCAGTAACAATAAGGTTATTCTTTAAACCTGCTTCTTTTAATATTTTAGTAACTGCTGCTTTAAATGGAGTTTTGGGCATGGCTATTGCTGAAGCCATATAGTCAGCTTGATACTCCATCCATTCACCTGACGATTTGCATTTTCTATAAGCAAAGTTTTCTACATTATTCGAACGGCATATGATAGCTCTGGGATTTTCATTTTCAAAAAGGGTAAGCTGATTCTTATCAATCGCGAAATAGTCCTGGTGGCACCACCAATGTCCTGCACCTTCATGTAGCGCTGTAAAACGCAAGCGACCAGCTTTATCTGCTGCCAACAGCTCACTATGTAGGACGACGGTTCCTTCTCTTATTTCTATTTTTTTCATACACTCTCTGTCATGATCAAAAATAACTGTAAAATCATCACCAAAAGCAGTCATTCCTAAAATATGTTCACCAGGGTTGTTTGACCTAATATCTTGATAATCCACATCTACACCAAGATAAAACTCTAAAAAATGTTCATGATCAATAGGCTGTGGTTCTTCTAATAGAGCCGGCCTATAATCCCCTAGAAGATTTTCTGCAAGCTCGTCCATTTCACTAGCAGTCATTATTGGAACTCGGTTTTTATCTCTTTTCCTCCATGAAAATTTTAGCATAGATTAGTCCTTACCCTTTCTATCAAAGTTTTCAATAATACGCCTCCAATCATCTATTGTAGCATCGTTTTCTTTTGCTTTTCTTAATGCAGTTCTAACATAGGTGGAGACTTCAGAATCCATTGTATACTCTAATAGATCAGGGGAAACTTCCTGGCGCTCCTTACCAGCTAAATCATATAGGATTTCCTGCTCTTCTGGAGTGATATTAAGTTCCTTTATCAATATTTCTATTTTCTGGTTATCCATTGGATAGCGCCTATTATTTTCTATGTCACTTAAATATGTTGGAGATACTTTTAAAATCTCTGCTAATGCCCTGAGCGTAATTTCTTTTTCCATCCGCTTGGCCTTAATTAAATCTCCAAATCTCATGTTTTTGGCATCCATTTTTCTCACTCCATTTTATCCTTTAAAATAATTCTTCACTCGTTTACTCTTGTTCGCTTTTTTGCTGACAAGTAAATTTTAGCATGTCCATATTCTTTCTGTCAATGGGTAATGTATAAAATGCGGTATAAAAAATAAATATAGCTTAGTAAGTGTCAAAACTACAATATATTGTCACGTGATAAGTACTTTTGTTAGATATAACAAAAAATCGAGAAGGTGCAGGCACCTTCTCGATAAAACTTCATTAAGTTTTGTTCTTCATTGATATTATATGCGTAAATCATAAAAATAGTCAACGATTTTTTTCATAAAGTGGTAATATGAGTCAATAATCTGATTATTTTTAAAATACTCCTTATTAGCTGTAAACCTATTATCCATTAAATCTTTTAACTCATTCATCGTATGAAACTTGATACTATTACTAGTTACAACTTTATTAAAAACATACAAAGTAACAACAAAGTCATGAATAATAGGATTACTCATTTTCTTTTTTCTAATGTTGCTCCCCATTCCTGGAATCTTAGATACAAATGTATTCACACTTTTATTAACATTTATATTGGCAGTATAGGGGGTTCTAAGACTGTTAAGTAAACAATTATTATGTGCAGCTGCATTACGTAAAAACTTAACAGACCATAGATAATTATTCATAGAGTCCTTACTTTGGTATTTATTATAATACATTTCATAGAGCTTAATAAAGTCTCCAAAAGATAATATCTCAACAATATTCCAAACTGCGAAATTATTCTGGTATTTAATTGCCAAATCTCTACATACAGAGTTATTGCTCTTATCTTCAATATTTCTTCTAACATATGAATAGTTTGACAAAAAGTCTTGAACAATAGAATACCCATCTTCCAAGTCATTCTTCATTACATCTCTAAGCAACTGTGTCTTTAGAAAATGCTCTATATCAAGAGTTATTTTAATAATATATCTTCTAAAATACATATCTATTTTAGATAGTTCTTGTAGATAGGCAAACTCTAAGTTAATATATTTACCCGTATTAACACCTTTACTATACTTCTCGTAATTTTTTGCATAAGCCTTAATTTTAAAATAGTAATTATTGTACTCGAGAAAATCCTTAGCTACTGCTTCATCAACTATAGTAAAGGAGATTCCCTTTTTCTCTCGCATATGTGTAATCATATCATCTATTGATAGCTTCTCTTTTTGCACAATTTACTCCATAGGGTGTTAATTTATTTGCTCTATTATAACACTTTTTCTCAAAAGATACATTAGCTTCACTTCTGTCATTAAGGTATTAGTCTTTGACTAACCCTATTTTCCTGAAAACTTGGGCTCACAGTCTAAACTTTCCACAATATACTTAAGTATTAAACATCTACTATGCTGACTCCCATGCCCTTTAAATCAAGGTCATTTGCTAATACTGGTACTAATTGCTCCTGATAGCCTGCTTTACGAGTTAATAGCATTCTTTCTTTTAAATCAATTAGAGAAGAAGATGTAATTGAAGCTAATTTTTTTAGCCTTGTTTGTGTTAAACTTACTTTAGAAAGACAGCGTTCATAATCATCGACTGTATATCTCCACAGTCTTAAGGATTGAGAATATCTTGTAATAAGCCGCTCGGCCATTTGGAGCCCCTCTGGGTCAAAATCTCCAGAATAATAAAGGACAACCCCCTCATTGACTAACTTATCCATTAGTAGCAATGCAGCCAGCTTAAACTGACCATGGGTACAAATAAGTGGTGGCAGACCTTTATTGAAATAACAATCTATAATTTCAGAAAAAACTCCCGAATTTTCTACTACAAAAACTGCCTTTTCCTTGCTGATTCTACCTTTATTTTGAACATCAGAACTAAGAGAGATTGCTGGGATAAAAGATGCTGTTCTAGCTACTTCTCTTAAAGGTACGTTTAATACACTTCCTTCCTTTAAAGCCTCTTGCCACATAGGAATTATCTTTCCTCCATTCAAACCAAGGAGCCCTGCACATGTTACAAAATTGAGTATATCATCACGTATAATATTAAAATTACCTAGAATCTCCGTTATCTCTTCTGCTGTGGGAGAAGAGATGATACTATGTGCTTTCTTCTGGTGTGCCCAGATAATTTGTAGAGCCAGGACAAGTAAACGCCCCTTCTCGGAATTTATATCAAATTCATGGGGATTCTTTGTTATTCGGTTTGCGAAAACAGGAAGCTTCTCATATGCTTCAGGAAGGTCCTCCACTGCCCTTAGCACATTGTTTAACCAGACTTTTAAAATGGAGGAATCTTTATCATAGGCCTGGTGGATTCCCCGGGTGTTAGAACCTTTATTTTTAATATGACTTAAAACAAGCCTACTTTTTTCTCCTTGATGGATCTTCCAAAGCTCTGCAAAAAATTCTGCTTTTTCTTGACTGTATATCTCATCTTCCTGTGCTCTTGTTAGTAAATTGCCACCAGCGTACGCATTAAGCAGGTCTTTGAGATCTAGGCCAGAAAACCTTGTTTTATCTAAGGCTTTCTGAAACTCTTCCATGGATATGGTCACAGAATCCTGCCTGCTGTAGTCTTTACCCATAATCCCTGATAGTGTTTCCATCTCTTCTTTACTCATGTTTATTAGCTTGACAGTTCCACCAACCCGTCCTAAACGGCGGTAGTTTCTTATAAACTCCGTCATTAATCTATCAAAACTTTTTTCTCTTTGAAAAAAAGTTACTGCTTTCCCAAGCAATTCATTCATCTGGGCCACCAACTTCTATCAAACATATATAAAACCATCAACTTTGCTCTGCCAAAATAACCACATTTGTGTTTCCCTTAGCATCATCATCTTCTTCCATTACCTTGGACATCTCATCCTGAGGTCTTAATATCCTCCTCACCTTTCCGTTCCAATAATAGCGGATTACTGTAACAAAAGGTGCATTTTGCGGTCGCACCAGTTCATTAATGGACAAAGCAGGCACCGTATCATAATCCCCCCATAGAGATTGGGAATTGATAATATAATTAAAGCCAAGGGTTTCTACAAGATCAAACATATCTCTGATATTTTTCTCATCTACTCCAGCAAAGGCTTCATCTAGAGAAATAATATATGGAGCATCATCCCGAGCCTCCAGGTAGCGGGAATAAGCTGCCGAGAAAAGAGGAATATACATTGCCATAGCTTTTTCACCACCGCTGAAAGTAAAAAAGACATGATTTGTTAGCTCCCGTTTGGTCTCTCCTGCTTTACGATAGTACAGGGTGAAAGAGAACCATCGGCGATAGTCTAGCATTTCTTTTATCACTTGATGTAGTGTTTCGCCATAGCCCTTTTCCACCATGGTCTCCTTAGCTCTTTCAATTTGAGAACGGAAATGCCTAGTCACCCGTTCAATATCCTTCTCCCCAAGGAGACGGGAATCCCGTCTCAGGATTTCAACCAGTTCCATTGTATCTAATTCTTCTTCTCTTTCTGCCGTCCTAGGCTTCCATTTTAAAGAAAAGGTTAAGCCGTTGGAAGTATCTCGCTCTGCCATTAACCCATCAATCTGGGTAACCCACTTATCAGCCCTATTGATACGAGAACGGATAATCCTACCTACACTATGCACTATAATATCTTCATAAAGCTCCCGATCTTTTTCACTTAGGATAGTCTGTTGTAGCTCTATGTCTTTATCCATTTCTTCCAGTACATAATAGGGACTTACCCTTTTCCCACTATATTCCAGAATAAGCTGAACCCGCCGTGAGGTTTGAATCAGCTGCTTTAACTTCAACTGTAATGTGTTATCTTCTGCATCCCATGCAAATTCCTCAGGGACCACCTTTAATTCGCAAATCGTATCCTGAGTCGGCCTATATTCCACCAAAACCCCATGTTCTTGGTGAAAGGATTGGTTTAGATTGTCTGAAACCTTGTCCCTGTCTGTTGACTGCATTAGGTAACCAATTTTCTGCAAAAATCTACCAGCGTATTTTAATGCTTCTTCTCCTTTTTCCAATTGAAGAAGGCTCTTATCCTTGATAAGATTTAAATTCATTTCCTCTGAGAATACCTTTTTCCACAACTTAAATAGTTCAATTGCTACTTTAATGTCCAATTCCCTTTCATTGACGCTATCTTCCATGGATTTAATTGCATTGTAAGCATCTCGCTGCTTTTTAGTCACATCAACCATTTCTTCAGGAATTGCATTGAGCCTAGTTTCCACCCTGTTTATCTCTTGCCTAATTTCTTCTGCACCTAACTCCTGGAGTTTTTTGAATACTTCTGAAAGCTGCCTTTCCTTTAATACCAGCTGGTCGTCCAGGCTATTTAGTTCCCCTTTAAGCTCATCCACATCTTCTTCTACATCTGATAAGCTTTCTCTGGACTGGGCCAGAAGCCTAAGATTACTTATATATTTTTGATAGGCTATTTCCAGATTTTGCAGATATCCTGAATACTCTTTCATATAATTCAATGCTGCCTCATAGACTTCTTCTTTAGCCACTAGTGGCATCCCAATAGTTAAGTTACGCAGTCTTGCCTTTATCTCCTGGAGCTTATTCAAATCATTTTTTAACTTTTGATTTACCCTTTCTACTTCTTCAGTCTGGGTTTTCACCTGTAGCTTCAGTTCTTGATAATTTGTAAAGGCTTCTCTTGAATCACAATCTCCGGGAAAGGCGTTATACTCTTCCTCCAACTTTTCCCTGCGAGTCTTTATGAGGTTTTCCTTTATTGCTAAAGCATCCAGTTCCCTTATAACCCCCACCAGTTCTTCTGTTAATCGAGCTATTGTCTGCTTGCGGAAACGAAGACGAGCCTCCTTACCAATAAAAACCGCCTGTTCCTCTCGTGGAGCATGACCAGATAGCATGGATATACTGTATCGACCATCCTTATCCACAGTTGGAACAGTTAATTTATCTTTTACTTCCCCTACAATTATGCTTCGAAGGATATTATCGATATCTGTAGCTGTTACCCCTTTATGATCATCTGCCAGAGTAGGATACAGATAGTCTCCTAGGGTATGGGCAAGAATATGCGGATTTGGTTTTAAAACCCTATCGTGTTTAACCAGTCTTTTAGTATATTTTTCAGGTACTATTAAGGCATCCAAAAAACCCATACGAGTAATGGCACTTTCCAATCGCTCTCTTACTTCTAGGGCAACCTCTGTTCTAAACTCCACGGCTGCAAAAAACGGCAAATAGGAAATTCCCGCTTTCTCTAGAGCATATCTAGCCGATTGAGTGTCCAGATGACGCTCAGGCTCAGGATCTTTTTTACCCTTCCATTCCTGAATTTCTCTTTCTAGTTTTTCTTTTTCATCTTGCTTTTCTTCTATTAGATGTTTTAACCTTACATTTTCTGTCTCTAGTGTATTTAAGCACCGCTGGTTAGCCTGAAACATGGGGGCACAAGCTTTTTCAAAGGTATAGTCTTCATGCAAATTGCTAAAGGAACGAATGAGGTTTTGAATTTCTTCCTCTGTCAGTATCAGTTCCTCGCTTCCTTTTAGCCATTTATGAATGCTTGTTAGGAGCTTTTCCCTTTCTTCTTCAAAAAGGCCGTACCATTTTTTCTCCTCATACCGTCGCCTGTCCAACTCTTTTTGAGCTTCCCCTAATTCCTGACTGGTTTCATTGTATCTATCTCTTGCCCGGCTTTCTTCTTGAAGAACCTTTAAAATATTTTCTGCTTTTTTGAGATAATCCTGGCACTCCCTTTTCCACAGATCAAAGTAAAACTCACTTTTATACTGCTCCTCAAAGTCTTTAGCTGCAGTCTGATGTCCCGGAAATTTTGCTTCTTCCCCTTCCCGTGACAGGTCAAGGAGGGTATTAGTCATATCCACTTCCAAATTGGCAGTATTTTTTTCTTCTAGATTAATCTTTTCCCGTAGGTCGTATTCCCTGTCCTTCTTTTGCTTAAGAATATTCTTCTTCTGAGTTGTTTGTTTTTTAAGCTTTTCAATAAATACTTCCAACTGAATTCTCTCATTTTCCGCATCAAAAACAGCATGCTTTTTTAGTGCTTCAGTTTCTTCCTCTAGAGAAAGCTTTTCTTGTTTTAGGTCCTTCATTCTTTCATTGAAATTTTCATGCTGAATTCGCTGATCAATCAGCTCAGTCGTAAGCTCTTCCCTTTGCTTTTGGAACTTACGTAAATCCCTGTCAGTTTTTATAAGTCCCTCAGCTTTTTCTGCCAATACAAGCTGATTGTACCTGTCATACTGGCGGCATAACTTTTTAAGTGACTGCTGGTCCCTTTTGAGCTGCTCTAACTGCTGCTTTGTCTGATCCATATTTTCAATAGTGTCCGATAAAGGTCTGAGCTCTTCATCAGAAAGGGCCGGTAGTGATTCATTTAGTATCTCATAAATTACTGTAGGTCTAAAATCTTTGGAAAGCTTAGGGCTTCTTAGTTGAATTAAGAGCTTGATAAGCTCTTCGTAAGCTTCAATGGACTCAAATCCAAAGACATGCTTGTTAACCAGTTCCATATATTCCTTCTGTCCCCGAACCAATCTTCCACCCTGTCCAATACGGTTTTCTAACTCCTGACGGGACAATGGCACCTTTACTTCTTTTCCATCTTCTCCACTATATTCTATATTATAGAGATCCAGATTCCTGCCGATCCTTCGATTATCCTGAATAATAAAGCCCCAGAAGTCCATATTGCTGTGGCGTTTCGCTCTTAAGCCTATACCTGTTGTCAAATACTGCTCCAACCCCTCACGCTTGTATTCCAAAAATAGGTAGCCAGTTCGTTCATCTCGGTTTACTATATCCTTCTCGCCTAATAGATAGTCTTCCATTTTCCTGGATCTAGAGCCAAATGGATCCAGTCTTTCGGGACCTTTGCGCCCATCTAAAAGAACTGGTATGAGGCTCTGCATAGTTACCGACTTCCCGGAACCGTTGCTCCCCCTTAGGAGCAGCTTCCCATGGGAGAAGTAAAAATCCTCTTCATCATAATACCAAAAGTTTAAAATCCCTGCTCTGTTAAGCTGCCACTTTTTTCCCATACTCACGACTTCAAACCACCTGCCTCATCATAATCTTCAGGATAATCCCCCATAATACGCACCAGCAAGGGGCGCAATGATATAACCCCGGTCTCCTTATCCTGACTCGCCATTTTCCAGCTAACCATATATTCTAGAAGGTCTCGAGCTGTCTCTACAACTAGGGCTTCTCTATACTGCTTGCTCCAGCCTTTCCCAAAATGCTCCTTTAAATCACCTATCCATTTCCCATAATCTACTGGCATGATGTAGATGGAACCGTCATATTGGAGTGGTATTTCATCTTTTTGCTGGCGTTCACGTACATAACCAGCAAACTGTAGGGTAATATCGGCTATTGCTTTGTTATCAGGAAAGAGGGTCAATCGAGCCTTTCGCTCGGGCATGGTTAATAGAGCTGTATTACGATAAAGCTCAAACTGAAAGTCAGTATGTTTTTCAAGATCTCCCACGATACGATTGCGGAAGTTACGCAGGTACAGAAAATCCGGGTCATTTGAGCCTGAAGCGTACATTCCAGGAGAAAGGATAAGTTGCCTGTAAACCCTATGACGTCTCCTAACTCCAGAATTTTCCCCACTTCCAATCCATTCTACTTCTAATAATTCTTCTTTGCTGTTAAACAAATAGAAATCCTTTGGGTATGAACGCATGAAATAGCGGCTTACTAGTGGCACCTCATAAAGCACTTCATAGCTTTCGGCATAGCTAAATCCGGTAATATCACCGTCAACCAGCTTTACCACACCTAGTTCGGCTGTTTTCTGCAATACCCTGACCAGGGACTTGCGGTGTTCATAATGGGTCCAATTCAGGCCTTCTTCATCTGGGTACAAGCTTTGCAGTTCTTCACACAAATCCGTCAAAAGAAATTGCTCGTCCACATTTTTACTTTCCAGATAAGCAAGGAGACAGCAAAGTATGCTGTAATCTCTGACCTCCTTGAAAACCTCTATTCCCATCCAATCCTCTGGTTCAGCAGGTATTTTTTCCAATTTGGCAAAATAGCGGTGTACTATCAAATGAAACCCAAGCTTGTCCATAAAATAGGTGCGCAGGGCATGCTCCCTTTCTCTCACCATCTGATATACTTCCGGCTGCTCATCCCGGAGAATCCAAAACTGTTCCAGTAGATGCTCAGCCGCATCCCTGGCTGTTTCGTCAAACTCTTGTTTTTTCCTGTCCTGCTTCATTAACCTCACCAACTTTATTAAGTTAACCTTCCAAAAATTCTATTTCGTAATCTGGCAATTGCAAACTACCATCATCCCAAACTATGGTGATAGACTTACCACTCACTTCTACCAGCCTTATTTTATGGCCGTTTTCTGTTGTATCTGTTAATCTAAAAGTGCCTTTGGATAATAATTCAAAAGTTCCCCTAAATACATTAAAATACCCTTATGCATATAAGTGTATAAGGGGGAACAGGAGTGATTATATTGCAAGAGAAAGTAGATATTATAAATATGTATTTTAACCAAGGTATGACACAAAAAGAAGTTGCAGATAGGGTTGGAAGATGTGTTAAAACAGTAAGAAAGTACATACGCCAACATGAGGAAAATTTAAGAAAATTGGAGGAAGATTATTGCGAAGAAAAGCTTCAAGCTGTAATTAATAAGATTGCAGAAGCACCTAAATATGACACATCAAGCAGGGCAAGAAGAAAGCTAACAGATGAAATGATTACTGAAATTGAAATATGTCTTGAAAAAAACAAAGAGAATATTAGTAGAGGCAGAAGGAAGCAAATCATGAAAGCCATAGATATTTATGAACATCTATATTCACTAAACTATGACATTAGCTATCCTACAGTATGCAATTATATTAGGGAGAAAAAAGCAGCTAAAGAGGCATTTATCAAGCAGGAATATGCTCTTGGAAAGACTTTAGAATTTGACTGGGGACAAGTTAAGTTAGATATTGGAGGAAAGCCTTTAACCCTTGAAATGGGTTTATTTACAACAGCATGTGGTTCATATCACTACGGGTATTTATATAGAAACCAGAAGATGGAGAATTTCCTTGATGCACATACAAAGGTTGTTAATGACCATGATGGTGTTTATGGAGAAATAGTATATGACAATATGAAACAAGCAGTAAAAAAATTTGTAGGCATAACAGAAAAAGAAGCCACAGATGACCTAAAAAAGCTATCTCTTTACTATGGTTTTAATTACAGGTTTTGTAACATAGCCAGCGGCAATGAAAAGCCACATGTAGAACGTGGAGTTGAGTTTATTAGGAGAAAGGCTTTTTCCTTTAAAAGCAGCTTTAATACCGTGAAAGAAGCAAATGAACACCTAAAAACAACACTCAACACACTAAATGGCAAACCACGTCCTTGGCTTGATGGGAAAACACCACTTGATATACTAAACGCAGAGAGAAATTATTTATTGCCAGCTAAACCAACCTATGATGTTTCCAGGAGAATTGAGCTAAGGGTAAATAAGTATAGTGTAGTGAATGTGGACCAAAACTACTACTCAGTTCCAGACCATCTTGTTGGAAAGTTTGTCATAGCAAAAATATTTCCTGATAAAATCAAACTATACTTCAAAGACAATCTAATTGCAATGCATGAGAGGTGTTATGAAGCCCATAAATGGACAATAGATATCTATCACTATACTACTACATTAAAAAAGAAGCCAGGTGCCATAGAGAACAGTATCGCAAAGTCTCAAATGGAACCACGGCTACACAAAATCTACAATACTTATTATACACAAAACCCAAAGGAATTTGTATATTGTTTAGAGTCACTTTATTTGAAACTGGAAAAGTCACTCTAAATGAGACTGACAGGGTAACTATCCTAAATTATGAATAAAGTCTGTCAGTCCGTC
>Ga0208490_101138_pt1 | contig 11038 bp, 14 predicted proteins | sample SubbioAug_CSWold_FD_184818 | JGI IMG/M metagenome (GOLD analysis project Ga0208490, IMG submission 184818) | Serpentinite rock and fluid subsurface biosphere microbial communities from McLaughlin Reserve, California, USA - CR11Aug_CSWold (SPAdes) | ecosystem: Environmental > Terrestrial > Deep...
TGCCAGACATGTAAACATCCAAAAGATATATGTCAAAACCTCCATGCTCTTCAACATAACATAACAACTCTAGAGGTGCAGTGAAATACATTATAGTAAATTCAAAATGTGGGTTCTCTTTTATGTACCTATTTAAATAGCTTTGTGCTCTCTGAATTTCTAGAGAGTCATCATCGCAAATTCCAATTCTAATCATACTATCCACCCCTATTTTGACAATTAATAAGTGTTATGTTCTCCTGGATTTTATATCGAAAAATTTAATTTAAAAATAAGCTAATTTAATTTTTTTTGATAATATACAATTACTATTTTAACATAAACTCGTTATTATGTATTTGATATTCTTTAAGTGTTCAATTTTTCTTATAAGCTTTATTATTGAAGTTATAAGCTTGTTCATTTATTAATTCTAACTCTCTATAAAATGTATGATAAATAGCTTTGTATTTGGTCAGGTGCCAAAAATAACCTTTAATATCCTTTATTGCTTCACAAAATATTAGCTATTGCAAAGGAACTTGTGATGATATATTTGTTGTCAAAAATGGACAGTAGTTCTTTAGTTTAGTTAAGTATTTTAATTTTGGTGATTTCTAATAATAGTTCTGGGAGTAATCGTTTTAGTTCAACTAATATTAGGGCTTTTAGCAATTAATATTTATTTCTTGAAGTTCCCTAACTATGGTTATCCTTAATTGTTAATAAACATATAATATGATAAAATTATATAGTAAATCTTTTGAAATTTATTCGCTTATAAAGAAGGAGGGATTTTATTGAAACGTGTAGAAACCACTTGTGGTTATTGTGGTTGTGGCTGTGGTATTTATGTGAATGTGGCAGATGATGACACCATTTTAGGCATCACACCAAGCTATAATCACGTAGTCAGTAAAGGAAGGCTTTGTTCAAAAGGGTGGCATGGCTATGCATTTGTAAGAGATTCCAGACGTCTAACTAGCCCTTTAATAAAACAAAAAGATGGAACCTTCAAGGAAGCCAGTTGGGATGAAGCACTGGATAAAGTTGCGGAGGGTTTGAAGAATGCAATGATCAGTGAAGATAATACAGACCATATTGGACTGATTTCATCTGCAAGATGTACCAATGAAGAAAATTTTCTTATGGCGAAACTAGCAAGAGCAGGTCTTAAGACAAGCAGTATTGACCACTGTGCCCGTCTCTGACACAGTCCAACTGTAGAAGGTCTTTCTACATCTTTTGGAACTGGCGGTGCTACTAATACAATGGATGATATTAGTGATGCTGAGCTAATAATGGTAATAGGTTCAAACACCACTGAACAGCATCCATTGGCAAGTACTAGAATTTTTGAAGCTCTTGAGAAAGGTGCAGAGCTTTATGTAATTGATCCTAGACAAATTAGGCTTACAGATTTTGCTCATGCATATATGCCTATAGAACCAGGTACTAATTTACCAATGATCAATGCAATGATCCATGTAATCATCAAAGAGAATCTTATAAATGAAGAGTTTATTAATACTCGTACAGAAAACTACGAGGAAATGAAAAAATCCGTTGAGGATTGCACTCCAGAATGGGCTGAAACCATATCAAAAGTGCCAGCTGATCAAATAAGACAATTCGCAAGAAAATATGCTACAACCGATAAGGCTATGATACTCTTTACCATGGGAGTAACACAGCAGACAACAGCAGTTAAAAGTATAAGGGCATTGGCTAACCTAGCCATGATAACAGGTCATGTCGGTAGACCATCTGTGGGAATAAATCCTCTTCGTGGACAAAATAATGTTCAAGGGGCTGGAGATATGGGTGCTTTACCGGATTTTCTACCAGGTTACCAAAGACCTGAATGGCCAGAGACAAAGGAACACTACACAAAAGTCTGGGGAGATTTTTCATGTCTTCGAGGAAGAAATATTATTCAAATGTTTAACTTGATGGATGAAGGCACAATGAAAGCAGCCTATATAGTGGGAGAGAATCCAGTTTTATCAGATCCTGACCAGACTCATACAATACACTGTCTTGAAAAAATTCCATTCCTGGTGGTACAGGATATATTCTTGACTGAAACTGCAGAATTTGCAGATGTTGTATTACCTGCAGGTAGTTTCTTAGAAAGAGAAGGAACCTACACTAATACTGACAGAAGAGTTCAGATGATTCATAAGGTTATTGAACCTGTGGGAGACTCAAAGCCCGACTGGGAAATAATTGCTGAAATTATGAAACGAATAGGAATGGATGTTGATTACAAGGGTCCCTCTGACATAATGGATGAGATCAATGTAGCAGCTCCTCTATATGGTGGCATTACCCATGAGAGAATCAAAGAGGTGGGAATTCAATGGCCATGTCCTGATAAAGATCATCCCGGAACTCCTATTTTACATGTTGGAGAGTTTAAAAGAGGAAAGGGCTTATTCACTGTAAATGATTTTGAGTTCATAGGCGATCAAAGAAGTGAAGAATACCCATTCCTACTAACAACAGGAAGAGTAACCCATCAATATCATACAGGGACAATGACCCGAAAAGTATGGACACTGGCACTGGAATATCCTCACGGATTTGTGGAAATTCATACAAAGGATGCTGAGGAGCTTGGCATAAGAAATCACCAACCTGTTAGAATAACCTCCGCTAGAGGAAGTATAGTTGCTCCTGCAATGATCACAAATCGTATAAATGAAAAGACATTGTTTGTTCCATTCCACTTTGCAGAATCACCTGCAAATAGGTTAACTGGACAAAATCTAGATCCAATTATAAATATCCCGGCGCTGAAAGTATCAGCAGTAAGAATAGAGGTGGAATAATGGATACAAATAAACTATATACTCTCGATAGAGATCTATTAGACAAAGTACTAGGCGTATGGAATGAAAACGCTTCAGTATTTGTACCAGTGGGAAAGGGTAAAGATATCCAACTTCTTCCTTTAGGTGTTGGAGAAAGAACCGAAGACTACATAAATCTTACTTTGCCAGTTAAAGAAATGGTTTTCGAGCAGAAGGAAGGTCTATTTAAATGGAATAGAGATGAAGATGGAGTTGAAATAGAAGGTCTTCAGCATCAACACTCAAAGAATCGTATACTATATGGAGTAAGGGCATGTGACACCTATGGCATAGCATACACTGACAGGTTCTTCCTAAAGGAATTTCCAGACCCAAATTACAAGTCGAGAAGAGAAGAAACAACAATCATAGCAGTAAACTGTCTTGAGGCAGGGAAACATTGTTTCTGTACCTCCGTTAAGACAGGAGTGTTTTCAACAGTAGGATATGATGTTGCTCTCACTCCTTTTGAATCATATTATTTGGTAGAGGTTGCTACACCTAGAGGTGAAGAATTAATTAATCAAGCTTATCAGTTCTTTATCCAAACTGATGATAGTAAATTAAATGAAAAAGATGATTTGATGGCAAAGGTTGAAGATAGCTTCCCACTTAAAATGGATTTGACAAATCTTTGGGATGATATGGCTAAGACTTTCAATGCCGATTTCTGGCTGGATGAAGCAAATGCCTGCATTGGATGTACTGGATGTACCAATGTTTGTCCAACTTGTACTTGTTTTAATGTAGTTGAAGAAAAGATTGACGAGGATAGCGGAAGAAGAGTCAGGTACTGGGACTCCTGCCAAAGTGAACATTTCACAAGAAATGCTGAATATCACAATCCAAGAGATGCCATTTCTAGAGTTAGATACAGAATTTATGATAAGTTAAAGTACATTGAGGAAAGATTTGGATATAAGGGGTGCTCTGGCTGTGGTAGATGTACAGATGTATGTCCAACATATATAAGTATTATTGATATTATCGGATCAATGCAGAAGGCTTCAAAAGAGAATCCAGAACCACCTGCTATTCATCAGATAACAAAAATTAGACATGAAATAATGGATAGGGAAGTAAAGTCCCAGCATGGACTTTTCACACCTGATGTTGCAACAATTACACATATTAAGGATGAAACACCTGAGATAAAACGTATCTTCATGAAGTACGATGATCCAGATCTACATAAATACTATGAACATAAGGGTCAATTCTTCCAGGTCACTGTCTTTGGTGAAGGAGAAGTTCCATTATCCATTCCTTTTGGTCCAGATGAGACTGATGAAATCGTCTTTGACTTTAAGAATGTTGGTTCAGTTACCAATACATTGTTCAGTATGAAGGTGGGAGATAAAATTGGTTTAAGAGGCCCCTATGGACGCGCTTTTCCTTATGATGAGCTTAAGGGTCGTAATTTGATATTTATTGGGTCAGGAGTAGCCATGGCACCCCTTAGAACTGTAATTGAACCTGTTATTACAAACTACCAAGATTTCAAAGATGTCTATGTAATGGCTAGTGCCCTCAGGTATGAAAAGCTACTGTACAAGGATGAGATGATAGAATGGTCCAAAGTTCCAAACTTTACAGTTAAGTATGCTCTTAAGGACCCAACTGATATTGTGGATGCTTACAGTGGTTATGTAAATGACCTTCTACCAGGTTTAGATATTGATTGGTCAGATACTACAGCACTATTATGTGCCTCTCCAGAAAGGATAAAGAAATTAGCAAGAGATCTTATGGATCTGGGAATGAAACCATTAAATATTCTTGTTACACTGGAGACTCATATGAGGTGTGGTGCAGGAAAATGCGGTCATTGCAAAGTTGGAAGTCATTATATGTGCGTTGATGGACCTGTTTTCAGCTACGAGGAAATGATGGCATTACCTCCTGAATATTAATTTTTAAAAATAAAAGGCTCGGCTACTCTGATGATATCATGAGTTCAACCGAGCCTTTTGAATTATAAATTCAGTTCAGAGGACCTCGAAAAAGCATTTCTCGAAGTATTAGAATGATTACATTGAAACACATAGGAAGTATCATCACTAATTATATAATCCAACACATTTAGTGACTTTGCTCCTTGACAATCCATAACCTATATGCTAAATCTGCTGTAAGTTAAACCTGCTTTTTCTAGATTAAAATTTACTTTTATACGATGTTTAACTTTAACAACTTAACCTCAACTATATTTTTGTGATCTATAGGTATGAGTCAACTTATGCTTCTTGTTTGAATATACAGGATTTTATCCTAGCAATTTCATTGTTAATAAAAGGAACAAAATAACTCATTCCCAAAATTGCAAAGGTAGTTCCTTCAGGCACCTATCACCATAAACAGATATCCATAATAATGGTCACTCCAAATATATTTATTGAACATTTTATGATGCATATGTAATTTTTAATTTTTCTGATGAATATTTATTGTATTCTTATAAATTTGCTCAACTTTCTTTGCAAAATCATTGGAAGAACAGTTGTATTTTACACTCTCTCTGGCATTTTTACTTAAACTCTCTTGCAACCCCTTATGATTTAATATAGTATCTAGCTTCTCTCTAAACTGCTCAACTGACTGATATGCCCAACCGTTTACGCCATCAACAATTACATTTTCTAGGCATGGATCTTTTCTGCATAGAGCAGGAACCCCATTGGCTAATGCCTCTATATAAGTCAATCCTTGTGTTTCGCTGTTTGATGCACTAACAAATACATCCCCCACTTGGTAATATGAACTGACTTCTTGTGAACAAATCATTCCTGCAAAAATAACCTGATTGGAAATACCCAATTCCTTTATGAGTTCTTCTAATGTTATACGATGTGGCCCATCACCTACTATCAGCAGTGTAATATCCTGTCTTTTTAATTTTGACATAAATAACAGTATCTCTTCTAGATTTTTTTCCTTTGCCAATCTTCCCACAAAAATAAGCACATAGTTATTACAGGGAATTCCTAACTTTTCCCTAAGCATTTGTTTTTCTTTTTTTTCCAATTGGATATTAAATCTTTGTAAATCTATTCCTGTGGGCACGACTTGTATTTCTTGCCTCACACCGTATTCAATTAATAAGCACCGAACTTTATTCGTAGGTACGATTACGCTCTCTGTATGACTTAGAACCTTTTTTGTCAAAACTGCAACCATTGTTTTTCCCCATTTTTTGTTTGGTGAAAAATAATGAGTATAATCTTCATATAGAGTATGATAAGTATGAATAATCGGTATATCAACTTCTTTTGCTATCCGTCGTGCCATACGGAATGTACTGAACTCACAATGTGAATGTATAATATCTGGCTTCCAGTTAATTAACTCCTGAATAAACTCCTCATCAATAGACAAGGCAACTCTAGCATTAGGATATATTTGGCCAACACTAGTAGATCTAATATAATTAACCCCCTCTTGCTTAAAAGATTTCTTATCTCCTGACAATGTTAGTATTCTGACTTCATGTCCTAGATTTTGCAACTCTTTATGCAAATTGACTACGGATGTCACCACTCCATTTATAGAAGGAGAATACTGATCAGTTGTAATTAAGATTTTCAATTGTTTTCCTCCTTCATTGACTTGTTTAAATACTCAATAAAATTTTACTTATAATCTAAGAAAAAAGATTAGCATTTTATGTGTGCTTTGTTCTCTATGCTAATGTTTGGGATTAATAGCGCAAATAATATTATTAGGACAATTACTGATATGATAGCCCCTTTTCCTTTTAAACTTTTCATAGCTTTTATGCCCTCTTTTTTTCATTACTTGAATACTTAGCACTCATAAAATAAGTTAACAAGAACCCTATAACTAAATAAATAATTCCAGAGAATATTTCAAGTCCTAACTCAACATTAGGTAAAATTGCAATAATAGACCCAAATACAAATCCCAATATAATATAATATATAAATCCATATGCTTTATCAAATAGATAATTAATTAATTTCGCAAACAATAATATACTGAAACCAAATCCTATACCAACTGGAATGATTACCATAAGGTCTAAACTTACAAGAGCATCTAATAGAGTTTCATAAGCTCCTATATACATTAGAATGAGGGAAGAACTAACACCTGGTATTATGGTTCCAAATCCAATTACAACTCCATAAACAATAAGAGTTAATAAATCTGGTGAAGTCTCTGGTATTATATCTATTACATTATTCTCTAAAATAGTAAAAATAACAGTAATACTAAAAGCAATTAAACAAGGAATCAGATACGATTTCTTAAAACCATTTTTATTGGCATCTTTAATTACCGAAGGGATTGTCCCAAGCATAAGCCCAATAAATAAAAACCTTATATTAGTTTCATGATACTCAAACAAATACTTCATCACTCTACTAAAAGCTAAAACCCCAAAAACTATACCCATACCTAAAGGAAAAAGGGTTTTAACTTTTCTAAAAAAGTCATGAAATATATTAGCTAAAGCGCTAGTTAATTTGCTATAAACACCAAGCATTACTGCAAAAGCACCACCACTTACACCAGGAGCCACAGCCCCTATACCAATTATTGTTCCTTTTAAAAAATCAGTCGAAAAATTCAATACAAATCAACTCACAATCAATAAATTTAAGCATTATTATTTAGAGCAAACTCAACTTCATTTACATGATATTCAATAAATCACAAACTTAGATATAATCTACTATCGCCAAATTTAATAAAATATTATAAATTGTCAATACAATTGGCGGCAAGGTAAATGGTTACCTTAGTTTCTTAATTTGTTTTTTTATATACACTTCAGTCACTAAAAACGTATCTTTAATAAGAAATTTCAAAAATAATTTAATTAAATTCCTAAAAATCAAAACCTGTTCTTTATAATATTTTATTACTTCCTCATCTCTATTAAACTTTTTTGCATACGATACCCTTAAACGTAATCTCCAAGTAGATATATATGGTATATGGTTTAATGCATCTCCTCCGATAGTTAATAATACTCTTAACAATATCTCAGTTACATCTTCATTTCTTCTAATAATACTATTGTAATTGGATATCTCAGTGTGTGAATGACTATTATCTCTCAATACTCTTCCGAATAATGGCTTATCAATATATCCACACTCACTATTATATAGTAATGGTTGAAAAGATTAAACTCTTTCTATTTTCTTTTGATAACCAAATAAATGCAAACCAAGAAATTATGTATGCAATTGTTATAAATATATTGAGTAAATTTGAAGCACCCCCCATAAGAAAAACATTAAAATTTATAGTGATTGACATTATAATTATGAGAATTAAGGCAATGTTTAATTGTTTAGCTTTCATTTTTAGGTATCCTCCTCATGAACTTAATTCTACCTCCGTACATTGATTTTATTTTTTATAATATTTTATTTAACCATGTCAGAGTTAATTTAATGGACAATTTAATATAATTCAGGTTTATTCTTAATAGAGACAGTAATTCCAAGTGTCATAAAAATCATACTTAAGCCCCAACTTATTCCTATAAATCCAACCATTAAACTATTTTCTTCTGAAAGCATAACTGGAGGTACAGTAATTTGATTATTTATTAATTTTAAAAAAAGATTTAAGCATAGTGATAGCGTTGCTAATTGAGGTATAAACCATAATAAACCTCTATTCCTTGTCTTTTTCCATAGTAATAAAATAGAAATAAAAACAATTAATATTATAATTATAAATCCTAATATAATTAAACCTTTAATTTCTTGTTCTAACAGCATATTCACACTTCCTTTTGCTTAATTTAATTTAATTTTTATTTTTTGGTTTTATTCAGTTATACTTTATCTATAGCTCGTTTTTATATACCTGATGTTAGTATTACATATAAATAAATCTACTTGTATAACTCACGATTAATGGTAATTAATACCTATAAAAGCACTTATATAATATAGTAAAAATGATACTACTAAAAATGTTAATATTGAAAAAATAAAAGTTGAAATAGATTTATTTTTTCTCTTTTTATATACAACATAGGAACTATACAATCCTATTATTGGTGAAAGTATTAAGAAAAACCAAGATAAAAATGTAGCCATATTATTCTCCTCATTTACAATATTTGGAACAATTTATATTACTTTTTATTTTCGTTGAAGTAGATAATTAAGCCACCCATAAGTGCTATACTTAGTATAACACCTATACCTCTGAAATCTCCTTTTGCTCCTAAGTAACCTTCCGTCAATACCCCTATAATTAAAACGATAATAGCAGAAGCTATTGCCTTCCCCATGGTAGAGTCCTCCTTTTTGTTAAATACAAATAATCTTATTTAGAATGAATGTACCGATATTCACTAACTTGTTTATTATTATATCGCAAAATCAAAAGATTTACCTCTAAATTTATGCTCATTTATTTGACCCCATGAATTAAGAATTTAATGTTTCTTATTTCTAATATTTGTAACAATTACAAAGACACCTATAAACATAAAAATTAATGCTATTGCAAACCAAATAATATTCATTCCGTCGTTTAGTCCATATACAATAAAGCATATTGCTGCAAGCAAGTTCATAATTCCACTAAGTAGTAACATAATGCTACCTCCGTTCAAATTCTTATTTATTCAATTGTTCATAAATAATTTCTGTGTCACATTTTTTGGCTATCATAACTTTGATCCGTTCATATTTTATAAAAAAGTGTGTCCATGATATTGAATTTTTATATTTAGTTATATAAAGAACATCTAATTTTCAATTCTTAATACTTTTTACCTAGATATCTATATATAATAATTCCAATTATATATAGAAAAATAGTAAGTCCACTTAGATATATAACAATCAAATTACTATTGTCTATTATTTCTAAATTTCCAAGTATAGCAAACACAACTGTTGAAATCGATAGGACAATTATTCCTAAAATATAAGCGTATCTACCTGATTTATCTCTCAGTCTTTCCTTTCTTTCATCCTTCAATTCGATATCTTCACTTTGTGTCTTTTCCATATATTTATCTTTATTTTCTGGTCTTGTCCAATAGTAATACTTCCATAATATAACTGCACCAAAAACAATACCTGTAGTTGCAAATCCACTCAATATGCTGTTTAATTTAGTTTCATATAATAATATAAAGACTAAACATGCTATACCAATTATAAAATATCCCAATCCAATTATAAAATTATTTTTCTTCATTCTTCTTACCCCTTTCATAGACAAAAATTTGTTCAATTGATTTCCCGAAATAATCGGAAATGACAAATGCTAATTCTAAAGATGGATTATATTTTCCTGTTTCAATAGAGCTAACCGTTTGTCTTGAAACACGAATAGCTTTAGCAAATTCTTCTTGGCTTAATCCCTTCTCCTTGCGTAGCATTTCTACTTTATTTTTCAAGCAATAACACTCTCCTCGTGTTGACAAGTTACCTTTACATAAATTATACTATTTATTTACATTGTTGTCAAGGTTCCTTTACAAATATTTATGAAAGAAGGGACCTTAATTAATTTATAATAATCTTATGTATTTGATATCCGAAAAGTGATAAATAACATTTTATCACTTTTTAACCTGTCCTTTTTGAGTGTACCCTACCGAGTACACTTTTTTCTTTGTAAAAAAGTATAGATTCAAGGTAGTTTTAAAGGTATAATCTTATTACAAGTGTACCTTTCCTTTTAACCATCCTAAAAGTACAGAAAAATGTAATGAATATATTCTTTTAATTGACTTTATAAGTTGATGTTTATGTTCTTTTTAATCTTATCATTAATTCATAGCGATAATAACCTGAATCCCATCATACACTTCTTTTTTTCTTCTGCCTTCTCCAATATCATTAAAAACGATATATTCTTCTCCGTGTATAAATTTCATAACAACATACCGTTTCCTTTGATAATTAGCCATTTTATGTTCTAATTCTACTATTGGATTTTCTGTATTCCTACCACGCACTCCACGTGCCTTGAGAGGTCAATAAAGATGTAGTAGATATATGGTACCCCCTTGATGGAAGGTTATATTTCTAGAAATTAATAGTTTTAAACTACAAACAACAAAACCCTCACACAATATTCTTTTGAAGGCTTTGTTCATTGCAATTTATTTTTCTATGATTATTCCCAGTCTTTTATATTGTATTTATTCAAGAGATCTCTTGCTAACCTTATACCTTCATCAGTTATTGCAACAG
>Ga0208490_101140_pt1 | contig 11026 bp, 8 predicted proteins | sample SubbioAug_CSWold_FD_184818 | JGI IMG/M metagenome (GOLD analysis project Ga0208490, IMG submission 184818) | Serpentinite rock and fluid subsurface biosphere microbial communities from McLaughlin Reserve, California, USA - CR11Aug_CSWold (SPAdes) | ecosystem: Environmental > Terrestrial > Deep...
CGCCGCCCGCTCTCCGGCCAGCCCGTAGAAAGCCAGCGCGGCGACGGTGGCCTCCAGCTTCGGCTGGCCCACCAGAAAGGCCGCGATCACCCCGTTCAGCGAACAGCCCAAGGCCGTGACGCGCGGCATCAGCGGATGGCCGTTGGCGATGCGGAAGCCCTCTTTGCCGTCGGTGACGTAATCGACCGGCCCCGAGACCGCCACGACCGCGCCCGAACGCCGGGCCAGATCGCGCGCCGCCGCCTCGGCCGCCTCGACCGGGTCGGCACTGTCGGCCCCCCGCCCCGTGGCCGCGATGCCCGCCAGCGCCAGTACTTCCGAGGCATTGCCCCGGATCACCGTGGGCCGCAGGTCCACAAGCCGGGCGCAAACCTCCTGCCGGAAGCGCGTGGCACCCACCCCCACCGGGTCCAACACCCAGGGCCGCCCCGCCTTGTTCATCACTTGCGCCGCCAGCTCCATCGCCTCGGCCCAGGCCGGATCCAGCGTGCCGATATTCACGCTCAGCGTCTGGGCAAGGGACGCGAACTCCGCCACCTCCTCGCGCGCATGGACCATCGCGGGCGAGGCCCCCGCCGCCAACAGCACATTGGCCATGATGTTCATGGCAACGAAGTTGGTGATGTTATGGACCAACGGCGTCGCGGCGCGCATCCGGTCAAGGTAAAGGCCCGTATCTTCCATCGTCTCCCCCATGGCGAGAGGGAGACCGATGGCGGGTGCGCAGACCATTGGCCCGAAAGCAGCCGCCGCGGACTCCCTACGCCAGCATGATCTGGTTCAGGTTCAAAGGGTGCTTCTCAGCCCGGTCGCCCGGACGCCCCTGTCGCGGACCGGAACCTCTGGCGAAATCGGGACGGAGTCAAGACCGCCCGCCGCCTGCGCCGGACAAAAGTCCGGCACCCTTTTCCTGCGCCTGCTCCCAGGGCAGATGGCAAAAAGGACGCCCGGAGAACCGGGCGCCAGATCCGGGCTTGGGCCCGAAAAACATCTAAACCCCGAGGGCAATCGGTGGGGCCAGTGCCGCCGCAGCATACCGGCCCCGGGCCGAACCGTGATAAGTGCAAAAGAGTGCAAGGCGCTTTCTTTCGATCATGGCGCGGCGCCGGTGGTTGCCGTTCTTGGCCCCCATCAGCAGGTGGTCTCCAACCGCTGTTGCACCCGTCCACTGCGCACACGATTCGCGTTTTTTGGTCCGTTTTCCTGACCAGTTCCACCGTCACCCGGAAGTTAGGCAACAAATCCATGAGGATAGCTCGGATGAACAAATCCAGTTCTTCATTGACATATGTTCTGCACAATGTGTAAATAGATTTGAAAAATGTGCAGATGAGGAGGAGGACTGCATGGCCGAGATTTTCGATCATACCGGAGCGCCGGTGAAACACGGCCGGGCCCGCGTGAACGGCATCCGCATGCATTACGTCACCGCTGGCCAGGGTCCCGCCCTTCTGCTGATGCACGGCACGCCGAAGACGCATTTCTACTGGTACAAGCTGATCCCGCTCCTGACGCCCCACTTCACCGTCGTCGCCCCCGACCTGCGCGGCTTCGGCGATACCGACAAGCCCCCGGCGGAAGAGGGCTATGACAGCCTGACCAATGCCAACGACATGGCCGCGCTGATGACGCATCTCGGGCATGAGACCTTCCACCTACACGGTGAGGATCGCGGCGCCGAATTCGCCTATGCCCTTGCCGCCACCCAGCGTGACCGGGTCAAGACGCTGTCCTTCTCGGAAATGCTCCTCTCGGGCGAGGGGCTTGAGGAATGGTCGAACTTCACGCCGGAAAACATCTCCAGCCAGTTCAACCTGAAAGGCGTCTGGGTCTGGCACATCCCGTTCTTCTGGATCCCTCACCTGCCCGAAATGCTGATCACGGGCCGTGAGCGCGAGTTCTGGGAATTCTGGATCAAGGCCGAGACCTGGAATCCGAACACCATCACCAACGAGGCGATCGACGAATGGATCGCGCGGCTTTCGGCCCCCGGCGGCCTGCGCGGCTGCCTGGAAACCTACCGGGCCGGCCTCAAGAACGCCCGGATCAACAAGGAGCTGAAGCAGCAGAAGCTGACGCTGCCGATCCTGACCATCGGCGCGCCGGAATTCTTCGGCGAGCTGGTCGAAGGCCAGATGCTCAAGGTCGCAAACGGCGTCGAACGCTCGGAAGTGTTCCAGGAATGTGGCCACAGCCTTGCGCTGGAAGCCCCGGAACGACTGGCGCAGACCCTGCGCGAGTTCATGCTTGACCGGAAACAGGGCGCCGTCGCCGCGCACTGATCCACCCGACAGAACTGAAGACCCGGCCAATCCTTCTGAGGGGGGAGGGTTGGCTGCACCCAACACCCAGGAGGAGACCCCAATGAAGTTCCTGAATTCCAAGTCCTTCACGCTTGCGCTGTCCGTGGCACTGGTGCCCGGCTTCGCGCTGGCCGAGATCGCCGCCGACATCAAGCACCCGCTCTGGTACAAGGAGCCCTCGGCCAAGACGATGGAAATCGCCGCGATGGACAGCATCGACGGCGTCGTCGTTTCCGACGGCCAGCGCGGCGAGCCGGGCTTCCCCGCCGCCGACCTCAAGCTGACCGACGAGCAGATCGAGAAGGTCCGCGCCGGCAACTTCACCGTCGCCATCTCGATGGGGTGGCTGGGTGACGACTGGGCCAGCCAGCAGCTGATCGGCCTGAAAGAGACCTTCGAGAAGCTGAACATCAAGGTCGTGGCCGAGACCAACGCGAACTGGGACGACGCCAAGCAGATCGCCGATCTGGAAGCCATCTCGGTGCTGAAGCCCGATCTTCTGGTCTCGATCCCGCTGAACGGCCAGACCACCGCCTCGGCCTACAAGGCCATCCAGCAGGCCGGCACCAAGGTCGTCTTCATCGACCAGGCTGTCGACGGCATGGAGCCGGGCAAGGACTATGCCGCGATCATCTCGTCGGACAACCTGGCGCTGGGGATGTATCTCGCCGACGCGCTGGCGGAATCGCTGGGCGGCAAGGGCGACGTGGCGGCGATGTATTTCGCCAACGACTTCTACGTCACCAACCTGCGCTACGAGGGCTTCATCGCCCGCGTCATGGCCAAGTATCCCGACCTGAACGTCGTCGCCGCAGCGGGCCACAACGACCCGAACAAGGGCCAGGAAGTCGCCCAGGGCGTGCTCGCCCGCTATCCGACGCTCAGCGGCATGTATGCCTCCTGGTCGATCCCGGCCATGGGCGCTGTCACCGCCGCCGTCACCGCGGGTCGCTCGCCCGACGACTTCAAGATCGTCAACGAGAACTTCGACCAGATCGTCGCGCTGAACATGGCGCAGAACGGCTTCATCGCCGGGATCTCCTCGCAGCGCCCCTATGACCAGGGCGTGGCCGAAGCCACCGTCGGCGCGCTGGCGCTGATCGGCGAACCGACGCCCTCCTATGTCGTCGTGCCCCCGCTGAAGGTGACCCGCGACACCCTGCCCGAGGCTTACAAGACGATCTACCGGATCGACCTGCCCTCGGAAATGACCAGCGCGCTATCGCAGTAAACGGCCCAGGGGCGCGACCAGACCGGCCGCGCCCCCTTCCCTCTTTCCCCGAGGTCCGCCATGTCCGCCGCAGACGTCCTTCAGATGACCGACATCCGGAAAAGCTTCGGCACGATTCCGGTCCTGAAACGGGTCTCGTTCAGCCTGCGCAAGGGCGAGGTCCATGCCCTGATGGGCGGCAATGGCGCCGGGAAATCCACGCTGATGAAGATCCTGACCGGGGTCTACAGCAAGGACGGCGGCACGATCCTCGTCGATGGCCAGCCGGTCGAGATCCACGACACCGCCGCCGCCGAGCGCGCCGGAATCGCGATGATCTTCCAGGAATTCTCGCTGATCCCCACGCTGACGGTCGCGCAGAACATCTGGCTGAAGCGCGAGCCGCGCCTCCTCGGCGCCTTCATCAACAACGCCGAGATGGTGCGCCGCTCACGCGCGATCCTGCATGAACTGGGCGTCGACATCGACCCCGAGACGCTCGCCGGGACGCTTCCGGTCGGCTACATGCAGATCGTCGAGATCGCCAAGGCCCTGTCGAAGAACGCCCGCATCCTGGTAATGGACGAGCCGACCTCCTCCCTCTCCGAGGCCGAGACCGAGGCGCTGTTCGAACTGGTCGCCAAGCTGAAGGCCAGCGGAATTTCGATCGTCTACATCTCGCACCGCATGGCCGAGATCCTGACCATCTGCGACCGCGTCACCGTGATGCGCGACGGCGAGGCGGTGATGACCGCACCCTGCGCGAACCTGACCATCGCCGGGATCGTTGACGCCATGCTGGGTGCCGGAAACGCCGCCAGTTTCGAATGGCACGACCGCGGCCCGCGCCCCGAGGCGCCGCCGATCCTCACGGTCAGGAATCTCCGCCTGCCCTCGCGCGTCAACGACGTAAGCTTCGACCTCCGCCCCGGTGAGATCGTGGGGCTGGCGGGCCTGATGGGCTCGGGCCGGACCGAGATCGCCGAGACGATCTTCGGCCGCCGCGCCCCGGTCTCGGGCGAGGTGATCTTCGACGGCACCCCAGTCCGCAGCCAGTCCGACGCCATCGACCGCGGCATCGCGCTGGTGCCCGAGGACCGGCGCAAGATGGGCCTCGTCCTCGACCATTCGGTCCGCGACAACGTGCTTCTGCCGAACCTCTCGCGCTTCACCCGCAACTTCCTGGTGCAGGACGCCGAGGCGCTGAAGACCGTCACCCGCACGATCCGCGACCTGCGGATCAAGACCGACGGGCCGGACAAGCTGGCGCGCCTCCTGTCGGGCGGCAACCAGCAGAAGATCGTCCTGGGCAAATGGCTTGCCCGCGACCCGCGCCTTCTGATCCTCGACGAGCCGACCATCGGCGTCGACATCGGGGCCAAGTCCGAAATCGTCGAGACCGTCCGCAGCATGGCCGACAAGGGCATGGCGGTCCTGGTGATCTCGTCCGAACTCGAAGAACTGATGGCGATCAGCGACCGCATCCTCGTGCTGCACGGCGGGCGCATCGTGCAGGACATGAACCGCCGCGACCTGACCTCAGAGGAGGAGCTTCACCATGCAATCCAAGGCCACCATATCGGGCCGTCCGACGATGTCGCTGCCTAGCTTTCAGTGGCAGAACTACATCGTCTACATCTTCTTCGTCCTCGTGCTGAGCTTCTTCGCCGTCACGATCGGCGACAAGGGGTTCCTGACGGTCACCAACCTGTTCAACATCGCCCGCACCACGGCGATGATCACGGTGATCGCCGTGGCGATGACCTTCATCATCTCGGCCGGAGAGCTTGATCTCTCCGTCGGTTCCACCACCGCCCTCGCCGCTCTGACCTGCGCGCTGGTGATGCAGGCGGGCTATCCCTGGCCGGTGGCCTTCGTCGCCGCCATCGCCTCGGGCCTCGTGGTGGGCTCGCTCAACGGCTTCTTCGTGACTGTGATCGGCATACCGTCCTTCCTTGTCACGCTGGGCATGATGCAGTTCATCCGCGGCGTGGACATGCGGATCACCTACACCAACCCGGTTTCCGTGACCAACCAGACCTTCAACAGCCTCTTCGGCTCGGGCAAGCTTTTCGGCATCCCCTCGCTGCTGATCTGGTCCGTCGTCATCGCGCTGATCGGGCACATCGTCCTGAAATACACCAGCTTCGGCCGCGAGATCCTGGCCACGGGTGGCAACCGGCAGGCGGCTGAATATTCCGGCGTCAAGACCCGGCGGGTCAAGTTCTACGGCTTCCTTCTGACCGGAGCCGCCGCCGCGCTGGCCGGAATGCTGTATACCGGGATGATGCAGACCGCCCGCTTCAACTTTGGCGAAGGGGCCGAGCTGATGGCCATCGCTGCAGTGATCCTGGGCGGGACCAGCCTCTTCGGCGGCAAGGGAACGATCCTCGGCACCTTTGCGGGCTCGCTCCTGATCGGCACCATCAACAACGGCCTCATCATCATGGGCCTCGACGTGAGCGAGCAGATGATGATCGCCGGCGCCATCATCATCGTGGCAGTGGCCTTCGGGAAGAAGCAGGGACAGGCCTGATCTTCTCCCCGGAAGTCGCGACGGCACCCTGTCGGGGGCGGACCGCTGGTCCGCCCCCATCTGTTTTACGGGGTGGTCAAATATCTTTGCACATTTATGTTCTGCGCATCACAAAAGTATTGACCTGATTTCTGTTGCCCGCCATGGTTTCATGGTGGGCAGACCCGGGGAGGAGTCGTCCGCGAAGGATTGGTCCGGGTGCCGACTGCTGTCGGCAGCCGCCCCGCCTTGGCGGAACCCGCGATGGGCGCGGATGCCACAGAACTCTGGAGGAAAGAGCATGGGTTTCGGACTGAAGACGGCACTTGCAGCAGCGGCCCTGACCGCCGCGCTGGGTGCGCAAGCGGCGATGGCGCAGGATCAGGCGGATCTGATCAAGCCGATCGACAAGGAACTGACCTTCGTCTTCGTGCCGAAGGTCATCCATCCCTGGTATGACGTCGTGGCCCAGGGCGCGGCCTTCGCCGTCGAGGAATTTGCCCAGCAGGGCATCAAGGTCAAGGTGATCTGGGACCAGCCGCCGCAGGCCGACGTGGGCGACCAGAACGCCCGGATCGAGGCCAACATCGGCCGCCAGCCCGACGGCCTCGCCGTCGCCTGCCTCGACCGCGCGACGAATGTGCAGCTGATGAACGAAGCGGTGAAGGCCGGGATCAACGTCATCAACTTCAACTCGTTCTGCGATGACGCCTTCCCCTTCATCGGCCCGAAATCCAGCGAGCAGGACGGCTACGACCTCGGCGCGTATCTGGCCGAAGCCCTTGGCGGCAAGGGCAAGATCGCGATCCTGTCCGGCAGCCTGACCGCCTCGGACCATGTCGAACGCATCACCGGCTTCAAGCGGGCGCTTGAGGCTCACCCCGAGATGCAGATCGTCTTCGAACAACCCGACGACGACATCCTCGAGCAGGCCGTCTCGCTGACCGAGAACATGCTGCAGGCCCATCCCGATATCGCCGGGATCTTCGGCTCGAACGCGTCGAACCCGATCGGCGCGGCGCGGGCGGTCAAGAACGCCGGCAAGTCGGGCGAGATCGTGATCGTCGGCATGGACGACCTGCCGGAAGCGGTCGACTTCGTCTGCGACGGCACAATCGCCGCGCTCAAGGCGCAGCGCCAGTGGGACATGGGCTACTGGGCCGTGAAATACATGGTCGCGATGAACCAGAACCACACGATCCCGATGTTCCACAACACCGGCTCGCGCTTCCTGACCAAGGCGGATTGCGCCTCGTGATCAAGCCGGGGCGGCGCGGCGCGCCGCCCCCTCCCCTTTCGACAGGCAAAGCCGTAATGTCCGAGACCAGCCCCCTGATCGACGCCCGCCACATCTCCAAGACCTTCGGAGCCGTGCGCGCGCTGAGCGATGTCTCGATCACCCTTGCCCCCGGCGAGGTCCATTCCGTGATCGGCGAGAACGGCGCCGGGAAATCCACGCTGATGGGCATCCTCTGCGGTCGCCTGCGCCCCACGCAGGGCACGCTTCTGGTCGACGGGACCGAGGTGCATTTCCATTCGCCCCAGGACGCGCAGGCCCATGGCATCGCCATCGCGCCGCAGGAAATCAACCTCGTGCCGCATCTGACCGTGGCCGAGAACATCCTCCTTGGCGCACACCGGGGCCGGGCCGCGCATATCGACTGGAAGGCCACCGTGGCCGAGGCGACGCGGCACCTGCATGAGGTTGACGACAGCGTCGATCCCCTCGCCCGCGTCTCGCAGCTGTCCCGCGCGCAGCAGCAGCTGGTCCAGATCGCCCGCGCCGCCGCCACCCGCGCCCGCGTCATCATCTTCGACGAGCCGACTGCCACGTTGACCTATCGTGAGACCGACAAGCTGATCGCCTATATCCGCCGCATGACGGCCGAGGGGCGCTCGGCCTTCTACATCTCGCATCGCCTGGATGAGGTGCGCGAGCTGTCGCACCGGATCACCGCGCTCCGCGACGGGGCGCTGGTCGGCTGCATCGGCCCCGAAGAAGCCACGCGCGAGCGCATGGTCACCATGATGGCCGGCCGGCCCGCCCGCGCCCATGTCGCCGCCACCCGCGACCTTACGGCCAGCCCCGCAATCCTTCAGGTCCAGGGCCTGACCCGCGCCCATGAATTCGAGGATGTCTCCTTCACCCTGCGCAAGGGCGAGATCCTCGGCATCTCGGGCCTGATCGGCTCGGGCCGGACCGAGCTTGCGAAATGCATCTTCGGCGTCACCCGCGCGCAGTCCGGCACCGTCCATCTCGACGGCAAGCAAGTCCACTTCCGCAGTCCCCTCGACGCCATCGGCGCGGGGCTGGTCTACCTGCCCGAGGAACGCAAGGCCGAGGGGATCTTCCCCCTCCTCTCCATCGCCGAGAACACCGCGCTGCCGTCGCTCGACCGCTTCTCCGGCCTGCTTCGGATGCGCAACCGCGAGATGCTGGACGAGGTCGGCAAGCTCGCCCGTCAGCTCAAGGCCAAGTTCTCCAGCCTCTCCGATCCGATCTCCAGCCTGTCGGGCGGAAACCAGCAGAAATTCATCATCGCCCGCTGGCTTCTGCGTGAGGCGCGGGTGCTGGTCATGGACGAGCCGACGCGCGGCATCGACGTGAACGCAAAGCAGGAAATCCAGGCGGTCCTGCGCCGCCTCACGGAAGAGCGCGGCCTGTCCGTCGTGCTGATCTCGTCCGAGATGGAAGAGCTTCTGGACGTGGCCGACCGCATCCTCGTGATGCACGAGGGCCGCGTGAAGGGGGTGAAGGACCGATCCGAGGCCACGCAGGAAGGCCTTCTTGAACTGGCGATGAGCTGAGGAGCGTAGCCGATGATACAGGACACCGATTTCACGACGGCGCGCCGGGTGCAGCAGACCGGCCGCGCCCAGGCCCTGATCCGCCGCTTCTTCCGCTGGGAGGCCAGCGGCATCCTGATCGCACTGGCCATCCTCTTCACCGCGCTGGCCCTGGCGACCGACAACTTCCTGTCGGCCTACAACATGTCGGTCGTGGCCCGGCAGGCGGCCTTCGTGGGCCTTGTCGCCCTGGGTCAGACGCTGGTTCTTCTGGTGGGTGGCATCGACCTGTCGGTCGGCGCCTGCGCGGGGCTTTCGGCCATCGTCGGCTCCATCGCCTTGACGCAATGGGGACTCAACCCCTTCCTGATCATTCCCTTCACGATGGCCTTCGGCTTCGCCCTCGGCGCGGTGAACGGCATCCTCGTCGCGGGACTCAGGCTCAACCCCTTCATCGTGACCCTCGCCACCTGGGAGATTTTCGCCGGCATGACCCTGGTCATCACCCAGGGCTATCCGATCCGCCCCCTGGGCGAGCCTTTCACCTGGTTCGGCCAAGGCAACCTCTTCGGTGTGCCGCTGCCCGTCGTGATCTTCATCCTCGTCTCGCTGGTGCTGGTGTGGGTGCTGGCCCAGACCCGCTTCGGTCGCAACATCTTTGCGGTTGGCGGCAACCGCGACGCCGCAGTCCTGGCCGGCATCCGCGTCGGCCGGGTGGAGTTCCTGGCCTATGGCCTCGCCGGGATGCTGGCCGCGCTGGCGGGCATCCTCTACGCCAGCCGGATGGACGCCGGCCAGCCCTCGGTCGGTGAAGGCTGGCTGATGGGGGCCATCACCGCCGCGATCCTGGGCGGCACCAGCCTTCGCGGCGGACAGGGCTCGATCATCGGCACCGTCCTTGGCGCGCTGCTGCTAGCGGTGCTGGCGAACGGAACCGTGCTGATGAACGTCTCGGGCTTCTGGCAGCGCGTGATCGTCGGCGGCGTGGTGCTGGTCGCGATCCTGGTCGACCTCCTGCGTCGCCGGGACTAAGCGCCGGTCTGCCTAAAACGGAAAGGGCGGGAACTCTCCCGCCCCTGTTTCGTTTCAGCGCGAACCCAACCCCGCCCGCCGCTCCGGCGCCGCCAGCGCCCGGTTCAGCCGCTGACGGAAGCTGTCGGGCATCTGCCATTCCGGGTTATTGCCGGTGAAGACGTCAAAGAACCCCATCGCCGCGTTGGGATCGGCTGCGGCATTCTCGCGGAAGGACCACCACTGACGCAGGCTGAAGAAATCCGGCGTCAGGGTCGTCTCGGCGTCGAACTCCTGCTCCAGCACCGCCGCGCGGACGTTCAGGCAGAAGACGGTGCAGGCAAAGCCCTCGGGCCAGAAATACTCGGCGCGCGACAGGTCGGCCCCCTGCGGCAGCGGCCCGGCCTTCAGCGGCATGTCGCGCAGAAGATTGCGCAGCATCAGGGCCGAGACAAAGTCGAAATAGGCCCGGCGCTGGCCGGGGTCGCTGGGCTTCTGCGCCTCGATGTCGCGCAGCCAGTCGACGAAGATCTGCGCCAGACGACGGTCGTCCACGGTGAACTGCAGCCCCGTCTCGGCCGCCAGATCGGCAAGCTGCCGGGCAATGGCGTCGCGGAACCAGCGCAGCCGACGGATCGCCACGCGCAGGGGCTCCGAGGTCGCGGGCAGGTGCAGGTCGTGGGGATCAGACATGGTTGCGGAAATCTTCGAAAAGGGTTTTCACCGCCGCGCGGTCGGCTTGCAGAAGGTCCCCGGCCAAGGCGAGAGCCAGGTCGGTGGCGGCGGGAAGCAGGTCCTGAAACCCCGCCGGATCGGCCAGCATGGCCAGCAGCACCGCGAATGTCGCCACCCGCGCCGCTTCGGGCAGGGGCGCGGCGCCCTCGGGCCAGACCACCTCGCGCACGGCGGGCGGGTCGAGAAGCGCCAGATACAGCGCCGCCGCCGTATCGCCGTCGCTGCCCCCGGCCGCCCGCGTTACCTGCCGCCAGGCCCGCACCGCCGCCGCCTCGCTGACAAGGCAGCCCTCCGCGCCCAGCCGCAACAGCGCCGCCCGCAGCCCGTCATGCGCCGCCGCGGCAAACCGCGCCTCGGCCGCGGCCTCCTCGGGATGCGACAGCGGCGGCGGGGTGTCGTCGCCTTCGATCAGATGCGCCAGCGAGCTGGCCCCGCGCTCTGCCTCCGCGCCGATCCGCCGCGCCG
>Ga0208490_101141_pt1 | contig 11022 bp, 5 predicted proteins | sample SubbioAug_CSWold_FD_184818 | JGI IMG/M metagenome (GOLD analysis project Ga0208490, IMG submission 184818) | Serpentinite rock and fluid subsurface biosphere microbial communities from McLaughlin Reserve, California, USA - CR11Aug_CSWold (SPAdes) | ecosystem: Environmental > Terrestrial > Deep...
TCCGTGAAACCGTCGAGCCGCAGGGTCGCCAGGATGTCTCGCCCGAGCGGATCCCCCGGCATCGCGGCCAGCGCATCGGCGGTCGCCCGCATCAGACCGGCATCGCCGCCGCGGGGGGCGGCGATCGGCGGGAAGCCCATGGGCTCGGAGGCGCGCACGACCTGTGTCGCGGCCACGAGATCAGGCTCGATCTCTCCGACCACCTCGTAGACGTAGCTGTCGACCGAGCCAGAACCTGCGAGCCCGGCGGCGACGGCGCGGATCACGTTGCGATGGCCATAGGCGAAGAAGGTCCGCGCGAAAAATCGCTGGGGCTCTTCGCCGAGCCCTGCGAGCCAGGCGCGGGTCACGAGCTGGCCGGAATTGCTGTCGGGATCGGAGAAGGCGTGGATGGTGCCGCGAACGCCCATCGGATCGGGCATGCTCGCATCAGCGCGGGCGATCAGGAAGGACCGGTAGGTCAGCGCTCCGCGATAGATCGGTACCGCGACGAGCTTGAGCGCGGCCCGATGCTGGACGAAGGGCAGGCCGCAGATCCAGGCGGCGTCGAGATGCCCGGCTGCGAGAAGTGCCGTGATCTCGATGTAGGTGCGCCGCTTGACGAGGTTGACGGGACGCTCGAGCCGCGCTGCGAGATAGGCTTCGATCTGGCCCGTCAGGCGAAGGTCGGAATCGAGGAAGACAGGCGTCAGCCCGATCCGGAAAGGCAGTGGCGCGGCGCGCACGGCCGGGGCGACCAGGGTTGCCGCCCCGCCGACGAGGAAGGCGCGACGGCTCGCATGCGCGCTGGTTTTCAAGACCTGCTCTCCAGACGTTTTGTTCCCTGCACCAGGAGAAGCCGCACGGCCGTTCATCGGCTCTCGGGGCGGCTTCCGTCGATCTGGCGCGCTTCGAACGATACAGAGGACGGCATGTCTTGTCAGCAGGCGAGAGCATCATTCCGTCAGGTGGATATCGGCTGACGGCGAAAATGATGCGACAAAACAAGAAGCTAGAGCGCTCGATCTGACTCCGGCAGGTCGGAAAACGCTCTAGCGGCAAGACGTCGTCCATCTGCTCGTCAGGTTACTCCACAAGAGACGCGGATCTGGCTCGCCACGGGCAAGCGTCGCAGATCTGCGTCCGCGTGTCAGGCAAGTAGGCGCCTAGCGGCGACTGCGCCTGGATCAACTCGGGGCCGCAACAATTCTTAAGTTTGTTTAGGATGCCGCCATGCTATGAATTCCTGTCGACGTACGAGGGTTATGGTGTGAACGAACGAACGCTGGATCTGAGCTACGACATCCTTGTCAACGACATCGGATCCGTCATCGACGGCGCTGCGGACGAGGCGTCGATCATTCCGCGGCTCGAAGAGCTTCCGATCGGTCTTGGCCTTCCCGAGAGCCATCCTGCCGACGAGGCAGGAATGGTCGTGGTCATCGACCGCCGCGGAAACTTCGCCAGTCAGAACGCCGCCGCAGCCCGAGTGTTGAAAATTCCCGCAGGAAGCTCGCTCTCCCAGATCGCGGACACACCCGAGGCGGCTCGTACTTTCCTCGCCACCATTGCCGAGACGAACGATCCTGTGCCCGTGACTATCGCGGGACCCGGCGATGGTACAGTCCTCATGCTGGGAGTCCCAAACGAGACGAAGGATCGCATTTCGCTCCACGAGGTGCGGCGCGGCTTCGGCGATCAGACGCAGCGGCGTTTCGCGGAGTGCATCGGCCTCTCGGCCAGCGAGCAGCGGGTCTACTTCCGCCTGATGGCCGGCAGAACCATCGCACAGATTGCGGTCGAACTCGATCGCAAGGAGGGTACCGTGCGCCAGCAGGTGAAGGCCATACTCGAAAAATCCGGCGTGCGCTCTCAATCCCAACTCATCTCGCTTTCGTATTCGCTGTCGCTGGCGGTGGAGCGCAACTCGATCTCTCGGCGGACAGGTCTGTCTGCTCAGTTCGGAGCGGCGCTGCAATCGGGGATTGGCGGCGAGGCGGGATATCATCGGCTTGGGCTCGCCGGCGGCTTGCCTGTGCTCCTGTTTCACGGAGCGCTATTCGGAATTGCAGCGGTGCCCACGGTGCGAAGCAGCGCGCATGCGCTCGGGCTGGACATCGTGGCGCCGGAGCGTCCGGGGTATGGAAACACCAGACTGCCAGAGGGCAGCGATCCCCTGTCGATGGCCGTCGACCAGGCGCTGCAGACGCTAGACAAGCTTGATTGGCGTCGGGTCGTGGTGCTGGCCCATGATGTCGGGACTCTTTTCGCCACGCGGTTCGCGCTGACACATCCGAGCCGGGTTGCGGCGATCGTCGCCGCACCGGCCACCCCGCCCATGCAGAACTGGTCGCAGACCGCGGACATGCCGACCCGCCACCGCGTTAACGCATGGGCGGCGCAGAAGCTGCCCGTCGTGATGGACAAGATCGTGATGCTCGCCCTTGCCCGGATTGCGCGCCGTGGTGTGGATTTGATCCCACAGCTCGTATTCAGCGATTGCGCATTCGACCAAGCCGTTCTCGCCCAGCCCGATCATGCCGTCGCGCTCGAAGAAGCGTTTTCCCTCGTCTGGCGTCAGCGGGGCGCAGGGTTCCGGCGCGACATGCTCCTCACGAACGAGGATTGGCGAGCGGATCTCCCCCGCATCGATGCTCCGTTCATTGCGCTGCATGGCGACCGAAGCCTGACGGTGTCGCGCCGCGCGGTCGAGGCGATGGCGCAGGCCGCTCCCCAGGGGCATTTTCGCCTCGTCGAACAAGCGGGGCATAGTCTCCCGCTCAGCCATGCGCCGCTGATCTTCCGTTATGTGCTCGCCGCAGGCATTCGAGCAGGACTCGGTGGGGCCGAGCATGGCGTTCTTTAGCCGGATCCAGATGAACGGCACTACCATCTGGTAGTTTGCGATAGATGCGCCCATGGCGAAGGTTCGCGCGCAGATTCGACCGGATGACCCCATGAACAGACTCGACCTCGGCCCACCTCTTGCTGCGTGCATGTTCCAGTCGGATTGCGGCTTCGCCGACGTGTGGCAGCCGGGCCCGGAATGGGAGGGGAAGCCTGCTTGCCACTCGAACAAGATCCGTGGCCTCGCCGAGCGCGCCGCAACGGGGTGGGCGGGCAACATGCACGTCCCGTCGATCCGGAGCCGGTGACGTGACCGACCCAATGCAGCAACGAGACGCAGCCGGAATGCATCCGAGCGGTATCGTCGGCGCACTCGCGCGCTTTCGAGCCGCCGCCCTAATGGCAGCCACTCGACGCAGACGTGCTGATCCCCGCCTTCGCCGCCGATCTCGCTGTCCTGAACGCCCATCTCGACGCCGCACTCACCTTGCCAATCGGAACCCCGCATGATCAACCCTCCAAAAGCCCTCGCGACAACATTCCTCGTTGCGGTGCTCACCGCTGCATCCAGCAGCGCGCATCCGGTCGATGAGCAAGCCAACTTTGTTTTCGACACCCTGGGCCCCATTGCCTGTGAATTGCCGCCCCCCAATTTCGATATCTCGCCGTTCCGAGCCTTGGCCGATAGCCAGGACACCCCTCTGGCAATCGGTGAGATCAGCGGGGCATTGGACGCGCGGATTGCAGGCGGCGTGCTCTACGGGGCCGATGCGGGAGGCGGCCATGTGGTCAATTTCCAGGGGATGTTGCTCGACGACGATCCCGAACTGCGGATGCTCTGCCTCGTGCTCGTGCGTCTGGGCGAATTCGATGCACAGGCCGAGTTGGCGGCCGCGATCGTCGGCGAGGAAGGTCTCGATGCCGCTTCGGACGGAGATTTCCTAGGCGTCTTGAAGATCGTGCGGCGTGATGTGCAGGGCAATCCGGAAGTGCTTCGCGCTGGCCGGGTCGACGGCGGCAGCGCGCGAATGGATGCGCCCCGAGATGGTTCAATGGCAGGCACCATCTCGATCCAAGGTCGATTCACGATGGCCGGGCTTGAAGATGTGCAGCCGTTCGCCAGTACCATGACATTTCCGTTCGCGCAGGATGCCATTCGTCCGGCATTGCGGCTGACCCGCAACTGAACGCACCGATCGCACTTTGAGGATCCAGAACAATGAACTCCCCCATCCGCACCCTCTTCGCGGCGACAACGCTTACGTTCTTGTGCGCGATGTCCCCCGCATCCGCGCAATCGGCGGACAAGGCCGCCGTGCTCATCTTCGATGCATCGGGATCGATGTGGGGACAGCTCGAAGGCGGAGTCACCAAGATCGAGGTGGCGCGCGACGTGATAGGACAGTTCTTTGCCACGCGTGATGCGAGGATTCCACTGGGCGTCATCGCCTACGGCCACAACCGACGCGGCGATTGCTCGGATATCGAGGTAATCGCACCGACAGGCGTGCAGGATCCAGCGGCGCTCTCGCAACGTCTCAACCGCATCAATCCGCGGGGCATGACGCCGATCTCCGAGAGCCTGAGGCTCGCGGCAAGCCAGATTCCGCCGACTGCCGAGGAAGCAGACATCATCCTCGTCACCGACGGTCTGGAAACCTGCAACGCCGACCCGTGCGCAGTCGCGGCCCAGCTTGCGCAGGAAGGCATCAAGATCCGCGCCCATGTCGTGGGATTCGGCCTGACCGAGCAGGAGGCGGATGCACTATCCTGCGTACCGGACCAAACCGGCGGGCAGCTGCTGCGCCCGCAATCGGGCGCGCAGCTTACCGACGCGCTGAACCAGATCGCCACGGCGGAGCCTGTGCCTGAGCCCGAACCGGAACCGGTGAAGGAAGCGTTTTTCGATATAGGCCCGAAGGCCGAAGCCGGGCACACCTACCGCATTTCCTACAAGGGCACCGCGCGCAACTCCGACTTCGCAGGCTTCACCCAGCGCGGCCAGGGGAAGCCGCCGTCAAGTGTTTCATTCGGCCCGATCGGAGGCGGAAGCGTTGCCAACAACCCGTTCTCTAAACGTGCGCCAGTAGAGCCTGGCGATTACGATCTCATTCTCTTCAAGAACAATGGCGACGGCATTGTCGCGCGTCAGCCGATCGAAGTCGTGCCGCCCTCGAACGGGTTCGATCCTATCGGTTCGGTGGAACCGGGCAGCCGCGTGGACGTGACCTTCCGTGGGCCTGAACAGATTGGTGAGCGCCTCGCCGTTGCACGACCGGACCAGCCGGTCAGCGATTTCCGAAGTTACAGCTGGGACTTTTCACTGCACAAGAACGGCAGGATCAGGGTGCAGGTGCCGGATGAACCGGGTGAATACGAGTTGCGCTATCTCAACAGCGCAGCCGACGTGGTTATGTTCTCGCGGCGTTTTGGCGTCGGCATTCCCTTCGAGGATTCAGACCTGACAACCAGCGCAGAACTGGCCGCGCAGGCCGCGGCCGCCACACAGGCCGCACCGGGCCAGGACGCGCTGCCGATGGTGGGTGCCACCTTCCGCATCCCGGACGGTTTTCCGGAAACCCCGCTGTGGTGGTCAGCCGTCCCGCTTGATTCCGACATGAGCCCCGAAGCATGGGCGCCGCAGACGGAAATGTGGATCGCCGAAGGCGAATTCGAGCCCGGGCGCTACGAGGTCTCCACCATGGGGCCGGGCGAGGTCGAGTTCCGCGGCATCGTCGAAATCTTGCCGGGCCAGGCCAACGACTTCGTCATTCCGCTTGTTGGTGGTGGAGAGGAGGAACAGAACCCGCCCGATCAGCGCGGCGAACTGAGCGACGGGCGTATCGTCGTAACGCTGAAGCTGCCACCCGAGCAGAGAGACACACGGGTACAATGGTCGGCGATCCGCCTCGACGAGGTCATGATGGACGTCGAGTTCGCAATGAACGATCGGCTTGGCGACTACAGCACCGATTTTGCAACCGGTCGCTATGGCATCAGCGGCCATGGAGGCGATTTTGTCCTCGAAGCGGAAATCGAGGTCTCGGCTGGCGGTCCGCGCGAATTCGTCATTCCGGTGAGCGAGTATCCGAATGAGGAGGGGCTTGCCCTCATTTGCGGCACCCTCGCCGGGTGTGCCTACAGCGACGCACGCACCGGTCTTTCGCTCACAGTCCCGTATGGCTGGATGATGACCCACCCGGACGTGTACGAGACCGCAGCCGGTGCCAGAGCGGATTATCCGAGCGTCGATCTGCTGCGCGCGCATGATGTCGGGCGGCTCGAGATCAGGATCAATCCGCGCCAGTGGAGCCAGGCGCTCGGTCCCTGCGTCGCCACCGCGGCTGGAGAGCTCTGCCGCAACGCCATCGAGACCGCGGCCCTGCTCGACGCCTTTGAGGTAATCCGGGCGTCGCTGAAGCTCGAGACCGCAAGCGCGCCGCAGGCCGATACGGTGCTCGAAGCGGGCATCGACATTGCGGTGCTTTGTGATGGACCCGTCAACTGCAATCATTTCGATCCCGATACGGGTCTGCGCATGGTGGTGCCGGCCGGCTGGGCGATGGGTGAGGCCTCTTTCATCTCCGCCACGGCAGGCGCCATCCCGCAGGAGAACCCGCGTATCTCGTTCTTCCGCATCGGCGGCGGCGACGAGGAGCGTTTCGAGTTTAATCCGCACCAATGGCTTGCCTCGAACGGCCCGTGCGAATCCACCCTCATCGGGGGGGTCTGCCATTTCGCCGACGCACCAGACTCGACGAAACTGGCCATGATGACGGCCGGGCTCTATGCGCGCATCGACAGGCAAGCCGCTGCGACCGGCGGCAATGTCTTCGAATACAAGGCCGGAGCAAGCATCGATCCTCGCGGCCCCTATGCCGCCGGCCAGAAGACGCTCTTCGTCGTGCGCCGCGACGATTCGCTTGAAGGCGACGAGATCGCGATTTTCCCGGCAACGGGCCCGATGTCGGAAATGACTGTTCTATCGCGCAACCGCGATCTCGGTCGCAGCTTTTACGGTTCCGTGACGATGCCTTCCGAGCCAGGCGCCTACCGTGTTGCCGTGCTGCGCGAAGGCGACCGGATCGTGCAAGGCGTGTCGGAGATCAATGTCGAGCCGGACCCTGAAATGCGGATCACCGACTGGAACGCCCAGGCCTTCCCCGGTCGACCGCTTTCGGTCAATCTCCATGGCCGCATGGCCTACGACGACGCGATCGCCATTCAGACACCGGATGGGCGCGAACTTGCGCGTGCTTCGGTTTTCGAGGCGATGACGGGCTATCTGCGCACGCCGGAAGGTCTTTCAGGTGTCCACCGACTGGTGCACATCGCGCGCGGCACGGCGGGCGAACGGCAGATGGCGAGCGTTGATCTCGACATCGGCGCGCGTGGCAACACGATCGACGCAGGCGGTGCCGGCGGTGCTCCCATCATTTCCGTCGCGCCGAAGGTTCTCGCGGGGTCGCGTGTCGATGTGTCCGTCCGCGGTTCGATCCCCGAGAAGCCGATCCTCGGGTTCATCCGGCCGGGCGCGGGAGAGAACCGGATCCTGGAGACCGGGGAGCGATTCCTGCCGGAAATGCCATCGACTACCGTCAACGCACCGCGCCAGACCGGCCAGTGGATGATGCGGCTGACCGACCAGAATCTCTGGCGCTTCGCCGAGGTGCCGGTCGAGGTGGTGGACTATCTGGACGAGGTTGAACCGGAAGCCGTCTCGGGCAGGGACATCAAGCCGCGGGACGGGACATGGACGGTGGCGATCGGCAACACCGCGCTGCAGGGCTGCCCCGCAATGATCGCCGAGCAGATCCGCAATGCCGGCCTGCAGGGCCGTTCCAATTCGCGCGACATAACCTTCGCCGAACCCTTTCACCCAGCGCCGCTGATGGAAGACTCCCCAATGCGCGTGGACTGGGAGAAGACCGGGCCCGGCGGCTGGCAGGCAAGGCTGGTGCAGCAATCCATGGGACAGATGGGCAGCGTCGAGGCGCGCTACGAACTCACCGTGGTCTCCGAGACCGAACTGCGCGAGGTAAGCCATTTTTCGCTGCAGCTACCCGCCGAAATGATGGCGATCATGGGCGGCGGTGACGGTAAGTGCACTTCGCGCACGAATGCGACGTGGAACTGGCAAGGGTGATGAGGATGCGCCTCGCCCTTCTCGCCTTCCTCTCAGCCACTGCCCTTGCTGCCCAGGTGACGCTCGCCTGCGCATGGCCGGTTACGTCGAAGCATTACACCTTCGAACTTGATCTAAGCCCGACGACGTTGCGCAATTGGGCGCACCGGGCGCAGGAAGCGGAAGCAGAGATCATTGGTCGCTTCATGGACACGTTCTACGATCGGTATCGGGCGGCGGGGCTGCCGGAAGCGATCATCGATCGTGATGACAAGGGGCGCATGAAGGTCAAGCTGATGTATGAGGATCCACCCAGGTATCATGGGACCTATACGCGCGCCATTCCCGGGTTGTTTGAAGTTCCGATCCTTGCAGAAAGAGAAATCTATATCAGCCTCAACATGAAATCCTATCGCTCCGTTGGGGCAGAGTTTTTCCACACCGTCGCGCATGAAGTGTTCCACTCCATCCAGCGGGCTTTTCCAGCGGGTGCCGCCATCCTGGACGCTGGACAGGCCAACACGGGAAAGGAACCACTCGGCGAACATCTCTATGACTGGCTGCTGGAAGGTTCGGCAGATGCTGCCGGTTTCATCGCCGCGCATGGCGTAGCAGGATTCAGCAACGATCCCGCCCGCAACCGGGAAAACTTCCGGCAAAAGCTGGCCGGTCTTCGAAGTTACAGCGCACCGCTGCATATGGCGCCGATAGCGACCTTCCCGCCGTTTCCAGGCTTGGGTTCCGAGGAAGGCTATACGAGACAGACCTACCAGACATCGAGCTTCTGGCGGTATCTCACCTGGGACAATGGAGGCCTCTCCGCCTATCGCACCCTGTTTGGAGGATTCCTGAGGCAGCCGGTGACGCCCCGCGGCGTCGTCGAGTGGATTCACGAGAACATCAAGAGACTGCCCGCTACAAGTGGCGGCAAACGCTTTCCGGGCGGATTGCCACAGGCCTATGCCGAGTTCCTGGCCGAGTTCGTCGATCTGCCGTTCATCACCAGCTACGGTCGTTTCACGACCAGCGGGAATGTTTTCGACGAGGGAACATGGCAGGCGATGGTGTTGGGAAAACCGGGTCCCACTGCTTGTGCGCCGGTCGATCTCTCCCCTTCAACGCCACTGGTGACGCATACGGTTCTGCTACAGAATTTTGGCGGCACGTGCTTTGTCGTCTCGCTGGCGGGGCAAAATACCGCCTCTGCGCCACTGGCTTTTGAAATGAATGTCGTGGCTTCCAGCTCCGCAGACGAGATATATGCCTGTCAGGCCGTGGCGATCGGTTCCAATGGCGTAACCATTCGCGGCACACCCGCAATGCCGTCGTCCAGCAATGCCCAGAACTGCAAGCGTCACGCTCACATCCTCTATGCTCCACGTATCAACATGAAACGCCAATCGGTCGTGTTGTCGAACGTCCACGCCGCCGATGGTTCAGGGAGTGTCCTGGGAACGCGGAATGTCTCGGTTCGTGTCGATTTCGTGCTGGCCACGGCTTCCGCTTCCGGTTCGATGAGCCCGTCGCAGCTGTCTTCCCCCGCGCCACCACCACCTCCTGGTGCCCCGGCCACCTCGCCAACTGGCGCTTCGACCGGGAGGAACATTTCGGTCAATTCGACCCACGCGCGTGCGCGCGGTGCCCAGGCGCGGCATGCGCCTTCTCAGAAGCAGGAAGACTGCAAAAACTGGCAGCCTGCCTGTCCGGTCATTGCAATCGACCTCGGCGAATATGACGCGCGCGTGGCAATGATCCTCGGCATGGGGGACAGCCTCGGCGCGGGCGCGCTGGTTGCGCTCGACGGCGCACCCAGGCAGCTGGACATACTTGGTACCTACGGTTCGCCGGAGAGGCTCGGCGCCATGGCCATGGAACTGGCCGATACGGAGTTTGCCGAAGTCTCGTTGCGCCTGCGCGCGCCCGAAGGACGCCTCGAGAACGGGATGCGCTGGGATGACGCTATCGTCACCGCGATGGTCGGAAGGATGGCAGGCGAAGATAAGGTCGATATGCACAGCCGCGGCCCGCATCCGAGACCGGATGCATGCCTCTCCGACCCTCCTGCCACGGGAAGAGTCGAGATCAGTGAAGTTGGCGAAGGATGGATCAAAGGCACATTTTCGGCCGATCTATTCGAGAACTACGTGCAGGAGGCCTGGAAGGACAAATGCGCGACTCGTCCGTCGATCGGGCGCGTCTCCGGCACTTTCATCGCCCCCTACGAAGACGTCACTCAGCCCCCGGTCGATCCCGCAATCGCGGCCTACCAGGCATGGGCGGGTCTGCCGGCGATCACGTGGGGGCTGACGGATTATGGCGATCTGGTGGATCAGGCCGTCGCGACGCAGCGCGACATCCTGCGCGACTGGCAGGCCGAACGCCGGCCTGCCGAGGCGGGAGGTGGCGTCGGCGGATCGTCGCACGTCGCCTGCGCGCAAAAGTGTTTCCCCGGCGTGATGGGGTGTCCGAACATTTCCCAAAGCGAAGTCGATCGGTTGACGCCGATATACCTCCAGACATTGCCTGTCGACCTTCGCGACATGATGCGGCAGCAGTTGGAGAATGCGCCGCCTCAAGCGGTTTCGCACATCCTTGCCGTCGGCATGAACGTCGATGGTTGCAGGGATGAGAAGACGCGGCCCTGACTCACACATCCAGAGTGGCGAATGCCTCGCCATTTGGCGCATCGCCGATTCGCGCCGCCCGGCGCGCACCGTCTCGCTCGACGGGTAGCGTCCCGGAAGCGCCCTCAAGCGCCATTGACAGCTCCGACGCGATGCGCTCCGGGCTCGCCTCCTCGAATTCGAGCCTGCGTCCGGCACGGCAGCGCCGGAGGCGGTGGGCGACGTGGAACTGCTGCTCGAAATAGTCGCGAAGCGGGACATAGACGAAGGGGGTGCCGAAAGCTGCAAGCTCCATCGCCGTCGTAAGCCCGCCCTGCACGAGCGCCACGTCGGCGGCGGCGAAGAGGCTCGGCAGGTCCGGCACGAAGCCGCGGATCTCAACGCCCTCCCGGACCGGCAGCATCCCCGGATCGATGCGAGGGCCGGCGATTACGATCATTCGCAAGT
>Ga0208490_101143_pt1 | contig 11005 bp, 10 predicted proteins | sample SubbioAug_CSWold_FD_184818 | JGI IMG/M metagenome (GOLD analysis project Ga0208490, IMG submission 184818) | Serpentinite rock and fluid subsurface biosphere microbial communities from McLaughlin Reserve, California, USA - CR11Aug_CSWold (SPAdes) | ecosystem: Environmental > Terrestrial > Deep...
GGAGCCGTCGACGCTCAAGCCCGCCGCCGACGTGGCGCTGGCCGACACGTCCAGCATCGAGCACGTGGTCGTCGTCGACCGCTGCGGCACGGACCCGCAGATGACCGAGGGCAGAGACCACTGGTGGCACGAGCTCGTGGCCGACGCCAGCACCGACTGCCCGGCCGAGGCGATGGACAGCGAGGACCTGCTGTACCTGCTGTACACCTCGGGCACGACCGGCATGCCCAAGGGGATCATGCACACGACGGGCGGCTACCTCACCCAGGTCGCCTTCACGCACAAGTACGTCTTCGACATCCACGCCGACACCGACGTGTACTGGTGCGCCGCCGACATCGGCTGGGTCACGGGCCACAGCTACATCGTCTACGGGCCCCTCACCAACGGCGTCACCAGCGTCATGTACGAGGGGGTGCCGAACCACCCCGGCAACGACCGCCTCTGGGACATGGTCGAGCGCTACGGGGTCACGAAGTTCTACACGGCCCCCACCGCCATCCGGACCTTCATGAAGTGGGGTCGCCAGGAGGCCGACGGCCACGACCTGTCGTCGCTGCGCGTGCTCGGCACGGTGGGCGAACCCATCAACCCCGAAGCCTGGATCTGGTACCACGAGGTCATCGGCGGCGAGCGCTGCCCCATCGTGGACACGTGGTGGCAGACCGAGACCGGCGGGATGATGATCGCCCCGCTCCCCGGTGTCACCACCACCCGCCCCGGCACGGCGACGCACCCCCTCCCCGGCATCTCGGCCGAGCTGGTGGACGACGAGGGCAACCCCGTCGCCGAGGGCGGTGGCTACCTCACCATCACCGAGCCGTGGCCGTCGATGCTGCGTGGCATCTGGGGCGACGAGGAGCGCTACGTCGACACGTACTGGTCCCGGTTCGAGGGCCGCTACTTCGCGGGCGACGGCGCCAAGATCGACCCCGACGGCTACCTCTGGGTGCTCGGTCGCGTCGACGACGTGATGAACGTCTCCGGGCACCGCCTGTCGACCACCGAGATCGAGTCCGCCCTCGTCTCGCACCCGTCGGTGGCCGAGGCCGCAGTGGTCGGCGCCAACGACCCGACCACCGGTCAGATCCCCATCGCCTACGTCATCGTGCGGGGCGACGTCGAGGTCACCGACGACCTCGGCGAGATCCTGCGCCAGCACGTCGCCCAGGAGATCGGGCCGATCGCCAAGCCCAAGACCGTCGTCCTCGTCCCCGAGCTGCCCAAGACCCGTTCGGGCAAGATCATGCGCCGGCTGCTGCGCGACGTGGCCGAGGGGCGCGACCTCGGCGACACCACCACCCTCGCCGACGCCGGCGTGGTCGACGAGATCAAGACCCGCGCTGCTGCCGGAGGCGACGAGTAGGGCTAGCTGGCCAGGACCTGGCGGGCGAGGCGGGTGAGCGCGCCCTCGGCGCCGGCCGCGGCCGGGTCGCCCAGCCAGAGGGCGAAGGCCCGGGAGCCGTCGAGCACGTAGAGGGTGGGTGGGGTCAGGTCGCCCGGGTGCACGAGGTAGGCGTCGTCGCCGAGCCCGGCCACGGCGGCTGCCCCCACGTCTCGACGTCCCACCTCGAAGCTGCGGGCATCGATGAAGCTGCCCTGGAGCACGATGTCGCGACCGTCGTCGCCCGGGGCGTCGGCCCGCCACGAGCACTGGGTGCCGGCGCCGTCGACCGTCACGGCGCGCCCAGTGGCCTCGGCGACGACCTCACCCGGGATGGCGTCGCACAGCTGCGCCGGTCGCTCCATCGGAGCCGGGACGGCCGGGACGGCGGCGGCGTCCAGCGGTGGCAGCGCGCGGTCGTCGGCGGCAACACAGGCGGGCACCGCCAGGAGGGCGGCGACCGCCGCTGCGGCCAGGGGCCGACGGGGACGCATGGGGGCCTCCGTACCCATCCCCGGCCGGGTCAGCCCTCGGCCGGGCCGGCCAGGGGCGCCGGTAGCCTCCCGCTGATGCGCCGACTGCTGGCCGTGCTCGTGCCCCTGGCCCTCCTCGCCGCCTGCGGGGACGACGACGATGCCGCGGATGGACCGACGACCACGGTCGTCGGCGACGAGTCGACCGAGACCCCGACGGAGCCGGACGACGATGACGTCGACGTCGAGGAGCCCGACGGCGACGACGGGGCCGCTCCCGACACGACGGTGCCCGACACCGGCGTCCCCACCGACGCACCCGCCGGCGACGCGCCCGGCGATGGCTCCGCCGCCGACGAGGGCCTCGGCGACGCGCTCCTCGTCAGCGACCTGACCGGCGACGCCGAGGTCCCCGGCCCGGGGCACCCGAGCGCGAGCGGGCGGTTCGAGGCCGAGCTGCACGAGGGGGTCCTGTGCGTCGACATGGCCGTCTCGGGGCTGGGGGCCGCCGTGAGCGGCGCGCACCTCCACGCCGGCGCTGCCGGTGAGGCCGGGCCCGTCATCGTCGACATCGGTTCGCCCACCAGCTCCGACGGTGACCCCGTCCGCTGGACCGGCGCCTGCACCGAGGTGGGTGACGACGCCATCGCGCGCATCGCCGAGGCGCCCGAGCGGGTGTACGTCAACGTCCACACCGCCGCCCACCCCGACGGCGCGGTCCGCGGCCAGCTGTCGGTCGCCTCGGTCTTCGACCGGACCCTCGACCGCTGATGACCCGGGCCAGCTGGCACGACCCGGACAACTGGGCGTGGCGCGACGGGCACGTCGATCCGGGCCCGACCGTCGTCTTCGACCTCGACGGCGTGCTGTCCGACGCCACCCGCCGCCAGCACTACCTCGAGTGGCCCCGCCGCGACTGGGAGACCTTCTTCGAGGAGTGCGGGGAGGACCAGCTCATCGCCGAGGTCGCCCGGGTCCTCGAGTGCCTCGACGACGACCTCCGGGTCGTGCTCCTCACCGCCCGCCCGATCCGTGTGCGGCACCAGACCCTCGGCTGGCTGAAGCGCTACGACCTGCGCTGGGATCTGCTCGTCATGCGGGACTGGGGCGACTACATGGCGGCACCCAGCTTCAAGCGCCTCACGGTGCACGAGCTGCGCGACTACGGCTTCGACCTGCGCCTCGCGTTCGAGGACGACCAGCGAAACGTCGACATGTTCCACGACGAGGGCGTCCCCTGCGTCTACATCCACTCCGGCTACCACACGTGACCGCTGCGCAGATGGTCACGTCCGCCTGCCGACCGGTGCGGCGGCTCCGCCGCCGCCGGACACCGTGTTCGTGGGTCGCCTCGCCTGGCGGCTCGGCTCCATGAGGGAGCTCGAGCGCGAGCAGGCCCACATCGACCGGGCCTACGAGGCCCTCGACCGCCTCCGCGAGGGCGCCGCATCAGCCGGACCCTCCGCCTTCGGCGACGACGAGGGTGCGGGCGGCACCTTCCAGGAGCGCTTCGAGCGCGAGCGTGCCACGGCCGACGCCCGCCGCCGCTCGGGCGAGCTCCGATGGGGCGACCCGCCGCTGGTGTTCGGTCGCATCGACCTCGCGGAACCGGTGGAGGACCACGACCGCTTCCACGTCGGTCGCATCGGCGTCTTCGCCGAGGACCAGACCCAGCTGGTGGTGGACTGGCGGGCGCCGATCGCCGCGGGTTTCTACCGGGCGACCCGCGCCGATCCGATGGGGCTGCGCCGTCGACGGTCGTTCCACTGCCGGGGTCGCCGGCTCCTGGCCATCGACGACGTCGTGCTCGACGCCCGGGCCGGGGACGAGGACGGCGGTGCGCTCGTCGGGGAAGCGGCCCTCCTCGCCTCACTCGAGGGGCCGCGCACCGGCCGGATGTCCGACGTCGTCGCGACGGTGCAGGCCGAGCAGGACGAGGTCATCCGGGCGCCGATGGCCGGCCTCACCATCGTCCAGGGCGCTGCCGGCACGGGCAAGACCGTGGTGGCCCTGCACCGCGCCGCCTACCTGCTCTACACGTTCCGCGACGTCCTCGACCGCCAGGGCGTCCTGGTGCTCGGGCCGAACGGTCGGTTCCTGGACTACGTGCGAGACGTGCTCCCGGCGCTCGGCGAGCACGACGTCCGCCTCGCCACGGTGCACCAGCTGTTCCCCGGCGTGCAGCCCGTCGCCGACGACGACGTCGATGCCGCGGCGCTCAAGGCCGACCTGCGGATGGCGAAGGTGGTGCGGCGTGCGGTGCGGATGCGCCAGCGCCGCCTGCGGGAGCCGGCACGGGTGCCGGTGGGTCGCTTCATCCTCAAGCTCGACGCGCCGGTGGTCAACCACATCGTCGACACCGCTCGCGGGCTCGACGGCTCCCACAACCAGCGCCAGCGCATCGTGGAGCACGACCTCGTCGAGGCGCTCGACGCCGAGCTGCGCCGGCGGAACACCGCGTCGGTCGACCGGATGCGTGACCCCGGCCGGGACGGACTGCGCCACCTGCTGCGCCGGACCCCGGCCTTCGTCGAGCTGCTCGACCGGGTCTGGCCGCTGCTGCGCCCGCAGGAGCTGCTCCACGACCTGTTCGGATCGACGGCCATGGTGCGCCACGCCGGACGCAACGGCCTGCTGACCGCCGACGAGCAGGCCCTCCTGCACCGACCGCGCGCCGAGAGCTGGCGCGACGTGGCCTGGACCCGCGCCGACGTGCCGCTCCTGCACGAGGCGCACGCGCTGCTGGGCCCGCTCCCCGTCCCGCCGCCACCGTCCACCGAGGCCACCGAGGACGAGCAGTTCCTGGTCGACCGCGTCATCGAGCACGTGCTCCTCGCCATGGAGCAGGGCATGGACCCGGTGATGGAGGCCGACCTGCGGACCAGCGTGCTCGACGAGATCCGGGTCGACACGGGCACCACCGTCGAGCCCGGCCACCGCCCTGACGTGCCCGCCGTGTGGGGCACCGTCCTGGTCGACGAGGCCCAGGACCTCTCGCCGATGGCGTGGCGCATGGTGGGACGGGCCTGCCCCAACCAGTCGATGACCATCGTCGGCGACCTGGCGCAGGGCACCGCACCCTGGTCGCCGCAGTCGTGGGACGACGTCATCGCCTGGATCGGCCCGAGGCACCCGGCCCGCCGCCACGAGCTGCACGTCAACTACCGCACCCCCACCGAGATCATGGCGTGGGCGGCGCCGCTCTCGGCCACCCCCGGTCGGGCCCGTGCGGTCCGCTCGAGCGGATCCGAGCCGATCGCCGTGGGGGTCGAGGAGTCCGACCTGGCCGGCACCGCGGTCCGCCACGCCGGGGGGTTGCGCGGTGAGGTGCCGGACGGGCGCGTGGCCATCGTCGCCCCTCCCGGGCTGGTCGAGCAGCTGCAGGCCATCGCGGGCGCCGAGGTCGAGATCCACACGCCGGAGACCGTGAAGGGCCTCGAGTTCGACGGCGTCGTCGTGGTCGAGCCGTCGGCCCTGCTCGGCCCCGACGGCACCAGCGCACCGCTCTACATCGCGCTCACCCGGGCCACGTCCCGCCTGGTCGTGGTCCACGCCCGGGCCCTGCCGGCCGCCCTCGCCGACGTGGCCGGCTGAGCCGCTACCCGACCGAGTCGAGGGCGGCGGCGGCCGCAGCCAGGAACGAGTCCTCGTCGAGGGGCTTGGCCAGGACGGCGTGGCAGCCCCGCTGGAGCATGCGGTCGATGCGCAGCGGGCTGGCCGCCGCCGTGGCCATGACGATGGGGATGGCCGCCAGGTCGGGGTCCGACTTCATGATCTCCACCAGCTCGTCGCCGGAGAGGTTCGGCATCATCGCGTCGGTGATCACCAGGTCCGGGCGCTCGGACCGGACCAGCTCGAGGCCTTCGGCGCCGTCGGCGGCGAGCAGCACCCGGTAGCCGGCGTCCTCCAGCCAGAACTCGATCAGCCCCCGCAGCGGCGCCTCGTCCTCCACGTAGAGGACGGTTCGGGTGGTGCTCACGTCGTCGTCGTCGCCATCGTCGGGGGGAGCCTCCTCCCGCCACCGCCGGCGGGAACCGCTGGGTGCCACGATACGTTCTGTCCGCTGAACGGTGCCGTCCGGTGGCACCACGGGCTTGCAGTGCGGACTGCAGAAGGACCATGCACAACACCGCGAAGACCGCCATCCTCCTCGCCGGCCTCGGAGGCCTGCTCGTCGTCGCCGGCGGTGGCATCGCCGGCGGCAACGGCGCCATCATCGGCCTGCTCATCGGGCTCGTGTTCGTCGGGGGCTCGTACTGGTTCTCCGACAGGCTCGCCATCAAGGCGGCCCGGGCCGTGCCCGCGGCCGAGGCCCAGCACCCCCAGTACTTCGCCACCATGCGCGAGCTGAGCCAGCTGGCCGGGATCCCGATGCCGGCGCTCTACATCTCGCCCAGCCCCCAGCCCAACGCGTTCGCCACCGGTCGGAACCCGGAGCACGCCGCCGTCGCCGTCACCGAGGGCCTGATGCGCACGCTCGACTGGGACGAGATCCGTGGCGTGCTCGCCCACGAGATCTCCCACGTGGGCAACCGCGACATCCTGATCTCCTCGGTCGCCGCCGCCATCGCCATGGGGATCACCTTCATCGCCCGCATGGCCATGTGGGGTGCGATGTTCGGCGGCGGACGAGGCAACAACAACAGCAACAACAACCCCATCGGGATGCTGGCCATGGCACTGCTCGCGCCGCTGGCCGCCGGCCTGATGCAGATGGCGCTGAGCCGCAGCCGGGAGTTCCAGGCCGACGAGACCGGCGCGCGGCTGATCGGGACCGGCGAGCCGCTGGCCCGGGCACTCGAGAAGCTGGAGGTCGCCGCCCACCGGGTGCCGATGGACATCGACCCGGCCCACGCCCAGGCCTTCATCGTGAACCCGCTGTCGGGTCGCAAGGTCCAGTTCGCCGACCTGTTCCGGAGCCATCCCAGCACCACGGACCGGGTCACCCGCCTCCGCGGCGGCAGCTGGACCTGATCCAGGCGCACCGACAACCGCCCTGATCCCACGGCGTGGGCAGGGATCGCCCCGTTGCGCGGCGAACCCGTGACAGATGGGTAGCCACCGCCGACCAGACAGGATCCTCGCCCTGGCCGCCGCGCTCCTGGTCCTGGCGGCCGGCGCGCCGGCCTACGCCCAGCTCGACGGCCTCAACCCGCCCGAGTCGACCACGACCACCACCACGACGGCCCCGGCGCCCCCGCCCCCCACGCAGCCCGCCCCGACCCCGGCCCCCGGTGAGCCCGCCCCGGCCCCGCAGCCGAGCGAGCAGCCACCCCCCGGGGAGGAGCCCCCGCCCGGGGGCGAGACCCCACCGCCTGACGGTGGTGACGGCACCTCCCAGCCCAGCTCACGCGGGATCCCCGCTGCTGCCCAGGCGATCATGGACAGCATCCAGCGCAGCCCGGCGAACAACTCCAAGACCTTGCACGAGGCCGTGCTGCGCGAGCTCGTCCCGCTCGGCCTCACCGAGGACGAGGCCATCCGGGTCGGCTTCGGCCGCTTCCCGATCGCCGGCGTGGCCAACTTCGTCCACGACTGGTACTTCCCCCGATGGGGCCCCGGCTTCCGGTTCCACATGGGCACCGACGTGTTCGCTGCGCACGGCACGCCCGTCCGCTCGCCCTTCGACGGCACCGTGACCTCGGGCGACAACCCCCTCGGTGGCCTGTTCGTCAAGGTCTTCCAGCCCGACGGCACCTACTACTACATGGCCCACCTCTCCGGGCTCGTCGAGGGCTTCCAGGAGGGCATGGCCGTCCAGACCGGCGACATCGTGGGCTACGTCGGGAACTCCGGCAACGCCCGGACCACGCCGCCCCACGTGCACCTCGGGATCTACACCGCCGGTGGCGACGCCACCGACCCCAAGCCCGTCCTCGACCAGATGCTCGCCGACGCGCTGGCCAACCTGCCGAACGTGGTCGAGCAGGTGAAGGCCCAGCTCGGTGTCGAACCCGTCGTCACCGTGGCTGCACCGCCCGAGCCGGCGGCCCGCGTCCCCCGCTCGCTGCTCGCCTCGTCCCTGCTCCGCTCGCTCATCGACGAGCGTGCCGCGGGCAGCCTCGACACCGCCGTGCTGCTCGAGGCCGTCGGGAACCCGTCGTCGGGCGGGCTCGCCGTGGCCCAGGCCTCGGCCTTCCAGCTCGCAGCCGACATCGACTGGGGTGCACGCGAAGCGCGCACCCGCACCCAGCGGTTGCTGGTCGGCCAGGCGAGCGACGCGCTGCGCTCGGTCCTCGGGCCGCTCGCCTCGCGCTAGTCGCGGAAGTTCTCGAACTGCAGGGGGACCTCGAAGTCGCCCTCGCGCAGGGCGGCGATGACCTCCTGCAGGGTGTCACGGCTCTTGCCGGTCACCCGGAGCTGCTCGCCCTGGGTCTGGGACTGGATGCCCTTCACCCCCAGGTTCTTGATGAACTTGTTGAGCTCGCGGGCCTTGTCCGACGTGATGCCGGCCCGCAGCACGATGGTCTGGCGGGCTGACCCGCCCGCGGCTTCCTCGACCTTGCCGGCATCGAGGACCTTCAGGCTGACCTTGCGCTTGACGAGCTTCTCCTCCAGCACGGTGCGCAGGGCGTGGAGGCGGTCCTCGCTCGCGGAGCGCAGCGTGATGGTCTCCTCGCCGTTCAGCTCGATGGAGCTGTCGGTGCCCTTGAAGTCGTAGCGGGTGGTCGCCTCGCGGGCGGTCTGGTCGACCGCGTTGCGGACCTCCTGGACGTCGAACTGGCTGACCACGTCGAAGCTGGGCATGGTCGGAGACTAGCGACGGTCACTTGGGTGACGGCCAGGAGCCGCTGCTACCTTGGCGCCCTCTGGGTCGGTGCCCGAGTGGCCAAAGGGAACGGGCTGTAAACCCGTCGGCGTTGCCTACGTTGGTTCAAATCCAACCCGGCCCACGTTTCCTCGCCCTTGCGGGCGAGGAAGTGACGAATGCTCCGCATTCGTCCGCGCCCGCGAACGCTCGCGGGAACCGGCAGCGCTCCCGTCGCAGTCAGAGCAGGAGCTGCATGACGGTGACGTCGAGCCAGCGGTTGAACTTGCGGCCGACCTCGCGCTCGACCCCGACGTGTTGGAACCCGGCCGCCGTGTGGAGCCGGACCGAGGCGGAGTGGTCCGACACGATCCGAGCGATCACCGCGTGGAACCCCCGCTCGCGAGCCACGGACACGATCTCGTCGAGCAGGGCTCGGCCGACCCCGGCGCCGCGGTGGTCGGCGTGCACGTAGATCGAGTCCTCCACCGTGGTCCGATACGCAGGCCGGTCCCGGTACGGCGACAGCGACGCGAAGCCGGCGATCTCCCCGTCGATCTCGGCGACCACGACCTCGAGGGCGCCGGAGCGGGCGTCCAACCACTCGGCCTGCTCCTCGACCGAGCGCGTCACCAGGTCGAAGGTCACGCGCGAGCCGGTGACCTCGGCGTTGTAGATCGCCGCGGTGGCCTCGGCGTCAGCGGCGGTCGCAGGGCGCAGGAGCACGCCCGCCATGGTGGCGGCTTCAGCCCGCCGGTGCAGCGATGGCGCCGTCGGTGATGGTCGGTCCGGTCAGGGCGAGCCGACCTCGCCGGGCCTCGCCCTGCGCCCAGCGCAGCACGTCGTCATCTGCCGTGACCACCACGATCTGGGTGCTGTCGGCCTGGGTCGCCAGCATCTCGAGCAGGACCGGCTTGGTCACCGCATCGAGGCCCCCGAAGGGGTCGTCGACGATGAGGGGCAGGGAGTCCCGCGGCGTCAGCGCCCGGACTGCCCGGACCCGGGCCAGGATCGCCTGGGCCAGCTCGGCGGCGACGTCCGGGCCGTCCGCGCCGCCCTGGACGGGGGAGCGGTGCGCCCCCAGCTCGGCGTGCAGCTCGGCTGCGGCGCGCACCTCGCGCTCGTGGTCCATGGCGAAGGCGAGCGGCACCGGCCCGGCGACCTCGCCCCATGCGGTCATCGCCCGACGGTGGTCGCCGACGGCCCGCATGAAGGACCGACGCTCGTGGTCGGTGTCCAGCAGGGCGCTGACCCGTTCGTAGTGGAAGCTCGAGTAGTCGTCGGCGCCCGCCTGGCGCAGCACGTTGCGCTCGGCCCGGGCCGCGTCGTCGACGCTGCGGCGGTATCGGAGCGCCAGGACGACGCCGAACAGCGCCACCAGCAGGAACGGCAGGACCAGGCCGGTGTCCTCCAGCTGGTGCATCCCGATGGCGCCGAGGGCGCCCACGGTGCCGATCGTCAGGGCGATCAGGCGCACCCGCTCGTAGCTGTCGGTGGCAGCGACCAGGGCGGCGTGGCGCTCCTCGATCTCGCGCACGATGGGGGCGTCGTCCGGGGACACCCCGCGACCAGCCGACGCCTGGGCCAGCAGCTGCTCCGCGGCCCGACAGCGCATGGCGGTGTCCCACAGGGCTTCCTGGTCGGTGGTGGCGAGCCGAGCGATCCAGGCGTCGGACTCGCTGTCGGGCACCAGGTCGTCGCGGGTCAACCGGATGGTGCGCCGGGCCAGCGCCCGGTCGGCGCCTGCCGCGGCGAACAGGTCGATCTCGCCGTCCGGGCCGAGGTGCTCCTCGGTCACGTCGCGCACCGAGTCGGTGTCGATGACGCGATGCCGGCCGGCCTCGGGCCGGAACACGGTCAGGCTGCGCCCACCCGCACGGACCTCGAGGTGGACGCCGGGCCGGGCACCGGCCAGCGCGTCGATGAGCTCGCCGGTCAGGGCCTCGCGCGTGCTCGCGGACAGGCAGCCGATCACGGTGAGCCCAGGGTGGAAGTCGGCGCTGAGCGTGTGCTCGCCCGAGCCGATCACGAGGCGTTCCAGTCGCACGGGAGTGACATCGGCTGCCTCCGGCCCGCGCTTGAGCCGGATCTGGGCCAGAAGGCCCATGTCCATCGATCTTTGCGTCCCGCGCGGGCGTGCGTAGAATCGCCCGCCGCGCCACGACCGGCTCCCGGGCCGTGCGTGGCGCTCGCAAGCGGCCCCGTTAGCTCAGTCGGCAGAGCACAGCCATGGTAAGGCTGGTGTCGTCGGTTCAATTCCGACACGGGGCTCGACACCACCGCCGCTCGGCGGTGGCGCCACAGGGCGACGTAGCTCAGTTGGTTAGAGCACTCGGCTCATAATCGAGTTGTCGTCGGTTCGATTCCGACCGTCGCCACGGACTGCGAGTCGCTCGCAAT
>Ga0208490_101144_pt1 | contig 10999 bp, 11 predicted proteins | sample SubbioAug_CSWold_FD_184818 | JGI IMG/M metagenome (GOLD analysis project Ga0208490, IMG submission 184818) | Serpentinite rock and fluid subsurface biosphere microbial communities from McLaughlin Reserve, California, USA - CR11Aug_CSWold (SPAdes) | ecosystem: Environmental > Terrestrial > Deep...
CGGCTCGGGCCTCTACGAGCGGATCCTGCGGGGAGCGCTGGCCGACCTCGAGGCCGGCGGGGTGTGCGCTCGGGTCCTCGACGACCACCACGAGGACCCGTTCGGCTCCGCGCTCGCCCTGCGGTTCCTGGGCGCCGTCCACCGGCTCGTCCTCGAGGGCAGGGCCCCGGCCCTCGCCGCCCTCTACCCCTCGGTCGGCGGGGATCCGGCGGCCGGTGACCCCGTGCCGGCCTTCCTCGCGGCGGTGGCCGAGCACGAGGGGGAGGTGCGGGCCCGGCTCGCCGACGGCGTGCAGACCAACGAGGTGGGGCGGTCGGCGGCGCTCGTCGGTGGCTTCGCGGAGATCGCCCGACGGACCGGGCTGCCACTGCGGGTCCGGGAGATCGGCGCCAGCGCCGGCCTCAACCTGCGCTTCGACCGGTACGGCTACGACACCGGCACCCAGGTGGCGGGGGACCCGAGCAGCCCGTTGCGCTTCGAGGGCTTCTGGGAGCCGCCGCTGCCCGACCTGAGCGGTGCGCTCGTCGTGGCCGACCGCCGCGGCTGCGACCGCAACCCGCTCGACCCGACCTCAGAGGCCGATCGGCTCACGCTCCTCAGCTTCGTCTGGCCCGACCAGGTGCAGCGCCTGGCCCGCCTCCGCACCGCGCTCGCCATCGCTCGAGACGTGCCGGTCGCCATCGATCATGCCGACGCCGCCGACTGGGCGGTCGCCCAGCTCGAGGAGCCCTGCTCGGGGACGGCGACGGTCGTCGTCCACTCGATCGTCCTCCAGTACCTCAGCCCGGCTCGCCGGCGAGACCTGCGGGAGACGATCGCCGACGCCGGGCGTCGGGCCGCCGCTGACGCGCCGGTGGCGTGGCTGCGGATGGAGCCGGCCACCGACGACGCCGCCGAGGTGCGCCTCACCCTCTGGCCCGGAGGGGAGGAGCGTCTCCTCGGCACGGCCGGCTACCACGGCGCGCCCGTGCGCTGGGCTGCCCGCCCTTGACGGTTTGCGCGACACCCCATGGGGGTAGCCGCGACCGCATGAGGAACCGCACCCGCATCGCAGCCATCACCACCGCCGGCCTGTTCGGCCTCGGCTCCATCGGCCTCGCCGCCTGCTCTGACGAGGACGGCGACGGCGGCACCACCGATGAGGAGATCCAGGACATCGAGGAGGGCGTCGAGGACATGGGCGACGAGATCGAAGAGGAGATCGACGCCCAGGACGAGGGCGACAACGAAGACGGCGAGTAGCCGCCGCTGACCTCCCCTCGGCTCAGCGCGTGACCGGCGCTCTCACGGCTCGTTCGGTCACGACCTTGGCCAGCCCGAAGCCGGCGGCCAGGCACAGCAGACCGCCCACGCCGTCGATCCAGTAGTGGTTGCCGGTCACGAGGATGCAGACCAGCGTGATCACGGGGTAGGCCGCCGCAAGCGCCTTCGCCCACCGACGCCGGAGGAGCGGCACCAGCACCAGCGCGCTCCACGTCGACCATCCGATGTGCATGCTCGGCATGGCGGCGTACTGGTTGGAGACGTCCTTCATGCCTTCGTTGCCGAAGGAGATCCACCCGCCGTAGCGGGCGATCGTGTCCACGTAGCCGTACCGGTCGCACCCCGGAGGGTGGGCCTCGCCCGGCTCCCAGCCCACCACCGCCTCGGGCGCGTAGAGCTGGCAGGCGCCGAACTCCCCCGGATCGTCGAGGAGCCGCGGCGGCATGAGCGAGTAGGCCGCGAAGCCGACGACGGCCAGGCAGGTCGTGAGCGCCAGCGTGTTGCGCCACAGGGGGTAGCGGGCCGGGTCGCGCCGGAAGAGCCAGACGAGGGCGAGGAACGTCACCACGAAGTGGGCCAGGCCGTAGAAGACGTTCCACAGTCGGATCAGCCCGTCGGCGGGCAGGTCGAGGTACCAGCGCTGCAGGTCCGCCTCGAAGTAGAGGCCCATCGCATCCTGCAGGTCGATGATCTCCCGGGCGTGCTCGAAGGCCGGACCCGGGTCGCCGCCGGCCGAGCCGAACTGGTTCCGCACGAACGAGTAGACCGCGTAGACGGCGGCGCCGAAGAGCACCTCCTTCCACCACCGGAGCGGACGCGCCGGGGCCTCCGCGGGGGTGGTGGCGGTGCCGGTCATGGGGGATGGGATAGCAGCCGGCGACGCCGGCGCCCGACCAGCCGCCATCAGGGGGCGGCGCGAGCCACCTCGGCCGGCTCGGGCACCCGCCCTCCCATGGCGAAGGCGGGGGCGCCGAGGAGGCTCACCCCGAGGTTGAGCAGGTAGAGCAGCAGCCCGAGGGCGATGGCGTCCTGGCTGGCCACGTCGAGCGGGCCGAGGAACAGCACGAAGGCGCCTTCGCGGACGCCGAGGCCGGAGATCCCGATCGGGAGCACCTGGGCGATCGCGACCGCCGGGAAGAAGGCGAGCAGCGCCGTGAGCCCGGCCGGTCGGACCCCGAGGGCCTGCGCGGCAGCGACGGCGGCCAGCACGAGGACGAGCTGGTAGGCGAAGCCCACGAGCAGCACGTGGGCGGCCGCCCGAGGCTCGCGCCGGAGCTGGTCGAGCCCGAGGTGCACCGCACCGGCGAAGCGACGCCACCCCTCCTTCGCCTCGAACCGGCCGCCGATGCGCTGATCGGCCACCGCGTAGAGGAGGATCCCGAGCGCGAGGAGCGTGGCGAAGGCCAGCCCGAGCGCCACCCGGCTGGCCGTGCCGAGGTCGGCCAGCGGGGGGTTCACGAGGAACCCGGCCACGCTGATCACCGGCAGCACCAGCCAACCGGTGAGCCGCTCGAGGACCACCGACGCGAACGTGCGGGGAGACTCGCCCGTCTCCCGGGCCAGCCGGGTGACCCGCAGCACGTCACCCCCGATGGTGGTGGGGAGCACGTTCGAGACGAACTGCCCGGCCAGGTAGTGGGAGATCAGGCGGCGGAGGCGGGCCTGGAGGCCGAGCACCTCGAGCACCCTCTGCCATCGCAGGGCGGACAGGACGAGGCCGATGAGGGTCAGGGCCGCCGCCACCACCAGCCAGGCCACGGTGCGGCCGGTGAGCTCGGGCACGACCTCCGACACCTCGAAGGACGGGACGCGCCAGACCAGCACCGCCAGCATGAGCGCGCTGAGGGCGATGCGCAGCGCCAGCGACAACGCCTGCTTGCGGTTCACCTGCCCCCTCGGTCCCTCGATGCCGGCGACCATCGTACGCCCGCGGCACACGCCAACCTGGCCTCAGATCCGGACCTTTCGGGTCGCGTCGCCCCGCCGGTACGCTCGACCGCCTGGGCTCGGCGGGGCCCGTCCGTCCTCCCGCCCACCCCCCCCCGACACCCCGTGGAGGATCTCCCGTGAAGGCACCCCGACTGGCCGCCGTCCTGGCCGCGCCGCTCCTGCTCCTCGCCGCCTGCGGGGACGACGAGGGCGCCGTCGTCGAGACCGAGGGCGTCGAGGTGGCGATGGCCCGCCTGCAGGCCGCGCCCGAGGCGATGGCCGAGGCGGGCTCGGCCCGCATGGAGATGACCATGACGATGGCCGCCAGGGGCGACACGTTCGAGATCACCGCCGAGGGCGGCTTCAGCGGCCAGCAGGCCACCTTCACCATGGACCTCGGCTCGATGTTCGCCGGCCTGGCCGAGGGCAGCGGTGAGACGATGCCGCCCGGCTTCGACGAGCCCATGACGATCGTGGTGGACGGCGCCACCACCTACCTGGACGTCCCGATGCTCGCCATGTTCACCGGGACCGACGGGTGGCTGTCGGTCTCGGCGGAGGACATGGGCCTGGCCGAGGACAGCCTCGGCCTCGGCTTCGGGGCCTCCGGGAACCCGGCCCAGCTGCTGGAGAGCCTCCGCGGGGTCTCCGATGAGATCGAAGAGCTCGGGACCGAGGAGGTCCGAGGTGCGGGCACCACCCGCTACCGGGTCGTCGTCGACCTCGACAAGGCGGCCGCCGAGCTCCCGCCCGACGCCCGCGAGGCCTACGAGCAGCAGGTCGGCGGCCTCGGTGTCGACACCATGCCCTTCGAGGTGTGGATCGACGGCGACGGGCTCGTCCACCGCATGGCGATGGACTTCGCCGACCTCGTCGACCAGGTCCCCGACGACGAGCTCGACGGCTTCGAGTCCGGCACCCTGGTGCTGGAGCTGTTCGACCACGGCGCCGACATCGACATCGAGATCCCCGACCCCTCCGAGGTGACGCCCTTCAGCGAGGTCATGGGCGGCTTCGGCATGGATCCCAGCGCCCTGGGCTGACCCCCGGTACGGTCCGGCCGCCATGGAGCACCGCTGGGTCACCGTGCACGACGATGCCGGCACCGAGGTCCTCGCCATCGCCGAGGCCGGGGTCGGCGGCCGGCCGATCGTCCTCGTCCACGGCTTCACCGGCGCCAAGGAGGACTTCACCGAGTGGCTCGACCCGCTGGCCGAGCGGGGCTGGCACGCGGTGGCGCTCGACCAGCGCGGGCACGGGGAGAGCCACAAGCCCGAGCTGGAGGAGGCGTACTCGTTCGATCACTACGCCAGCGAGCTGCTGGGCCTCCTCGACGCGCTCGGCTGGCCGTCGGCGGTGGCGCTCGGCCACTCGATGGGCGGCATGGTGGTGCAGACCGCTGCGCTCCAGGCCCCTGAGCGGTTCGAGGCGCTCATCCTCATGGACACCTCGCACCGGGCCGTGAAGGCCGATCCGGGCATCGTGGAGCTGGCGGCCACGATCGCTCGCACCGAGGGCATGGCGGCGGTGATGGCGGCCCAGGAGATGGCGCGCGACGCCGATCCCCTGGCCAACGAGATCGCCGCCCGGCTCGAGGCGGAGCGGCCGGACTACAAGGCCTTCGGGCAGCGCAAGATGCTGGCGTCCGCCCCCGCCATGTACGCCTCGATGCTCCGGCAGATCACCGACCGGTCCGTGGAGCTCGACCGCCTGGCCGAGCTCGGCACGATCTCCGTGCCCACCCTCGTGGTGGTGGGGGAGCACGACGCCCCCTTCCGCCGGCCCTCCGAGCGGATGGCCGCCGCCATCCCCGGTGCCGAGCTGGCGGTGATCGAGGGCGGCGCCCACTCGCCGCAGTTCGAGGCGCCCGCCGCATGGTGGGCCGCGGTCAGTGCCTTCCTCGACGCCCTGCCCGACTGAGCGAGCCCGGTCCGCGGCCCTAGCGGGCCTTGTCGAGGAACTGCTCGGTGTTGACGATGACCCGGGTCACCTTGCCGGCGGCCACCAGGCCCCCGTGGTCGCTCACCGTGACGGTGAAGGTGAGTCGGCGGCCTTCCACCTTCTCCAGCGTCGCCTCCGCGGCGACTGCCGAGCCGATGTTGGTGGGGTGGAGGTGGTCGACCTGGACCCGCATGCCCACGGTGGTCTGCCCCGCCGGGATGTCGCCGGCGACAGCGCAATGGGCGGCCTCCTCGCAGAGGGCGATGAGGCGCGGGGTGGCCAGCACGGGCACCTCGCCGGAGTGGTGTGCGATGGCGGTGTCGGCGTCGGACACGACCAGCTTCACGCTGGCGTGCAGACCGGGGGACAGAGGCACCCGGGTACCCTATGCGCCACCCCGACGGCCGGGTCAAAGGCGCTCGGGGCCCGCTCCCGTCCCGTGAAGGAGTCGCGTGCTCGACCACGACCTGATCCGACAGACGCTCGCCGCCGCCCTGCGCACCGGGGGTGACCTGGCTGAGATCTTCGTCGAGGACAAGGCGTCGTCGAACGCGGTGCTCGACGACGGCAAGGTGGAGCACCTCACCTCCGGGCGTGACCGGGGGGCCGGCATCCGCGTCATCGTCGGTGACACCACCGGCTTCGCCCACACGGCGGACCTGTCGTCGACCGGCCTGGCAGAGGCGGCCGAGGCCGCCGCGGCCGCCGCACGGTCCGGCGGCGGGGGCGTGAAGGAGGTGGCCCTCACCCGGGTCGAGGCGCCCCGCCCGAACCGGATCGAGGTCCTGCCCGAGTCGGTCGGCAAGGGCGACAAGGTCGAGCTCCTGCGACGAGCCGACGCGAGCGCCCGCGGGGCCGGCGCCGCCATCTCCCAGGTGACCGCCCGCTACGGCGACAGCCGTCGCCGCATCCTCGTCGCCAACAGCGACGGGCTCCTCACCGAAGACGACCAGGTCCGAACCCTGCTCTCGGTCATGGCGGTCGCCGCCGGGGACACCGGCATGCAGACCGGCTACCAGTCCCTCGGCCGGACCGTCGGCTTCGAGCTGTTCGACCGCTACGACGTCGAGGAGATCGGCCGGGAGGCGGCCGAACGGGCCCTGCTGAAGCTGGCTGCCCGCCCCGCCCCCTCCGGCACGATGCCCGTCGTCATCGGGCCCGGCGGCGGCGGGGTGCTCTTCCACGAGGCCTGCGGCCACGGCCTCGAAGCCGACCTCGTGGCCAAGGGCGCCTCGGTGTTCGCCAACCGGATCGGTGAGCGGGTGGCCGACCCCCGCATCACGCTGGTGGACGACGGCACGATGGCCGAGGAGTGGGGCGCCTTCGCCGTGGACGACGAGGGCTCCGTGGCCCAGCGCAACGTCCTCATCGAGGACGGGATCCTCACCGACTACATGTGGGACCTCCTGCGCTCCCGCAAGGAGGGCCGGGCCCGCTCCGGCAACGGTCGCCGCCAGAGCTACAAGCACCTGCCGATGGTGCGGATGACCAACACGTACGTGCTGGCCGGCCCCGACGACCCCGACGACATCATCGCCTCCACCCCCAAGGGCGTGTACGTGGCCCACCTCGGCGGGGGCCAGGTCAACACCGCCACCGGCGACTTCGTGTTCGGGATGACCGAGGCCTACCTCATCGAGGACGGCGAGATCACCGAGCCCATCCGGGAGGGCAACCTGATCGGCAACGGCCCGGCGGTGCTCGGGTCGATCGACGCCGTGGGCGGCGACTTCGCCATGGGCAGCCCCGGCATGTGCGGCAAGGACGGCCAGGGCGTCCCCGTGGGCGACGGCGTGCCGACGCTGCGGGTCCCCGCGCTCACCGTCGGCGGCACCGCCTGATGGCGGTCGCGCCCGGCGAGCACGACCTCCTCGACCTCGCCGCCCGCATCGCCGACCAAGCCCGCGGCGGCGAGCAGGTCGAGGCCTTCGTGGCCCGCAGCACCAGCACCACCGTGCGCGCCTACGGCGGCGAGGTCGAATCGCTCACCCAGGCGTCCTCCTCGGGAGCCGGGGTCCGGGTCATCGTCGACGGCCGCTCCGGCTTCGCCTACGCCGGCACCCTCGACGAGCGGGCCGTCCAGGAGGCGCTCGAGGAAGCGCGGGACAACGCTCGGTTCGGGGAGCCCGACGAGTTCAACGGCCTGGCCGAGCCAGACGGCGTGGAGCCCGTCCCGCTCGACCTGTGGCCCAAGGGCCTGCCCGATGTGCCCACCGCCGACAAGGTGGCCCTCGCCCTCGAGCTCGAGCGGGCCACCACCGGGCGCGACCCACGCGTGAAGGGGGTGCGGGTGGCCATGTACAGCGACGGCCTGGGCGAGGCCGCCGTCGCCACCAGCACCGGCATCCGGGTGTGGGACCGCTCCGGCACCAGCTACCTGATGGTCCAGGCCCTCGCCACCCACGAGGGGGAGACCCAGATCGCTGGGGGCCTCTCCGTGGGCCGCGAGCTCACCGACCTGTCGGTCGACGAGGCGGCTGACGACGCCGTCCTGCGCTCCACCCGCCTCCTCGGCTCGACCAAGCCGCCCACCCAGCGGGTCACGCTCGTGCTCGAGCCTCGCATGACGGCCACCATCCTCGGCCTCGTCGGCGGGATGCTGAACGGCGAGGCGGTCCTGAAGGGCCGGTCGCCGTTCGCCCACCGGGTGGGCGAGGCCATCGCCTCGCCGCTGCTGACCTTCGTCGACGACCCCACCGACCCCCGCAGCCTCGGCGCCGACACCTACGACGGCGAGGGGCTGGCCCGCCGCCGCAACGAGCTGGTGAGCGGCGGCGTCCTGCAGGGGTTCCTGCAGAACACCTACACCGGGCGCCGCTCCGGCACCGCCTCCACCGGCTCCGCCGCCCGGGGCGTGTCGTCCACCCCCGGGGTCTCGGCCGCCGCCCTCGCGGTCGCCCCTGGCACCGGCACCCACGACGAGCTGGTGGCCCAGGTGCCCACCGGGCTGCTCGTCACATCGATGGCCGGGCTCCACTCCGGGGTGAACCCGGTGTCGGGAGACTTCTCGGTCGGCGTCGAGGGCCTCATGATCCGGGACGGCGCGCTGGCCGAGCCCATCCGCGAGGCCACCATCGCCTCCACGCTGCAGCGCCTGCTGCTCGACATCTCCGCGGTCGGCGCCGATCTCGAGTGGCTGCCCGACGGCACGGGCGGGGTCACGCTCGTCATCCCCGACGTGGCCCTCTCCGGCCAGTAGCCGGTACCGTCCTCGGCTCCATGCCGATCCTCCATGCCATCGTCCTGGGCATCACCCAGGGCCTGTCGGAGTTCCTCCCCATCTCATCCAGCGGGCACCTCCGGCTCGTCCCCTGGCTGTTCGGCTGGGACGACTTCGCCGGCCGGGAGCACCTTCAGAAGACCTTCGACGTGGCCCTGCACCTCGGCACGCTGATCGGCGCGCTGGCCTACTTCTGGAGCGACGTCGTCCGCTACACCAAGGCCGGGCTGCGCCGCGGGGCGCTCTCCACGCTCGACGGTCGCATCGCATGGTTCCTCCTGGCCTCCACCGTGCCCGCCGCCATCACCGGTGCGCTCTTCGCCGACGTCATCGAGGAGAAGACCGGCTACATCTGGCTCATCGCCACCATGCTCATCGTCTTCGGCCTCGTCCTGGCCTGGGCCGACCGCGCCCCCGGCATCCGCAAGGTCGAGCAGATCACCCTGCGCGACGCCCTCGTCATGGGCGTCGGCCAGGCGGTCGCCCTCCAGCCCGGCGTCTCCCGCTCCGGCGTCACCATGACCGCCGGGCGGCTCGTCGGCCTGGGGCGTGACGGCGCCGCCCGCTTCGCCTTCCTCATGAGCCTGCCCATCACCGCCGGGGCGCTCGTCTACAAGGCGGCCGACGTCGCCACCGAGGGCGGCATCCCGAGCGACTTCGTGGCCCCCTTCATCTGGGGCATCGTGGCCTCGGGCATCACGGGCTGGCTGGCCGTGTGGGGCACCCTCAAGCTCATCCGCACGAGGACCTTCACCCCCTTCGTCGTCTACCGGATCCTCGCCGGCCTCTTCTTCCTGGCCCTCTACTTCATCCGGTAGGCGCGCCCACGAGGGCGAGGGTGACGGCACCGGCGCCGAGGGCGACGGCCACCCGGGCGGTGTCGTCTCGGGGGACGGCGACCGTCACGGCCGCCTCCTCGGCGGCGATGACCAGGGCATCGGCCACCAGCGTGAACCCGGGCGGGGTGCCGGCGCCCTCGGCGGGGGCGGCCAGGGCCACCACGAGGTCGACGTGGTCGCCCACCTGGACAGGCGGGGTGATCGATGGATCGGCCGGGATGGCCATGGCCCGGGTGCCGGGTGGGAGCAGCGCCGCCGCGCCGTCGAGGCCCTCGCCGGCCAGCCGCTCGGCCACCACCACCTCACCGGCCACGATGGCGGCCGCCGCCACCCGATCCTCGGGCAGCGCGGTCAGCGCGGACGCCGGGACGGTGGCCAGCGGTCGCTCCTCGATCGAGACCGCACCGGCGTCCAGCCGAGCGCCGGGGGCCAGGTCTCGGGTTGCGATCACCACGGCGGCCGTCTCGCCCCAGGCTCGGCGGGCGGCCTCGGCCCGGGTCACGATCGACGACGCCAGCAGGCTCGCGGTCAACGCAGTCGCGCCGGCGACGAGCCACCAGGCTCGGGGGTGCCGGCGCAGGACGAGCAACGGACGCCGCCGGCGACGGGGGAGCGGGGAGCGGGCGGGCTTCGGGCGCAGCACAGGCGCGCCTCCTCGGGGGTGAAGGCGACGGCGAGGGGGAAGCCGCCGCCGAACCTAGCCAGGCCCGGTGGGATCGACCAGAGGCTCTTGCGAGGGAGCGGTCTGCGGGCGCGGGCCGACCGAGCTCAGGCGGTCTTGGCCTCGCTGGAGCTCGACGTGGTGCTGGTGCCGGACTCGCCCGAGCTGCTCGAGGAGCCGCTGTCCGAGGAGGAGCCGCTGTCCGTGGAGGACGACGACGTGGAGGACGACGAGGACGAGGACGAGGACGAGCCGCGGCTGTCGGTCTTGTAGAAGCCGCTGCCCTTGAACGAGATGCCCACGGCCCCGAACACCTTGCGCAGGGCCTCGGCCCCGCAGGCCGGGCAGGTGGTGAGCGCGTCGTCGGTGAAGGCCTGGACCGCCTCCAGCTCGTGTCCGCACTCCCGGCAGCGGTACTCGTAGGTGGGCACTGCGTCCTCCGTGTCGCTCTCAGGGTGGCGGGCGCTCCTCGGCGCCACCCGGCGCTGGTCCGATCGCCGTCGTTAGCACTCTCGACAGGCGAGTGCCAGGGTAGCGGGCGGTCCCCCGCGGCTGCCACGCCGGCGCCGCCGCTCGTCTCGTCCGGTCCTCGCAGCGCGCCCTAGCCTTCCCCGACGTGGAGCTCGGCTGGACCCTCGTCGTGCCGGCCTACCTGCTCGGGACCTTCCCGACGGCCATCCTCGTCGGGCGCCGCCGCGGTCGGGACGTGACGGCGGAGGGGTCCGGCAACCCCGGCGCCTCCAACACCTTGCGCACGATGGGTCGTCGCGCCGGCGCCCTCGTCCTGCTCGGCGACCTCGGCAAGGGGGTGGCGGCCGCCGGCGCCGGGCTGCTGGCCGGGCGAGGCGTTGGGGTGGCCTGCGGCGTGGCCGCGGTGCTCGGCCACGTCGCCCCGGTCACCCGGCGGTTCCGGGGCGGCAAGGGCGTCGCCACCGCCGCGGGCATGGCCGCGGTGCTCGTCCCGGTCGTGGCCGCCGCGCTCGCCGTCGTGTGGGCGCTCACCGCCAAGCTCACGGGGACTGCGTCGAAGGCGTCGATCGCGATCGCGGCGGGGTTCCCCGTCGGAGCCGCGATCATCGGCCGGCCCGCCGCCGAGGTGGCGGCCTTCGCGGCGTGCGGGGCGCTCGTGGTCGCCAGGCACCGCGA
>Ga0208490_101145_pt1 | contig 10994 bp, 10 predicted proteins | sample SubbioAug_CSWold_FD_184818 | JGI IMG/M metagenome (GOLD analysis project Ga0208490, IMG submission 184818) | Serpentinite rock and fluid subsurface biosphere microbial communities from McLaughlin Reserve, California, USA - CR11Aug_CSWold (SPAdes) | ecosystem: Environmental > Terrestrial > Deep...
CCCACGCCTCCTGCACCTGCGGCAGCGAGCGGAGCTTGGTTGCGGTGGCGACCGTCCGCTTGGCCTGCCGGGAGGTGCGGCCGGTGTGGGCTCGCAGCCACGCCACCATCGACACGGACCCGTCCGAGTCCCACAGGCCCGCCGCATCGAACGTACCCACCGCGGCGCTGATCTTGGCGTCGAGCCGGTCCCGCAGCCCGACCGCGAGGGCGATCTCCCTCTCGTCCGGGTGGACCACCACCCCCTCGATCGCCTCGGCCAACGCCCCCAACGACATACCGGACATTCTCCTCGCGGGGTGTGACAACGCCCCGAGCCCATCGCAGGGGGGAGGTAGCCGCCAGCGACCGCCTCCGCCGGGGGCTCAGGGGGCCAAGTGCTCGATGAGCTCGATCCGGTTGCCGAACGGGTCGAAGACGTGCGCGCGGCGCTGGCCGGGCAGGGGTGCTGCGTCGGCCACCTCGTGGCCGGCGGCCGCGACGGCGCCGAGGAGCGCACCCAGGTCGTCGACCACGAAGGCCGGATGCGCCTTGCGGGCGGGCCGGAACGGCGCCTCGACCCCGAGGTGCACACGGACCTCGCCCCGCTCGAACCAGCAGCCGCCGCGCCCGGCCAGGGCGTCGGGCTTCGGCACCTGCGGGAGGCCGAGCAGCCCCTCGTAGAACGCCACCGCCGCCGGCTCCTGGTCGGCCGGCATGGCCAGCTGGACGTGGTCGATGCCGGTCACCGCCATCGCCCCATCATGGGCCGCCCGCCGGCACCTGTCACCGGGCACCACCGGCATGGTGGCCCGCGAGACCGACCTGACCGAGGCCCAGCGGCGTCTGGCCCGTGATCTGTTCGACCGTCCGGTCGCAGCGGGCCAATTGCCAGCATCCCCCTCCAAACGTCCGATAGGCGGACCGTCGGCTCCGCGAACGGCGTCGGCTATCGGCACTTCGGTGCGGGCTCGGAGGTCGGGCGCAGCCGCTGACCATCGGGCGGTATGCAGCCCAGCTCTGCAGCTGGCGGCTCACGCGCCTGCAGGTGGTGGACCACTGTCACCTGCTGGCTCGCTGTAGTACAGCCAGGTCTCCTCGATCCGGCCGTCGTCGTCAAAGCGAGCGAACGATGCCCCTGGGACATCGACGCTCGTGCCCGTTTCGACGTTGGTGCCCATGATCCGCCAGGTCCAAGCGGCGTGCGGGGGATCGATGACGACCTGCGCATACTGTCGTCGGTAGTCGGGGAGGGTCGAGAAGAGCCATGACTCGATCTCCCGTTCTGCTGCTCGGTCGCCGCGCTCGGCTCCGTTCGTCCATCCCCTTACGTCGGGCGTGTGCAGAGGATCGACGGCTGCTGATTTCTCCGCAGGGGACAGTGTCCGAGAGTTCTCTGCTTCATTGAGCTCTCGAAGCGTGCGCTCGATCGATTCGCGTGTCGCAGTCATCGGATCTCCCTTTGTGTTCGGCCGGTTGGTGCAAACAGTGCCCCATCGTGATCGGACCCGCTCCGGATGTCGGGGGTGGGGCACTGCATCGAAGCGCTCCCGATGGACCTCCAGGGTCCGCTCGCCGGGGGCATGAGGATCCGGACCAGCCCCTTGGCCGAGTCCCTCATCTGCCGGTGGCCGGCGCCAGCACGCCCGGTCCACCTCGGCGGCGAGGCGCGCCGAGTGCCGGAGCTTCAGCGGCGCTGTCGACCATCCCGATCGCACCGGACGACCGGCTCGGCGCTCGCTCTCGTGCACAGCGCCTGAGCGATCGTCTCCCCGGGGGGATCCGCGCGGGCTGGAGCAGCCGCGGAAGGCCCGGCGATCGGTGCGACGCACTGGCCAGAATGGGCTCCATGGGGGACGAGGGCATCGAGCGGCCGTGGTTGCGGCAGGGTGAGTGGGACGTGCGGTTCGAGTGGGGGCCGACCGGCGTCAGCGAGGTGCCTGCCGAGGCGGTGGTCGTCGTCGACGTGCTGCGCTTCACGACGGCCGTCGACGCGGGTGTGAGCGCGGGCGCGACCGTGTACCCGTACCGCTGGAAGGACGAGACGATGCAGCGGTACGCCGACGAGGTGGGTGCGGTCCTGGCTGACCCGGGCGCGCTCGAAGGGCCGTCGCTGTCCCCGGTGAGCCTGCTGTTGCTGGGACCGGACGACCGCGTGGTGCTCCCGTCGCCCAACGGCTCGACGTGTGCGGCCGTCGCCCACGACGCCGGCGCAACCGTCTACGCCGCCTGCCTCAGGAACGCATCGGCGGTCGGCCGCTGGCTGGCCCGACATCACGAGTCGGTGACGGTGGTGGCGTGCGGGGAGCGGTGGCCGGACGGCTCCCTGCGACCGTCGCTCGAGGACCACCTCGGCGCTGGCGCGGTGCTGGCTGCGATCGGGGGCACGTGCTCCCCGGAGGCGCGGGCGGCTGTGAGCGTGTGGCAGAGCGCCCGCTTCGACGTCGCCGGCACGATCGCCGGCTGCGCATCCGGGCGCGAGGCGATCGCCCGCGGGTGGGCCGCGGATGTGGAGCTCGCCTGCCAGGTCGACGCCAGCCAGACGGTGCCCGTCCTCGATCACGGTGGCTTCGTCGACGCCGCCCTCCGCTGATCGGTCGATCCCGCTCCCGAGCTCAGGCCGGAAGCGGGGGGAGGGTGCGGCGGACGTAGTCGTCGAAGTGGGGGATGGCCAGCTCCACCCAGCCGTAGCGGGGGGCGTAGACGAGCCCCTCCCCGATGAGGCGGTCCCGGAAGGCGGCCACCGCCGACGTGGTCTTGCCGGCCGCCGCCGCCACCTCCCCGGAGCGGTGGGGGCCGGGGCCGAGCGCGGCGAGGGCCCTGACGTAGTCCACCTCGCTGTCGGGGATGCGCGCGATGCGGGCGGCGAAGAAGGAGGCGTCGAGCGCGAGGCGGGCGGCGCCCTCGGCCCGCGCCACGTCGGCGGCCGAGATCGGCTCGTCGCGCGCCGCGTTCCAGGTGTGGAAGGCCCACACCTGGACGAAGAACGGGTAGCCGTCGGAGCGGTCGGCCACGGCGTCGAGGGCGGCGGGCGCCCAGGCCACCCCCAGCTCCTCGGCCGGCTCGGCCACGGCCTCGGCCACCTGGGCCGGCGTGAGCGGCCCGAGGCCCCCGACGGTGAACATCCGCTCGGCGTAGGTGGCGGCCTTGGCCACGATGCCCACGAGGTTCGGCAGGCCGGCCAGCACGCACCACAGCGGCAGCCCGTCCTGCCCGCAGCGGTGCACGCCGGCGAGCAGGCGGCGCAGGTCCTGGCGCTCGACGAGCTGCGCCTCGTCCAGGGCGATGGCCACACCGAGGTCGTGATCGGCGCAGGCGTGGGCGAGGTCGACGACCACGTCGCCCAGCGCGTCGCGGTCGGGGCTGGTCGTCTCGCTGCGCTCGAAGCGGAGGCCGCTGCCGGCCACGGTGACGGCGACGGCGTCGATGGAGCGCAGGGCCCGGCTGACCCGGGGCCCCGACCCCAGGTCCTCGGTGATGCGGCGGGCCTGGCGGAGGAACGAGACGATGGCGTCGTCGCCTCCGACGGCTTCGAGGCGGATGACGCGGTAGCCCTCGTGCTCGGCCAGGGCGGCGAGCTTGCCCAGGAGGACCGTCTTGCCGACGCCCCGTAGGCCGGTGAGCATCAGGTGCTGGCTGGCCCGGCCGGACCGCAGCCGCTGCACGCTGACGGTGGCGTCGTCGATCAGCGCATCCCGCCCGACCAGCGCGGGCGGCGGCGTGCCCGCCCCAGGGGCGTAGGGGTTGGCCACCGGGTCGTAGCGTTCTCCGGACATGCCTGAAGGTTAACAACTTCTGTGAAACTGCGGGCAGATCAGGAGACCTGCGGGCGCGTCCGGATCCGCCCGGGCCGGGCTCGGAGGAGGGGGGGCCGCTCGCGTAGCGTGGTCGCCCGTGAGCAGCGCCACCGACCGGCCCACCTTCGACGTCGTGGGGATCGGCAACGCCCTCGTGGACGTGCTGACCCACGAGAGCGAGGACTTCATCGAGCGCCACGGCCTCGTGAAGGGCTCGATGACCCTGATCGACACCGACCGCGCCGAGCAGCTCTACGACGCCATGGGCTCGGGCATCGAGATGTCGGGTGGGTCGGCGGCGAACACCGTCTCCGGGGTGGCCTCCTTCGGCGGCAAGGCCGCCTACATCGGTCGGGTCTTCGACGACCAGCTCGGGGCCGTGTTCGCCCACGACCTGCGGGCCACCGGTGTGGCCTTCCGGGCCCATCCCGCCACCGAAGGGCCTCCCACCGGTCGCTGCCTCATCGTCGTCACCCCCGACGCCCAGCGGACGATGAACACCTACCTCGGCTCCTCGGAGTACTTCGGGCCCGAGCACGTCGACGGAGACCTGATCGCCGACGCCCAGGTCACCTTCCTCGAGGGCTACCTCTTCGACCGGCCCGAAGCCAAGGAGGCCTACTGGAAGGCCAGCCGCATCGCCCACGACGCCGGTCGTCGCGTCGCCCTCACCCTCTCCGACACGTTCTGCGTGGAGCGGCACAAGGCCGAGTGGCGGGACCTCGTGGCCGACCAGGTGGACGTCCTCTTCGCCAACGAGCACGAGGCGCTCGCCCTCTACGACGTCGACACCTTCGAGGAGGCGCTGGCCGCGGCCCGGGCCGACGTCGAGGTCACCATCATCACCCGGGGCCCGGCCGGCTCCGTGGTGGCCCGAGGAGACGACGTCGAGGAGATCGACGCGCACCCGGTCGAGGTGGTCGACACCACCGGCGCCGGGGACCTCTACGCGGCGGGGTTCCTCTTCGGCCTCACCCACGGCCGCTCGATGGCCGAGTGCGGCCAGCTCGGCTCGGTGGCTGCGTCCGCCGTGCTCGGTCACACCGGGGCCCGCCCCGGCGTGAGCCTCGGCCAGCTCGTCCGGCCCCTCGGCTTCTGATCCGCCCTGCGACGCGCGCCGGCGCACCAGCGACCATGATCGTGCGATGAGCGACGCCGTCCGGTCTCCTTCCGATCCCTGGCGCCTGGCCGCCGAGGCCGCCCAGGCGATCGGCGAGCGCACCGGCGTGGACCGCCACGACGTGCTCGTCGTCCTCGGGTCGGGCTGGACGCCCGCCGTCGAGCGCTTCGGCGAGGTGGTGGCCGAGCTCCCCATGCCCGAGCTGCCGGGCTTCCCCGCCGTGGGGGTGGTCGGCCACAAGGGGGTCCTGCGCTCGATCCGGGCCGATGGCGGCCGGCGGATCCTCGCGCTCATGGGTCGGGTCCACGCCTACGAGGGCCACGACCTGTCCGTCGTCGTCCACGGGGTGCGCAGCGCCGTGCAGGCGGGCTGCGGCACCGTGGTGCTCACCAACGCAGCGGGCGGCCTCCGCGACGGCATGCACGTCGGCCAGCCCGTCCTCATCGCCGACCACCTCAACCTCACGGGGCGCTCGCCGCTCACCGGCCCCAACGCGCCCGAGGAGCTCGGCTACCCCCGCTTCGTCGACCTGACCGAGGCCTACTCGCGCCGGCTGCGGGAGCTCGCCCGCGAGGTCGATCCCTCGCTCGAGGAGGGCGTGTACGCCGGGATGCCCGGCCCGCACTACGAGACGCCGGCCGAGATCCGCATGCTGCAGACGCTCGGCGCCCACCTCGTCGGGATGTCGACCGTCCACGAGGCGATCGCCGCCCGCCACGCCGGAGCCGAGGTGCTCGGGCTGTCGCTCGTCACCAACCTGGCGGCCGGGCTGGGCGGTGCGACCCTCGACCACCAGGAGGTGCTCGACGCCGGGCAGGCCGCTGCACAGGCGATGGGCGACCTCCTGGCTCAGGTGGTGGCTCGGCTGTGAGCGACGACGAGCTCCTGGCCGCGGCGCGGGCCTGGCGAGACGAGGACCCCGATCCCGCCACGCGGGCCGAGGTCGACGCGCTCCTGGCCGCCGGCGACCACGCCGGGCTGTCCGAGCGGTTCGGGGAGCGGCTCCAGTTCGGCACCGCCGGGTTGCGTGGTGCCCTGGGCGCCGGGCCCAACCGCATGAACCGGTCGCTCGTCCGCCGCGCCACCGCCGGGGTGGCGTCGTGGCTGCGGTCGCAGGGCCTCGACGGTCCGGTGGTGGTCGGGCTCGACGCCCGCCACGGATCGGCCGACTTCGCCGAGGACACCGCCGCCGTGCTGGCGGGAGCCGGCTTCGAGGTCCTCGTGCTGCCCCGCCCGCTGCCCACCCCGGTCACCGCGTTCGCGGTGCTCCACCACCGGGCGGTGGCGGGGGTCATGATCACGGCCAGCCACAACCCGCCCCAGGACAACGGGTACAAGCTGTACCTGGGTGACGGGGCGCAGATCGTGTCGCCCGTCGACGCCGAGATCTCTGCCCACATCGACGCCGTCGGCCGCCTGGCAGACATCCCGCTCAGCGCCGACGGCGTCCACCGCCTCGACGGGGCGATCATCGATGCCTACCTCGACGCCGTGTCCCCGCTCGTGCAGCCGTGGAGCGCCCGGGAGGTCACCAGCGTCTACACCGCCATGCACGGCGTCGGCGCGGAGACGATCCGGCTCGCCTTCGAGCGGGTCGGCTTCCCGCCGCCCCACGAGGTGGCCGAGCAGGTCGAGCCGGACCCGGACTTCCCGACCGTGTCGTTCCCGAACCCCGAGGAGCCCGGCGCGCTCGACCTGTCGCTGGCCCTGGCCCGCCAGGTCGACGCCGACATCGTGCTCGCCAACGACCCCGACGCCGACCGCCTCGCCGTCGCCATCCCCGACCCGGCCGCCGACGGCGGCTGGCGGGCGCTGACGGGCGACGAGCTCGGGGCCCTGCTGGCCGACCACCTGCTGCGCCGGGGCGGGCACCAGCCCGACGACACGCTCGTCACGACCGTCGTGTCGTCGCGGCTGCTGTCGAAGCTGGCCGCGGCGAACGGCGTCGCCTACGCCGAGGCGCTGACCGGGTTCAAGTGGGTGGTGCGGGCCCCGGCGCCGGGCCACCGGTTCCTCTTCGGCTACGAGGAGGCCCTCGGCTACTGCATCGGCGAGGTGGTGCGGGACAAGGACGGCGTCTCGGCCGCGCTGGTGGCCACGGAGCTGGCCGCCGACCTGCGGGCCGAGGGGTCGTCGCTGCGGGAGCGCCTCGACGAGATCTTCGCCGCCCACGGCGCCCACGTCACCCGCCAGCGGTCGATCCGGCTGTCCGGCGTCGACTGGCTCGAGCGGGTCACCGCCGCCATGGCCGGGTTGCGGGCGGACCCGCCCACGGCGGTGGCGGGCCGGGCCGTCCAAGAGGTGGAGGACCTCCTGCCCGGGGATCGGTTCGCGCCCTCGGACGTCCTCGTCTTCACCCTCGCCGGCGCCCGCCTCGTCGTCCGCCCCAGCGGCACCGAGCCCAAGTGCAAGCTCTACGCCGAGGCGGTGGTGCCCGTCGACGGCGGGGACGTCGGGGCCGCTCGCGCTGGCGCCTCGGCCGTGGTGGCCGAGGTGCTCCAAGGCGCCGAGGACCTCCTCACCGCCTGCGGCCTCTGACCGCTACCGGATCTCTGGACGGACCCCAGCGGCACCGCCGGGAGACGTCCGCAGACGTGGTGCTATCGGCCGGCGGAGGCGCTGGAGGCGCTCCGGACGGCTCGGCGCACACCGGGGATGCTGCCGAGGACGCCGGTGAGGGTGCCGCCGAGTTCGGACACCACGTCGTCGAGGTGCTGCAACCGGTCGTCGAGGCCGGTGAGGGCCTTGCTGACCTCGGCGTCGATGTTGGTGAGGCGCCCGTCCATGCCTCCGACCAGGTGGTGGAGCTCGGGCAGCACCGCGTCGATCGAGGCCCGCGTGGCGGCCAGCTCGCCGGCCAGCTCCTCGACCCGCGTGGCCAGCTCGGGCAGCGCCCGGCCGACGTCCTCCAGCGGGCCCTGGAGCACGTCGATGAGCCGCTCCAGCGTGTCCGGCAGCTCGACCAGCAGCCGTCGAGCCCGGGCCAGGGTCTGCGGCATGCGGGCCACCTCGGAGCCCAGCCGCCCCCACCAGCGCAGCGCGTCGTCGATCCCCGGCACGCCCGCAACCTAGTCCTGGACGGCGACGTCCCGTCGGTGGCGATCCCGTGGGGCCCGCCGAGCAGGGTCGCCGGCTACGCGGTGCCGAAGAGGCGGTCGCCCGCGTCGCCGAGGCCGGGGACGATGTAGGCGTGGTCGTTCAACCCGTCGTCGACGGTGGCGGTCACGAGGTGGGCGACGAGCCCTGACGCCTCGACCTTGGCGATCCCCTCGGGGGCGGCCAGGACGCAGACCGCCGTCATCGGGCCGGCGCCCCGCTCTGCGAGGGTGCGGCAGCTGTGCACGAGCGAGCCCCCGGTGGCCAGCATCGGGTCGAGCACCAGGACCGGCCGGCCCGAGAGCTGCTCGGGCACGCTGTTCATGTACGCCTCGGGCTCGTAGGTCTCCTCGTTGCGGGCGAGGCCGATGAAGCCGGTGTCGGTCTCGGGCAGGTAGCGCAGCACACCGCCCAGCATCCCGAGCCCGGCTCGCAGCACCGGGACCACGAGCGGCGGGGCGGCGAGGCGGATCCCGGTGGTCTCGACGAGCGGCGTGGTGACCGGGTGCTCCTCGCTGGCGGCGTCCCGCATGGCCTCGTAGACGAGGATCCCGGAGATGTCGTCCATGGCCCGACGGAACCCGGCCCGATCGGTGGCCTCGTCGCGGAGGCGGGCCAGGAGCTGGGCGGTGAGGGGGTGGTCGACGACGGTCACCTGCATGGGGGCATGATGGCAGCCGATGGACCGCCCCACGCTCGCCGCCATGCTCGACCACACGCTCCTGAAGCCCGAGGCCACCGCGGACGACGTCGTCGCCCTCTGCGAGGAGGCCACGGACCTGGGGGTGGCCGCCGTGTGCGTCTCGCCCTCGATGCTGCCCATCACCTCCGGCTTGGGCGTCGGCATCGACGTGTGCACCGTCATCGGGTTCCCGAGCGGTGCCCACCAGCCGGCGGTCAAGGCGCACGAGGCCGAGGTGGCCGTCGACGCCGGCGCCACGGAGCTCGACATGGTCGTCAACCTGGGGCTGGTGAAGGCCGGCGAGTGGTTGGCCGTCCAGGACGACGTCGCGGCGGTGCGCCAGGCCAGCGCCGGGGCCGCCCTGCTCAAGGTGATCATCGAGTCGGCCGCCCTCTCCGACGATGAGATCGTGGCCGCCTGCCAGGCGGCCGAGGCGGCCGGCGCCGACTACGTGAAGACCTCCACCGGCTTCCACCCCACGGGCGGGGCGTCGGTCGAGGCGGTCCGCCTCATGGCCCGCACGGTCGAGGGCCGCCTCGGCGTGAAGGCCAGCGGCGGCATCCGCGACGCCGCCACCGCGCTGGCGATGGTCGAGGCCGGCGCCACCCGGATCGGGTGCAGCGCCAGCCGAGCCATCCTCGACGGCTTGGGGTGAGCCGAGGCCCCGGTGGTCAGCCGTCGGTGATCGGATCGGCCACACTGGCTCGATGAAGAACCGGACCCCCCGCCTGCTCGCCGTGCTCCTCGCCGGCACCCTCGTGCTCGGTGCGTGCGGAGACGACGACGCCGAAGACGCTGCCGATCCCGACGAGGCCACCACCTCGACGACGGCCCCGGAGGACGGCGAGGACGACGCCGCCACCGACGACGACGCGACCGACGACGGCTCCGACGGCGCCGACGACGAGGGCTCGGGCGACTTCGACGCCTCGATCCTGGCCGGGATCGACGACTTCTGCGACCTCGACGACGTGGACGACGAGGCCATCGACCAGCTCTTCGAGTCCGAGGACCCCGCGGAGCGCCGGGAGGGCTACGACGTCTTCCGAGCGTTCTTCGTGCGGGCGCTGCAGATCGCACCCTCCGAGCTCAAGGGCGACCTCCAGTCGATGGCCGACGGGATGGAGCCGTTCCTCGACCTGCTCGAGGAGCACGACTACGACTTCATGGCCATGTACGCCGCCTCGGAGTCCGATCCGGAGCTGGCGGCGCGCCTGGAGGCGCTGGAGGACCCGGAGCTCCAGGCTGCCAGCGACCGGGTGGATGTCTGGATCGAGGCCAACTGCGACTGATCGACGGCCGGGCCCGCCTCAGGTCGTCAGAGCTGTGACGCCTTGAGGCGGGCGTAGCCGGGCTTGATCTGCTCGTTGATGATCCGGAGCCGCTGGTCGAAGGGCCAGAACGAGCTCTTCATGGCGTTGGTGGTGAACCACTCCAGCTCGTCCCAGCCGTAGCCGAAGGCGTCGGACAGCGCAGCCAGCTCCGAGGACAGGGACACGCCGCTCATCAGCCGGTTGTCGGTGTTCACGGTGACCCGGAACCGGAGCCGGGCCAGCATCCCGATCGGGTGCTCGGCGATCGAGTCGCACACGCCGGTGTTCACGTTCGAGGTGGGGCACATCTCGAGCGGGACCCGGCGGTCGCGGACGAAGCTGGCCAGGCGGCCGAGGCGGGCCCGCCCGTCGGGCTCGATCGTGATGTCGTCCACGATGCGCACCCCGTGGCCCAGCCGCTCGGCGCCGCAGAGCTGCACCGCCTCCCAGATGGACGGCAGGCCGAACGCCTCGCCGGCGTGGATCGTGATGTGGAAGTTCTCGGCCGCCACGTACTGGAAGGCGTCGAGGTGGCGGGTGGGCGGGTTGCCGGCCTCGCTGCCGGCGATGTCGAAGCCGACGACGCCGGCGTCGCGGTGGCGGACGGCCAGCTCCGCGATCGTGCGCGAGTGCGCCGCGTGGCGCATCGCGGTGACCAGGGTGCCGACCGTGAGGTCGGTCCCGGCGCTGCCGAGCCGGAAGCCCTCGAGCACCGCCTCGACGACCTCGTCGAGCGTGAGGCCGGCCTCCAGGTGGAGCTCCGGGGCGAAGCGCACCTCGGCGTAGACGATCCCGTCGGCGGCCAGGTCCTCGGCGCACTCCCGGGCCACCCGGATGAGCGCATCCTTCGTCTGCATGACCCCGACGGTGTGGGTGAACGTCTCCAGGTACAGGTCGAGGTCGTTGCGGGCCGCCCCCTCGGTGAACCAGGCCGACAGCTCAGCCTCGTCGTAGGACGGGAGCGCGCCGTACCCGGTCTCGCGGGCCAGCTCGATGACGGTGGCGGGC